>Ga0210024_1002748_pt1 | contig 14935 bp, 12 predicted proteins | sample CryGeymeta201525_FD_183988 | JGI IMG/M metagenome (GOLD analysis project Ga0210024, IMG submission 183988) | Groundwater microbial communities from Crystal Geyser aquifers in Utah, USA - Crystal Geyser metaG 2015-25 (SPAdes) (version 2) | ecosystem: Environmental > Aquatic > Deep subsurface >... | reverse complement strand
TTTAAATAAAGCACCAATTGAACCAAAATCTTTTTTTCCTTTAAAAGCAGAAACAAACTTGACAATCACTAAACCGAGAGTTCCCATGGGGATACCTAAAAGATAAGACAAGGAAATTAAAGAAGCTAAAATGCCATAATCAATCGGACCCAACATCCTTCCCATCAAAAGATGATAAAGATAATTACCACCACCCCCTATCACCGTCCCCACCCCCATCACCAAACTTCCGGAGATTAATTGACTTGAAAAAATTCTTTTCAGTATTTTCATGCTACCCAAAAGCCTCGAGTAAAAAGAATCAGGCAAAAGATAAACAGTTGCTTAATTTCATAAAGATTATTATCTATAATTGTATTATAGCTATTCTTTTAATCATTGACAAACAAACTTCTTAAAAACTAAAATGATAACATATGGCCAAAATGGATAAACCTGCTAACGAAACATTTGTTAAAAAGACAGTCGAAGATGCTAGAACTGAACTTAATGGGAAAATAGAGAATCTCCAGAAAGAGATAGGAATTAAACACAATGAGGTCATGAATAAACTTGATTCAATTGCTGGCTCAATTGAAAAATTTGACGAGGAACAGACTGCTCTTTCCTACCGTGTTTCCGAACACACAGACCAGCTGGAAAATCACGAAAAGAGGATTAAGAAAATAGAGAAAAAAACCTTACTGCCGCCATCCCTTTCGGCTTAATTCTTTAATGCCAAAGATGGCTGAAATTTTTCCCCAACCAAAACAAAAGCTTTTTTTGAAATTTGCTTAATTTATACTAAATAAGGCTTGACATCTGTCCTAATTTGGGTATAATTGGGACAGATGTATATTCAGAGAAGGCTGGAAAAAGAAATCAAAGAAAACCTCTTTAAAGGCAAGGTTATTGTTATTTATGGCGCCAGACAGGTTGGGAAGACAACTTTAGTCAAGAAAATTGCTGAAGATTTTAGCGAACCCTACACTTATTTAAATTGCGATGAAATGGACGTCTTAAGAAAGTTTCAAGCCGCTGATAATTCTGAAGCCTTAAAACAGATTATCGGCCATCAACGACTGGTAGTTATCGATGAGGGGCAAAGGATTAAAAACATCGGTTTAAAATTAAAATTACTGGTTGATGCCTATCCTGAAAAACAAATCATTACCACTGGCTCTTCTTCTTTTGACCTTTCTAACGAGATTAACGAACCGCTAACGGGCAGGAACTTTGAATTTTGGCTCTTTCCCCTTTCCTTGACGGAAATTTACAACAAAGAGAAGAAATTGGAATTCGAAAGAAAGTTGGAAAATTTGTTAGTTTATGGTAGTTATCCGGAGATATATCAGCTTGAATCAGAAGAACTCAAATCGCAAAGAATTAAATATTTAGCTTCTAATTATCTTTACAAAGATATTTTAAAATTCAGCAATATTAAAAGTTCAGAAATAGTTTTAAAGCTCCTTCAAGCCCTAGCCCTACAGATTGGCCAGGAAGTCTCTTATAACGAATTGGCTAATTTAATCGGCGTTGGCAAACAAACAGTCGCCGATTATATTAATCTTTTGGAGAAAGCCTTTATCATTTTTAGGCTTTCTCCTTATTCAGGAAACTTAAGAAAAGCCCTAAGTAAACTAAGAAAAATATATTTCCTTGACCTTGGCGTAAGAAATGCCATTATCAATAACCAAAACCAGCTTAATCTGAGAAATGATGTCGGTAAATTGTGGGAAAATTTTGTTATCGCTGAAAAATATAAACAGCAATTTGGCTTGGGCTTCAAGACAAACTACTATTTCTGGAGAACATATGATAAACAAAAAGTTGATTTGGTTGAAGAAAAAGGCGGACAGCTTTTGGGATGGGAAATAAAATGGATCAGTAAGGGTAAGAAAGCACCAAAAGCCTGGAGAAGCTATAAAAACAGCACCTGGCAAATTATTGATAAAAACAACTATTTAGAAAAGCTAACTTAATTCAATTCTCTTCAGGCTACCCAGAAACCACGAGTAAATAGAAGTAAGCAGAGGATAAATAAAGGGATGGCTAAGATTGGGTACAAAATCCTTAACCATCTGTATTTCTCCGCCCAAAGGCTTAAAAGGATAAAGCCAGGAAACAAAACCAAAACATAGCGGGGCATTGAAGAAAAAGTCCCGCTTAAAGTCGGGGCAATATAAGCTAAGACCATAAAAATCAGATAAGAATACCAACGGCGAAGAAAAACAAAGAGTCCCAAAAACAAAAAGACAACCGCCGACAAAGATTCTAAGATAACGACAAAATAAATCAAAGTCCCTTTGTCAACGGTAATAACCATTTTGAGATAACGCCAAAAAACCTGGTAAAGAAGAATAATTCTGTCAGCAGTGCGCCCAGCGCCAAAAAAAGACTGGACATGAATAAACATTAAGGAATCGCCATAATTGACTGACAAAAAACGCATATAACACAACAAACCGACAGGAATTAAAAGAAGAGGAATAAGGGTTAAGAAATTTTTAGTTTTCTTTTGTTGCCACCATTCAAAAGCTAAAGCTGGTAGGAGAAAAATCCCCACCAATCTGGTGGCCGAAGCTAGTCCCCCAAAAATTCCGGCCCACCACCAGCGTTTGGTTCTGGCGAAATAGAAACTGCTGATAATCAACAAGAAAAACAAAGCTTCGGTGTAAATCATCGAGAAGAAAAAGGCGGTGGGGAAAAGAAGAAGATAAACCAAAACTCTTTTGCTTATCCTCTCGGAAAAATCTAGTTTTAAAAGCTTGTAAAAGAAAAACAAGCCTAAATAAAGACAAACTAAATTTACCACCCAGCCTGCCAGAAGGGTTCGCCCGCCAAAAAGATGAGCCATTAGATTGACTATCTTAGAGTAAAGCGGGAAAAAAGCCTGCTGATAAAGGCCATAACCGCCGCGGGCAATCCCAATATAATGCATGCCGTCAAAATTAGCCCGGCTCCAAAGCCAGGCAGGGCTTAAAACAACATCTTTCTCGGTATAAAGATATGCTCCGCTGGTCGGAAAATATTTACTGCCTAAAAAGATAATTAAAATTAAGGCCGCCTGCCAGATAATAAAAACCAGGCTGACAAACTTCAAGGCTTGCGAGTTTTTTTTAAACCACTTTTTGATAGATTTCATAAGTTTTTTGAGCGGTTTTCCCCCAGCTGAATTTTTTAACTTGTTGAAAACCCTTGTCTCTTAATTCTTCTTGTTTAACCAAGGCTTTTTTCAACCCTTTAATCATATCATCAAGATTATACGGATCAACCATGATCGCGGCTGAACCGCAGATTTCCGGCAAACTTGAAGTCTTAGCTGCCACTACCGGGCAACCACAAGCCATGGCTTCCAAAACCGACAAACCAAAACCCTCGTAAAAAGAAGGTTGACAGTAAACAGAAGCCAGATTATAAAGAGCAACCAAATCCTTATCCGGAACCCACCCTAAGCGAATAACTTTTTTACTTAACTTCAATGAATTAATTAATCGAATTATTTCTTTTGTTTCTTTTAAGTTCTCATCTGTAAAGGCTTTGCCGATTAAAACCAGCCTCACCTCGGAGGAGTCATGGCCTCGCAAGCTCGGCCTGTCACCATCCGAGGTGTTCAATTTTTTAAAGGCTTTAATGAACCCAATTATGTTTTTATTGTAATTAACATCGCCGACATACAAAACAAAAGTCTCGGGAAGCTGATACTTGTGTTTTATAGTGGTTAGTGATTGGTGGTTAGTGATTGGTCTAAATTCTTTTCCTGGAGCCAGGGGGACAACATAAATTTTATTTTTGGGATAGTTTAAATATTTAAAGATGTCTTTCCTTGAGTTCTCCGAATCAGTAATCACCGCTTTGACTCCTTTTAAGGAAAATTTCTGTGTTTGGAATTTCAAGCTGCCTCTTATCCCGGCTGGATAATGCTCGGGAAAAATTAAGGGAATAACATCATGAATGGTAACGACTGTTGGTTTGGGTTTTTTCAGAGGCAGGGTTAAGAAAAAAAGGTCAAAAAAAGGATAGTGGATTAAATCACTATCCTTGACCATGGTTTTGTCTTCAATCAGCTGGCAGGAAAAGTTGCTGATGTTTAATGACTGTAGAGATTTAACTAATTGTTGAGTATAAATCCCCACTCCTCGGTAGCGATTAGCATTTTTTAAGGGTGAAACATCAATAGCAACTTTCATTTTGAGTTTACGAAAAACAAGCTATGCTTATTACCAATCCTCCCCCATGGTTATTTTCTTTTTGGTCATTCTCATCTTCAGGTATTTGCCAAAAGCCCAGGCGTGATGAAAACCGGAGAAAAAGGCAAAAACAAAACCCGGCCAGCCATCCATAAAACCTTTATGGCGGATAAAAAGCAAGAAAAAAGTTCTTTTGGGACGAAAGATTAAATATTTCAACCAGTTTAAGAGATTTAGGGAAACTTTATCATCTCCCATCTGTAAGGCTTCTAGGGTTGAATAACGTCTCTCTCTCATTAAATAGCGGGAAAACTCCGGCGTCGCCCAGTGAATCAAATCATTTTTAAGCCAGTCTGTTTTGCCCTTAACCGATGGTTGTTGGTGAACACTCTCTTCAGGGAGCAAAGCTCTGCCTTTTTTAAAAAGACGTAAAACCGGATCAGGATATTGACCGCCTTTCCTAAGATAACGGCCGAGAAAGTAGTTTTTCCGAGGCAGCCAATAAGCCTCTGGTTGGCCAGGGGACCAGCTTTGAACCGTTTTGTTAATCTCCTTGGCTAATTCCGGGCTAACTCTTTCATCGGCATCCAGCAAGAAAATCCAGTCGCCTGAACAAGCTTTGATGGCAAGGTTTTTATTGGTGTCAAAAAAGAGCTTGTTGGCGGTCTTGATAACTCTCGCTCCCATTTCCCTGGCGATTTCTCTGGTCTGGTCTTGGGAAGAACCGTCAACGACCACTATTTCGTCAGCCCATCGCACTGAATTCAAGCAATCTCTAATATTGCCCTCTTCATTATAGGTAATCATCGCTACGGAAATTTTAGCTTTGTTCATCTTTGTTTAATTTTCTGTTGTTGCGATTTGAAAAGCAATCCCCCCATGGGGAAAGTAAATATTTTTTAAAATCTTGGCTGAAGAAGGAATTTCTCCTTCCACACCAATAACCAAAGACTTTGGCTTGCTTTTCAAATTTTCCCAGTCAATGGCTTGGAAATGATATTTGCCGAAATTACGAACCGTTGAATAATTGAATTTATCCCGGGGAGTGAGAATAACTTCTTTTTGAAAAACAGAAGGCGGGTATTGTTGATAAAAAAGAAACAAAATATAGGGCTGATCAAATTTTTCGGTGACATAAATATTCTCATATTCTCCTTCTACTCCCTTAACATAATCAACTATCTGTTCAAAACCATATTCCCAGGCAAAAGGATAGGTCTGCGGATAATGAACATAATACTGATGAAGATAACGGCCGATATTCCAGGGAATAAAAAATATTAAAAGCAGATAAAGGATAACCCTTAAAAGCTTCATTCTCTTTTTCAACCAGGCAAAGATATTAAAAGCCCCGTAGGCGGAGATAATCACTAAAGGAATCACCATCATATTAGCTCGTAAAGCCGAGGGTGATTGAAAGGTTATGGCCGCCGCCAGCGGGGCCAATAACAACCAGAAAATAACCAATGGCCAGTTTGATGGTTTTTTAAGAAATAGGAAATAAAAACCGGCGATGACCAAAGGGATGTCAAAATAATACATCTGGCCGGTTTCCGGCACCTTGCTTCTTTCAATGACATCACCCAGAATGAAGAGAAAGTTGCCGTTAAAATGAGCAAGCCAGTTACTGAAAAAAACCAAGCCGTAAGTCAGATAGCGATTGTGCAATAATCTGACTGACCAGGCAAAATGATCAGGATGCTGGCCTCTTAATTCATTGAGCCGCCAAAAGGGCCCGCTATCGGCAAAAATGCTTAGGCCGGCAAAACGGGAAAGACCGGCCGGACCCAAGAAATCAATAATAAAGGGCAGTAAAACCAGGCCACCGCCAATCGCTGCTGTTAAAATCCATTTGAGATTAACCTTTTGAAAAATCTTTTGGCGGTAAAGAAGCACCAAGCCGATAAACAGCAAGGGGGTTATCAAACGCGTGCTGTGGTAAGCATATAAAGAGATGATAAAAAAGAAAACGCTGGGTAAAATATAGGCAAAACGATACTTGATGGCTTTAAGAAAAAACCAAACGCCAATTAAGGTAAAAACCGTGGCTGTTCCCGCTTCCCAAGCGCCTCTGGAAAAATGAATATGCCAAGGAGAAACCGCTAAGAAGAAACCAGCCCAAAGAGATAAAGGATTGATAACCTTTTTCTCGCCGAAAAGGTCTCTGACCAAAAGCATTAAAATAAAAACCGCTAAAGTCCCCAAAAGAGCGGCTGGTAAGCGAACAGCCCAAACATTCAAACCTAACATTTTGACAAAAGGCAAAACTAGATAAACATAAACACCAGGCTTGTAATCGGCAAAAGACTTAAAGTTAATCGGCCAAGGTTGCCCATGCTCATCTTTCCCTGTTTCAATCAAAGAATAAGCATTGTAGCCAAAAGCAGCCTCATCGGCATTAAAACCATGCGGATTATGATTTAAATTCCAAATTCGTAAAAACCCAGCCAAGAGGATAATCGCTATCAATAATCCCCAACCCAATTTAGAATGATTTTTGATTGGCTTGATTTTCAAATGATTATTTACTTTAAATTTCATTAGTAATTCTCCACGATACGAAAAGCTATTTTACCATCCAAGAATTTTATTTCTTCTAAGATTCTTTGTTTATCATAGTCAATTTTTTCCAAAGGAATTTCCATTTCTGTCCCGATTAATAAAGACTTACTTAAATTTTTATCGCCGTCAAAGTTAACCGAACGGAATTCAACGTTATCCAACTTTTCTACCTTGCCGACGTCTCCAGAAGGGTTCTCCGTTAATCTGGCTTTAGCCTGATAATCGCTTGGCGGATATTGCCCATAAAAAAGCCAATAGATATAGGGCTGGCCGTATTCAGAAGTAAAAACAATTTTTTGGTAATTATTTCTTAAAGGATAAACTTTTTGAATAATCTGTTGATAACCATATTGCCAGTCTTTACTTGACTGCAAGGGATAATGATAGAAATATTGTTCAAGATAATAAGCCACGGAAAAAAGATAAAAAACCACCAAAAGCAAAGAAAAGCAAACAGAAAATAGCTTTTTTTGTTTCTGCAACCAAAGAAATAGCTGATAAAAACCACAACCGACTAAAATCATCAAAGGCAAAACCATATTCAAAGAGCGAACCCCCTGAATGGAATCCCTGGTAATGGCGGCTGGCAAAGGCGCGATAAAAAGCCAGAACCAAATAAATTTACTTTCTCTGGTATTAAGTCTGACAAGAAAATAAAGACCAAATAGTATTAGAAAAAAATCAAACAAATATAAAACTCCGTTATAAGAAGGTCCGTGACGCAAACTACTCCAATCACCTTCAAAAAAGAGAAAGCGCCCGGAAAAATGATTAAAATATCTTTCCACAAATCTGGTGACAAAAGATAAACCTTCGCTATGGAACAAATTAAAATAAAACAGATTATTGTTATCCTTGTTCAAAATATGCTGAATTTCGTTTTCGGATCTCGGATAAGAAAAAAGACTCATCGTCTTTAATCTTCCCCCGCCCCAGGTTAAAATCGTCAGGAAACTAGGCGAAGCAACGAGAAAAAGCAAAAATAAACTGATAATGATGCTTTTTATTGACAGTGTTTTTATCTTTTTAAAGAAAAAGATTAGTAAACCTAAAAGCAGTAAAGGGACAAAAACCTTACTGCCTTGGTAAGACAAAAAAGATAAGCCAAAAGCTATCGCTGAAGGATAAAGATATTTCGGTTTTTTTTCTGCTTTTAAAAAAGATAAAAGCCCTAACAAAACCAAAAATAAAGCCAGGTTGGCTTCCCAACCGCCTCTGGAAAAATGCATCTGCCAGGGAGACATCGCCAAAGCAAAACTAATAAACAAAGCTAAGGGTTTCTTTTTAAACAAAAGCAATGAAACCAAATAAATCAGCCAGACTGAAGCAATGCCGGCCAAAGCCGAGGGAATTCTGACGGCCAACTCATTTAAACCAAAAATGGCCACTGAAGGCACGGTTAAGTAAATATATAAGCCGGGTTTGTAATCGCCAAAAGACTTAAAAACCAAAGGCAAGAATTGTCCGTATTCATCCCGACCGGTTTTCAAAATGGAATAGGCATTATAGCCAATGGCTGTTTCGTCCCATTGAGTTGAAGGCGGAACATTCGTTATCTGGTAAAAACGCAAAAGGGCAGCCAAAAATAAAATAATAATCAGAAGGATATAGTTCTTAAAAAACTTTTTAAGTCTCATATTTAAATAGTATCGCCTCTTTGGCAAATTTCAAAGGCCGGCTGGCCATCCAAAAAGTAGATTGTTTCTAGTTTTTCCCATTCTTCGGGATAATTACCGGGCGTGGTAATTAAAAGTTCTGGTACGGATTCATTATTAGCAGATAACCTTCCTTTGATCTTCTCATCATCAATAAAGACAAATTTATCAAAACTATCAACCCAGTACCAATCGGTTCCCAAGTATCGTTTTAAAACCGGGTCATGAACGTATTCAGCTGGATCCCATTTTAAATAAAAGAGTAAAAATTCATGGGCCTCCCCGTATTTTTTGGTCAGGTAAATTTTTTGGTAGTTATCATAATTCTTTTCAATATATTGCGCTGCTTGTTTGTAACCATACTGCCAAGCCCAAGAATATTGTCGTCGATAAAAACCAAAATAGCTGGTTAAAAATCTATAAACGAAAAACAACAGTAGCAATCCATAAATTCCAGTCAAAAGCCAAGTTATGGTTTTTTTGTTCTTCAGAAAATCCCAAAATTGAAAAAAGCCCAAAGCCGCCAAAATTTGAGGCATTGGCAAAACCAAAATCGTTCTCAAAACATGAGGATTTTCCTGGGTGGCCGCGGCCGGGATAACCGCCAAAAGCCACCAGAGAAAAATCAATTTCGACTCTTTCTGTCGCCAGTTTTTAAACAACCAGTAAAGACCCAACAAGATTAAAGGGGCTTGAATCGGATAAATAATCCCCTGGCCAGGGATATTATATTGATAATTGGCGCCGCCTTTGAGAAAAAGATATTTGGCAGAAAAATTTGAGAAATAGTTTTTGGTAAAAGCGATGGTAAAATAGGTCGCTTTGTTATGAATCAATCTGGGCAAGGGCGCCGGTAAATTAGTTGAACCCCGCGCCATATTAATCCGGTTAATTGCCCCCTGGTCAAGAATTTTGACCCAACGGAAACGAGCCCAACCGGTTGGGGAAAGAAAAGAAATTGCCAAAGAGGCAAAAAACAAAACGCAAAACACTAAGACCAAAACCAATTCCTTTTTTCTGGCTTTGCCCCATTTTTTAAGATTCTGGCGATAAAGAAAAAAGAAAGCGACCAGCATTAAGGGCACAAAAACCCGGGCGCTATTGTAGGCGTGAATCGACAAGCCCAAAAGAAAAATACCTAAAGGCAAAAGCCATTTTTTCCCAAAACCTTGAATAAAAAAATAAAAACCAGTCAGTGTTAAAAAAGCGGCTAAATTGGCTTCAAAAGCGGCCCGAGAGGTAAAAAGATGCCAGGGAGAAATGGCCAAAAAGAAAGCCGCCAACAAGGCTGCTTTTTGGTTTTTAAAAAGTTCTTTAACTAAAAGATAAGTCAACAAAACGGCCAGAACGCCAGCCAGCGCCGAAGGAAAACGAACGGCAAAATCATTTAAACCGAAAAGACTGATGCTTAAGGAAGTTGCGTAAATATAAACCGGAAGTTTGTAATCCCCGTAGGCGCGAAAAATACCCGGCCAACTAACTCCCCATTCGTCCTGTCCGGTTTTTAAAATTGAGTAGGCGTTGTAGCCATGACTGACTTCATCCCAATTAAGTGCCGGCGGATTTTCAGTTAGCTGGTAAAAACGCAGAACAAAAGAGATTAATAAAATCAGACCTAAAATGAAAACTAAATGTTTTCTCTTCATTTTTATAAATTACTTATCGAAAAATTTTTATTCTTTTTTTCAAATTGGGTAAATCTAATTCAATAAATATTATAAGAGCTAAAAAAGAAAAAAACAGCCATTTTGAATAAGGAATGAGAGGAGTCGCTCCCCAAAAACCCCATTTAACAAAAGGGTAATAATGAATTAAAAATAGCATCCCAATCATGCTTATTAATACCCAAGATTGGTTTTTAAGTTTGGCCAAGGGCAAGAACATATAAAGCCAGGTATAATACCAGCCCTGGACGTTTCTTAATCTTTGTGCCAGTAGTAAGACAACGGAAACAAAACTTAAAAGCTTAAAATATAAAGGCTTGTTCTTTTTGCCTAAAAACATCACTGGCAAAGCAATCACACTGGCATATTTGATTAAAACCGAAGCCGCAAAAGCCAACCAGGCTTTCAGCCTGCTCCCTTTATATAAATAAAATAGGGCAACAATGAAAAGACCAATCATCAATAAATCATTATGGGCATTAATCAGCAGCTCTACCACCAAAAAGGGGTTAAAAAACCAAAAGCTAAAAACTCTTTTGTCTTTATCATTTAATTTATAAAGTAAAAAACCGGTCAGATAGAAAAGGGCGGCGTTGATCAGTTTGTAACCAAGGAAATTCAAAATAAACCTTTGTCCGGAGAAAAGAAACATCGGCACCAAGGAAAAAAACAAAGAAACCGGACCGTAAGCATAAGGGAATTCAATGTTATGGACCAGGCCGGCCCACAAATCAGTTGACAAGAAATTCATCGGCGGAACCACAAAAGGATTAACCCGATAGAACAAAACCATCTTGGCGGAAAAAAGATAAGTAAACAAATCTCTTGATAAAAAAGGATAGGCTAAGGAAAAAAACAAAGTCCCCATCCCCGCCAATAAAAACAAATTTTTAACCGATAAAAACTTCAGTCTTTTTACAAAAAGCAAAAAAATCTGCAAACCAAACAAAACACCTATCAACAATAGATAAACATTGGCCAATAAAGGACGATGACTATCCCGAAAGCCAATCATCCATTGAAAATGATTAAAAAAAGGATGGCCGTCAGCCACCAGTAAAAATAAACCGTAGTCAACCCAGAAATAGGAAAAAACAAAAAACAAAACCGGGACTAAAAGCAATAAAAAGATAATTAGCTTTTCTTTAAGAGTTTTTGCCATTTTTGACCCAACCAAATAATGGAAGTTATTAAATAATAATTCAACTTTCCATGATATATTTTACTGCTTTCAACCAGCCAGCGATGGGTTTGTTGAGGAATATTTTTTCCGCTTTGTCCATGAAAATGAATAAATTCTGCCTCCGGCAGATAATAAACCTTAAAACCGGCTTTTCTCACCCGCCGGCAATAATCCAAATCTTCAAAATACATAAAGAAACGCTCGTCCAATAAGCCAACTTTGGCTAAAACTTTTTTGGGGATTAAAAAAACCGTGCCGGTCACGGCTTCTACCTCTGATGGCCCCTTGCCTTCAGGCACATATTTTTTCACCACGGAAAATCCTTTTTCCCCCAACCAAAATTCTTTAACTACCCGCCAAAGAGTAGGGAGAAAAAAACAGGAGCCCTGCGGCGAACCGTCAGGATTCAACAGCCGACCGCCAACTAAACCGGCTTGAGGATGATTTTCCACAAAAGCCAATAATTTGGCCAAGGCGTCTTTTTTAGCGACAACATCAGAATTTAAAAGCAAGATATTTTTTCCGCTGGCCCCTCGACTTCGCTCGGGGTAAACCTGCCTGATACCTTGATTAACCGCTTTGGCAAAACCCAGATTCTTTGGGTTAAAAATGATTTTCAGAGCCGGACAGGAAGCTTTCATCTCTTTTAACATTTCAACCGTGTTGTCATTCGAACCGTTATCAACAATAATCGTCTCTGCTTTTGGCGGCAAACTTAATAAACATTTTCTCAGTAAATCCTTGGTGTTGAAACTGACAATGATAATTGATAAATCCATAAGTTTAATTACCTAAATTGCTTAAAAATCTGCTCATCGGAAACTTTTTTCTCTTTGAATTCTTTTAACCAACGCGGAAAGACCAGGGGGAACCTGAACCAAGCCGCCAAAAAAGGCTTGAAATAACCCGGCTGAGTCAATAATTTCTTCCATAAAAAGGCTTTATGAACTAAAAGCATCCTAAAATCAGTGGTGTTTTTCCAGATAAATAAAAGCTGGTTGCGTTGGGCAATTAAATCCACATATTTTTGGTTAAAGCGCAAGCCGATGGTTGTCTCATGCTGATGATGAACAACTGATTGAGGCTCCCATAAAATTTTAAAGCCTCTTTTCCAAGCGCGGTAGGAAAGGTCAATGTCCTCCCAATAAAAAGGGGCAAAGATTTCATCCAGACCGCCGAGTTCCAGCCAAATTGACTTGCGAAAAGCACCGCTGCCACCATTGGCCCAAAAGGAAAGATGAGGGGTTTTTGTTTTTGGTCCTGTTTCATGTTCAATAAAACCTTTAACCCATTTTCCCTTGGCCCAGCTCCATTGAGGTTCGTTTAAAGAAACCGCAAAAACTTTTTCATCTTCAAAGTCTTTGGCCAAGGGCTTTAAAAAATCTTCTTCCGGAACAACATCATTATTCAACAGAACGACAATTTCGTTCTTGGCTTCTTTAACTCCTTGGTTAACCGCCCTGGCAAAACCCAGGTTTTTTTGATTAAAAATGGTTTTAAGCTGGGGATATTGAACTTGGAGATTTTTGAGAAGAGCAACCGAACCGTCCTCTGAACCATTATCAACGACGATTACTTGATCTACCCCGCTTTTAAAAACAGCCGGCAAATTATTTTTTAAAAGTTTTTCCCCGTTCCAGTTAGGGATAATGATTGAAAACGCCATTATTCCTTTCCCCTTATTTTAAACGATTAGGCCTCATAAATAAACTAGAGTGAGGTTTATGATAAAATTAAGAAAAGAATTATGAAAATCAAGCTCTCATTGGTTCTTGCTTTGTTAGCTTTGGTTTTATTGGCTTTTTTCTCCAAGAAACTCTTTTATTTCCGCTGGATTGGTTATGAACTGATCCCCCCGACAACCAATATCCTTGATGAGAAAAATTACGTCGCCGCCGGCTATAGCTTTAGAAAAACTGGTATTCCCACTGCCTGGTCAAATTTGAATAGTTATAAAAAAATCTTTGACGAAAAAAAGATAACCGGGGTCATCGATTTTAACAACATTAACCTCACCTTCAACGGGCAAGAGCCCGGTTTGAAAAACAGAAAATTATTCTCGCCTCTGGTTTATGTCACCAACACTGATGTTGGCAAAGGACAGGAAAGCATTCTTTTGGTCCAACCCTTTTTGGACCATTCTTTTTTCTCCGGCGTTTTTTATTCCTTATGGACCAAAAACCAACCAACTCATTTTGCTGATTTTGTTGTTGGTGATTTCCGTCAAGGGGCTTTGTTCTTGGGCGTTCTCAGCGGGTTTTTAATCTTCCTTAGTGCTTTTCTGTTAACCAAAAAATGGTTGGTTGCCTTTTTTTCTTTTTTCATCTGGTCGCTGGCCCCAACCTATGTTTTGGCTTCACGCTACGCCCTGATTGAAAATCTGCTGATTCCCCTTTCTTTGTTAACTCTGATTTTCTTAATCGTTTGGCAAAAATATCAAAAAAAGCTGCTTTGGCTAATACTGGCCGGGCTGACTACCGGCTTAGCTCTTTCCGTTAAAGAAAGCGGGCTTTTTGTTCTCCTAATGGGAATTTTGATTTTAATCAGGGAGCGGCTGTCTTGGAAAAAATGGTTGTCTTATCTGGAGCCAAGCTTGGTTATCGGCTCCTCTTTTTATCTCTATGCCCTATGGCTGGCGCCGGATTTATGGAAGGAGCTCTTTTTTAACCAGACAGGACGGATTTTCTTCGGCCCTTTAAATTTTCTTTATGCCGTCGCCCAAATCCCTTTTGAAGGGTTCCCCTTGGACGGCTTCTGGCTTTGGGGCTTAATATTAATTCCTCTTTTTTTCTTCAGAAAAGAAAAAATTACTCCGGTCTTAATCGGCTTCCTTAGTTACCTGCTGGTCTTCCTGATTTTCGGCGGGCAGAACTACCCCTGGTATTACCTGCCTTTTGTCCCCTTTCTTGTTTTGGCCGGCGGCCACGAATTACATCTGCTTCTAACTAAACCCAACCTTGCTTCCTTATTGCTGTTTTTCCTTTTGCCTTTTTCTACCGTCATGTTTTGGGGCCGGACAGTTTACCGGGAAGACAACCAGGTCGGTTTTTATCGTTTAACCTTGGCTGTTTTTCTTTTAGCTTTTCTGTGGTTTAAGCTAAAAGAAATCAACTGGCAAAAAGCCAAAGGGAAATTCCCCTCCAAATTACGCTTTCTAATTAAAATTTTTCAATTTAAAGAAGGATTAGTTTTTTCTTGGAGTTGGTATGCTTTTTTTGGCGTTATCCTCTATTTCACCTATCAATGGGGCGGGAGAAGTATTCAGTATATCATCGCCAACTGGAATCATCTACCTGAACTCTTTTTCTTTAAATAGTTTCAAAAGACTCGAATGAGGAGTGGTTTTTTTCTTTTTTGACTTTGGGGTATAATAATGCAATATGGTAAAGGTTGAAGTTGCCTGTAAAGACTGTTTTTTAAAAAAGAATTGTGATCCACATTTAGGCCCTTATAAATATAGCAACAATGGACAATTAGCAACCAGCCCAAATAAATTCGAATGCCCTTCTTATACTTGTGGTGATGGAAGAAAAGATGCCAGAGTGGCAATACAAACCAAAAAACCAAGGAAGTACTTAGTAGAAATCGATGGAAAACTTACTAAAATAAAAGCCGTACCTTTTGGGCAGAGCTTCCAAAAATTTACAGAAGTTATTGTAAGTGTTCCGGAAGGAAGTATCTTTTCTCTTCCCCCAGAAGGCG
>Ga0210024_1002740_pt1 | contig 14964 bp, 6 predicted proteins | sample CryGeymeta201525_FD_183988 | JGI IMG/M metagenome (GOLD analysis project Ga0210024, IMG submission 183988) | Groundwater microbial communities from Crystal Geyser aquifers in Utah, USA - Crystal Geyser metaG 2015-25 (SPAdes) (version 2) | ecosystem: Environmental > Aquatic > Deep subsurface >... | reverse complement strand
CCGCGGCGACTTCGTCCTTGGTGTAGCCCATGTCCACATAAAACGGGTTGGCCATGATGCCCATCACCACGTCGCTGATGCGGTAGGTGGCAATCAGCGCCAAAATCAGCGCCGCGTGCCAGCCGAAGCGGGTCAAAAAGTCGGCAAACGGCGCAATCAGCGCGCCGCGCAGCCAGTCGGCCAGATTTTTGGCCGGTGGCATGATGCGACGCAGCGGCTCAGGCGACAGCAGCACCGTCACCACGCCCAGCAGCATGCTCGCAGCCATCACCAGATAAGCGGTATGCCAGGCACCGTGCTGGTAGCCGGTGATGCCATCCCCCTGCGCGCGCGCGGCAATCCACAGCACGCCCGCACCGGCCCAGATCATGGCCAAGCGGTACCCGGTCTGGTACGACGCGGCCAGCGCGGCTTGACGGTCCACGTCCGCCGATTCGATGCGAAACGCGTCGAGCGCAATGTCTTGCGTGGCCGAGCCAAAGGCGACCGCCAGGGCGCCCCAGACCACGGGGGTCAGCGCCACCTGCGGGTCGTTGAAGCTCATCGCCACCAGCCCCACCAAAACAGCCAGCTGCGACAGCAACAGCCAACTGCGCCGACGACCCAGCCAGCGGGTCAGCAGCGGGATGGGCAAGCGGTCGACCAGCGGCGCCCAGGCCCATTTGAACGCATAGGCCATCCCGACCCAGCTGAGGTAACCGATGGTGGTGCGGTCAATGCCCGCCTCGCGCAGCCAAAAGCTCAGCGTGCCCAACACCAGCAGCAGCGGCAGGCCAGCAGAAAACCCCAGGAGCAACATGCGCAGGCACGCTGGCTCCAGATAAACCCTCAAGACCGACATCCAACCGATCGGGGGCAACGTGGACGCTATCGTTTTTGGATTCATAGGCGCACAAAGCGATCAGTCCAGATTTCGCTGGTCTTCACAAATTTGGACCATTGGGCTCTCTCACAGGGCGAGCCGCGCCAGCCAATGGCGTGCCTGATGCGGCATTTGCCTGCTTGAGCAGTCGGTTCCAATCGTCTGGTGGGTGCCCATTGTTAAGCATTTTGCGAAAAATCTCGACGACATCTGCGTCGCTCTTAAAAAAATGCGTTTGGTGTCGTCGTCCTCTACAAAATGTCAGAGTTCGTGGATATTCTCACCGAAATACCTCCTTGAAGGAGATTGATGTCTACGACACTAGAGTGTTGATGTTTGCATGGTGTTGCCCAACTACTGACGGTCACATGGCGGCTACACATGGCACCAAAAGCAAAGCCCGCTACGTTTTATGTAGTGGGCTTTGCTTATCTAGCTTGGTGGCCTGGGGCGGAATCGAACCACCGACACAAGGATTTTCAGTCCTCTGCTCTACCGACTGAGCTACCGGGCCAAGGTTGCGCAGTATAACAGCCGAAAACCTGTTCCTCGCTCGGCTTGAGGGGCTTTTTCAGCCGCGCTTGCCGCGCGACAAATCGACGCCTAATTGCTTGAGCTTGCGGTACAGGTGGGTGCGCTCCAGACCGGTCTTTTCGGACACCCGGGTCATGGAACCATTTTCTTTGGCCAGGTGAAATTCAAAATATGCCTTTTCATATTCGTCGCGGCCTTCACGCAATGGTTTGTCCAGCATAAAACTGCGCGTGGCTTGCGGACCGAGGTCAACCGCTGCATCCGTTGCGCCCTCTGCCGCTTCACCTGACTTGGTTGCGCCACCGGCACGTGGTGTCGCTGCGCCTGCGGTCTGGGCAGTCAGCTTGCGGATGGCATTGCGCGTCAAACCCTGCTCCACCGCCTTGAGCAGTTTTTGCATGGTGATCGGTTTTTCAAGGAATGCCATGGCGCCAATACGCGTGGCTTCAACCGCGGTGTCAATGGTGGCATGGCCGCTCATCATGATGACCGGCATCGTTAGCAGGCCTGCGGCTGACCATTCCTTGAGCAAGGTGACACCGTCGGTGTCGGGCATCCAGATATCCAGCAGTACCAAGTCCGGTCGATCGTTCAGGCGGGCTACCCTGGCCTGCGCTGCATTCTCGGCAACCTCTACCGTATGGCCTTCGTCGTTGAGAATTTCACACAGCAGATCGCGTATGCCGAGTTCATCGTCCACCACCAAAATATTTGCCATGTTGTGCTGTGTCCCTTGAAAGTCTGCGCTGGATTTGCCTAGGTTGCCTGATGGGGTGAATGCGGATCGACAGCGAATGATAACGATACTTGCGCCCCCGCCACCTCCCCCTCGACCAGACGGTTAACGATGGTGATGCGCGCACCGTGTTCGTTGGCAATTTTCTTCACCACCGCCAACCCCAAACCGGTGCCTTTGTCTTTGGTGGTGACATAGGGTTCGAACGCACGTTTGAGAATGTGCTCCGGAAAGCCACAGCCAGAGTCGAGCACGCTCAAACGTACCCGCTTTGACGCTGTCTGCCACTGGGTTTTGATCACCACCGGATGATCCGCATCGGCCCGGCCAGCGCTGGCAGCAGCGTCTTGGGCGTTTTGCAGCAGGTTGTGTAGCACCTGGCGCAACTGCTGCGCGTCACCCGATACCGCAGGGCAGGCTGGATCAAGTTCTGGAACCACGTGCGCTTGCGCGTTGTCGTTGCTGTAGAGATGCAGCACGTCTTGCACCAGCGCATTGATGTCCAGCGGTTTGAGCTCTGCTGCAGGCAAGCGCGCATAGTCCCGAAACTCATTGACCAGCCGCTTCATGGCGTCGACCTGATCGACGATGGTCTTGACCGACCTTGTTAATAAGGCCTGCTCGGCAGGGCCCACTTTGCCCGCGAGCTTCATCTCCAGCCGCTCGGCAGAGAGCTGAATCGGTGTCAGAGGGTTCTTGATTTCATGTGCCAGGCGGCGCGCCACCTCACCCCAGGCCTGTGCGCGCTGCGCTGAAACAATCTCTGAAATGTCGTCAAACACCAGCAAGCGCTGGTTGCCGGGCAGCTCGGCCCCGCGCGCTACCACCGTGATGACGTCTTGTGCTGACTGGCGTGACGACTCTGGTGCCGTGTTGCCCAGCTCAAACGACTGCTGCCAATGGTCCATGCTGCGTTCGCCCTCGTGCGCCAAAAACGCGTCAAATTGCTGCTTGATACCGTCGCCAAAAGGTTTCAGAGTTTCTATGTCAGACAGGCGTTTTCCCTCGTAGGCCGCCAAAGGCAATTTCAGAATACGCGTCGCGCCCGGGTTGGATGACGCGATGGTGTCGTCGGCATTGAACACCAGCACACCCGCAGTCAGGTTGTCCAGAATGGTTTGCAGGTTGGCGCGAGCCGCGTTGACTTGCACCATGCTGGTCTGCACCGCTTGACGGGCGTCTGACAATTGCTGCGTCATTTCGGAAAAAGAGCGCGTCAGGCCGTCCAGTTCGTCTTTGCCGTGCAGGACGGCTTTGGGCGTCAGGTCACCGGCGGCCACTTCGCGTACACCATCGGCCAGCAACAGCAGCGGGCGCACGATCTGGTTGCCCAGCACCACGGCCAGCAGCACACTGCCAAAAACCGCCAGGAAGAGGCTCAGCGTCAAGGTGCCGATATACATGCGGCGCAAACCATCTCGCGCCAAGGCGCGTTCCTGGTATTCACGATACGCCTGCGTCACCGCCGCCGCGTTGGCCACCAACGACGTTGGCAGTGTTTTGGCCGCCAGCAAATAGCGCGGCTCACCCCAACCCCGCAGCGAACTGCCACCCACCAGCACCATCACTTTGATACGCGCCCGCTCGGGCCTGCCGACGACGATGCTGTCGTCAAAGCCCTCGATCCATGTCAACACGCGCTGCTCACGTGCGGCCCGAAATTGCTGTTGTGTTGGCAACTCGGGCGAAAGTTGGTAACGCGACTGACCTGCGCTGGCAATCAGCCGCCCAGACCCCCCCCACAGCATCAGGTCGTCCACGCCCATGGTGTCACGCGCCCGCTCCAGCGGCAACGCCGCATTGGTGTCGCCAGTGTCGGCCAACTGGGTGGAGGCCGCACGCGTTTTGCCCAGCAGGTCAGACGTCAATGAATCCAGCGTAGCGCGCCCCAGGTTCAAACCCGCGTCCAACGCACCTTCCACCTTCACGTCAAACCAGCTTTCGATGGAACGCGACACAAACTGGTACGACACCACGTAGATCAGCACCCCTGGCACAAACCCGGCCAGCACAAAAACGGCGGCCAGCTTGACAAGCAAGCGACTGCCAAACTTTTTCTGCCGCAAGCGCTTGATGAGGCGAACCCCAATCCAGACAATCACTACCAACAGCGCAAGCGCCACCACCACGTTGACGCCAAACAGCAGCGTGTAATTGCGCTCGTACAAGTCCCGGTTGCTGGTGGCTTGTGTCAACAGAAACAACAACACCAGGCCGATGGCCGCCATGGTTGTCAAGCCCAGACCAATGGTCCAGCGAAGTGACGCAGAACTCTTGGCAGCGCTCACTTGGTCAACTCCGGCGGGAGTTTCTGTGTCGCGCTCAGACTGATCACCCAATCAGACTGCCCCAGCGTGCCAATTTGCAACGGCCGGGGCAACTCGGTGGTATCGAGTTGAAACCTGAATTGAAGCAGATGCTGTGCACCGGACTCAATGCTGGCCAGATCGGCGACTTTCCAGTGCGAAATACGGCGCACGGCGGCCATGGCTGCCTCGAGCGAATCGTAGTTTTGGCTTAGCGTCAAACCCTGGCTGCTGTCGGCTGCATCGGGCGCCCCGACGCTCAAACGCCAGCGCCGGGTCAGTGGATGGTAGGCCAGACGTGCACGCCGCTGCACCGTGGCCACGATGCGGTTGGTCCAGTACCAGCGTTCACGCAGCACGTCGACCTCGGTCACAAAATAGATGGGAATGCCCTTGAGCAAAGCGTCTTCGACCACTGCGGGCAGATCAAAGGCAAAATGGGCTGACAGCCACAGCGCATTGTCAGCGCGGTCAATCGTCAGTACTGGCGCGTTGACTGGTGACGATGCCGCAGCGTCACCACTATCAGCGGCATGCGCGCCATTGGCGAGGCCGCACAGCAGCACCAGCGACAACAGGCTGCCCCACAGCCTAGGCGCTGATCTTTTCAAGCACTGCGTAATAAAAGCCATCGTGAACACAAAGCTGATTGTCCTGCGATGTAACCACAGGCACACTGCTGACAGGCAACAAATGCCCTGGGCTAGGCAACATCCGGGCCCGGGTGTTGTTGCAAAGAAACGCCTGCATCTGTTGCGCGCCTTCCGCATGGAACACCGAACAGGTGCAATACACCAAGCGCCCGCCCTGTTTGAGCAGCGGAAACAGGCGCGCCAGCAGCCGCGCCTGCACGGCAGCCAGCGCGTCAATATCGCCATTGCGGCGCAGCCAGGCAATGTCAGGATGACGGCGCACGATGCCCGACGCCGAGCACGGTGCGTCGAGCAAGATGGCGTCAAACGGCGCGCCATCCCACCAAGCCGATACATCGGCAGCGTCAGCCGCAAGCACCTTGGCCTGCAATTGCAGCCGCGTCAGATTCTGGTGGATGCGCTCGCAGCGTGCGGGGTCCACATCCAGGGCCAGCACCTGTGCGTCAGAAATCTCAAGAAGGTGGGCCGTTTTGCCACCAGGCGCGGCGCACGCGTCGAGCACCCGCAGCGGACGTCCGGGCGCAAAGGCCGACAGCAGCAAGGGGGCAGCCAATTGCGCCCCAGCGTCCTGCACCGATACCCAGCCTTGCTGAAAACCGGGCAACTGCCCCACCGGACAAGGCACCCTCAGCACGACGCCATAGGCCCCCACCACTGCGCCGTCCAGGCCCACTTGGCGCAACGCATCCACATAAGCCGCAGGCGAGCCCCAGCGGGCGTTGACACGCAACACCATCGGAGCGGGCGAGCGTGCTGAAAGCAAAATGGCTTGCCACTGCGCGGGCCAATCGGCTTGCACGCGATCAATCCACCACTGAGGGTGGTTCCAGCACGCCACCGGATCACATTCAGCCTTGGCCAGCAGCGGCACACGCTCACGCAAAAACCGGCGCAAGCATGCATTCACAAAGGCGGCCTGGGGCTTGATGCCGCGGGTGCGTTTGGCCGCCTCCACCGCCTGGTTGACGAGCGTGAACGCGTCATAAGACTGCGCATCGGGTTGCGACAGCAAGGCCAGCGCCACACACAACAAGGCATCCACCGGCGCAGGGGGCTGGCGCGGCGCCAAGCCTTGGCGCAAGGCCTGGGCCTGCCCCAGGTTGCGCAGCACATCAAACCCCAGCGCCTGCACACCCGGGCGCAGCGTTGCCGCCACGGCTTGCAAGGCGGCAGTGCCTGAGCGGCCCTGGCGGATGTCAAGCAGCAGTTGGGCGACCGCCTGCAACTGACGCCACAGCGGAGGTTGGGGGTCGTCTGTCATCAAAATATCAGCATAAAAAACGCCTCAGGCCCAGAATTTACGGGCGTGAGGCGCTTTTGTTTTTGTAGTGATCAGCTTACTCTGCTGCGGCACCCTCGCCCAGCTCGGCTTCGGCATCACCAGCCAATTCAGCGGCCTCGGCCTCGGCAATGGCACGGCGTTCGGCATCGTCCATGTTTTCACGTACCACACGCGCCTGGTGGTAGGCCAAACCGGTACCCGCCGGGATCAAGCGCCCCACAATGACGTTTTCTTTAAGACCGCGCAATTCGTCGCGCTTGCCCATGATGGCGGCTTCGGTCAGCACGCGCGTTGTTTCCTGGAACGACGCGGCGCTGATGAAGCTGTCGGTGGACAAGGACGCTTTGGTGATACCCAGCAACAGATTGGTGAAGGTTGCCGGGATCTTGCCTTCGGCGCGCAACGCGTCGTTGGTGTTGAGCATCTCGGAGCGCTCGATCTGCTCTCCAACGATGTAGTTGGAGTCACCCGCAGCTTCAACGACCACGCGGCGCAGCATCTGGCGCACGATCACTTCAATGTGCTTGTCGTTGATCTTCACGCCTTGCAAGCGGTACACGTCCTGCACCTCGTCAACGATGTAACGCGCCAATTCCTCGGCACCAAGCAGACGCAAGATGTCTTGCGGATCGGCCGGTCCGTCCACCACCACTTCGCCCTTGTTGACGATCTGGCCTTCGTGCACCAGGATGTTTTTCTCTTTGGGCACCAGTTCTTCCCAGACCTTGCCTTCGGGGTCGGTGATCTGCAGGCGGATCTTGCCCTTGGTTTCCTTGCCAAACGAGATCGTGCCGGTCATTTCAGCCAGCACGCCCTTGTCTTTGGGCGAACGGGCTTCAAACAACTCGGCCACGCGCGGCAGGCCACCGGTAATGTCGCGGGTCTTCTGGCCCTCGACCGGAATGCGCGCCAGCACTTCACCGGGGCCGACGTCCTGGCCGTCACGTACCTGCACCAGCGCGCCGATCGGGAAGCCGATGGTCACCGAGTGGTCGGTACCCGGTATTTTGACCTCGTTGCCAGAGGCGTCGATCAGCTTGACCAACGGACGCACCACCTTGGCCGAGCCACGGTGTTTCGGGTCAATCACCACCAGGGTGCTCAAACCGGTCACTTCGTCGACCTGCTTGGCCACCGTCAAACCTTCCACCACATTCTCAAACAACGCCTTACCAGCGTATTCGGTAATGATGGGTCGCGTCAGCGGGTCCCAGTTGGCCAAAATGGTGCCAGCCTTAATGGTCTGGTCAGCCTTGATGGTCAACACCGCACCGTAGGGCACTTTATGGCGTTCACGTTCGCGGCCGTGTTCGTCGTGAATGACGATTTCCCCCGAGCGGGAAATCACCACCAGTTCGCCCTTGGCATTGGTCACGTAGCGCATCGTGGCGTTGAAGCCAATATTGCCATTGGACTTGGCTTCTACGCTGGAGGCGATTGCCGCACGCGACGCGGCGCCACCGATGTGGAAGGTACGCATGGTCAACTGGGTGCCCGGCTCACCGATGGATTGCGCCGCGATGACGCCCACAGCCTCACCACCGTTGACCAGACCGCCACGACCCAGATCGCGGCCGTAGCACTTGGCGCAGATACCAAAACGGGTCTCACAGGTGAGCGCGGTGCGGACCTTGACCTCATCCACGCCCGCTACTTCGAGCACGTCAATCAGGTCTTCGTCGAGCATGGTCCCGGCCACGGCGATGACCGACTGGTTTTCGGGATGCACAATGTCTTCGGCGGCCGAGCGGCCGAGAATTCGGTCACGCAGGGACTCAATGACTTCACCGCCCTCAACAATAGCGCGCATCACATAACCAGTGTGCGTGCCGCAATCGTTCTCGGTCACGACCAGGTCTTGCGTCACGTCAACCAGACGCCGTGTCAGGTAACCCGAGTTGGCGGTCTTCAACGCCGTGTCGGCCAGACCCTTGCGTGCACCGTGGGTGGAGATAAAGTACTCCAGCACGTTCAAGCCTTCGCGGAAGTTGGCGGTAATGGGCGTCTCAATGATCGAGCCGTCGGGCTTGGCCATCAAGCCGCGCATACCGGCCACCTGGCGAATCTGCGCGGCTGAACCGCGCGCACCCGAGTCAGCCATCATGTAAATCGAGTTGAATGACTCTTGTGGCACCTTGTTGCCGTGGCGGTCAATGACGGTTTCCTTGGAGAGCTGACCCATCATCACCTTGGAGACTTCGTCACCCGCTTTGCCCCAAATGTCCACTACCTTGTTATAGCGCTCACCGGCGGTCACCAGGCCAGAGGTGTATTGCTGGGCAATTTCTTTCACCTCGGATTCGGCACGCTCGATGATGACGGGCTTCTCGGTGGGCACCAGCATGTCTTCGATAGAGATCGAGATACCGGCACGCGTGGCCAGACGGAAGCCGTATTGCAGCAGTTTGTCGGCGAACACCACCGTGTCCTTCAGGCCACACTTGCGAAACGAGGCATTGATCAGACGCGAAATTTCCTTCTTCTTGAGCGGCTTGTTGATCAGCGCGAAGGGCAGACCCTTGGGCAGAATTTCAGACAACAGGGCACGGCCAGCGGTGGTTTCCCACAGCTTGGTCGACGCGGTCAGTTCACCGGTGGCCTTGTTTTTGGTGTATTCGGTCAGGCGCACGTTGATGCGCGAATGCATCTCAACCACACCAGCATCGAACGCACGCTGGACTTCTTGCACATCCGAAAAGATCAGTCCTTCGCCCTTGGCGTTGATGCGGTCACGGGTGGTGTAGTACAAGCCCAGCACGACGTCTTGCGACGGCACAATGGACGGCTCGCCGTTGGACGGAAAGAGCACATTGTTGGACGCCAGCATCAGGGTGCGTGCCTCCATTTGCGCTTCCACCGACAGCGGCACGTGCACAGCCATCTGGTCACCGTCAAAGTCAGCGTTGAACGCAGCACACACCAGCGGGTGCAACTGAATCGCCTTGCCCTCGATCAGGATCGGCTCGAACGCCTGAATGCCCAAGCGATGCAGGGTAGGCGCTCGGTTGAGCATGATTGGGTGCTCTTTGATGACCTCTTCGAGAATGTCCCACACCACCGGCGTGCCAGATTCAACTTCTTTCTTGGCGGCCTTGATGGTGGTGGCGATGCCCATCGCTTCCAGACGGGCAAAGATGAAGGGCTTGAAGAGTTCAAGCGCCATCAGCTTGGGCAAACCGCACTGGTGCAGCTTGAGCGTTGGACCCACGGTAATGACCGAACGACCAGAGTAGTCGACGCGCTTGCCAAGCAAGTTTTGACGGAAGCGACCACCTTTGCCCTTGATCATGTCAGCCAGCGACTTGAGAGCGCGCTTGTTGGCGCCGGTCATGGCCTTGCCGCGACGGCCATTGTCGAGCAACGAGTCGACAGCTTCCTGCAACATGCGTTTTTCATTGCGGGCAATGATTTCGGGCGCTTTGAGTTCAAGCAGGCGACGCAGACGGCTGTTGCGGTTGATGACGCGGCGGTACAGGTCGTTCAGGTCGGAGGTGGCAAAACGGCCACCGTCCAGGGGTACCAGCGGACGCAGATCCGGCGGCAGCACGGGCAGCACGTCAAGCACCATCCATTCAGGCTTGATGCCCGACTTCTTGAACGCTTCAAGCAATTTCAGGCGCTTGGTGTTCTTCTTGATCTTGAGCTCGGAGCCGGTGGGGTCATTGCGCAGTTTCTCAATCTCGGCTTCGATGTCGAGGTGCTGCAGCAATTCCTTGACGCCTTCGGCGCCCATCTTGGCCTGGAACTCGTCGCCGTATTCCTTGAACTTGGCATCAAAGTCGTCCTCGCTCATGATGCTGAACTTCTTCAGCGGTGTCATGCCGGGGTCGGTGACCACATAGGCTTCAAAGTACAGCACACGCTCAATATCGCGCAGCGTCATGTCCAGCACCAGGCCCAAGCGGCTGGGCAGCGACTTGAGGAACCAGATGTGCGCGCAGGGCGCGGCCAAGTCAATGTGGCCCATGCGCTCACGACGCACCTTGGTTTGCGTGACTTCAACGCCGCACTTTTCGCAAATGACGCCGCGGTGTTTCAGGCGTTTGTATTTGCCGCAAAGGCATTCGTAGTCTTTGATAGGGCCAAAGATCTTGGCGCAAAACAGGCCATCGCGCTCGGGCTTGAAGGTACGGTAGTTGATGGTTTCGGGCTTTTTGACTTCGCCGAAAGACCACGAACGGATCTTCTCGGGCGAGGCCATACCGATCTTGATGGCTTCAAAATGCTCGTCAGGCGTAAATTGCTTGAACAGGTCGAGTAATGATTTCATTTCGAACTTCCTTTATTTCCTAATGCAACACAAGAGGTGGAGTGACCCACCAGAAACACCGCGGAACCGGCTTTGCCGGGCCGCTGGTGTTGTCCCCCCTTGGGGGGAAGCCGCAAAGCGGCACAGGGGGGTTAACCTCTTTCCAGCTCAATGTCCAAACCAAGCGAGCGAATTTCTTTCACCAGCACATTGAACGACTCGGGCATGCCCGCTTCAATTGAATGCTCGCCCTTGACGATCGATTCATACACCTTGGTGCGGCCTTGCACATCGTCAGACTTGACGGTGAGCATTTCCTGCAAGGTGTACGCCGCGCCGTAGGCTTCCAGCGCCCAGACTTCCATTTCGCCAAAACGCTGGCCACCAAACTGGGCTTTACCACCGAGTGGCTGTTGCGTGACCAGGCTGTAAGGCCCGGTGGAGCGCGCGTGCATCTTGTCGTCGACCAGGTGGTGCAGCTTGAGGTAGTGCATGTAACCGATTGTCACCGGGCGTTCGAAACGATCGCCGGTGCGGCCGTCGTACAACCAGGCCTGGGTGCGTGTTTCAGTCAGGCCCTTGAGCTTGGCGATGTCGTCCGGGAAAGCGAGCTTGAGCATGGCGCGAATTTCATCTTCGGTGGCACCGTCAAACACCGGGGTCGAGAACGGCATGCCAGTGGTCAGGTTTTGCGCCATTTCCAACAATTGATCATCGTTGAGCTTGGACAGGTCTTCCTTGCGGCCAGTGCCGTTGTAGATTTCGTCAAGGAATTTGCGCAGCTCGGCCACGCGCGATTCTGCTTGCAGCATGTCACCGATGCGCTGGCCGATGCCCTTGCCGGCCCAGCCCAAGTGCACTTCGAGCACCTGACCGACGTTCATCCGGGATGGCACACCCAGCGGATTGAGCACAATGTCACATGGTGTGCCGTCGGACATGTGCGGCATGTCTTCGACCGGCACAATCTTGGAGACCACGCCCTTGTTGCCGTGACGCCCAGCCATCTTGTCGCCGGGTTGCAGGTGACGTTTGACGGCGACGTACACCTTGACCATTTTCAGCACGCCGGCGGGCAAATCGTCGCCCTGAGTGAGCTTCTTGCGTTTTTCTTCAAAAGCCAGGTCAAAACTGTGGCGAGTTTGCTCCAGCGAGTTCTTGATGCTTTCCAATTGGGCGGCAACAGCCTCATCGGCCGGACGAATGTCAAACCAGTGGAACTTGTCGATCGAAGTCAGATAAGCCTTGTCGAGCTTGCTGCCCTTGGCCAGTTTTTGCGGGCCACCGTTAGCGAGCTTGCCCACCAGCAGTTTTTCGATCCGGTCAAAGGCGTCGGCCTCGACGATGCGCAGCTGGTCGTTCAGGTCCAGGCGGAAGCGCTTGAGTTCGTCGTCGATGATCTGCTGCGCCCGGCGGTCGCGGGTAATGCCCTCACGGGTAAAGACCTGCACGTCGATGACGGTGCCTTGCGAGCCCTGATCGACACGCAACGAGGTGTCTTTGACGTCGCTGGCTTTTTCACCAAAGATCGCGCGCAACAGTTTTTCTTCGGGCGTCAGCGTGGTTTCGCCTTTCGGGGTGACCTTGCCGACCAGCACGTCGCCAGGCTGCACTTCGGCACCGACGAAAATGATGCCCGAATCGTCCAGACGGTTGAGCTGCTGCTCGCTCAGGTTCGGAATATCGCGCGTGATTTCTTCGGCACCAAGCTTGGTGTCGCGCGCCATCACCACCAGTTCTTCGATATGAATCGAGGTATAGCGATCTTCGGCGACGATGCGCTCGCTGATCAAAATCGAGTCTTCAAAGTTGTAACCGTTCCAGGTCATGAAGCCGATCAGCATGTTCTGACCCAGCGCCAATTCACCGAGGTCGGTGGATGCGCCATCGGCGATTACGTCCCCCTTGGCCAGCTTGTCGCCTTTTTTGACGATCGGACGCTGATGGATGTTGGTGTTCTGGTTGGAGCGCTGATACTTGATCAGGTTGTAGATATCGACACCGACCTCACCCGCTTGCGCTTCGGCGTCGTTAACGCGGATCACCACCCGGGTGGCGTCAACATAGTCAACCACACCACCCCGGGTTGCCACCACCACGGTACCCGAGTCCACAGCGGCTACGCGCTCGATACCGGTGCCAACCATCGGTTTTTCGGGGCGTAGCACAGGCACCGCCTGGCGGCTCATATTGGCGCCCATCAACGCGCGGTTGGCGTCGTCGTGCTCCAGGAACGGCACCAGCGACGCCGCCACCGAGACAATCTGCGCCGGTGACACGTCCATGTATTGCACTCGGTCGGGTGTGACCATGATCGATTCGCCAGCCTCGCGCGCCGACACCAGTTCGCCGGTGAGACGGCCATTCTTGTCGAGGGCGGCATTGGCCTGTGCGATGACAAACTTGCCTTCTTCGATGGCAGAGAGGTAGTCCATCTCCAGGGTGACCTTGCCGTCGATCACGCGACGGTAAGGCGTTTCAATGAAGCCGTAGTCGTTCAGGCGGGCGTACAGCGCCAGCGAGTTGATCAGGCCAATGTTCGGGCCTTCCGGCGTTTCAATCGGGCAGACGCGACCGTAATGGGTGACGTGCACGTCACGCACCTCAAAGCCAGCGCGCTCACGCGTCAGACCGCCCGGGCCAAGGGCAGAAACCCGACGCTTGTGGGTGATCTCGGACAGCGGGTTGGTCTGGTCCATGAACTGGCTCAACTGCGACGCACCAAAGAACTCTTTGAGCGCGGCCGAAATCGGTTTACTGTTGATCAGATCGTGCGGCATCAGCGGCTCTTGCTCAGCCTGACCCAGACGTTCTTTGACCGCCTTTTCGATTCGTGCCAGACCCACACGGTACTGGTTTTCAGCCAATTCACCAACGCAACGCACACGGCGGTTGCCGAGATGGTCGATATCGTCGACTTCACCATGGCCGTTGCGCAAGTCCACCAGAATTTTGACCACAGCCAGGATGTCTTCGTTGGTCAGCACCATCGGGCCGGTCGATTCCGGGCGGCCCATCTTGGCGTTGAACTTCATGCGGCCCACACGCGAGAGGTCGTAGGTGTCGGGGTTGTAGAACAGACGCTGGAACAAGGCCTGAACGGCGTCTTCCGTCGGCGGCTCGCCGGGGCGCATCATGCGGTAGATGGCGACGCGGGCGGCAAACTCGTCCACGGTCTCGTCGGTGCGCAGGGTTTGCGAGATGTAGGCGCCCTGGTCGAGTTCATTGGTGTAGATGCAAGCGAGCTCTTGCACGCCAGCACTGCGCAGTTTCTTGAGCAGCACCTCAGTCAACTCTTCGTTGGCCTTGGCCAGGATTTCACCTGTCTCGGCGTCCACCACATTGCGCGCCACAACGCGACCAATCAGGAAATCTTCCGGCACCGAGATGTGCGTAGTTTCAGATTGTTCGAGCTCGCGGGTATGCCGTGCAGTAATGCGTTTTTCTTTGGCAACGATCACTTTGCCACTGCGATCGGTGATATCGAAGCGGGCAACCTCACCACGCAGGCGTTCAGCGACAAACTCCATCTGCGCTCCGCTGTCCATCAGGCGGAAGTTGTCGTTGACAAAGAAGTTGGCCAATATCGACTCGTTGTTCAGGCCAATGGCCTTGAGCAAAATTGTTACTGGCATTTTGCGACGGCGGTCTACCCGGAAATACAAAATGTCTTTGGGGTCAAACTCAAAATCGAGCCAGGAGCCACGGTAGGGGATGATGCGGGCCGAAAACAGCAATTTGCCCGAACTGTGCGTCTTACCCTTGTCGTGCTCAAAAAACACGCCAGGGGAACGGTGCAACTGACTGACAATCACACGTTCGGTGCCGTTGACCACAAACGACCCTTTGTCGGTCATCAGGGGCACTTCGCCCATGTAGACCTCTTGCTCCTTGACCTCTTTGACCACCTTGTTTTGCGAGGTCGACGACTCACGGTCATAAATGATGAGCTGCACCTTGGCACGCACGGCAGAAGCGTAGGTCAAACCGCGGGTCTGGCATTCACGCACGTCAAACGCGGGTTTGGCCAAGTTGTACTCAAGGTACTTCATCTCGACAAAACCGTTGTGCGAGACGATCGGAAAAGCTGCAGTGAATGCCGCCTGAAGACCTTCGGTGGCGCGCTGCTTGGGCGCAATATCTGCTTGTAAAAAAGCGGTGTACGCATCTTTTTGCATCTGCAGCAGGTACGGAATTTCCAGCACGCTGTCGCGGCTGCCAAAACTTTTGCGAATACGTTTGCGTTCGGTGTATGTGTAAGCCATGAAATCTCCGGGCAACAAGTGAGCCTGACGGCCCCTGGGCGACTGTTTTCTTGGCGATTGGCCGCTACCAATCAATG
>Ga0210024_1002731_pt1 | contig 15002 bp, 22 predicted proteins | sample CryGeymeta201525_FD_183988 | JGI IMG/M metagenome (GOLD analysis project Ga0210024, IMG submission 183988) | Groundwater microbial communities from Crystal Geyser aquifers in Utah, USA - Crystal Geyser metaG 2015-25 (SPAdes) (version 2) | ecosystem: Environmental > Aquatic > Deep subsurface >... | reverse complement strand
ACAGGCGATTCGCCGCTCTATTGAGACAAGTGTTGAACACCCCTCCATCCACCCGCTAAGTGCCCGTGGAACGCCCATGGCTTGGTGCTATTGAGATCGCTTGGTTGTCACAAGACCATCGAATCCGGAGTCCGACTTGCCACGCCCCTTATCCTGCCGAGGTGCGCCTGAAATTCACCCACTTGCTCCGCCTCGACGACCACAAGCTCCTGAGCCTCTGCGTGGAGGTCCGGCAGCGCCCGTGCCCCCATTGCCATCAGCCTGAAACCATCAAGCGCCATGGCTACTCCAGCGGCTACCGTGCCCACAGCCACCAGCGCGAAGTGAGGCGCATCCGTTTTTTTGCTCGAACCGCCGCAGCCACAAGGGCTGCGGCCGGACCTTCTCGATGCTCTGGATCCATCTCATCGCCGGTTCCAGCATCGCGTCCGAGCAACTTCTTACCCTGATCGGCGGGGTCATCCGAGGGCAGTCACTCCACCGTGTCTGGCATGCCGGAGCCTTCGATTTTTCCATTACCACCGCCTACCGCTGGCTCGCCCGCTGGCGACGCAACCTCGCCCACCTGAGGACGCATCTCTCGCGCACCCGATCTCCTCCTAACGAGGAACACACCTCGGCCTGCCAGCGCACCTTTCTCCACCTCACCCAGGCCTACGCTCAGCGGTCCTGCCCGATCACTGCGTTCCAGCATCAGCACCAGCAGCATTTCCTACCCAACTAGATCGATTTCCGGGCACAACGATCGTCTGCGGACACCGCCCAAGCAACCGCCATTGCCACTTTGACATCGGGCCGCCTCCGCCCACCACCAACTGAAACACCCGGCAACACGATCCGAGCATTCCACCGTTCGAACCCCGTCTGCCACGTTTCCCGTCCACTGATGAAACGTGTTTCCAACTACCTCAAAATGCGCGTCCTCGGAGCCCTCGAACATGCTCCCGGCGACAGCCTTCACGCGCGATACCAAGCCGTTAGCCAGATGACCTTCATCGACGAGGACGGTCAAGCAAGGCACTTCACCTGGAGAACCATCCAGACCTGGTGGTATTACTACCGAAAGCACGGCATCACCCACGCCCCTGTCCGCTCCGACAAAGGCACCACCCGCAAGGTCGCCCCCGAAGACCTCCTCGCCGCCATCGAGAAGACCCTGCCGTCCTTCCGCACCGGCCCCAACTCCGGCCGGCCCCTCAACATCCAGGCCCTCTACCGTGCCTGCATCGAAGGAGGCCTTCTCATCCGAAGCCAGATCGCCCCCAACACCTTCCGGCGCATCGTCGATAAATACGAACTCCTTAAACCCGACACCGGCGACAGCCCCAAACGTCGGCTCGCCTTCGCCAAAGCCCACGCCAACGACCTCTGGCAGACCGACACCCTCCACGGCCCCTACCTCCACTTCAGCAGGCAAAAAAAGGCCACCTAGGTCTTCCTCATCGCCTTCATCGACGACGCCTCACGCGTCATCACCCACGCCGCCTTCTACGAAGCCGACAACACCGAAAACCTCATCAGCTGCCTCCAGAACGCCCTCTACAAACGCGGCGTCCCCAAAGCCATCTACGCCGACAACGGATCAAACTACGCCTCCAAGGAGTTCGGCCAGATCTGCACCCGCCTCGGCACCATCCTCCTCCACACCCCCGTGCGCGATGGAGCCGCCAAAGGCAAAATCGAACGCTTCTTCCGCACCGTGCGTGACCAGTTCCTCTGCCGCGACCTCTCCCACATCTCCTCCCTCGAAGAACTCAACAACGAGTTCACCCGCTGGATCGAAGACACCTATCACCTCCGTGAGCACAGCACCCACGGCATGAAACCCCTCGACCGCTTCGGCCTCGATCTCGGACGCATTCGCCACCTCCAACAATGCGAATTCAACCAAGAACTCTTCTTCCTCGAAACCACCCGCAAAGTCCGCACCGACAACACATTCCAGTTCGAAAACATCCGCTACGAAGCCCCGCGCGACCTGCGTGGCAAAACCATCACGCTGCGCTACAGCCGCTTCACCGGCGACGGCACCCAGCCCGTCGCCTACTTCCAGAGCGAACGCCTCGGCACCGCCATCCCCCTCGATGCCGTCGCCAACGACCGCAAACCAAACCTCGGCCAAAACGACTTCTAACAACACCCTCCAGCTCCGCATCAACCACGACATCAAATCCCGCGTCACCTACTCCGCCAAACTCGAAGCCCTCACCGCCGCCCATCTCACCGAATTCATTCACAGCCAGCTCGACCGCGTCGGCCTCCCGCACAGCACCTTTACCGAAGAGGCCACCAACCTCATCACCCGCAGCGCCGAAGGCACCCTGAGAGCCGTCAAGAACCTCTGTATCGGCTCCCTCATCGAAGCCGTGCGAGACCGCACCAAGACCATCGACTTAAAGCAGGTAAACGCCGTCCTCCTCCAACCCCACTGGCGTCACAACCACACCGGCGAACCCACCGAACCCATCCTCATACCACCCGGAAATCTCCCTCCCAGATCGTAGAATTTCGGCCAAACGGACGCAGGCAATGCTGGGGAGCAACCTGCCGAGGGATAACCGAAACCGGTAAGCGACTGATGATGTCGTAACCACAAAACAAAGGGCGTGTCCGTATCAAATCGGACACGCCCTTCATCGTCATCGAAACTCATCAAGAGCTACCGGTCATGCCTCCCGAAAACCCTACCGTCATAGCCCGCAGCTCCCCCAATCCCACATTCACCGGCACATCGTACTCCGGCAAAAATCGTACGATGCCAATGGGAACAAAAGTCGATGACAGCATGGAAATCAGACCAAAATCCGTACAGTCACAATTCGGGAAACCAGTACGACATCAATTTGGTGCGTAACACCAAGCCCGACTCAACCTGCACGAGATCCGACAGCCCGTCGCCATCGAGATCGACGAGGGTGAGGCCGGCGAGATCCCGCGAGCCGAGATCCTGGTCGGCGGGGCCGCCGCTTATGGTGACGGCGGCGTCGAACTCTCCCCATCCCATCCCCGGATAAAAGACCACACCGCCACCATTGGTCGTCGCCAACGCAACGAGATCAGGCACCCGGTCGCCGTTCATATCGGCAAGCTGCCAGCCGCTTGCGAAACTCACGTTCGCAGCCACCGGCGAGGGAGGCGTTTCGTAAAAGGTATTGGGGGTGTCTCCCCCGCCACTGATGATGAAGGAAAATCGGTCGAAATCCACCGCCATGAAGTCCATCGCCCGGTCGTTGTCGATATCGACCGTCTGAACCGCCGGGTCGCTCAAGGGGAAATTTCCCGGCAGAGTGAAATCGACATCCGGTCCCAGGGTCGTCGCGCTGGTGAACTCGCGGAAGTAGAGACCGTCACCCTCGTCCACCAGCAGCTTGAGCGTGCCGTCGCCCCGTAGGTCGGCGAGCCGGATCGCCGGATCGTTCAGATCGGGATAGAAAGCCGTGGTCGTGAACTCGGTCAACGGCCCGAACCCGTTTCCCGGTCCGAGGTTTTTCATCGAGTGATATTTGCCATTCTCGTAGAGCAGAACATCGGGAAGACCGTCGCGGTCGAGATCGGTCAGCCTGGCTTCACCGCTCGACATCGAGATGTTGAGAAACGGCCCCACTTCCTCTATCCCGGCATCGGCCCCGAGAGCTTCCCCCGAGTAGTCGAATTCGATGGGTGGCAGGAAATCCTCGTTCAGCAGGGCATCCGGTCCCAAATCCGTCCGCTCGTCCCCAAAGGCGGTGAATTTTCCGAGTTGGGTCAGCGCTTTGGTTTCATCGTAATCAAAAGCCCAGTGCCGCACCCGCCGCTCTCCCAGCTTCAAGGTCACCGAGCGGAGCCTGAGCCGGGTCTCGCAGCGGAAGCGCCCGCGATAGTCCGTCAGCTTGTCGGGGCGAAGGTCGTCATAAGCGAAGGACAGCCGGAAAAACTCCGAGGTCTCCGTGGCGTGCAAGCCGCAACGCACCTCGCTCAGGTAAATCTGGCCCGCGTCCTTGACGTAGGAGTATTCGACCCGATTCCCATTCGTGTCCTCCGCGCTTTCCAACATCCAGCGGAAGGTTTCGCCCGGCGCGCGATCCTGGCGCGCTTGGGCGGTCTGGCCGAAGCGCAGCACCGTGCCATCGTTTCGGGTCGCCTTCCAACCGTTTGCCCCGAGATTCTCCCACTTGGTGAACTCCCGCTCGACTTCGGGGCGGTAGGTGCCATCCGCCCGTTTCACCAATTCCTCGCCATCGCCGGTGACAAAGGTGTCGGTCGCGGCATCGTTATCGTCATAGCGGGGCAATCCTTTATCCGTCTGCCTCTGGATGGACGGAACCCGCAGGGTCCAGCCGAGACCCAGCGGCCCGTTGCCGCCGCCGGAGTTGTAGGTCATCGAGACCTCCGGCTGCACCTTGCCGCGGACGGGCGGGAGCTTCAGCGGAATCCGGAAAATGTAGCTGCCGGTATTGAGCTGGGGTTCGAAGGACTCGCCCAAGCCGTCGATCGATCCGGGAGCGGTGGGGAGGGAAATCGTCTGGGGCGCGAGCGGTTCGGACTGGGCGTAGGAGGGCGGTGCGAGCCCGAGCAGCGCCAGGAACGCAATGGCAATGGCCGCCAGGGCGCGACACTTCCCCCTCATCCCAACGGGATGTTGTCGGTGTGATGGTGCGGGGCGGTATCGGGGTTCTCCGGCGTGGATCGAGGCCCAAGGGACACAACCCCCTTGGGGTTGGATTTCTCGCGACGGATGACCCCAGGGTAGCCTTGCGTGCCGCATAGCAACCCTGGGCTCTGGGATATAACCTCTTTGAGGTTGCCGGATTCGAATCCCAAAGGGATTCCGCAACAAAGCCCGGGGTTGCGGCGGAACGGCGCTACCCCGGGACTGAGCCACCCCACATCCCCAACCCCAACGGGGTTGTGTTCTGGCGAGCGGCGGATGATGCCGTGGATGCAACCCCCTTGGGGTTGATGGATCTTCGTGCCGCGAACCCAGGGTAGCCCGCCGCTGGCGGTGCAACCCTGGGCTGGGAGACGCAATCCCGTTGGGATAAGCAGGGTGGGACAAACCGCATTCGGACCCACTCGCTTCGGCTATAGAGTGCCCGCACTCCGAGACAGGCTGAAAGGCCGTTGTCCGCATCTCGCCTTGCCGCCATGCTGGATTTCCGTATGCTTTCGTCATGAGTTACCAAACGTTGGAAGTGGATTTGGAGAACGGACGGGTTCGTCCGCGTGGGGCGGAGACGCTGCCTGCCAAGGCGCACGCGTTGCTGACGATCGTGGAAGAGGCGCAAGCCACGCCCAAAGAACCCGCTCGCAGCTTGGCCGAAGCCATGCGTGGCCTGAAGGTCGCGGGGCAGGGAAAATTCACAGATCTCTCCACCAACAAGGCGCATCTTGACGATCTTGGGCAATGAAGCCGGTGATCATGGATGCCGGGCCCTTGGTCGCATGGCTTTGCATCAGGGATTTCCATCACGATTGGGCCATGCGCACTTTTGAGCGGCTTCCCACCGGTGCGATTGTTTGCGAAGCGGTCCTTGCCGAAGCTTGTCACCTCGTTGCCAAAGACGGGGTGCCCCCCGCATCCATCTTGAGATTGGTTGAACAGAACGATCTGGTTCTGGTCTCGTTGGCGGGAGAGATCCCGGTCGTTCGTGCGCTGATGGATCGCTACGCGGATACCCCGATGGACTTCGCGGATGCCTGCGTGACCCGATTGGCGGAAATGCACGGCGGTTCCACGGTCTGCACCACGGATTCCGACTTTCTCGTCTATCGGATCAACCGGAGTGAGCCGATTTCCCTGCTGGCACCGTTCAGCGAGTGACAGCTTGTCTGGGGGCGATGGAAAACAGCCTTCCATGCTGTTTCGGCCTCCGGGCTTCCAGCCTGGACTATCCTTCGACGCGCCACAATGGCAGGCAGGATGCCCGCCCCCCGAGACAGGCTGGAAGCCTGTCCTACTAACTTTCCGGTTGTTCGCGTTCATGGTTTCGGGTAGCTTGGCGTTGTGAAAATCACTCTTGAAATCCCGGAAGAACTTGGATCGCCGTCCTTTGGCGATCCCTTGCGGATCGCCATGGAGGCCTTGGCGGCCAAGGCATACGAGGATGGGGTGCTCTCCGAAGAACAGGTGCGTCGTATGCTCGGACTGGAATCCTGCTGGGACGCGAGAGAGGTGCTCTGCAAACATGGCGTCTGGCCGGGCACTACCGTGGAGGATGTTCTTTCCGACCTCGATACCGTCAAAACCATGCGGGCTGTGCGGGCGTGATCGTCATCAGTGACAATTCGGCCTTGTCCGCGCTGGCCGAAACCGGCCTGCTCGCACTCTTGCCCCGCCTGTTTGGTGAAGTCTGCATCCCGGAGGCGGTTCGGAGCGAATGTGGTCACCCCCGCGCCCCGCAGGTCTTGCGGGAATGGATCAGCCATCCGCCGGACTGGCTTCGGATTGTCCCGGACCCAGCCGAGCGCTTGTTGGAAACCCTGGGACTCGGCTCCGGCGAAGCGGCTGCCATCACGCTGGCCTGGGTCAACAGAAAATCCTCGAAGTTGATCCTCGACGAAAAGCGGGGCAGACGCGTTGCGGAGACGCTCGGGCTGCCCATGACCGGTATCGTCGGCATCATCGGCGAGGCCGCCGAATGTAAATGGCTGGATTTCGATGAAACCATCGCGAGCATTCGGCAAACCGGATTTCACCTCAGCGATTCGGTTGTTGCGGTAGTCAGACGAAAGCAGACGAAAGCTCGGACTTTGACGGTGGAAGAGCGCCCGGATTTTCGCGAGCCACGGCTGACAAGCGCCCTCGCTCCGAGACAGGCTGGAAGCCCGTCCTCCGATTCCACGTCCGTTCTTTCCAGTTGTTCACGCTCATGATTTCGGGTAGGTTAAGACTATGGAAATCGCACTCACGCTTTCAGACGAACTCGGTGCCAGCCTTGGCGAAAATGCCGATGCCGTGTCCCGGATCGCTCTGGAGGCGCTGGCGGTCGAGGGATACCGCAGCGGCAAGCTTTCCGCCTTCCAGGTGCGCCAGTTGCTCGGCCATGAATCGCGGTGGGAAACCGAGGATTTCCTAGCCGCCCACGATGTTTGGCCGGGAATCACCGCCGAGGAACTTGAAGCCGAATTGCGCGGCCTCGAAAAACTGCGCTCCGCATGATCGTCGTTACCGATACCTCCCCGCTGCGGTATCTGATCCTGCTGGGTAACGAGTGGTTGCTGCCAAGCCGCGACCGCCATGACTCGTATTGAAGGCTTGGCGGATGAAATCCGCCGCCACATCTTCCTCTCCTCCATCTGGCCCCGGAAATCGAGCCTCCAGGCGGTATCATTCCAAACGATAACGGCGATACCTCGGCCCGATCCCGATTTCCGCAGCAATATACCGTGCCGCTGTCTAAGAGCATCAAGCAGCGGTTCCATGAATTAGTATTTGATCAGGTAACGCACACCGGCCGCGGCCACTCTGGTCTCGCGTCCATGAAGGCGAATCCGCATTTGCTGTCTGGCCCGATCATCGCCACCTTCTCCCGTAAAAAAATACGCGGAAAAGGAGCCCGTATCGGGAATTAAGATCGTGGTATTCTGGTTATTCATGGCACCTTGCCATCCATTGGTTCTCACATCTCTGATCTGATTTGATTGATCCGCCTGAACCGCTCCGAGTCCGGGGCCGATTTTCTCGCGACCAGCAATGGTTTGTGAACCGACGCCCCTGAGAACTAACCCTGCCAAATTTGGCAACTTCGCGGAACCCCACTGTCCGATGTCACTCCCCAAGATTGACCCAAAACTGAGACTAAATTGGAGAACTTTCCTTCCTCCACCGTCCCATTGATTACGGCCCCATTGCATAGCAAGTATCCCGGCACCGGCTCGATCAATCCGCCGGTGTCGGTCACCTGCCCGGCATACGCAATGATCGTCCCGGGCGGATTCAAGGCCTTCGCCAGCTCGGGGATCAGGCTCTCCGCAAGCGTTGCCACCGCAGCCCGCTCGGCATTCTGGGCCATGAACGTGAACGGAACACTTTGGAGCTGCTGTCGCGGCATCAAGGTCTGTTCCGCCGTGATTCCCGGCCCCGACACGACAGTCACCTGCAAGTAGCGTTCCGGAGCGGAGAATACGCCCGCCAGATCTGCTGGAACCTCTCCGACAGGGTCCCCACCCGCAGCTCCGAGTGCGACGTTGAAGATCCCGTTGATGACCACCACATCCCGCTCCTCCGCCCACAGCGCTTCACCCTCGGCCACCACCGGAAACAACTGGAATCGCAACCGGAACACGCCTCCCTCGACACCACCAATAGGTTCACCCTGAGCATCCGCCAAGCGACCTTGGTAGTTGATGGATTTAGGGACGACCTGCTGGTCTTGAGCCACCCCAATCAACGTCATTGCCGCTATGGCAGCACAGAAGACAAATGTTTTCATAGCTTGATAATGTAAAATACTTCAACTGACTCCGGCTGGATTGATTTGATCCATCGACTCGACACGAATCCATTTACTGATTCACGACCCCGAGAGACTCTTCTGCGAGCGGATGCGCTCTTGCCTGACGGCGGAGGGTTTTCGCGTCAGCGTGACGAGAACCTCGCAATCCGCTCTGGAAGCGGCGCGGGCGGATGTTCCAAATCTGGTGATCAAGCCCGCACTAGACGGTGAAGGCCGGGCGGCGGCGGGAGTGATGGAGAAGTTGCGGGCCGTTTGCCCGGACATCCTGTTCCTGTTTGTCAGTGCCGAGGCGGACGTCCGGATGGCGATGCGTTCCCTGCGTCGCGGGGCTTTCGATTGCATCCCGCTTCCATTCGAGCGGGATCAGGTGATCGAAGCGGTCCAGCGGGCGCTCGAACACCAGCGGATTGCCGCCGAGACTCCGGAAATTCTCGTCCGACTCAAACCGCGCCGTGATCCGAATGTGCTGACGGGTGAAAGCCAGGCCATGCAGGAGATCCTGACCATCATTGAGCGGGTGGCGGACACCGATGTCACGGTGCTCATCGAAGGAGAAAGCGGAACCGGCAAGGAACTCGCGGCCCGTCAATTGCACGAGCGAAGTTCGCGCGCTGCCGGTCCGTTCGTCGCGGTCAACTGCGCGGCTCTAACCGACAGCATCATCGAGTCCGAACTGTTCGGCCATGTCAAAGGAGCCTTCACTGGAGCGATTGCGGACAAACCCGGCCGCTTCGCCCTCGCCTCTGGAGGAACCTTGTTTCTCGATGAAATCGGCGACCTTTCTCCCATGGGGCAGGCCGATCTCTTGCGCGTGCTCGAAGACGGAATTTACCGCCCGATCGGCAGCAGCCACACCGTGCGCGCGGACGCCCGCATCATTGCCGCAACGAACCGGAAACTGGAAGATGCGTGTCGCAGCGGGGCGTTCCGGGAAGATCTGCTCTATCGGCTCAATGTCGTGGTGATCACCCTGCCGCCCCTGCGCAATCGTCCGGGTGACATCGCCCGGCTTGCCGCCGTGTTCCTGAGGCATTTATGCGCCCGTCACAAGCGTCCGCTCAAGCGCCTGTCGCCCGCGATGCTTCAAGTGATGGAAGGCCATCCTTGGCCTGGAAATGTGAGGCAGCTTCGCAACGCGATCGAACGCATGGTGCTCCTCGCCCCCGAGCGACTGCTACAGCCGTCACACCTGCCACCTCATCTGCAGTCGTCGCCCGAACAACGTCTTCATCCGAAATGTTTTGAAGAGATGACACTTGCCGAAGTTCAGAATGAGATGATCCACCACGCCATCGCACGTTGTGGGGGCAATAAGTCCGAAGCGGCCCGCCGCCTCGGCATCAGCCGCAGAACGCTGCATCAGCATGTGAAAACAAAATCACCGGAAGTGATGTCGAGGGCGAACTCAGAGAATTCGGACTAAGCGACATACCGCCTCCAGACAGAGAGACTGTCACGGATCGGTGAAACCCGGCCCAATGGCCACTGGCTCACTGCACTTTCTTCACATACATCGCCTTCAGAGCGATGGAGATGCCGTCCATTTTGCAGTCGATTTCATGATCGCCGTCCACCAGGCGGATCGGCCGGGACTTGGTGCCCACCTTGAGCACTTGGGAAGAACCCTTGAGTTTGAGATCCTTGACCATCGCGACCACGTCGCCATTGGCGAGCGGGTTGCCAAAGGCATCCTTGACCACACGTGCGGCTTGCTCGCGAGGCCACTCGTGGCCGCAGGTCACACATTCAAAATGATCTTCGTGAGTCAGAACTTCATTCATTTCACAAAGCGGACACGGTGGCGGAGAACTGCTCATGGCGGCGGAAGGAGAGGGGCGAGGATTTGCGAAATCAAGCGCAAACCGCCCGATACTTGTGATGCCAGGCCGGAGCAGGCTTCCTCAATGCTTGGCTTTGGAAACATCAGCGAGTCCATAGTGCCGCAGTTTGTATTGCAGGGTGCGGCGGCTGATGCCAAGGAGTTTGGCCGCCTGTTCGCGGTTCGATGTCACCTTCAACAAGGTCTGGCGGATGAGTTCCGCCTCCACCTGTGAGAGGGTCATGCCGGGTTGGATGGTCATGATCGCACCGTGGCCCTCAGCGCCGCGTCTGAGGTTCGGAGGCAAGTCGGCGGCGGTGATGGTGGAGCGGGGGATCGTCACCACCAGGCGTTCGACGAGATTGCGCAGTTGCCGCACGTTGCCCGGCCAGTGAAACGCGTGAAAACAATCGATCACTTCGGCATGGAATTTTTTGAGTCGGCGGCGGTGTTTTGTGCAGAAATGCACTGCGAATGATCGCACGAGTGGTTCGATGTCCTCGGCGCGCTCCCGCAGTGGCGGCAAGCGCACCGAAACGATGTTGAGCCTGTAAAACAAGTCTTCGCGAAACCGCCCTTCCATGCTTTCTGTTTCCAACTCCTTGTTGGTCGCGGCGATCAGGCGCACATCGGCCCGCTCCATGACATCGCTGCCAACGGGACGGAACATGTTGTCTTCCAGCACTCGCAATAGGTCGCCTTGGCCTTTTCGTGACAAATCGCCGATTTCATCGAGGAAGAGCGTGCCACCCTGGGCCAGTTGGAAGCGCCCCTTGCGGTCTTTGATCGCGCCGGTGAAGGCACCTTTGGTGTGTCCGAAAAGCTCCGCTTCGATCAGACTGTCCGGCAGGGCCGCGCAGTTGACCGCTATGAAGGGTTTGTTTTTCCGGCGGCTTTGCTCGTGGATGGCTCGTGCCACCACTTCTTTGCCGCTGCCGCTTTCCCCTTCGATGAGCACGGTGACCTCCGTCGGGGCAATCTGGCGAATGAGGGCACTGATTTCACTTACGGCGGCACTGCCGCCAGCGAAAATGTCCGGCTCGGAGCGTCTTCGCAGGCGCTGTTTGATTTGCTGGTCCTCCGCCACCAGGGCCTGATGGTCGAGCGCCTTGGCCACGGATTCGAGGAGTTGCTCGGAGTCCAGCGGCTTTGCCAAGTAGTCGAACGCTCCCTTGCGCATCGCGTCCACCGCCGTGTGGATGGTGCCTTTATCGCTGATGAAAATAAATTGAGTGTCCGGAGCGATGCCGCGCACTTTTTCCATCAGCGCCACGGCATTGATCCGCTGTGCGTCGAAGCTCTTGACGACGATGTTGAACAACTCACCAGCCGCGAGGTTGAGGGCCTCGGACTCATGGGACACATCCGTCACATGGTAGCCTGCGCCGGTGAGCGCCTGGCGGATTTTTCGCGCGGAAGCGGCATCGCGGTCGATCACCAGGATTCGGATTTTGGAACGGTCCATGCCCCTGCATCATGCTTGCACAAAAAAGCGTTTGCAAGTGCAGAAATTGCACAAATCAGGATATGTCACAACGAATCACTCCTCGGCTTAAATTTTTCAATCCGTTGATTGTGAATGGATTAGGGCTTTCTAAAACGAACATGGCACGCTGTGTGCCATGAGGGTGTTGATATGCCTGATTCCGCTTCCTTGTTTGCTAGCCCCCCGGCCCGTTGGTATGAGGAAGGATGTTCCGAATTGCCGAGCGATGCGGAGTTTGACCGGATCTTTCCCGAATCCATCCGCCATTCATCCATCCACCACTGGAGCACGGTGGAGGTGTGTCGGCATGCGGCCGACTGGCTGGTCACGGCACCCGGGACGCGGGTGTTGGATGTCGGCTGCGGCCCGGGCAAGTTCTGCGCGATCGGCGCGGGGTTCACGCGAGGGCATTTCACCGGTGTCGAGCAACGCCGGAAGCTGTGCTGCACGGCGCGGCAGGTCGTCAAGTATCATAACATCCCACGAGTCGAAATCCTGCACGCCAACGTAACGGAAATGGCTTTCAACCGTTTTGACGCCTTTTATTTCTTCAATCCCTTCCAGGAAAACCTGATGCCGATGCTCAAGATCGACGACGAGGTGCCGGTGGAATTCTCCTTCTACGACCGCTACATCAACTACGTGCGCAAGGAGCTCTCCAGCGTTCCCCTTGGCACGCGGGTGGTTACCTACTGGGGCGACTGCGACGAGATTCCGCCTTGCTACGATTGTGTGGAGACGGCGTTCGAGGACGAGCTCCGGTTGTGGATCAAACGCAGGACGGGCGAACCCGGAAAATTCGCCCACGAGGAATGCTGCATTCCGGACACCTGCGAATTCTCCATTGCATGAAATGCCATCTACCGAACCCCAACCCCAATCGCCATGACCCACCGACCCAACCTCATTCAATCCCTGCGCCAGCTTGAGGAACTGGACAAAGCCCGCGGCCGGCTCAAACCCAGGTCCACCAAACTCGCCGGGCTCGATGCGGAGATCGAGAGTGTCCGCCAGCGTCTGCCCACCGCCATACTCAAGCACTACGATCAGCGCCACGCCCGCAACAAGCCGGCCATCGCCCCGGTGAAGAACGGAGTTTGCGGCGCATGTCATATCTCGATGACTCGTAACAGAACCGCTGAACTTCACCGCACCGGTGGTGCCATTCATGTCTGCGAAAACTGCGGAGTATTCATCTATCTGGACGACAGTCAGGCGAAGGGGCCTGGGATTCAGAGTGCCCGATGAATCCAACGTTTTCATTCCGACCGAAACTGCTGGAGTCGCTCAAGGGATATTCCCGAGACAACTTCCGTCAGGACTTTGCGGCCGGTCTGAATGTCACGACGCTGGCGTTTCCGCTCTCGATGGCCTTTGCCATCGCCTCGGGAGTGAAGCCGGAGCAGGGCTTGTTCACCGCGATCATCGGCGGCGGCATCATCGCCGCGCTGGGTGGATCCCGGGTGCAGATCGGCGGGCCGACCGGGGCGTTTGTGATCATCACCTACAGCATCGTGCAAAGCGCGGGGCTCGCCGGGCTGTTCCTCTGCACGATGATGGCGGGAGTGATGCTCCTTCTGATGGGGCTGGCAAAAATGGGCTCGATCATTCGTTTCATCCCTTATCCCGTTTCTCGCGCCTTCACCAAGGGCATCGCAGTGCTGATTTTCAGTTCGCAAATCAAGACCTTCCTCGGACTCGATGTGGACAAGATGCCGGTGGATTTCCTCGGGAAAATGCAGATGCTCGGGGTCCATCTCGGAGCGTTCCACTGGCCGACCGTCGGCCTGTCCATCGCCTCGGTGGCGGTGATCGGCTTGTGGCCGAAACGGCTGTCACGATTCGTGCCGGGGGCGATGGCGGGGTTGGTCGTGGCGACGGTGGCCGCCAGTTTGTTTGGATTTCAACAGCACCTGGGCATTGCCACCATCGGCTCGGAATTCGGCGTGTTTTCCGGCAAGCTGCCCGCGATGGTGCTGCCGACGGCGGACTGGGAAACGATGATGAGACTGGTCCAGCCCGCATTCACCATCGCCCTGCTGGTGGCGATGCAGGCGTTGTTAGGAGCGGTGGTGACGGATGGATTGCTGGATGACCGGCACGATTCCAACCAGGAGTTGCTCGGGCAGGGCCTGGCCAATCTGGTGGGGCCGCTGTTCGGTTGCATCCCGGTGACCGGCGGTGTGGCGCGTTCCGTGATGAACGTGCGCTCCGGAGCCCGCACGCCGGTGGCGGGCATCGTGCATTCGTCATTACTCCTCCTGCTCCTGTTAGTAGCGGCTCCCCTGATCAGCCATATTCCGCTGGCCACCTTGAGCGCGGTGTTGGTCGTCGCGTCTTATCGCATGGTTTCCTGGAAACAATTCTTTCGGCTTTCAAAATGGCCGTTCAGCGATTCTTCGGTGTTTCTCGCAACCTTCGGCCTCACGGTTCTCACCAATCTCTCGCTGGCGGTGGAGGTCGGCGTGGTGCTGGCCGCGCTGTTGATGGTCAAACGGATTTCCGAAACCTCCAAGATCACCGCCGTGGACGAGACGACCGAGACGGAGGGCTCGCACCACTCGCTGGTCGGCAAGGAGGTGCCGCCGGGCGTGCTGATTTTCCGGGTCTTCGGCGCGTTCTTTTTCGGGGTGGTGGATAAGTTGGATGACGAGTTGAAACGTGCGGCGCAGGAGCCGGAAGTGCTGATTCTGCGAGTGCGCAAGGTGCTGGCGATGGATGCCACCGGCTTGCAGGCGCTGGAGGACTTGCGAGTCAAACTCCATGCCAAGGGCAAGCACCTGGTCCTGAGCGCACCCCACACCCAACCGATGCTGGTGATGACCAACTCGGGATTTATTGATCGCCTGGGCAAGGAAAACGTCTGCCCGGACGTCACCGCCGCGTTGGCTCGGGCGCGGGAAATCCTTGGCTTGCCCGCCGTGATGGAGTTGGCTGAACCGCATGAAGCCCTTCACTCGGAACGCCAGACCGTCGAGGGTGTCCGCAAGGAACTCGCCGAGACGCTGGAAAGGGCGCAAAGCATCCTGAAAGCACTGGATCGGGCAAGTGAGAACGCTCCCGATAAATCCCCATGATCACCGGAATAACGCTCTCAGTTGCCGCAGTGGCGATGCTCTCGGGCATCGTCGCCGGACGGTCAGCGCCGCGCTTGTGGCTATGGGCGACGTTGATTGGCCTGGGCGCGGTTTTCCTAGCAGCTTTGGGAGTGCTTGTGGGGGGTGGAAATTGGGAGTGGCGAAACATCTTCACCGTGGGCGGC
>Ga0210024_1002730_pt1 | contig 15003 bp, 12 predicted proteins | sample CryGeymeta201525_FD_183988 | JGI IMG/M metagenome (GOLD analysis project Ga0210024, IMG submission 183988) | Groundwater microbial communities from Crystal Geyser aquifers in Utah, USA - Crystal Geyser metaG 2015-25 (SPAdes) (version 2) | ecosystem: Environmental > Aquatic > Deep subsurface >... | reverse complement strand
CTGAATCCGGGCGAGGAATATTATTCGGTTTGTGTGTATAAGTTTGGGGTGGAGAAATAGAATTTTTAAATGTGTATGATTTTGATTTTTTTTGTGTATTGCAAAAAATGGAAATCAGGTATAAAAGAACAAATGTTGAAATTGATCTTGATTTGGTTCAGGAGGTGATGGCTACATACAAGATGAAAAGCATAAAAGAAGCTGTCAATTTTTCATTGCAAAAAATAATTGAACATCAAAAAAGAAAAAAATTGCTTGCAATGAAAGGAAAGATTGAATGGGAAGACAACCTTGACGAAATGAGGGGTATATGATGAAGGAGCATATTTTCGACACCAGTGTTTGGATTGACTTGTTTAAAGGGAATTACAATCAGAAAAGGTAATCATTGTCTGATTGCCTGGTATGCAAATAATAACAATCTCGAAATAGTGCATCGCGACCGCGATTTTGATTTAATAAAACTGAATCAGGCCTGATTAGCGGGAGGTTTTTGCTAGCCTGTTACCCCAAATTTGCAATTCGGGGCAGGCGGTTTGGTATTTTTAATGCCTTTTAAATAAAATGTATTGTATCAGAAGGAGTTGCAAACTCAGAATCGCTTACCTCTCTTTTCAAACGAGCAGAGGAGAGACGTCATCCGTTTGACCTATACAAAATGTCAAAGCTTTATTTCTACATTTGTTGAAATTTTATCATATAATATTTCGTATGAACATTACACTTTTAGGACAAGGATTTGAAGCAGCATCAGAATATTCCGTAGGTAAACAACTGATTAAGTTTTTTGCTGACAAGGACTTTCATACATTCACAGGAATATCCGCTTTCGCAAGTCAGGCAGGTGTAAATGGACTTTCAAAACATATCGAAGTAGCTAAAAATCATCTCAATATAATTACAATTGTTACAGGAGTTGACCAGAAAGTAACTTCACAAGAAGCATTATTAGCACTTCTTGATTTGAATATAAACGCTTTTGTTTTTTTTGTTCCGCCACCCAAATCAGGAAAACCAATTTTTCATCCTAAAATATATTTGTTTGAAGGCAAAGACAAATCAGAACTCATAATCGGTTCTTCAAACTTAACATCAAATGGACTGTTTACAAATGTTGAAGCATCGTTGCTTGTAAGTATTGACAACAATGTAGAAGCAGACAGAGAAATTGTTGAGCAATTGAAAGATTATTTCAAAGGCATTTTTGACTTCACAGACCCGAACCTGAAAAAACTTTCAAATGAAATTATTGCCGATTTAGTGGATGCTAAAATTGTTCCGACAGAAGCAGAACGAAAAGCAGCACAGGACAAAGCGGAGAAAGCCGAGAGAATGGAAACTGAAAGTATCATTTCAAAAATATTTCCGAAGAGAGCAATCGCAAAAATTCCAAACGAATTCAGAACAACAAAAAAACTTACAACTAAAACAACATCAGCTCCCGGAGATGCTATTGGTAGTTTTTCCAGGAAACGTGAGTTGATTTGGGAAAGTGGAAAATTGACTGAAAGAGATTTGAATATCCCGAAAGGTTCTACGACCAATCCAACAGGTTCAATGCTTTTCAAAAAAGGCAAGACCAAAGATATTGATCAACGCCATTATTTCAGGGACACCGTTTTTTCTTCACTCAAATGGAAGCATGATACAAAGCCCGAAACATCACATCTTGAAAGAGCAAAAGCGACTTTCAATATCGTGATTGACGGCAAGTTGTCAGGAAGTTTCAAACTTACCCTCATACATAACCCACGAACTGACACCCGTTCCTACGAACAGAAAAACTCCATGACTTCAATTAGTTGGGGTGAAGCCAAGAACGTTATTGCAAAAGATAATCTCATAGGCAAAAGTGCCACCTTATATAAGACCAAAAAGAAAGGGGAGTTTACTTTAGAAATCAAGTAAAAAACCTTTCAAATAAAACTTGTTGAAAACTCTTTTCAATAAATCTTTTGTTGGTTCATTTAAAGTACCTATCTTTGGACTGAAGTAGTCCAAAAATGAAATTAGAAAAAACATTCGGTGAAACAGTAAAGAAACTTCGCGAGGAGCTGAATCTTCCTTTGCGTGAAGTGGCGGAAGCATTGAGCATTGACACTTCAATGCTGGGCAAGATTGAGAAGAACAATCGCAAGCCGACCAAGAAACTGATAGAAAAGTTTGCAAAGTATTTTAAAGTAAGCGACAAAGATTTGCTGATAACTTTTTTGAGTGATACAGTTGCTTATCAGATAATGGACGAGGAAGATTTGTCAAATGAAGTATTTAAAGTAGCTGAGGAAAAAGTTAGATATTTGAAAACAAAAAAATCCAACCAATGAAATTAATTACAGAAGAATCAGCCGAAAAATTAAGAGGTGGTTTTTACACACCCGAACCAATCGCAGAATTTGTTTTGCGTTGGGGCATCAATGGAAGCTCTGATTTTGATATACTTGAACCAAGTTGTGGTGACGGAGTTTTTTTAGAACAATTGCAAAAACAAAAGTTCCAATACAAATCAATTACAGCAGTTGAGTTAGACGAAGAAGAAGCACAAAAAGCAGATCAAATAAATTTAATGAACAAGCAAATCATCATTGATGATTTCCATACTTATTGCAACAACACAGAAAAGAGATTTGATTTAGTTGTTGGCAACCCTCCTTACATTCGTTACCAGTTTTTTGATAAACTACAACAAGTTGAGGCAGGAGATATTTTTATAAAAGCAGGTTTGACTTATTCTAAACTCACAAATGCCTGGGTTTCGTTCGTAGTTGGCTCATCGCTTCTACTTAAAAGCAAGGGCGGTAAAATTGGTTTCGTTTTGCCGGCAGAGATTTTGCAGGTTTCGTTTGCAAAGCAACTAAGAAATTTCCTTGCACACTTCTACAATAAAATCAATATCATTTCATTTGAGAAACTTGTGTTTCCAGATATTCAACAAGAAGTGGTATTACTTCTTTGCGAAAAAAATAATTCTAAAGAACACAATATTGAGCACATTGAATTGCGTGATGCAAGCGAATTGCAAACGCTTGATGTTGCAAGATTGAAAAGTCCACAAAAGAAAATTGATTTCAAAAGTAACAAATGGACTTTCTATTTTTTGGAGCAAAACGAAATTGATTTCCTTGAAAACATCGCAAAGCACAGAAACATTCCAACACTTGAAAAATATGCAAGAGTTGAAGTTGGAATTACAACAGGTTCGAATGATTTTTTCACCGTTCCCTTAACAACTGTTGAGGAATACGATTTACAGGAATATGCAAGACCAATGGTAGGCAGAAGTGTTCAAGTAAACTCTGTAATTTTCACAAGAGAAGATTGGGAAAAGAATAAATACTCAAAAGCAAAAGCACACTTGCTTGTTTTTCCTGACGGAAAAAGTTTGAACAAGAAAAACGGAGCAGTGAAATACATTGCACACGGTGAGAGTTTAGGAATTCACAAGGGTTACAAAACCGGAATTCGTGATGATTGGTTTGTAGTTCCTTCTTTGAAAATTTCTGATGCTTTATTTATCAGAAGAAATAATCTTTACCCAAGATTAATAATTAATCAAGCGGAAGCATACACAACCGACACGATGCACAGGGTTTTTGTGCGACCAAACACAAACATTAAAGCAATGACGGCAAGTTATTACAACTCACTTTCACTTGCGTTTACGGAGGTTAGTGGTAGAAGTCATGGTGGTGGAGTTTTGGAATTGATGCCAAACGAAGCAGAAAGAATCTTGCTTCCATATCATATCGACAACGCTGTTTTGCTTCCACAAATTGACAAACTTATTCGCAACAAAACCGAAATTGAAGAAGTTTTGAAAATTACTAACCAAGTAATTTTGAAAGAGCATTTCGGCTTGACACAAGAGGAAATAATGTTGGCTCACAGCATTTGGAAAAAACTTTCATACAGAAGATTGAATAGAGGGAAATAACCCCAAGCTGGTGCGGGTTTGTAACCCGTATCTTGCTTTGTAAAATCAAAAATCAGTTGTCATAGCAAACAAGGCACAAATTGCATCCCAATTTACATCGGTATTGCGCCAACACAGAGAACAACCTTATATATTCAGGAAGGCCATTTAAGGCCTTCCCGTTTTTAATGTTAAGTTCAATCTCAGGCATAATAGAAAGATTAAAACGCTCCCCCTAAAAAATTTTCTATATTTGCATACTTTTTTAAAAACGGTACAGAATCACATCCGATGAATAATAAGTTTCAGGAATACAAGCAATTAGACCTATCGCAAATCAACAAGGAAGTGTTGAAACGATGGCAGGAAGACGATACTTTTCATAAAAGTATTTCCACCCGCGAAGGTCACCCCACTTTTGTTTTTTATGAAGGACCGCCTTCGGCCAATGGAATGCCCGGAATCCACCATGTGATGGCCCGCGCAATCAAAGATATTTTCTGCCGCTACAAAACCATGAAAGGTTTCCGCGTTCACCGCAAAGCTGGTTGGGATACACACGGTTTACCCGTGGAACTTGCGGTGGAGAAAATGCTGAATATCACCAAAGACGATATCGGAAAAAAGATTTCGGTTGAAGAATACAACAATGCCTGTCGCACCGAGGTAATGAAATACACCCGCGAGTGGGAAGAACTCACCCGGATTATGGGCTACTGGGTAAACATGGATGATCCATACATAACTTACGACAACCGTTACATCGAAACAGTGTGGTGGCTGCTGAAACAAATTTACTCGAAAGGTTTGCTGTACAAGGGTTACACAATACAACCGTACTCTCCGGCAGCAGGTACAGGATTAAGTTCGCACGAGTTAAACCAGCCCGGTTGCTACCGCGATGTTAAAGACACTACCGCCGTTGCCCAGTTTAAAGCCATCCGCAACGAAAGATCGGAGTTTCTTTTTGAGGGAATTGATACAGAGTTATATTTTATTGCCTGGACCACCACTCCATGGACATTGCCTTCGAACACAGCGCTTTGCGTTGGGGCTGCAATTAAATATGTAAAAGTCAAATCTTTCAATCCATACACGGGGTTGCCGATTACAGTAATTTTGGCAAAAGATTTGGCCCCGGTTTTTTTTAGTCTTAAAAACGACAATTTATCATTCGAAGACTACAAAACCGGTGATAAAAATATTCCTTATCAGATTTTGGCTGAATACAGCGGGGAAGAACTCAAAGGCGTTCAGTACGAACAGTTGATTGAATGGGTTAAACCCAAAGGAAAGGCATTTGAAGTAATTACCGGCGATTTTGTAACCATTGAAGACGGAACCGGGATTGTTCACATTGCCCCGACATTTGGCGCCGACGACGACCGGGTTGCCAAACAAAATGGTGTCTCGCCGCTGGTGGTTATCGATTCAGAAGGAAAAACTCAGGCTTTGGTCGATAAAAAAGGACGGTTCTTCCCAACTGCAAACCTCGATCCTGAATTTGTGATTCAATATGTAAACATTGAAAAGTATCGCGATTTTGCAGGGCGTTCGGTAAAAAATGAATACGACGACAAGTTGGAAGATGATGCCTCGACTGTGGATATTGATATTTCAGTAATGCTTAAACAGGAAAACAAAGCTTTTCGAATTGAAAAACACGTTCACAGTTATCCGCATTGCTGGCGCACCGACAAACCGATTTTGTATTATCCGCTCGATTCGTGGTTTATCAAAACAACTGCAGTAAAAGATAAAATGGTGGAACTGAACAACACCATCAACTGGAAACCGCAGTCAACTGGTACCGGCAGGTTTGGTAACTGGCTCGAAAACCTGGTTGATTGGAACCTGAGCCGTTCACGTTTCTGGGGAACCCCGCTGCCCATCTGGAGAACAGAAGATGGCTCGGAAGAAATCTGCATTGGTTCAACCGAAGAATTAATGGCTGAAATTAACAAAGCAATGAAGATTGGTTTTATGACCGAAAATCCTTATGCAAATTTTGAAGTAGGAAACAACTCAAAAGACAACTACGATAAAATAGATTTGCATAAACCTTATGTTGATAATATTTTTCTGGTTTCACCCAAAGGACAGAAAATGTTCCGCGAACCCGATTTAATCGATGTTTGGTTCGATTCAGGGGCGATGCCTTATGCACAGAATCATTATCCATTCAGCCTCCCCCCGGCCCCCTCCACAGGAGGGGGAGGAGGAGCCAAACCATGGAATCTGGCTGACCCAATTAACTACGAACTTTTAAAGGCAAATTCAAAACAATTAAGAAAATTCCCGACCGAAGCCGAATCTGTTTTATGGGAAGTACTTCGTGGAAAGAATTTGGAAGGCTATAAATTCAGAAGGCAACATGTAATCAACCAGTTTATCGTTGATTTTGTTTGTCTTTCGAAAAAACTAATTATTGAAGGTGATGGTGAAATTCACAATTTACCTGAAAATCAAATATTGGACGCTCAGCGTACAGAAATTCTTAAAAACCACGGATTCAGAATCATAAGATTTACAAATAATGAAGTTTTGGCAGACCTTGACAATGTGCTGACAAAGATAATAGCTGAACTCAATGCACCCGTTGCTCCCTCCCCTGTGGGGAGGGTTGGGGTGGGGCTGTTCCCTGCTGATTTTGTAGCTGAAGGTGTTGACCAGACCCGTGGTTGGTTTTTCACTTTGCACGCCATTGCGACAATGATTGATGAATCAGTTGCATTTAAAAATATAATTTCCAACGGGCTGGTGCTCGATAAAAACGGCAATAAAATGTCGAAACGGTTGGGCAATGGTGTCGATCCATTTCAAACCATCGAAGAATATGGTTCCGACCCGTTGCGGTGGTACATGATTACCAACGCGCAACCGTGGGATAACCTGAAATTCGATATTGCAGGAATTGAGGAGGTGAAACGGAAATTCTTCGGAACACTTTACAATACCTACAACTTTTTTGCATTGTACGCCAATGTCGATGGTTTCAGGTTTGTAGAAAACGAAATTCCGGTTGAACAGCGCCCCGAGATTGACCGATGGGTAATATCGCTGCTGAATTCGCTGGTCAAGGAAGTTGGCTGGTGTTACGAGAATTATGAACCAACCCGCGCCGGACGTGCCATTTCGGATTTCGTGTCAGAGAATTTAAGCAACTGGTTTGTGCGCTTGAGCCGCAAAAGATACTGGGGCGGGGAGTTTACCGACGACAAAATTTCGGCATATCAAACATTGTATTCCTGTTTGGAAACTGTGGCAAAATTAATGGCCCCAATTGCGCCGTTTTATGCCGATTTGTTGTACACCGACCTGAATAAAGGTTCACAAAAAGAAGTTGACCAAAGTGTTCATCTTGCTGATTTTCCATCGTATAACGAAAAGCTGGTGGACAAGGATTTGGAAGAAAGAATGGATCTTGCACAAAAAGCATCGTCAATGGTTCTGGCTTTGCGCCGGAAAGAAAAACTTAAAGTGAGGCAACCACTGGCAAAAATTATTGTACCTGTGCTGAATTCCCGTTTTCGGGAACAATTTGAGGCCATAAAAAATATCGTTTTAACCGAAGTGAACGTCAAGGAAGTTGAATTTTTAACCGATGCTACAGGAATAATTAAAAAGAAAATAAAACCCGATTTTAAAGTGTTGGGACCAAAATACGGGAAGTTAATGAAGGAGATTGCCGGGGCAATTGGGAAATTTGGGCAAAAAGAAATTGCGGAACTGGAAAGCGCCGGTCAGTTTGAAATTGATGCAGGCAGCGAAAAGGTGATAATTACACCTGAAGATGTTGAAATACATACCGAAGATATTCCGGGCTGGACTGTGGCTTCAGAAGGACAACTGACAGTAGCGCTTGATATTAATGTTACGGAGGATTTAAAAGATGAAGGATTTGCCCGCGAATTCATCAATAAAATACAAAATATTAGAAAGGACAGTAACTTTGAAGTTACCGACCGTATTAACTTAACAATTGTTAAAGGCGAAGAATTTAATAAAGCAATTTTAAATTATAAAGATTATATTTGCGCGCAAACTTTGGCAAATCAATTAGAACTGGTTGATAGTCTGAACGATAATGATTCCAGAGATGTTGAAATTGACAAAGATTTATTCGCCCGGATATTAGTTCAACGGGCGGAAAACTGAAATGATGAATAACCTGATTATAGTATTAAAAATTTACTAATTTAGGTCGCTTTAAAAAATGTGTTAAAATTTTAAACCCTTTTATTATGGGAACAAAAAACAGATATTCTGACGAGGAATTAAAAGAATTCAAAGAACTGATTTTGGAAAAGCTCAGAATCGCCCAGGGTGATTACGAAATGTACAAAACCTCGCTGACACAAAGTGACGGTAATGATACACAGGATACTTCCCCAACATTTAAGGTTCTTGAAGAAGGCGCTGCCACACTTTCGAAAGAAGAAGCCGGAAAACTGGCCCAGCGTCAGTTGAAATTTATCCAGTATTTGCAGGCAGCGCTGGTACGGGTGGAAAATAAAACTTATGGTATTTGTCGCGAAACCGGAAAGTTAATCAGCAAGGAAAGACTGCGTGCAGTGCCACATGCAACGCTTTCGATGGATGCTAAAATGAATCAAAAGTAAGTTGAAGAATAATTGAAAATGCTCCGCGGATGATTCATAAAGATGATTTTCCGGGAGCATTTTTATTTAATAAGGCAGACATGACGCGCACCATCAAATCGCTGATAATCATTTTTCTTATTCTGATTGCCGACCAGGTTTTAAAAATCTGGATAAAAACTACCATGTCGATTGGCGATGAATTTGTGGTTTTTAACGATTGGTTTATTCTTCATTTTGTGGAGAATAACGGGATGGCTTTCGGGTTCGAATTTGCTGGTGAATACGGTAAAATGTTTTTAAGTATTTTCCGTATTATTGCTGTGATTGCTATTGGTTGGTATCTTTTCAAACTAACAAAACGCAAGGAAATTCCATTTGGATTTATCGCCAGTATTTCGCTCATTTTTGCCGGTGCAATTGGCAACATCATCGACAGTTTGTTTTACGGGCTGATTTTCGAACACAGCTACGGACAGGTTTCTGTAATTTTCCCCGAAGGCGGAGGTTATGCAGGTTTTCTGCACGGTAAAGTTGTCGATATGTTCTATTTCCCTTTAATTACCGGGCGTTATCCGGGCTGGGTGCCTTTTTTCGGTGGAAATGAATTTATTTTCTTTCGTCCGGTTTTCAATATTGCCGATTCAGCCATTACGGTTGGTATTTTTTCGATTTTAATTTTCTACCGTACATATTTTAATAAAATCGAAGAGAAAGAGAAAGAAATAACTGAACAAACTCCTGATACGATTTAATCTAAATTCATTTTAGAAATGAATACCGATTTTGTAATCTACAACACTTTAACTCGTAAAAAAGAGGACTTTAAACCGCTGGTAGAAGGTAAAGTTGGATTATATGTATGCGGGCCAACCGTTTACAGCGATTCACATCTGGGTCATGCCCGCCCGAATATTACTTTCGATTTACTTTTTCGATACCTTACATTTTTAGGTTACAAAGTGCGGTATGTTCGAAATATAACCGATGTCGGCCATTTAGAGGATGAGGTGGAAGAAACCGGCGAAGATAAAATTTCGAAAAAAGCCCGGCTCGAACAATTGGAACCCATGGAAGTGGTGCAGAAATACATAAACACCTTTCATCACAACATGGAACAACTGAATGTGTTGCCACCCAGCATCGAGCCAAGGGCATCGGGGCATATCATTGAGCAGCAACTGATGATTGAATCGATACTGAAAAACGGGTTTGGCTACGAAAACAACGGTTCGGTGTATTTCGACGTTGAAAAGTACAACAAGGAATATAAATATGGAAAACTTTCGGGGAGAAATCTCGACGACATAAAAGCAAATACCCGCCAGTTGGATGGTCAAAGTGAAAAGACCAATTCGTTTGATTTTGCGCTTTGGAAAAAGGCATCGCCTGAACATATTATGCGCTGGCCATCGAAGTGGGGCGAAGGTTTTCCGGGCTGGCACCTCGAATGTTCGGCAATGAGTACCAAATATTTAGGTGAGCAATTTGATATTCACGGCGGGGGAATGGATTTGACTTTTCCACACCACGAATGTGAAATTGCACAATCAACTGCAAGTCTGGGCCACGAAACAGTCCGATATTGGATGCACAACAACATGATTACCATCGATGGTCAAAAAATGGCACGATCGCTCGGTAATTTTATCACTTTACAAGAACTTTTTACAGGCAAACATAAGCTGCTTAAGCAGGCTTATTCGCCAATGACTATTCGGTTTTTTATTTTACAGGCACACTACCGCAGCACCATCGATTTTTCAAACGAAGCTTTGCAGGCAGCCGAAAAAGGACTGGAACGATTGATGAATGCGGTAAAAACTTTAGATGAACTCTCACCTTCTGAGAAATCGTCGATGGATATTTCAACACTGAAGGAAAAATGTTTTGCAGCGTTAAATGACGATCTGAACAGCCCGATAGCAATTGCCCATTTATTTGATGGAGTGCGAATGATTAATTCAGTTAAAGCTGGTAATGAAAAAATATCAAAAGCGAATTTAGCAGAACTGAAATCGTTTTATCATTCAGTCGTATTTGATATTTTAGGATTGAAACAGGAACAAGCTACAGATTCGGGTGAAAGCGAAATTTTGAAAGGAACAGTTGAACTGCTTATCAAAATCAGAAATGAAGCAAAAGCAAATAAAGATTGGTCAACTTCCGACAAAATCAGGAATGAGCTGAATGAAATAGGTATCGAATTGAAAGATACAAAAGATGGGGTAGAGTGGAAAGCCTCTCCCCGGCCTTCTCCAAAAGAGAGGGAGTAAGAAAAGAATGACGAATTAGATATTAATAAAAAATTTGGTTCCTAACCCTCCCCCTTCGGGGGAGTTGGAGGGAGCTTCTAAATATAATAACATGTTTTCAGGAATAGTAGAAGGATTTGGCACCGTAACTGCCATCGAAAAAGATAAGGAAAATGTACATTTTACATTAACCTGCGCGTTTGCCAACGAATTAAAAGTCGATCAAAGCCTGTCGCACAACGGTGTTTGTTTAACCGTGGTTAATGTTGACAAGGAGGCAAAAACATACAAAGTAACTGCCATAAAAGAGACTTTGCTGAAATCAAATCTGGGTTTGCTCGACGTGGGCTCAAAAGTAAACCTCGAACGCAGCATGATGATGAACGGCCGTTTGGACGGGCATATTGTTCAGGGCCATGTTGACCAAACCGCAATCTGCACTAAAGTGGATGAAGCAGACGGAAGCTGGTATTATACTTTTGAATATGCATTCGATTTGGGGAAAGCTAAACAGGGTTACATGACTGTTGAAAAGGGTTCGGTAACTGTTAATGGGGTCAGCCTCACCGTGGTTAACTCAAAAGATAACTCATTCCAGGTGGCAATTATTCCATTTACGTACGAGGTTACCAACTTTCACACATTTAAAGTAGGTTCGGCGGTAAATATCGAGTTCGATATTATTGGTAAATATTTGAGCAAACTGAATTCATACAAATAAATGAAATATACTGCTTTAATAACAGGTGCGTCAAAAAGAGTGGGCAAAGCAATTGCCGAACATCTTGCTGAAAAAGGTTGGAACATTGCGATTCATTTCAACTCATCGGAGAATCCAGCGGAGGTTTTGGTTAGTGAATTAACTGCAAAATATCCCCAACAAAAATTTATGGCTTTTAAAGCTAATCTAAATGATAATGAAGAAGTTTTGACACTGATTCCAATAGTTTTGGAGGCTTTTGGCCGGATTCATCTGTTGGTCAATAATGCTTCTGTTTTCGACCCTGGGTATTTAAAATCAACCACACCCGAATTTTTCGATGAACAGATGAACGTGAATTTAAAAGCCCCCTTTTTTTTAACACGCGATTTTGCAAATCTTTGTAAAACAGGCATCATCATTAATTTTGTCGATACAAGGGTTACGTCAAACAAATCAAATTTTGCAGCGTACTCCCTTTCAAAAAAAGGACTTTGGGACTTAACCAAAATGGCAGCGCTCGAACTTGCCCCCGATATCAGGGTGAATGCAATTGCACCGGGAGTTACTTTGGCTCCCGAAGAAAAAGACGAAACGTACCTTTTAAACCTGGCCCAAAATACACCCATGAAAAAACCGGGAGGACTTGAGCCCATCATAAAAAGTGTGGATTATATTCTTGAAAATGATCATTTAACAGGCCAACTTCTATTTGCCGATGGAGGCGAAAATTTAGGCCGAAACGCATAAAATATGGCAAAAATACGTGTTAAAAACCTGCTCATCAGAACGTACATCGGTTTTAATCCCGATGAGTTAGTCAACAAACAGGATGTAATCATTAATCTCGAAATCGAAACTGATATTCCTGCTCATGCGATGGAAAAAGATGAACCGGTTGACATTTTCGATTATAAAAAGATTACAAAAAAAATCATCGCGCTGGTCCAGGATGGGCAGTTTAAACTGCTCGAGGTTTTAACCCAAAAAATTCTCGATTTAATTATGGCCGACGATAAAGTAAAATGGGCCCGGGTAGAAGTGGATAAACCCCATGCTTTGCGTTTTGCCGAATCGGTCTCTATGGAAATGGAAGCCAGAAGATAAATTCATGCTATGACTTCCCGTCATAGTATGAATTAACAAAAACAAATGAATTTAGAACCAGGATATTATTACCATATTTTCAATAGGGGAAATAATTCTCAAAAGATATTTTATACAAGAGAGAATTACTTGTTTTTTCTAAAAAAGATGAAAGAGCATATTCCCCAATTTGCATCCTTTGTTGCCTGGTGCTTAATGCCAAACCATTTTCACTGGATTGTTTTTGTTCATAAAGACAGAATTGAAGTTGAAAATAGTCATAGTATGACTTCAAGTCATGCTATGACTAATCCGCAATACCCTACCAAATCCCGAACATTTAATTGCGAAATTGGAATACTTTTACGTTCTTATATGCGTGCAATTCAAAAACAAGAAAAAATTACCGGTTCTATTTTTCAACAACATACGGGAATAAAACCACTTGTTGACGAAATAAAAATAGAACCATCATACTGGAATACAGCTTTTGGAACATTAATAAATATTCCGGCTGGTAAAAGTTATTTACAGACTTGTATTGAGTATGTTCATCAAAATCCGGTGTATTCAGGACTGGTAAAAGATGCCAGTGATTGGGAATATTCTTCGTACAGGGATTTTGTTGGTTTGAGGGACGAAAAACTGTTAGATTATGAATTATTAAAAAAAGAGGGACTTTTTCCGGTTACTGCTATTGATAGTATGACTAATTCAGAAATAAATAATGTAATTATCGGAATCGGTTCCAACATCGATGCAGAAAAAAACATTCATGAAATGCTGGAGATTCTTAAAAGTCAGGTTGAAGTTGTAAGGGTTTCCTCATTCATAAAAACCAAACCAATTGGGATAGAAGATCAATCGGATTTTACAAATGGAGCAGTTAAAATCAAAACCAGGCTGAACAGGGAAGAGTTAAACATTCTTTTAAAAAAAATTGAAGATAAAATGGGGCGCGACCGTACCGCTCCAAAATTTGGCCCGAGAAATATCGATCTCGATATTGTGGTATGGAATGGGGAAATTGTTGATGATGATTATTATACCCGCGACTTTTTGCAGAAGAGCGTCCGCGAAATCAGTTAAACAAATCCTTTTTCGAAGTGCTGGTTAAATTGTGAGAAGTTCATCGGGTAGGGTTCGCCAAAGCTGCTTTCATATTTTTTTGTGAACGAACTAAAATTAAACCGGGCCAGATTGATGTTGTTTGTTTTTTGTAACGCCCACACCTGCAAATAAATGGCTTCCTCGTTTAAATCATCGTAATCCAAAATTCGCTGGGCAATTTTTTCAATCTCAGGTAAATTCAGTTCCTTTTGGTAAATCGTTGCCAGGTTCAGTAAATTATCAATAACCTGGTTACCGGTGAATCCTCGTATTTCATCAAGCCAGGGCCAGGTGATGCCTTTTAGGAAACGTCCTCTTCGCACAAAATCAAAAAACGAAATGATTTGCTGTTTTGATAACCCTTCCGGAATCTGGCATAATTTGTGAGCGCTGACATAATCGCAATAAAATGGGTCTTTAATTTTTGCCTGCAAATACCCTCCGGATGAAACAATTTCAACCCCATCGAACCGGAGTAGTAATTTTCGAAGTTTGTTTAGTGTTACCGAACGGTTGTTGGCCACTTTTGCCGATAATATTCCTTTCCATAAAATATCGTTAATATCTCTGACACTCGCTCCGATTCCACTTTTTAACGAATAAATCAAAACAAAAAGAAACAGCTCTTTTACTTTTGGTGTAAACCACTCGGTAATTTCCGCTCCATTATTGTCAACGGCCTTAAATTCGCCAAAAAGTAAAATCTGGTTTTTTGTTATATCAACAGGCTTTCCAAATCCTGTAATTGTATTTTTCTTTTTACGCAGCTTATAAAAAACAAGAAAAAAAAGTCCTGAGACAGCAAAAATAGCGAATAATAAAAGCCATTTATTGGCGCTAAGTCCGGCATTTAGTGATGTGTTTTTGGGATTAATCTGAATTTCTTCATCGAGCGACAAACGATTAATTTCATCGTTCCCGAGAGGCCTGTTCCAGATATATAAATTGTCGATATACCCGCGCAAACTGGCACCCGATGAAAGCGCACTTCCCAAATGAATGTCACCGGTTCCTGAGAAAGGTGGGTGACCATCAGAGCCGCCAATGTACTGGCCATTTAAAAAGATTGATTGTTCGCCGGTTTCAATGATGTAGCGCCACGATAAGTGATACCAGATATTTGGCGATAAAGTCCTGTTTGCTACATAATCGTTGGCCCACAATCCAAAATAGGGATGGCCTGAACGCAAAATCAGGTGGAGTCCCCGGCGGTACCCCGATTCATAGTTGCCTAAAATTGCATTGTCGCCAAATTCAAGTATTTCGGTAAATTTTACAAAACAGCTCACTGTAAAACTGCTGTTTCGTAACCCATAGTTTTCGGGTTTCCCCAAATTGATA
>Ga0210024_1002719_pt1 | contig 15047 bp, 14 predicted proteins | sample CryGeymeta201525_FD_183988 | JGI IMG/M metagenome (GOLD analysis project Ga0210024, IMG submission 183988) | Groundwater microbial communities from Crystal Geyser aquifers in Utah, USA - Crystal Geyser metaG 2015-25 (SPAdes) (version 2) | ecosystem: Environmental > Aquatic > Deep subsurface >... | reverse complement strand
TCCAATTCCTCCACCTCCTCGGCGTCCCTGTCCGGCACCTCTTCCCCGGCCAGTTCCCGGTCCTGCTCCTGTTGGTCCAGTACCATCTCCTCTTGGCATTTTTTTACCTCCCTTTCTATATTTTTTATTCATCTATGGTCGCTACAAGATTCTGCTCCCTGCAATTTTCCTTGTAGATAATCTTGCAAAATATCCTTTATTTTTCTTGGTATAGTAGTTATCGGCTTTACTCCAAGTTTTTCAAACCAATCAATTGCTCTTGGACCCATTCCCCCAGCAATAATAACATTTGTCTTTTCTTTAGCTACGAATTGAGGTACAATTCCAGGTTCATGTTTATTAAAAAATGGATTTTCCTTAGTTTCTACATTATTAACTTTATTATCCTCCACATCAATAAAAACATAGTAAGGACATCTGCCAAAGTGATAAGCCAATATACTTTCAACTCCTCTATTTTCTTCTGATGCAAACGCTATTTTCATTATATTTCTCCTCCAATTCTTTTTATTTTCCCTATTTCATACCTGAACGCGCTGAGGCATTAGGCTGGGAAATTGTTTTATAATCACCTAATTTAAATTTATCAATAGCCTCTTGAACTGTACCACTTACTCCGGTTATCACTTTTATACCTGCTGCCTGTAAAGTCTGAAAGGCATTGGGGCCACAACTCCCAGTTAATACTGTCTTTACTTCCCTATCAGCCATTATTTGACCTGATTGTATTCCTACTCCTCCCATTCCCTGGGCAGCAGTATTTTCTACTGCCTCAAATTCATCAGTATCAGTTTCTACTAAAATAAAGTAAGCACATCTCCCAAATCGGGGATCCACTTCAGATTTTAAATCTGAACCACTTGAAGTAATTGCTATTTTCATTCTTTCACTCTCCTATTTAGCAATTAACTTAATAAGTTAATTGCGTAATGAGTAATAAGTAATTAAAAATCTATCAGTTGTCCGATAAGTCATCGCAAGGAATGTAATAATCCTACCCCTGCAAAAGCAGGGGAAGCAATCCCGTCGAGATTACCACACTCCCTGCGGTTGCTCGCAAAAACATTTTGAGATTAGGGGCGTATTCAATACGCCCCTACCTGTTTTATTTCTTTTCTTTTTCTTCTAATTCGGTGATACGTTTATTAATAGCCTCAAGTTCTTCTTTTAAAGCTTTTGCTTCTTCGGCTAACATCTCCATCTCTTGTTTAGGCTCTGCTGCTGGTTGGTAAAATCCGCCACCATAGGGCATAGGAGAAGCTATTTGTTTCTTTTCAAAAGATTCTTATTTATAATGATAATCATTTTCAATAAATTTGGGTAAAAAAAATGCATATTCATTCTTTACTAGTTGAACACTTCTCACATAATCCATAAAATTGAATAGTATGATTTTTAATTTCAAAACTATATTTTTTCGAAAGTTTTTTCTCCGTTTTTTTTAGTAATTCTAATTCCTCATCTACAAAATCTGTATAATCGATTATCCGACCACAATTAGTACATATTAAATGGTGATGATGCGATGGCTCCTTAGGACCACGAGATAACTCATACCTGGCTCGTCCATCGCCAAAATCAAATTTAAAAATTAATCCCATATTAATCAATAAATCTAAGGTTCGATAAACCGTGGTAAGACCAATAGCTGGATAAATATTATGTACTTTTAAATAGATATCTTCTGCGCTTAAATGTTCTTTGGATTCATCTAAGACCTGTAAAATGATTTGGCGTGGAATAGTAATTCTATAACCACAGCCTCTAAATTCACCATGCCACCATTTTGCTGGCCCTCTACACCATCTTCCTGGCATAATATTAGTCCTTCTTTATTGATAATGGTTTTCATTAATATACTATATTAATATAAACTATTTTGTCAAATATTTTTTACAAACTAAAAGCGAAAAGCGAAAAAGTAAAAATCATAATTCAAAATTCAAAACCTTTAAAATCTTCCCATTTGCCAATCTGCCGATCTACCAATTATATTAGTATTGCTTAGCGGTAACCAGCATTTCGTATTCTGTATATATTTTTAGATTTTTTATACATTACTTATTTCGGGCAGACCAAGGTCTGCCCCTACAACTCATTACAGATTACACCTTACTTATCACCGTATTTATTTACTACATACTATATACTCGATACTATATACTATTTTTCAATATACAAATCGTGTAATGGTTGCTAAAATAATGGCTAAAATAAAAGTAAAGGCAATAGTAAATAAAGTGCGTTTACTTCCTATCTCCCGCCACAGGACTGCAATAGTAGCTACACAAGGTATATAAAAGATAATAAAAACAGTAAAGGTCATAATCTGGGTTGTGGACATCACTGAGACAACATTAGCAGTTCCTAAGGCCTGGATCAACATTAACATAGAAAGTTCTTTACGAAGAATACCAAATATCAAAGTAGTCCCCACTACCAAGGGGAGGCCAAGTAAAGAAGTTAGAGGAGAAAAAAAATGATTTATTAAAGTATCTGCCCGAAAATAATGTAATAGACTTAAAATTGTGCTTCCAGCAATAAGTAAGGGCCAGGCTACAAAGATAAATTCTTTCATCCTGAGCCAGGTCTTAGCTAAAGCTACTTTTAATGAAGGAATATGATAAGCCGGAATTTCTAATATCATTCCCGGGGTTACCTCTGGCAGCAAGCGAGACAATATCTTTCCTGATATGATAATTACAATAAGATTTAAAATATAAATGGCTAAAGCTGCTTTAGGACTAATATAAAAAGCTACCAAAGCAAATATAATCGTCATCCTTGCAGCACAAGGAATCATAGTAGCTAATACAGAGGTAATAAAACGATCTCTTTCTGATTCTAAAATTCTAGTTGCCATTATGGCCGGGACAGTACAGCCATAGCCTAATATAAAAGGTATAATTGCCTTACCATGTAAACCAATTTTATGTAAGAAGGCATCCATAAGAAAAGCTATGCGGGGTAGATAACCTAAATCCTCTAAGATGGCTAAGCCAAATAAAAAGGGGAATAAATAAGGCAACACAATAGCTATCCCACCGGCAAGACCCTGAATAATGCCACTAATCACAGAAAATAATAATGTATCAGTATTTATACTCTTTCCAATTAAAGGAATTATACTATAAAAATAATTCAGTAATGGTTCTTCTACTATTTTCCCCACCTTAAAAACTAAATTAAAAAACAAATAAAAAATTAGACCTAGAGAAATATATCCCAAAATTGGATGCATTAAGACATTATCCAGATAATCTATTAAACTTGCATGGGGCTTAGTAAGTGAAACTACAGATTCGTAAATATTCATCGATAAATGATGCCGTTCAGAGGAAATAACTACATCAGGAGGTCTGCCGTGAACTTCTTTAAGCAAATTTTGAAAGTAATTAATCTCTTTAAAAATTTTTTTATCTCTATTTTTAAAATCTTCCATAAAATAACGATCATTCTCTAAATATTTAATAGCCAAAAATCTTTCAGGCACATTAAATTCTTTACTAATCTGCTTCTCCTTAATTTGTGCCGATAATTTTTCTATCACTTCCTCTACATCTTTACTAAAGTTCAGAGTTTTGCCTATTTTCTTTTTTTCTCCCATCTTATAGGCTGTTGAAAAAAGCTCTTTTATTCCCTTTCCTTTTACCGCAATTACCGGTACTACTGGAACATCGAGAATTTTAGATAACTTTTCAATATCAATCTTAATTCCTTTACGATCAGCTTCATCAATCATATTCAGACATATTACCATAGGTATTTTAAGTTCCAAAAGTTGAAGGGTAAGTTCTAAACTTCTACTTAACAATGAAGCATCAATAACATCTATAACTACATCAACGCTATTCTTTAACAAATACTTTCGAGCTTCAAGCTCAGCCAGGTCAAATGAGGTTAAAGAATAGGTCCCTGGCAAATCCACTAACTCTAAAGTCTGACCAAAAAGATTAAATTTAGTTAAATTATAGGTTACGGTCTTTCCAGGAAAATTAGAAGTTACTGCCTTATATCCCGCAACACTATTAAAGATAGTACTCTTACCTGAATTTTGTTGTCCCATAAGAGCTATTTTCATTATCCTACCTCCACCGTTACTTTTCTTGCCACTCCTCTACCTAAAGCAACTTGATTGCCGTGAACACTAATCAAAATAGGTCCATGCATAATAGCACTTTTTTTTATAACTATTTCATCCCCAAAATGTATACCCAAACCTCCTAAACGTTGTCTTAATCCCCATCCCCCAGAAATATTAATAACTCTTACTTTTTGACTTTCCTTTACTAAATCAAGAGTAGTTATCATCTTAGTTTAATCCTCTCCTTATAATTTTTTGATAAATTACAGATTTTTTATAATTCTTTTTGGTTTATAGCATATCTTTCTTTTTTAAATATTTTTGAAAATTCTCTGCCCATTTAGAATTATCTGGTAATAGATGTACAAATTCTATAAATTCGAGTAAACAATTGATAGTCTCTGGGGAAACATCATGCTCAAGCTTACAAGCGTCTTGATCAGCGTTTTCTTCACTAACCCCAATAATTTTCAAAAATTCCACCAATAAACTGTGGCGTCTTTTAATCTCTCGGGCTAATTTTTTACCTTTGTCAGTAAATACAATTCCACCATATTTCTCATATAATATATAATTATTTTCTGCCAATTTCTTAATCATCTCAGATACACTTGGGCGGGTTACTTCTAATTTATCGGCAATATCTTTTACTTTAATGTATCCTTTTCTACTCTGTAAATTCCATATCGCTTCCAGATAATCTTCCATATTTCGGGTAGTCATTTAATTTTTACTCCCCCTTCTTAATTACTCTTAGCTTTACTTAAAATTATTTTTAATCTAAAGGTTTACCTATCATTATTAGGTATACCTAACTATTCAAATCATATCACTATTGAATAAAAATTGCAAGAAAAAATTTATAAAACAATTCTCCAATTTACCAATTAATTAGTTGTTAGTATATCGTATCGCATAAGGTTGAAATAAAAAGACGTAGGGGCGTATTGCATACGCCCTCAATAATTTATGAAAACGTAGGACCAGTCTCCTCCGCTTTCATGAGGGCAGGCCTGCCTATCTATTAAGCATTATGTTTCTCCATAAAATAAAAAACAGGAGGTTAAAAAACCCCCTGCTTTTAATTTATTCTAAAGACATTTTCTTTTTACAAAAAATTTATTCTAATTTACCCACCCGAGAAAAACGGCGCTATAACAATTCTGTCACCATCTTCAATTTTATCAGTGGAGTTTATCTTCTCTCCATTGCGAATAACTACGAGGGGAAATTGCTTTTTTAGATTTATTTTAGATAATAATTCCTCCATAGTTATTGATTGAGGAAGCTCTAAATCTTTCTCACTAAATCCAGAATGATAGATTAAGTAACTGATAATTTTTAATTTAATCTTCACCATTTAAGTAAAATCCAATTCATTTACAGCTAGATTATTTCAAGGAAACAAACTTTTCCAGCTCGACAGACTCTTTTTCTAAATCCAGTTCTTGCATAGTCTTTTGCTTAGGAATACCTCTTGCGTCCCAATTCCGTAATTCGTAATAATAATCAAGTAACTGTCCATATTTATCCTTATCCAGGACTTTCCCAGCGATAATTCCTTCTTTATCAGCATTAGAAGGGTTAAACCAAATTTCTGGCGGATAGTCCCAATTTCTATCCCAATCAGGAAATTCTCGCACCCAGAAGGCCCGAATAAGAGCATAAATTCTATCTGCTACTTTCCAAAAATCATTAAGATTCCAATTCAATCCAGTAATTTTATTAAAATATTCTACATAGTGATCAATTCCCCAACCTAATTCAACCCAAGGGAATCGACAAGCCACAATAGTTTCAAAAAGACCCCCTCGAATTCTTTGTAATTCAATTACTTTTTTTGCCTTTCCTTGGTCATAAGAATCTCTTATGGTCTCATTAATTTCATAAGTGATAATCCAGGCTTCTTTATGATGAGCACCAATAGAGGAGGTCCCAAAAGCTAAAGCCATGCCGGGGATGAATTTACAATTATAAGCTGATATTTCTAATCCTTTTACCTGCATGGCATAAGTGCTTGAGCCTTGACCAATCTTTTCAGCCATTTTTTTAGTTCCCTGAGCAAGAAAATCTCCCTCTTCTTCTCTATAGGCAATTTTTCTCAAAAGTTCTTTGGCTTTTTCGGTTTCCCCAAATTTAAAGTCTCCTTTAATAACACCTTGTTTAATCACATCGGCATAAAAAGCTAAAACTCCTCCCGCTGAAATAGTATCTATTCCATAATCATCACATAGATAATTCAAGGAGGCAACCTGGGGTAAATCAAAAATTTCCAGGTCGCTTCCTAACATTCCAATATTCTCATAGTCCAATTCTGATTGATGTCCTTCTTGATCTAAAATAGCTATTCCGCAAGGCATACTACAGTTTGGACAGCCATAGGTAGCCACCCGAGCAGCATTTAGCCTTTCTCCATCTATTTTCCAGGCATCTTTAGAAGAAGTCTTTCTCATATTGCTTACTGGTAAAGCAGCTACTTCATTACACCAGGCTAAAACACCGGTAGTACCTTGTTTAGACCATCCAGTTTTTTGATCTATTTTTCTCACCTTTTTCAAATCACTATGCCCCAGCTCTTTCATAGCTTCTGGTTCAGCTACAGGTATCTCTTTAGTTCCTTTAACTACAATGGCTTTTAAATTCTTGGAACCCATTACCGCCCCCATACCAGGTCTACCTGCAGCTCTTCCTTCCATACTACGAATCATTGCATATAAAACCTTATTCTCACCAGCTTGACCTATGGTGAGAATACCGGCCGAACTTCCATATTTTTCATTAAGCCATCCTATACTTTTATATGAACCTTGGCCCCAAATTTCGTTAGCCGGAAGAAATTCTATTTTATCATCTTTAATATATAAATAAGTGGGTATATTTGCCTTCCCCTCAATAATTAGAAGATCATAACCTGCTTTCTTTAATTGGATGGTCAGCCGAGTACCTAAGTTTCCATCTCCATAGCCTCCAGTAAGAGGTGATTTCGCAGCTACCACAGTCTTCCCAGTATTGGGAGCAGGAATACCTGCAATAGGACCAACGGCAACAATAAGTTTATTCTTTGGCCCTAATGGGTCAATTCCTGGTTCTAACTCATCCCAGAGAATTTTGATAGCAAAGCCTCTTCCTCCCACCCATTTTTTGACAAACTGTTCGCTAAGTTGTTCTTCTTTAACTTTTTTAGTAGTTAAGTCTATCCTAAGAAGTTTACCGATCCATCCTTTCATTTCAAAACCTCCTAATACCATAATTTACCTAAATGAAGCCATCTTACCTTTTTACAATCAAAATAAGATGGCCTCATCTTTTAATTATTTATTAATAACTAAAATTTGTATTAAACTTCTTTTACTTCCTCTATCTTAGGTTCAGGCAGAGGGAAGGAAATTCCAGCTGATTTTGCGGAAATTGACGAAAATAGATAAAGTAGAATTCCCACTAATATTATTCCTAAAGGTAATATTAAACCTACCGAAATACCACTTCCTGCTGCGAGGTAAGCTAACACTGCCACCCCAGAAGCGGTAAAGGCGTAAGGAATTTGAGTTTTTACATGGTCCATATGGTCAGAACCTGAGAACATCGAAGACATAATAGTAGTATCAGAAATCGGTGAACAATGGTCTCCCATAACCGAACCGGTTAATATTGCAGATATGGCCAAAGGTAAAGGAACACCTAAAGCAAGGGCTAAGGGAATAGCTATGGGTACAGCAATAGCCATAGTCCCCCAGGAAGTACCGGTAGCAAAGGAAATCAGGTTACAGATTAAAAACATAACCATAGGTAATAAAAGGGGGGAAATTACTCCTTTAGCAGCATTTACTACATAAGGAGCAGTCCCTATTTCACTGCAAACATCACCGATTGACCAGGCGGAAAGTAAGATCAAATTAGCTAAAACCATCATTTTGGCTCCATCTATAAAGGCATCCATCATATCGGCTAAAGTTCCAATACCTTGAGCTTTATACATAATTATGGCAATAATTACTGCAAAAAAAGCTCCCCATAAAAGAGCAGTCATAGCATCGGCATCGGAAATTGCGGCGATGAATGATTCGGCAGAAGTTCCTCCCCCAGTCCACCACATTCCAAACATACTAATTCCTACTAGAGCAACGAGAGGCACAACCATATTCATAGTCTTCTGTGGAACATTTTCTAACATTCTTAATTGACTACCACCAGAAAGCGGGGTTGCTCCATCAGCAAAAACTTTACCGGTGGTTCTTGTTCTATATTCAGCTTTTAACATAGGACCATAATCCCTTCCAGATAAGGCAATGGCCAGAACCAATATTAAAGCAAAGATGCTATAAAAGCTATAAGGTATAGAATGTAAAAAAATAGAATAGGGAGTCATAGTAACTGAAGTGCCTTCAATAGCATCACCGATAAGCCCTACCTGATAACCAATCCAGGTAGAAATTAGAGCTATAGAGGCTACTGGGGCAGAGGTAGCATCTACAATAAAAGATAATTTTTCTCGAGACATACGCAACTTATCAGATACTGCTCTAAAGGCATTTCCAACTATAGCAGAATTGGCATAGTCATCAAAGAAAATTATCAAACCGAATAACCAGGCCGTAACTTGTCCACCACGAGAAGTCTTTACTTTATTAGTAACACTCTTAACAAAGGCTTGGGCTCCACCAGAAAGACAGATTAAACCAATAAGCCCGCCAACCACAAAGTCAAATAGTAAGATGGTAGCATTCCAACTATCTGCTGCATTCCCTACAATATAACCCAGGGTTTTAGTAACCCCGCTTAGGGGATTCCACCCTATTAAGATAGTGGCTCCTACCCATATACCGATAAACAGGGAGGCTAAAACTTGTTTAGTTATAAAACATAGAGTAATAGCCACTAATGGTGGCAATAAAGATAAGAAGCCGTAATTTTTTGCTACTTCTTCTTCAGCAGCCCAAGCTATTCCAGATAATATAAAGAACATAAATACCAGTAAAGTCAACAATAATATATTCTTATACTTGTTCCAATAATACATTCTTAATTCACTCTCCTTTTTTTAAAAAATAAACTTTTTCTCACCACTCAATTATAACCAATCTGTTAATTATGTCTTAAATCCCCTAATATCACCTCCTGTCTTTAAATTTTTGGTTCAAGACTTCTTCTAAATTCGGTCTACCAATTTCTTGCAATTCATATTTCACTCTTATTGATTTCTTATTAATCTGGATAATTCGGGTTAAATCAATAGGAGTACCAATAATGACTAAATCACAGTCAGCAGCATTTATAGTTTCTTCTAATTCTTGAACCTGTTTTTTACCATATCCCATTGCCGGTAACAAGATGCCTATGTCGGGATATTTAACATAGGTCTCGGCAATAGAGCCTACGGCATAGGGTCTGGGGTCTATAATCTCTTTAGCTCCAAATTTTTGAGCCGCCATTATCCCAGCACCATATTTCATTCCACCATGAGTCAAAGTAGGACCATCTTCAACTACCAATACCCTCTTACCTCTAATAAATTCGGAATGGTCCACGGTAAGTGGAGAAGCGGCCTCGATTAAAATAGCTTCGGGTGCAAGCAGATGAATATTTTCTCTTAGAAGATTAATCTTATCTAACTCAGCAGTATCTATTTTATTAATTACTACCACATCAGCCATTCTGAGATTAGCCTCTCCGGGATAATAAGTCATCTCATGACCAGCTCGATGAGGGTCAGTTACCACAATATGCAAATCCGGTTGATAAAAAGGAAGATCATTGTTCCCTCCATCCCAAAGAATTAGATCAGCTTCTTTTTCTGCTCTGGTTAATATTTCTTGGTAATCTACTCCGGCATAGAGTATATTTCCTCGATCGATATGAGGTTCATATTCTTCCCTTTCTTCAATGGTACAATTATAACAATCTAAATCGGCATAAGTCTCGTATCTTTGCCAGATTTGTTCTCTAAGATCACCATAGGGCATAGGGTGCCTGATTACAGCAATCTTGTAGCCATTTCTTTTTAATATTTCGCTAACCTTACGAGTAGTTTGGCTTTTCCCACAACCGGTGCGTACAGCACATATTGATACTACCGGAATCTTAGCTTTTAACATGGTGTTTTTTGGCCCCATTAATCTAAAGTCAGCACCACTCGATAATACTATGGAAGCTTTATCCATAACATACTGATGGGGAAGATCACTATAAGCTAAAATTACCTGGTCTATTTCATTTTTTTTGATTAAATCGGATAGATCTTCTTCTAGATAGATTGGTATCCCTTCAGGATATAATGGTCCAGAAAGTTCAGGAGGATACTTCCTACCGGCGATATCTGGTATTTGAGTAGCCGTAAAGGCAACTACTTCATAATTTGAATTATTTCTAAAATATACATTAAAGTTATGAAAATCTCTTCCAGCTGCTCCCATTATTATAACTCTATCTTTTTTCAATTAAATATTCCTCCTCTTAACATTAATTATTTTATTCGACATAACTTTTAAAAATCCTCTTTTTATTTTTATTTTTTATTAAAAATCTAAAAAACCTACTACACTTCAGCAACTGCCTTTTCTAACACATCGAGGGCCTCATCTAACTGTTCATCAGTAATCTCGAGTGAAACCAGCATCCTTAAAAGATTTTTATTTATTCCTGCGCCAGCAATAAGCACTCCATTTTTTACACATTCCTGAATAATCTGAGCAGTTTCTTCTGTGGCAGGTTCCTTAGTTTTTCTGTCTTTTACTAATTCTATAGCCATCATCGCTCCCATACCACGCACCTCACCTACTATAGAATATTTATCTTTCATCTTAAGGAATCGTTCTTTTAATTTTTCTCCAATCTTTACTGCCCTATCTAAAAGGTGTTCTTCTTCGATAATTTTTATCACTTCAAGAGCAGCTCTACAGGCTACTGGGTTACCCACACAAGTACCTCCAATACATCCTCCCGGAAGGGAATCGGTAATCTCTTTTTTAGAAATAACCGCTGAAAGAGGCAGGCCGGCAGCTAAAGATTTAGCCAGGCAAATAATATCTGGTTCTATATCCCAATTTTCTATGGCAAAAAACCTTCCCGTCCTTCCTATACCACTTTGAATTTCATCGGTAATAAACAACATCCCATATTTTTTGGTTAATTTTCTTAAGTGCTCTAAAAATCCTTCTACCGGAAGGTTAAATCCTCCTTCTCCCTGGATAGGTTCAACCACTATAGCGGCAACAGAGTCAGGGGTTACAGTATTAGCCAGTATTTTTTCAAAATCTTCAATTTCAATAGAAGGATGATAGGGAGTGGGGAAAGGTAGGCGGTATATTTCAGGAGCAAAGGGTCCAAAATGATATTTATAGGGCATCGCCTTATGGGTCATAGTCATAGTCAGAAGAGTCCGTCCGTGAAAAGCATTTTCAAAAACAATTATAGCTGGTCTTTTAGTGTAGGCTCGGGCAATCTTTACCGCATTTTCCACTGCTTCTGCTCCGGAGTTAAAAAAAGCAGCTGTTTTAGGGCTATTTCCGGGGGTTAACTTTACCAGCTTCTCGGCTAATTCCACCAGAGGTTCATAGGGAATAGCCGTAAAATCGGTATGTAGGTATTTTTCTGCTTGATCCTTAATTGCAGCTACCACTTTTTTATGGGTATGTCCTACTGCCAGACATCCCCATCCCCCGGTAAGGTCAATAAACTGATTACCGTCTACATCGGTAACTAAGGCTCCCTCACCATGGGCAATATAACAGGGAGAAAGAGAATCTCCCATAGGTTTAGCCACATACTTTTCTCTTCTTTGGGCAATTTCTTGGGACTTTGGTCCTGGTAAACTGGTTTTAAGGGAAATGAATTTGGTCATATAATTTTTCTCCTTTACCAAAATTTAACCAATTGAATTGGTATACTAAATATTCTAAAAAATTTACTAACCCATTAATATCTTATTACATCTTCTTAGAAACCTCAAGAATATTTATTTTCCTCCTTTTTAATTCTTCAAAGTATTTTTCATAAATTTTTCCTTCTATAGCATCTTCAGGTGCTACTATCCCTTTCTTGGTTATCTCTCCTTTTCCTAACATTACTGTAGCAATTGCTTCGGGAAAGGCAGTAACTCTTCCCATAGCAGAAATACCATTTTCGAGATCTGCTCCTTCCCACATATAATAATCGATTCTTATTTTTTGACCATTTTTTACTCCAGTTACTGTATTCCACATTACACAAACATCAGTTTCACCTTCTAAGGGTTTAAGCCTGGGAGTTATAACAAAAGATAAAAACTCACGAGGAGATATCTTCATATTTTTAAAATTTACCGGAGTAGATTCAAGCATCCCACATTCTTTTAACATCTTCACCCCCTCCCAATGACCTGGCCAACGAATAGTCTTTTCTGTACATTCTTTAAGTTGTGGTCTGGTATAAAGAAAACTGGGCATCCCTGGTGTAATGGCACAGGTCAACTCTTCGTCTCTACCTAATTGGTTAAATCTAAATTCTTCAAGATCATCCATTGCCTTTGCTTCTACAATTTTACCGTCCTTAACTACATCTACTTTAACCATATACTCTCTTAAAACATGCTCAAAGGTCCAGGTAATCATATATTTTAACGGATGTTTGTAGGCAAACTCTTTAGCCGGTATCCCTCCACATCTGGCTATAGCTGAGTCTGCTTGATCCATTTTCCTAATACCTTCACCTAAAGTAATATTAGTTAACCCTGGAGCAAAACCCATTCCATCAATAAAGGTTACTCCATTTTTTACCGCTTTTTGGTGAAGTGATTCTCCATACTCGTTTAAAGTCATTCCACTGGGAATTTCTAAACCTTCAACTTCATATTTATCTGGTTTCCTATGATATTCTTCTAAAATATCTACTGTGTTGAGCCCTGTATCAATAGCCATATCCACAACTTTGTAACTACACTTTCTATTGGGTAGAGCAATCGTCCCCACATCATATTTCTCCATTAATTTCATAGTTTCCTGGCGATTATTAACGTCAATGGAATGAAGCACTATTTTATTACTATTTATCCATTTTTTAATCTTTTTAAGAGTATTTTCCTGTCTGCCGGTAATTCCAACAATTCCTACTTCTTCAACTTGATAATTTTTAGCTAAATCCCAGGCAACAACAGAGCCCATCTTTCCTGATCCTCCAAAAACTAAAACTTTCATCTTCTTTCCTCCTTATTTGGTTATTCAGTTATTAAATTAGTCGATAGTGAATAAAAGTACTGCTTTTACAGTAGGGGTCGGATTTATCCGACCCGTTTTCATTGCGGGTCCGATGAATCGAACCCCCGTTTTCACGAGGGCAGGCCCCTCCTACGGAAAAAGAAAATTCCTATACAATCTATTTAACTGATTAGTTTTAAAATGATGTTTATTAATAAAAATATCCATCAAATAAAATAGGCAATTAATGATAGAGCCTTCATTAATTGCCTATTATTTCACCCTTTTTTAGATGAAGCACTCTACCTTGGGTAGCGCTCCATCTAAATCCGGGGACAGATTTGATGACAGTCTTATAGTTATTCACTATAAGCCCAGCAGAAAAGATTTTACACCATCTTTTCGCTTCGGCGGAAATACCTTTCTAGAGGAATTTTAATTCTTCATCTTTACTTATTATTATCCGCGCCTCTACCTCACATTTTTAAATGCAAGTTAATATATATTTGTGAAAATTATTTCAGTTTACTTAAATACTTAAATTACCACCTCCTCATTTAATCTATCAATTATCTAATTAACCAATTTGACAATTAATTAAATTACACCTCAATTATATTTCACCAGTTCAATAATGAAGTGCAACGCTTGAGGTAGCAGAAAGGAATATGCTATCATCAAGGACATGAAAAAATATAACCAGTTAAGTCAAAGAGAACGAGATCTAATTGATGTGCTCAGCCGTAAAGAAGAAAGCTGCGCCGCCATAGGGAAAAAGTTAAAACGAGACAAAAGCACGATTGCCCGGGAACTGAAGCGCAACAGTTCCCCTGAATATCATTGTTATCTGGCTCATCGAGCCAACCAAAGAGCCAAGGAAAGGAGAAGCCAGGCTGTCCACAGGGAAAGGTTAAGGAATCCCCTGGTGCGAGCTTATGTGTTAGCCAAACTCAAAGAAGACTGGTCCCCGGAACAGATTGCCGGTAGAATCGGGATAGACCATCCTGGTTTAAGGTCCAGCCATGAAGCAATCTACCAGTATATCTATGCCAAAGACACTGCTAATCGCAAAGAGTTAATCGCTTCTTTGAAACGGTCTCATGATAAACGCCGGCATAAAGGACTCTATCGCCACCAGAAGAAGACGAAGATTCCCAATCGGGTCTCCATTGAAAAGCGGCCGGCGCAGGTAGAGGCCAGGAAGCAGTTTGGCCATTGGGAAACAGACAGCTTAGTCTCCCGAAAGAGTAAAGCGGCCTTAAACTCCTTAGTCGAGCGTAAAAGCCGATGGTTACGCTTAACCGGCTTACGGCAAAAGAGCGCCCGTTATACCACCAGGGCGGTTACCCGACGGCTAAAAGGTCTGCCGCCGAAAGCCAGGTTAACTTTAACTCTTGACAATGGTACGGAAAATGCCGGTCATGAGTCGATCACTCGTAAAACAGATATAAAATGTTATTTTGCCCATCCCTACCACTCCTGGGAACGAGGCACTAATGAAAATACGAACGGTTTGATCAGATACTACTTGCCTAAAGGCACGGATTTTAGTAAAATTACTAAGCAACAACTGAAATTTATTGAAAAAAGGTTAAACAACAGACCAAGAAAATGTCTTGGATTTAAAACACCTAATGAAGTAGCCGCTTCTTGCGTTGCACTTCACGGTTGAATGTAGCATTATATTAATTGGTCGATCAAATCTTATGATTGTCTTGCTCTCGTTTTAAACTTTTAAGAAAGTGAGGTGATTTTAATGTCGTGCTATGGTGATAAAAAGGATAAAGGTAAGGATA
>Ga0210024_1002715_pt1 | contig 15063 bp, 18 predicted proteins | sample CryGeymeta201525_FD_183988 | JGI IMG/M metagenome (GOLD analysis project Ga0210024, IMG submission 183988) | Groundwater microbial communities from Crystal Geyser aquifers in Utah, USA - Crystal Geyser metaG 2015-25 (SPAdes) (version 2) | ecosystem: Environmental > Aquatic > Deep subsurface >... | reverse complement strand
AAATTCCAATTTCTTTATGGTGTAATTCAAGGAGCAACATTTGAAGACTTACGAAAAAAATCGGCCGAATTTGTAGTTTCTCAAAACATTGATGGTGTGGCAATCGGAGGTGTGTCGGTTGGAGAAACTAAAAAAGAAATGCGGGAACAAGTTGAGTGGGTGGCAGAATATTTATCAAACGATAAACCCGTACATTTGCTTGGAGTGGGACAGGTTGATGATATTATAGATTTAGTCAAGCAAGGAATTGATACTTTTGACTGTGTAGAACCGACGCGACTAGCTAGAATGGGAATAATTTATCAAATAGGGAACGCTCGATACCGTGTTTTTTCGTCCGCTTCACTCCCTAAAGGGGGTTCCCCCAAGCGATTGACTCAAAAACAGATATCTTCGCTTTCAAAAAATATTGATATTTTAAAAGGGCAGTATCGTTGTAATCTTGAGTCAGTTGATGAAGGGTGTAATTGTTACGTCTGTACAAATTTCACAAAAGCATATTTGCATCATTTGTTTAAACAAAGAGAAATCTTAGGTTATAATTTAGCAACCTACCATAATTTATGGGTGATGGAAAGGTTGATGGAAGGGATTAGGATGAAGATAAAAGAAGATGAAATATGATTTAAGATTTATGAATTATGAATAAAGAAAAATGAAAAAAGAAAAAATATTAACCAAAAATACGCAACCGGGCAGGTTGCCGAATTTTGGCGTATTGGATGTAATTGTTGGCCCAATGTTTTCTGGAAAAAGTGAGGAGTTGATGAAAAGGTTAAGACGATTTAAAATCGCTGGGTTGAAGGTTATGGTGTTTAATCATGCACTTGATAAACGTTATGCTACTAATAAAATTGCTTCACACTCAAAACAAAAATGGCAAGCAGTCAGCGTACAAAAACCAGAGGAAATTTTAAAAAAAATTAAAAAGAACATGGACGTAGTAATTATTGATGAAGTACAGTTTTTTTCTAAGACAATTATTCCAGTGATTAATCAGTTAATTACAAAAAACATTCATGTGGTTGTTGCTGGCGCAGACACAGATTTCCGCGGAGATCCTTTTAGTTCGGTTCCAAATCTTTTAGCATTGGCTGATGGTGAAGTGGTAAAATTAAAAGCAGTTTGTACTGTATGTAAAAAATGGAACGCGACGCGATCACAACGACTATTGGCAAACGGTCAACCAGCGCCGCGGCAAGATTCATTAATAAAAATCGGAGCCGGTGATTGTTACCAGGCTCGCTGCAGAAAACATCATATAGTTATATCATGAATTTATGAATAGATTAAATATTGCTAAACAGGCGTTTAACAATCGCGATCTGCATCAGGTCAAACGTAGCCATATCAGAGAAGCAATAAAACAACATATCAATAACCATAATGAGACACGTTCAACCGGTTTTAATCTTCCGGAAATTATTTTAGGTGGTCAGGATGGGTTGGTTAATGTTTTAGGAGTAATTCTTGGTGTGGCCGCAGCTACAACAAACACCCAAATAATAATCGTGGCGGGAATGGCGGCAACATTTGCTGAAAGTTTTTCGATGGCAGCTGTGGCCTATACTTCAAAATTAGCTGAAGCTGATTATTATCAGTCTGAGTACGAACGGGAGAAATGGGAGATTGAAAACTATCCTGAGGGTGAACGCGAAGAAATAAAAGCTCTATATGAGAGCTATGGGTTTAAAGGGAATGTTTTGGAGGAAATCATCAATCGGATTATAACTAATAAAAACATTTGGTTGAAAGTGATGATGGAGCAGGAATTAAAACTTGAAAAAGTTAATCGACGTGAAGCAATTCCTGCAGCGGTGACAGTTGGTTTATCTGCTTTGGTTGGTTCTTTTATCCCCTTAATACCTTTTTTACTTTTACCAGTGAGAACCGCTATTTTCGGAGCAATCATTGCTACTTCAATTGTGCTTTTTGTTGCAGGATATTATAAAGCAAAAATGACTCTTGGTCGAAATTTTGTGAAAATGGGACTGGAGATGATGGTGATTGGAATGCTTGCAGCCGGAGTGGGATATTTAGTGGGAAGTATTTTTAAAGTTTAGTTATTGACATTGACTTAAATATATATATAATAGTCAATATGATTGACTACACATATCTTGAACTTCAAAATCCATGGTGGGAAGATAAAAAAGCGATTAATAATGATTTAGAAATTAAAGAATTAGAAAAACTTCCTTATCAATATCGACCAAAGACAGTTCTTGATCTTCCTCTTAGAAAGGGTGACGTTAATATTATTACCGGTCCAAGACAAACAGGGAAAAGCACTGCAATTAAACTATATATTAAATCACTATTAGAAAAGGGCTTTCATTCTACAGGAGTTCTATTTTTTAATTGTGATGTTTTATCGAAACATCAAGACATTATTGATTTAATCTTAGAGTTTATCAAAAGAGGAGAAAATGATAATAAAGCGATATTTTTGGATGAAATCTCTTCAGTTCCTCAATGGTCGTATGCAATTAAATGGTTAGCTGATGGTGGATTTTTAAGAGATGCAACTCTATTTTTAACAGGATCTTCAAGTATTCAATTAAAAAAAAGTGGAGAATTATTACCAGGAAGACGGGGAAAAGGAAAGGATATTAATTTTTTACCGATTAATTTCAAAGAATTCCTTGTTCTTAAAGGAGTGGATATCAAAAAAAAAGGTTTCCAAACGATGGTTAAAATAGAAAAATTATTTGAAGAGTTTTTGATTTGGGGAGGATTTTTAAGGAACATTAATGTTCACCCTTTAGAAAACGAGCTTTATTTAGCAACATTAAAAAGCGACCTTTATAAAGCTAGAAAAAAAGAAGACTTTTTAAGAGAGGTGATTAGAAAACTAATATTATCACTATCTGCGCAAACTTCATATACAAATATTGCTGAAGAGGCAGAACTTGGATCAAAGAATACCGCGATTGAGTATTTATCTTTTTTAATTGATTCTTTTTTCTTTAAAGAAGTTAAGTTTTTTGATATTAGTCAAAAAAAAATTGTCCTTAAAAAAAATAAAAAGTATTATACTACTGATCCCTATTTAATTTGGCTTTTTACTAGTTTCATCACAGGAAATGTTAATTTCCCTAGAATGGAACAAAGATATAGTTCTCCTTCGGAAAAGGGGAAATTAATAGAGAATTTTATTGCCTCGGAGCTTTATAAAGTTGGATCTGATTTTTATTACTTTCAGAATTCATCAGAAATAGATTTTTATTTGCCGAAAGAGAAAATAGGGATTGAAGTGAAATATAAAAATAGAGTGACGAACGATGATCTAAAACCATTAACAACTAAAATTATACCGAATAATGTTAGCAAAATAATTGTTACGAAAAATCTACTTGAAAAAAGAGGGAATATTTACTTAATTCCTGCTCAATTAATAACCTTATCTGAGTTATGGCCGAAACCCAGTTAAAGCGATTTTGAAATGATGATTATTAGGATATTGGCTGCGGCGGTTAGATATTTAGTGGGAAGTATTTTTAAAGTTTAATATTTTTTGGAGGAATTTTGGCAATATTCCAGACGATTTCAAAAAGCTGCTTGTGCATTGTGGCAACTTTTTCATTGTAGATTTCCACTCCAAACACTTCGCCTTCGTGCCAGTTATAGATTCCAATTACATCGTTATAGATATCCATTTGGTGATTAATATTCAGTATTTTTGAAGGAATATAACGTTCCACAAAATTAGTAGTTGGATAAGTAGTTCCTTGATAACCCTTTTTTTTAGATTTAAACAACTCATCAGAATATATTTCTCGTAAAATCAAATTCCGATTAACAAATTCTTGCTTCCAATCTTGGGCAAACTTTCTTCCAACCACTTCTTCAAATTCGCGGTAAGTATAACCCAAGCAAACTTTATTTGCTTTTAATGTGTTCCAAGCCATCTGTTTTATTCCGTCATTTCCCCGGTAAAAAACAACTTTTGTTCCAGGTTGACTGGAGCCGCTTGAGGTTAAAAGTGCGTTGATTTCTGGGAATGCTGTTTTTAAATAATGAGCTCGATTTTCTTGCTCTTTGACAAGTAAATTAATTGTATGAAAATCAACGGCTTTATAAAGTTTTTTATATTCTTCAATAATTTCTTCCACCAGTTTTTGGGTGTGGAGTCTATCCAATATTCGATAAAGAGTGGTGCGATTGATATTTGTGTTACGTGATAACTGCAACACGGTTTGTGGTCCATCTTTAAGTAATGTCGTATATATCTTTGATTCTTCTTGAGAAAAGCCTAAATTCAAAAAAAATTGTGTAATCTTGTTCATCATTTGGACAACAAATTTATAATCTTTAAGCTTTATACTAACATGTTTCTATTATTAGTTCAAACATAAAACAAAAGGCGGTGAAAAGATATGGATGTACAAATACTTTTTGGAGCAGAGGAAATTAAACAGATTTATGAAAAAACCTTGACGACTAAAAAGCTCGACATAATCTGTTTAACAAGTAGATACTCAGAGGTGATTGGAGACTATTTTGATAAAAAATATACTCCCCAGTTGTAAAAAATATACTCCCCAGTTGTTTGGTAGTAAAATCGTTACTCGAGAAATATTACCAGATAATACAGAAAATCGCAGTGATGCGAAGAATAAAAACGGGGTAAAGAATCAAGTGCGTTTTATCAAAATAATTAAACCAAGTGAAAGTGATTTGTTGCTTTTTGATGATAAAGTCGTGTTGATTTCATACAATCAAAAAGCCCCTTTTGCTTTGGTGATATCCGATCAAGCTCTGGTAACTAACTTAGAAAATCAGTTTGAGGGATTGTGGAAGGGGATAAGATAAACTGTATTGCAAAATCATTTTGTTTCGCGACTTCACCCCCACATCAATCGTGGGGGGGTCCCCCAAGTCATTGCGAAAAAAATGTTTTGCAATTTATGCAGTATTATCTAAAAAAGTTGGGATAAGCCCGGTTGAAAGTGGCCATATCAACCGGGTTTTTGTTTTCGAGTTGTATTTTTGTAAGCGCAAGTTGATTATCGTGTAATTCCATTCCGAGTATTTTTAACCGTAGCTGTCGACCTCGCAGGTCGACAGTGGTCCAGAGGCCAGGCCAGGAATAGAGACCTTGAAATAGGTTGAATATTAAGTAGTTAGGGGTTAGTAGATACGAGTTAGGAGGGTAATAATATTTATTTATGTAGTTTTGGAGAAATTTGGGAAGATCTGTGAATCCTATTGGTTCATTATTTAAACATTTTTTTAGAATTAATAGGGGAATAAAACCATCGGATTTTTTTAAATATGGAGCATAAGTGGCTTTGGAATGATCCTGAGGAGTAACTTTAATAAAGCTTAACACCGTGTTTCTCACTCCGGTGGGCGTGCTCGTCCCGCTAGTGCGGGACTGCGCACCTCCCAAGTCGTTCGAAACAGGTGTCTGCGCTTTTTTTTGCACCGTTGTCATCAGTTTTTTAAACATAAGAAAAGCCAAATCCGTTAGTTTGTTTTCCAAGTCAGGTCGTGTATCTGTTGATTTAATCTCTATTTCTTCTTGTGCAATGATTGGTCCGTGATCCATTTTTTCATCCATTAATATTAATGAAACACCTGTTTTTTTGTCTCCTAAAATTAACGGATAAGCAATTGGTGAAGCCCCACGGTAAAGAGGAAGAAGAGAAGGGTGGATGTTCCAGAAGCCGAATTTTGGAAGACTCAATATTTCTTTGGGGAGGATTTCTCCGTAAGCATAAACAAGACATAAGTCTAAATGATCAATGTTCAACTGTTCAATGTTCAACAAATATTCAATTCTCAATTTTTCAATTTCTGTTGATTTATTATTGATCATTGGATCATTGATAATTGATTGATCATTGGTTATTGACAATTGATCATTACTTATCTTGAATTCTGTCGAATAAATAATTGGTAGTTGATACTTTTCTGCAATCAACTTCACCGGAGTCGGGGTTAATATTTGTTTTCTTCCTACCGGCATATCTGGTTGTGTTATAACTAATTTGATTTCAACCGGAAGATTTTTATCATTAATGATTTTTTCCAAAAAAATACCAGAAAAGGATGGAGATCCAAAATAGGCAATTTTTAGTTTCTGCATGAGCTAATTATAGCGTAGAATTTGCCCGCCAGATTTCAAAATCAATCAAATTAACAACCCCATCATGATTAAAATCAGATTGATTGGTTGAGTTTGGATTTAGACAGTGACCATTGTTTAAGTATTCGCATTTCCATACGTTATAATCGTTTTCAGTGTAGCCAGTTGCGGTTTTAGCTTTAAAATATCCTTTTCTTCCCCCATTTTCTTCAACATATATTGTTCCTTTATCTGTTCGACGCTTATATTGATTTGGTGAAACTTGAATAATCCGATCATCAAGAAAACTGCTTCCAAATGAGTCAGGTGGAGGATTAGTAAGTTTTCGAAGAACGTTTGCTTCTGTTCCATATGAAGAGTATTCAATATTGGTATAACCAAAAGCATTAATACCATACATGGTTGCTCCCCACCAAGCATACTGGAAAGGACTACTTGTGTTTGGACCGCTACTGATTGCAGCAAGTTGTACACCCAACGCTTTGCTGTTATTGAAATATTTATTTGCCCGTGTTTGCCATTGAGTTAGGTCTTCGTATAAGTTTGGATAAGCTTGTGATATCATCCATGATTCAATCAAACAATAATCATTGAAAGTATAGGGAATTGAAGGTGAGCCAGTTAAAACATCGTCGGGATTCCAAGCGTTAAGTATCACTGCCAATCCTTTGCCGTGAGAGTAGTTAACTAAAGTATTTTGCCGGTCACGGGTAACATGAAAATCAAATCCGGCATCATCCCAAAAAATACCACTTACTCCCATTGCTAACCACTCGTTAACATACTGTTGTGCTGTTTCGATGGAAAGATTTTGTGCTGGTGGCGCAGGAAAAACCCCCATATCTATATAACCAAATATTTCTTTTCCTTGAGATCTTAATTTTTGAATAATTATTTTGGTATTAACATGATCACCATGATAAGAATGCTCAATCCCATCTCCAAAAACAATCACGTCAAAAAATGCAAATTCTGATGCGGCTTTATTAACGTCCCAATTCGCGCCATTTACTAAACTTGGATATCCATAATAGATTGCTAACCGTTTAGGTTTATAAACAGGCGACGTTGCTAATGTAGGTTTGATTAGATAAGTTGCTAAGAGCACGACTAAACAGAATGACAACAATGAGATAAGTCTAGCCGATTGTCTGGACATAAAAATAGTATAAAGTAGATGGTATTAAGTAGCAAGTGTTAGTAGATAGTAGCTGAGGTGTGGGAGAATTTTAGTTTCATATTGACAATGGGTTTAATGAATTGTACAATTTGTGTAATTATACAAATTGTTTTTATTTTATGCAAACAAAAGTTTATTCTGCCTTTCAAGCGAAATAATTTTGGTGAGTTATTGAATTTGGTCTATTATCAAAATATAGAAGTGGTGATTGAAAAAATGAATAAACCGGTTGCAAGAATTGTTCCGATACAAAAGGCTAAAGTTAATAAACAATTGATTAAATTTAATCCGCCTACTTTTAAAATGGGAAAAATAAACAGCTCATTGCACAGAAGCGAGATTTATGATGATTATTTAGACAAAAAATTTCTTGCGAAATAGATATGGGATTAATTGATACAAATTTGCTTGTTTATGCGCATAACGAACTTTCATCATATTTTATTGGTGCAAAAACTTTTTTAAAAAATCAAGCGAATCGTTCGGAACTATGTTTTACACCGCAAATATTTTTAGAAGCATATCGTATTTTTACCCAGAAGATTGAAAAACCTTTGACCATTAAACAAGCTTGGCAAGTGATTGGCTACTATCAAACTTTTCCATCAGTAAGGATTGTTTATCCTAAAGCAAGTGTCTTAACGATAATCGAGCGACTTTCAGTACGGTATAAAATTAAAGGAAGTAGAATATTTGACACTTATTTGGTGGCTACAATGTTATGTAATGACATAAAAACAATATATACTCATAACGTTAAAGACTTAATAATGTATAAAGAAATAAAAGTGATTGATCCGTTGATGCAATAATAACTACGGAGTAGTAAACTCAAAGGTTTTTTCGATTAATTGAAACCAGTTTTTTTGACTATCATTAATACTTATAGTGACCATCATTCCGGTTTTTGGATCCTTTTTTTGAAAAGTGGTGAGCCAATTGGTTTTAGGTTTATCTGACGAATTGGTTTTATTACATTGTAAAGTCATTACTGATTTATTTTCAAAATAAAAATCAGCAGATTGGGTTGATTGTTTTTCAGTTTTCCACCAAGCAGGATACATAAAAGAAACTATGCATCCTTCGTGTAAATATTTTTTAGTTTCTAACGCAATTGAAGGAAGTGGCGGTTTAGTTGGAGGAAGACTGATTAAATAATTAATGGTTTTATTGGTTTTCTCCACCTTTTGACCATAACGCACACCCAGAATAAAAATCAGGATGACAACGAGTACAAGAAGAAAAATATACGACTTGGTTTTCATTAATTACAGTTTAGCGGATTTTATTAGAATTTTCTCTCCATAATCTATTGACTGGTTTACCGTTGGTTATTCCATACACAGCTTGATAAATATCAGGTGTTGATAATGTCATAATTCCGCGCCGTTCAACAACATAAAGTTGCTCCCCTTGTTGGTTTTGAGGCAATATATTTACAGCTACTTCACCAACCAAACAAAAATCTTTCGTACCTCTCGTTGTATCCATGGCACACAATCCATAACCACTATCTCCATACCCCATTAACGATGTAGTTGTCTCACGCGATCCTAATCTTTCAACTTGAGATACCATAATACCTCTGCATTCTGGGCTGACAGTTGTTGAGATTGATCCCTCAATGGCTTCAACATTTGAATCAGGCAATGGCTCAGAGTCTTCCCAGTTAATCCTTCCTTGTTTTACTCGGGCGACATAAACAGTGAGTTTTACCAGACCATCATCGGATTGTTTTAATGCCGGCATTATTCCTTCTGGATCAAATGTTTTAGGATCAGTCTCTATAAAAGCAAACAAATATTTTGGGATATCTTGACCGAGATCATAATCGACAAAAAGATGACCAGATGCACAATTGCCATAATCAAATTGCTTCCCTATTTGCGGCATTTTTCCGACGACATATTTCATTTTAATCCACCGTCGGAGCTCTGTCGTTGTATTAATGATTGGGGGTTCTAGACATCTATTAAGCTGCTGATACATAAATTGTGCAGCGTCTAAACCTTTTTTTTCTTGAGGAGGAAGAAAATAAGGTTGTCTTTTTAATTCTCTTTTAACCGCATAACCCTGATATATCATTCGTTCACACATATTTATTGTGTATAATATAGCACTGTCTTATCATTTTCTTGACTAAATTATGACCAAAATTAGGCACAAAATGCCAAAAGTCAAATTTATTAATTCACGTACGTGGCAGGTGAATTATATCTGCTACCTTGCCAGTCAAATTCAAACCGGAAACTATCAATGCAATGGTTTCACGATCGTACCTTATGCTTTTTTTCATCCGAAAATCGTTTATTTTCCCCATCTGAAGTTTTCAACTCACTTCTGGAATGCCATTAAACAATCAACTCATCAAAGTGTTGCACGGCTCTTTTCAAAATCAGCACGTCTTGAAGTATCATAGTGTTGCTCGACTATTTTCTAAATCAAGCCGTCTTGAAGTGGAAAGGATTTTACCAATCCAAACAACAAATTACCAACGGTTGATTAAAACATGGAAAAGTAAAAAAAGCTTATTTTTTAAATACTTAGGACAGATGGATTTGTTTCAAAAAGAGCTTGCAAAAGTCGAATCAATTACAATCTTAGTTACACCCTATGGAACCAACGGAAGTTTTGATTACTTAAAAAAAACCAATGGCAAAATTAATTTATTTATTACTCATAGAACTGATTATTCGGAAATCTATCTGGCAAAAACAATTATCTTAGCCTTGCTTCTTGTCAAAAACGAAAAATATGCACAAGAAAAATGGTGGGAAAAACAAATTATTACGGATTTTCTGTTGCAATTCACCTACCTTCATCGAATCTTTAATGCTCCATTAATTAATGAGTCAAAATATTTATCATCTAAAATCATGCTTGATTCAAAAAAATATTTACAAAGATTAGGATTTGCACTAAAGAAAAAATTTACCATTGCTGACGGTGAAATGATGTATGGTGAGAAAAAAATCAATCGTTTATTTTCCAATCAGGAACAAGCCGTACTTAAAAAATTAATCCAACAACAAAATAAAACAATCTCTTTTGATGGAATCGCGCATTTGTTATGGGGGAGTGAGCAAGAAGAAAAGTTTTCTTTGTGGGCAATTACCAAGGTAATACAAAAAATTCGTAACAAACTTAAATCTCTAAATAGCAACACCCAATTCATCTATACAGCTTATGGAAAAGGTTATGTGTTTATGAATTGAAGAAGGCAAAATCAACGCTTCTCTATTTCCCAAACAACCTCTTGATTATTCTTTCCTCTTGACAAATACATGTACAACTATTAATATATAGTTGTCATGAATTTGTATAACCTTGAAGAACTATTGGTTAAACAAAATCCTCATTGGGTTTCAAATAAAATAGGTGAGGTGGGTTTTGAGCGCGATACTTTTGAGAATTTCTGCCAAGAATTAAGTAAGAGAAGACTTATTTTAACCATGAGCGGTCCCAGAAGAAGCGGAAAAACATATCTCATGAAACAGGCGATGCGTTGGCTCGCGAAAAACAAACATATTCCTTACAAAAACATCTGTTATTTTCAGTTTTCAGGAAGTTTAAACGATAAAAATATTATCCACGGTGTTGTAGATTTATTTCTTAAAAAATATGCCGGAAAAAAAGAGAAATATATTTTTTTTGACGAAGTTCAATACATTGATTATTGGCAAGATCAAATTAAATATTCTTATGACCTTTTAAGCGATGTCAAATTTATCGTACTTGGTTCAACTTCTTTGTTCTACCGACAAAAATCAAAAGAAAGCTTGGCGGGCAGAATTGTAAAATGTAAACTTGGAGTGCTGAATTTTCATGAGTACTTAAGATTTAAAAATATCGAAGCACCATCAAAAGATCGAGCAAAATTTGTCTCGAATCTTTCTATTTACAAAACCGAGTTTAAAAAATATTTGGCTTTTGGACAGTATCCAGAAATTGTGGTCAATCCAGAATTAGATCCTAAAAAATACATTATGGATTTGAGCGATCAAATAATCAATTTCGATATTCCATATTTTTCAGCCAAAATCAACAGACAATTATTCTTGAGTGTAGTGAAAACGTTGTCTTTTGATTTGGCACAAGAATACAGCGCAAACCATTTGGCAAAAACTCTGGAAGTTGACAGACGAGAAATATCTGAGTATGTAAAAATTCTTGAAGAAATCAACTTATTTAGCGTTTGTTATAATGCAGGCTTTAAAAGCATGAGAAAAAAACTATCCGGTTCAAAAAAAATTTATGGACTTAATTTAAACCTATCACTTAATCTTAATGGATTTGATGCGTCTTATTTAAATGATACGCGAGTTTTTGGCAGATATTTTGAAAACTATATTTTTATGAGAATTTTGGAGAAATACGGGAAAATAGAATATTACAGAATTGATGGAAAAGAATTTGATTTTGTGTCGGAAAACATGGCTTTTGAAATAAAATCGGGGATAAATATTAACATGGATAAATACAAAAACCTGTCTTCAAAACTCAAGAAGAAGTTTTATTTAATTTCAGAAGAAGAAGCATATCTGATATAAAATTTTTTATTTCCCAAACAATTTCTTGATTATTCTCTCAATATAAACACCAATCAAAATTTATAAACTACGCAAGTATTGTAAAAATAAAGCTGGAGTCAGGGTGATTATTTTTAGATTTTGTTTGATTATGTCTTTTTTGAAATGCTTGATATTATAAGTAATTAAAAAATTGACAGATGATTCTTTTGCTCCACAAACAACATGAGCATCGTTTTTATCAAAAACAAATTTATGATATTTACTTTTAATATCATCAAGATCGTTTTTTATTTGAATAACTTTGAAATTAACAAGAATGTTTTTAAAATTTTTTAAATTTAATTTTAGCCTTTTTATAACAATCCTTATTTCTTTAAGAGAAATATTAGAAATACATTTTGTTATTTTTTTGTTGTTGATCAATGAAAAAGCCGCGCCTTTGTTGGAAATTAAAGAAGAGATAATCACATCGGAGTCTAAAAAAACAGCCAGTTTTTTTATCATAAATTTTGACGGACTTGAGTTAACTCTTTTTCAATCAGGGAGAGATTGCCAAAATCCTCTTGTTGCTTTTGGAAAAGATCAGCGTCCAGTCCGGAGAAAGCAAAAAAAATCGAATTAGCAGAAATACGATAGACCTTACCAATCTTTTTAGCAATAATTTCACCTCTTTTAATCAGGCTATAGACAGTATTGGTGCTTAATTGAAGAATATCTCCCACTTGCTCAGGTGTGTATAATTTTGATATGGTTTTAGTATTAAACATAACTACCTTATACTAAACGTAATGAAAAATGTCAAGGGGAATTTAAAAAATTTATTATTTATTAAATAACTTCTTAATAATCTCCTCAATTCTTTCATCCTCAACTGTTAAGTTTAAATAACTTCTTAATAATCTCCTCAATTCTTTCATCCTCAACTGTTAAGTCAGAATAGGGAAGGTGTTGGGTGATGAGATTAATGGTGGCTGGTATATTGACTCTTTTAACACGATACACCGCCTTGGGGAACTGATTAGCGATGATTGTTCCAACTTTTGTTAATATTATTTTATCAATAGGTTCGTTAAGTGTGACTGTGACATATTTTTCGTCCCCATATTTTTTCAGAATGGTTTGCAAATTATCATCGTAAAGAATCTTTCCCCGATTGATAATAATTAAACGTTTTGCTAAACGCTTAACATCTTCCAGATAATGACTGGTTAAGATAATTGTGCTTTTAAACTCTTTTTGATAGGTTCTGATAAACTCGCGGACTGCCTCTTGCGAAAAAATATCCAGACCAATAGTAGGTTCATCAAAAAATACTAGCTTTGGCCGGTGCAGTAGTGATGCAATCAGTTCCATTTTCATTCTTTGTCCGAGTGAAAGTGTTTTCACGGGTTTGTCAATCACGTCACGACAGTTTAAAAGCACGGTGAGATCATCAATGTTTGCTTGATAATCACGATCAGAAATTTCATAAATCGCTTTATTAAGAATAAAAGTATCAACTGCCGGAAGGTCCCAAATAAGTTGATTACGTTGACCCATGACAAATCCGATTTGTTTTAAAAATATCGGGTTTTTATCAAAAGGATTATAATTCAGAACCTTAACTTGTCCAAAAGTGGGGAAAAGAATACCGGATAAGATTTTTAAAGTGGTGGTTTTTCCGGCACCATTGGGGCCAATAAAACCCACCAATTCGTTTTCGCCGATTTCAAAAGAAACATGATCAAGCGCCATGATATTTTTATACTGACGATTAATTAAATCAGCGATAAAATTTTTCCCGCGGATGGGAGTGCGATAAACCTTAGTAAGATTGTTGACAGAAATCATAGATGAATTATAAATGCAAAGTTCAAAGATGAAATATCAAAACCTATTTCAAAGTTAAAAGCGAAAACAGTAAACTAATATTTAGTATTGTTTTTTGATTTTTGATCTTTGATTTTTGAGTTATTCTTACCCGCCCCAGCTTTGGTATTTTTTTAATGCTGTTTTCCATAAAGCTAATGATAGTAATAATACTACGGTTGAGATGAAAAACGCGAGGAAAAAAAATTCAAAAGACAGTCTTCCAAACAAAGCCTGCGAAGGAAAGGTCATCATTACACCAACCGGAATAATAAAGGTGAAAATTGAGCGTAGCGGTTCACGATAGATTTGCATGGGAAAGCGTGCCATACCGGTTAAGTCACGATAAATCATAATAGTATGATCAACATCGGTCGTGAGGATTCCCAAAGCCAAAACAATAATATGAAAAGAGGTGGCAATTATTAAAGAATTTAGAATTAAGAATGAATAATTTAGAATGTTAAAAACAGTGATATTTGGGATTTGAAAAGCAAAATAAATTGTTAAAAAAAGGTAGGGGAAAAGTAATAATAAATCAAAAAAATCCACTCCACCAATAAGAATTTTCACGAACGGATGGAATGGTTTAACTAAGGTTAGGTCAAAATTACCGGAAACGACTTGATAACGAAAACGATAGACTTCACGGAACATGGTTTGCGCAAATGTATCAATTAAATTAAAGGTTAAATAAAAAACCAGCATTTGCGAGAAAGAATATCCACTGATGATTTTTATTTTTCCAAAGATAATGACAATCATCAGAAAAAAAAACGCAAACCGGAAAATTTTTCCCAGCATAAATAACCAAATTCCGGTGTGTGCTTGCAAAGTGGTGCGCAAGGAGTTGCGGGAAAAAAGCAGAAATAACCTAATTATTTTTTTCATATTTGTTATAATCTTTATTCCAGATTCCGTCAGAAATTCTTTATAAATAAACAAACTTTGATAACAAATTTATTGCTCCGTGAGCGTGCTCGTCCTGCATCCGCAGGACTGCGCACCTCTCAAGTCGCATAAATTTGTCATCTGCATTTTTAAAAAACAACTTTCTTCCCTAACCCCTGACTACTAACTACTTTCTACTATCTTTATTTTCCCCAAAAACTAAAACTCCGATTTCCCCGTTTCCACATAATTTGTACGATTAAATAGGTAATTGCCACCCAAACGCATGAAATAATCAGCGGCTGCTGCCAAGCAATTGCCTTCCCAAGCAATATTTGAGCAGGGAAATATACGAGGTATGGAAAAGGCGTTAACATCAAAACCTGATAAATTGTTTTTGGCAATAGATCAAGCGGAAAATATGACCCGGCTAAGAAAAACACCAAAGTTAAAAAAACAAATCTTGGCGCCCAAACTTCAGTAGTCCAAAAACCAATAAATGATAATGATAGATTAAT
>Ga0210024_1002713_pt1 | contig 15070 bp, 16 predicted proteins | sample CryGeymeta201525_FD_183988 | JGI IMG/M metagenome (GOLD analysis project Ga0210024, IMG submission 183988) | Groundwater microbial communities from Crystal Geyser aquifers in Utah, USA - Crystal Geyser metaG 2015-25 (SPAdes) (version 2) | ecosystem: Environmental > Aquatic > Deep subsurface >... | reverse complement strand
CTATGGCAGTCCATGACTTTTTGCACGTCCACCTCAAAACACGACGTGCATAAATCCTTGCGCATTACGGTAGACCGCCTTACAGAAGGGATGTGCTATGCTTACTGATTGGATAAAGTCCAGCTTGACTAAACGCGCCAATGCAACTAAATTGACAGGTGTTGTCCGGCGCGTGTTATCGCGCCAGCAACAAGAGACACGCACCACAGACCACTCGCGGTCAGCGACGAAAGCAGCCCAAGGAGGAAATTCATGCGTCAGCCCTGGAAGACCGAGAAATGGTTCACCAGTCCGTGGAACTACCTGCCGGAGGTGCGGGAACAATTCAACTTCCCGGAGAAGATTAGAATTCATGATGTCAGCCTGCGCGACGGGGAACAGCAGACGGGGACAATGTTCCGCAAGGACGAGAAGGTGGCCATCGCAAAGAAACTGGCCGAGGCGGGGGTGCATCGCATCGAGGCCGGAATGCCGGCGGTATCGCCGGAGGACGAAGCCGCCATTAAGGAGATCGTTAACCTGGGACTCGACTCCGAAATCTTCTCGTTTGCTCGCTGTATGCCTGCCGATGTGAAACTTGCCAAGGAATGCGGCGTGAAGGGAATCATCACGGAAATCCCCTCCAGCGACCACATCATCAAGAACGCGTATGGCAAGGACATGGACTGGGCCATCAAGTCATCGATCGATACAACGCTCGCGGCCAAAGCCGAAGGGCTCTACACCACCTTCTTCACGATCGACAGCACCCGGTCGGACCTCGAACGGTACATGGACCTGATCGACAAGGTGAGCACCGAGGGGCACATGGATTCCATGACGTTGGCCGATTCCTTCGGCGGAACCACGCCGCAAGCCATTGCCGCGGTGGTGAGGAAGTTCAAGGAGCGGTTTCATCAGCCCATCGAGATTCACTGCCACCAGGATTTTGACTTGGGCGTTGCCAATACCATCGCCGCCCTGGCGAACGGAGCGTCCGTCGCTCATGTCACTGTGTCCGCCATCGGTGAACGAGCGGGAAATGTTCCTCTCGAGGATACCGTGATGGCGCTGCTGTGTCTATACGGCATCGATGTGGGCATCAAAACCGAAGTGCTCTACGACCTGTCAAAGCTGGTGCAGCAATGTGCGGGGATTCAGCTTCCGCCCAACCGACCACTGGTTGGGGACATGCTGTACGACATTGAGTCCGGCATCGTGGCAATGTTCCACCGCCGCTGCAAGAGCGTGGAGCCGTGCGAATACATTCCGTTCTTGCCCGAACTAATCGGGCGCCCGCCGGTGCGCATCGCCCTCGGCAAAGGCTGCGGAAACGCAAACGTCGAGGAGAAACTGGAAGAACGCGGCAAACAGGCAACGCCGGAGCAGATTCCGGAGATCGTCTCCCGCGTCAAGGAGAAATCCATGGAACAAAAGAAGCTGCTCACCGACGCGGAGTTTGATGAGATTGTGAAAAAGGTCGTTGGCGCTTAGACCCAACGCGCCACCCCTTGCCCCGAGGGGGAGAGGGTCGGAGTGAGGGTGAGCAGCGGACCACGAGGTGACAAGCATGTTACTGGAATACGTCGAAGAAGCCCTGCGGCGAGCCCGGTATGAGATCATCGAGGACGAAGAGCCTTTCTACGGCGAAGTGCGCGAACTGCGAGGAGTTTGGGCCACAGGAAAGACTTTGGAGGAGTGTCGGGAGGAACTACGGGAAGTTATCGATGAGTGGGTTGTGTTCCGCCTGCAAGAAGGGCTTCGTGTCCCAACGCTGGGAAAGCAGCGAATTCCCACTCTTCGAGGGGCGAAGACCCATGCCTAAGATATCTCCGGTGAGCTGGCACGAGCTCATGCGGCGTCTTCGCGTTGCAGGCTTTGAGGGACCGAGGGGCCGGGGGAAACACCCCATCATGCGGAAGGGCGACCTCACCGTGCGTATCCCAAATCCCCATCGCACCGACATCGGCCCTGATCTAATTCTCAAGATCATTCGGCAAGCGAAGATCACTCGAAGGCAATGGGAAGAACTTTGAACTGGAAAGGTTGCACTGGGTGTTCCACAACTTAAATGAATTAGTCGACGCCGCGCGCAAGCTGGGTCCGGCGCGCATCGCTGTAGCTGCCGGGCACGACCCGGACGTGATTAAGGCGCTGAAGCAGGCAAAGGAAATGGGCCTTGCCGAAGCGACTTTCGTCGGCAATGCGGAGAAGATCCGTTTCATGGCCGGCGAGACCAAGCTCGAACTCCGCGACAAACAGATCGTTGACGAACGCGATGAAGCTGCCGCCGCACGGAAGGCCATTGCGCTGGTCCGCGCCGGGGAGGCGAGTCTGTTGATGAAGGGGAAGATCAACACCGCAACTCTCGTCCGCGCCGTGCTCGACCGGGAGACCGGGCTGCGAACCGGACGCCAGCTCAGTCAGGTCATTGTCTTCCAGGTTCCCGGATATGACCGGCTGATGGTGATGACCGATGCGGCCATCAATATCGCGCCCACTCTGGAACAGAAAGCCGAAATCTGCCGCAACGCCATCGACGTGGCCCATGCCATCGGCATCCAGAAACCCAACCTTGCCGCGCTGTGTGCGCTGGAATTCGTCAACCCCAATATGCCCGCAACCGTGGATGCCGCGGCACTCACCATGATGAACCGCCGCGGGCAAATTACCGACGCGTACATCGAGGGTCCCATCGCCCTCGACGTTCCTCTCAGCCGATTCGCCTCAGACCGGAAGAGCATCGATAGCCCTCTTGTTGAGAACACCGACATCTTTGTCACCCCTGACATCGAGGCAGCGAACATCCTCTACCGGGCGATCATCTACTTCGCTAAGGGTGAATCTGGGGGTCTTGTTTACGGCGCCCGCGTCCCCCTCCTCATTCTCTCCCGCGCCGAAAGCCCCGACACCAAAATCCGGTCGATCGCCATTGGAATGCTGGTGGGGCAGTCGCGGTAAACACCTCACGCTTGGCGGGTTTTCCAAGACGCCAAGCGAATGGACGAATGGACGAATGGGCGAATGGGCGAATGGGCGAATGGGCGAATGAGCGAATGGGCGAATGAGCGAATGGGCGAATGGGCGAATGGGCGTTCATTACACAACAATCCCATTGATTTCGTCCTCGGCATCCTCAGCGGCTCGCAGAACCCGGTCGGACCAGGGAGCAAACCGCCTGGCCTTCTCGACCCCCTCAAACGCTTCGTCCCGACTTCCCTTCCGTGCCAGCAGTCGGCTCATGTCGATAAGCGCAAAACAAGCCTCTTCAACGTGATGCCGCCCCACCGTCTGCGCCGTTGTGATGGTTCCACCGGGGGGAGGCTCCGGAATCTCCTGCCTCGCAGCGCGCAGGTGTTGGTTCACTTGTTCGGTCAGGTCGAGGACATCCTCCTGATACCGGGTGACCCGCCAACGGTAACGCCTATGCAACAGGTAAAGGAACAATGCGGCAGGGGCAAGCACCAGTGCTACGCCGGCAATGTCCCTTGTGCGCTGCCAGCGTTCCGCTTCCAGCAGTAGCGCCGCTCCGTCCCTGATCCCCATAACTGCCCGCAATGCGTCCTCTGCGGACCGCTGAACAATGGCATGGCGCACAAATTCGATAACACCATCACGACCAAGTATAGCACCCAGGTAGCGGAACATCAACCGGTATTCGTTATATTGGCTGGTTGAGTAAGCTATTCGCTCACCACCATATTCCGTCTGAGATGTGTAGATGTCCTGAGCGTCTGACAGGTACAGAGCTAAACCCTCGTGGAACCAGCGCGGCAGTCTCCGGCTCTCCAGTCCCAGCGATGCACAGACAAAAGCATGGGACAGTTCATGCGAGATGATGTCGCGTAGTTCTCGTTGTGATCTACTGTGCGCGTCAACCGCGATGAATCGACACCATCGGGTGATGCCGGACACCTTGTCGTTGAACAGCGCGCGTACAGGAACAGGCATGGCTTCTTTGCTCGCATAGACTCGCAGCACCGCGCCGCCCGGAGGAGCCTGCAGCATCACTTCTTGTCGGAGGCGCAGGAGCGCCGCATCTCGGGACGCGCCAAAATCTACCACGGACACGCGCTCTCCTTCCGTCCGACTGGCTGTCGTGAAGGACATTACCTCTGCGAGGAACTGCTCGTAGAGGTCGTCGCTCTGAGTGAGAACTGGGTCAACTCGTCGATGCTTCACCTTCAGTTCACGAAGAGCGGTGTAGCTGGTCGCGTAAGACTCCGCGAGATCGTCCAGAGTTCGAAACGGGTATCTAATAATGGACTCGACGGTCGGCCCGGAGACGCCCCCTGCGTCTTCGCTACCGGGGTCTGCATCCGCTGGCTGACCTGCCCCAATCAACGCTGGAATTGTCGCCGCCATCCACATGAGAAGGCGGAGCAAATGTCTGACACAACGCCCGCTGGCGATTGCTTGCCGTCGACGTTCATCAACATGCAAAATGATGGAGGAGGGACATTGCGTGTACTGAGGCTCAGCAATTCTGTTTACAGCCGACAAGCCATTTGCTATACTTTGCGCCGGTCGGGCAACACCGAGGCGTTGAGTTGACCTCTGGGTCGCGTCCGCACCGGTCGGGCCGTGGGCCATCGCTCTTCTCGATCCGGTTCGAAGGTAATGCAATGGATCGCTCAGGCGTACGGGTAGCCGGCAACCTTTTGTGGATTCGGGGGTGCTGTATGGCATCAGGGACTGTTGTATGGTTCAGCGCATCGAAAGGATATGGGTTTATTTCGCAGGACGATGGATCGCCGGATGTCTTTGTCCATTACTCGTCCATCCCGGGCGAGGGATTCCGCATGTTCAGAGAAGGACAGCGCGTCACCTACGAAGTCGTCAACGGAGACAAGGGTCTGAGGGCTGAGAACATCGCGTTACTCGAGGAGGATAGTGCACCCCCTGCCTCCCCTGTGGAGACATCACAGCGAGCTGACGAAGATGCGGGTCCGCCACAGGAAACACCGCCTGCGTAGCGTCCCGGCGACTGTCTGGTGCTACTGTCGATCTGTACCCTCCCTGCCGCATCTGTCGGCGAGGAGGGCTTCTCTCTCACCGGATTGTTCTTCGACTACGCGACGCCCCAATGCGGCCACTGCCGCTTGCCCTCCATTGGCAGCGGAATCATCCTCTGGCTCAGATGACATCAATCCAGAATTCCCGTTCGGCGTAGATAACCTCCTCCGAAGAGAACACAGTAACTTTGCAGTGGTGTGATCCGGTCTGGGTCGGCTTGAACTTCATCACCACAAGCATTTCAGAATTCCCCGGCACGGAGCTGAGCACAAAGTAGCGGCCGCCGCCGCGAGTAAACATGTCTCGCGGCATGGGGTTCATCTCGAGCAGCTCAAACCACTCGAACAGTCTCTCGGACAGACGCAACTGCAGCTCCCCGGTGTCAGCGTCCGTGAGGTTTTGGAGAGAGAAACGGATGGTAAATTCCGATTCAACCTCCACCTGATCGGGGGCCAGGGTGACCAGAAAAACGCCCGGCGTTCGATTATCCCGAGTCTGGATCTTCGCATCGACCCAGTACCCGCCATAGGCCAGACCGCAAACGACCACCACCGTGAGAGCGATTCGAGTGACATACCTAACAAGCTTCCGGGCTTGCTCAACGGGATTGAATACAATCGTCGAACTGTGCTCCGGACACTCGATGTAGGCGTCAACGTCGCGAATGACCACTCGCCCGGAGGTATCCCCCATCATCCGTTGAATGCGCTGGTTGGTGCACTCCACCATTTCCGAGTCGTAGAAGGAACAGTACCGACACTTGGGCAGATACTCGGTACACTCCCTGTTGGAACAAAGGGGGAAAGCAGGGTGATTATTGGCCGTGAGCGTCCTGCATTTCGGACACTGGAGTTTGACGGGTTCTGCCCTTGCTGACGTAGTCGAACGGTCCACAGCAGTATCTCATTCCTTAGAGATCGTTCAGCGGGAGACGCGCCCAACCTCAAACGCCTCCTCTTCCCGGAGGACCAACGGCATCCTACCGTTGCTGACCAAGAATTCGACCCGACGCGGCTGTACGATTCGAGTCTATTCTACCAGAATCGGTGCGCAAGCGTACCGCGTGGGTCAATCGACGATCATCTCGTCTGTCTGGCGGAGTCGTCCGACGATGACTCGGAGGAGATTATGGGCCACTTTAGGGGAGATCTGAAGAAACTCGCGGAAGTCGATGGCCGTCAACATCAGGCATTCAGTATCCTCAACCGCAACGGCACTGGCAGAGCGAGGCTGGCCATCGATGACCGAGAGTTCACCAAAGCAATCTCCCGGCCCCAGGACCGCCAACTGAAACTGACTGCCGTCACTCATTCTCCGCGTGATCTCTACTCCGCCGCTGATGATGACGTACAGTCCAAGGTTCTCCACTTCCGTCGCGCCCTCAAGAACAATAAGATGTCCCTTGACGAAGTGGCGGTTCTCGGCGTACTCAGCGAGGACATCCAAGCTGCGCTCATCCAGTTCGGCGAAAAGCTCCGACTGGCGCAGGTGGTCTTGCTTGTACAACATGGCTTGGCGTACTCCTTGCGTTGCCGACACTATTACGGGCGGAGTCAGAAGACGGCTTCCTCGGTTTCGGCATCGAAGATGTGCGCCTTGCTCATGTCCAAGACAACCTCCAGCGGTTCCCCAATCCTCGCCTTCGTATCGGCACCCGCGTTGGCAGTGAGCGTCTTCCCATCTCCCGGATCCAGCTCAAGCAGAACACTCGAGCCCATCGGCTCGGTGATCTCTACTTGCACCCCGATGGTGTTTCCGGGCTGTGCGGGAATGAGTGAAATGGATTTATCGTATATGTCTTCAGGGCGGATGCCAAAACGGACGGATTTGCCTACATACGGTTTGAGGGACTCCTTGTGCTTCTCCGGCATGTTGACCTGATAGCTTCCTGCGTCCACCAGGATGTCGCCGTTGGATGCCTTCACGGTGGCCTCGAGAAGATTCATTTCTGGGCTGCCGATGAATCCGGCGACAAAGAGGTTCGCCGGATGATTGTATATTTCCAAGGGCCGGTCACATTGCTGCACAAGACCATCCTTCATCACAGCGATCCGGTCACCCATCGTCATCGCCTCGACTTGATCGTGCGTCACGTAGATAGTGGTGATCCCCAATCTCACATGCAGCTTGATTAGCTCCGCGCGTGTCTGAACACGCAATTTGGCGTCCAGATTGCTAAGGGGCTCGTCCATCAGGAAGGCCGCCGGTTCACGAACGATGGCTCGCCCAAGGGCAACACGTTGCCTCTGCCCTCCGGATAATTCCTTGGGGCGTCGCTTCAGCAGATGTGTCAACCCCAGCATTTCTGCTGTGTCCTTGACGCGTCGATCAATGGACCCCTTGGTCTGCCTCACTTCGGACATCTGGAAGAGCCCCTTATACCAAGGGGGTAGCATTCGCAACCGCAATCCAAAAGCCATGTTGTCGTACACGTTCATGTGAGGGTACAGTGCGTAGTTCTGGAACACCATCGCGATGTCACGATCCTTCGGCATGACGTCGTTGACAACGCGATCCCCGATTTGCACTTGGCCACTACTGACTTCTTCAAGTCCTGCGACGCAACGCAACGCGGTGGTCTTCCCACAGCCTGAAGGTCCTACGAGGACGAGAAACTCCTTGTCCCGGACCTCAAGGTTTACTTTGTCGACTGCTGTGACGGTCCCGAACTTCTTTGTCAGATCTTTCAGCAAAACTCTGGCCAATTCCTTTGCCCCCTGTCACTAAGTGGATTGGACAATATCTATATCTTCAGTTTATAAATGCAGAACTCGATGAACTTGGTTACATATATAAGCACGAAAACTGCCAAGATAAACAGGATGAAATACTCGGTTTGTTGCGCCAGCGATTCCCCGACTCCAGATGCTGATTTATCCGGACTGAAAGCAAACTGCTTAAATAGCCCCCCGATAAATCCGCTCGCCTGTTCGTACCCGGTGAAAATCACATCCTTGAGCAGGTACAGGATAACCACCGTCACCGGGATCACGACCGGGCCAACCGCCCTGTGCTTGAGGTTCTGGTGCTCCAAATAGATGTAGCATTTCCCACAGGGAGGCCTCTTCGTCTTCTGCTGAGGTTTAGCCCCCGTCCTGGCCGCCAGATCTGCCTTCAGGAAGGCTGCTCCTGCTCGGCTACTGTCAGCGAGTCCCGTTTCTCCGCGAACGATCTTGGCGATCATTTCCTCGTCGCAATAACATCCCTTCCCAAATTTCCAGCAGGATTTCCGCGCAATAAACGCCGGGCACGCCTTCTTCACGGTTTCTCTACAATAGGGCAACTGCCAGCACCGACTGAAGACAGAAGGTCTTCCCACCTTCGTGCTGCTTGCATCTTTGGCCTGCTGCTCGAAACCGACGTTGGCTTTCTTCCGCTCGCGGGAAGCCAGCTCCGGCAAGGACACGACAAAGACATACAGGAACCGGACAATGACGGATCCGATGACAAACTGACCTGCGCTGATGAACTTCTGGTTGACCACTTCCGTGGCCTGATTTGCTGAGGCTCCCTGCCGCGTCAGGAAAAAACCGATGAGATAAGAGAATCCGAAGTAGAAGACAGCTCCGAGGGCGCCCATCCCGATAGCGACTTCGTTCTCCTCCAAGTGCAACAGCATGTAGAACACAGCAAAGACCACGATAGCGATGGTGCAGAGATTGCCGACCAGGCGCATGTTGTTCACAATCTGATCGGTGGGTTGGGTGAGGTGCCCCTTGAAGACGGCGAATAATATGTACGTTAGGCAGACAATCGCGAGAATCAGGCTTGCCTGGGTAATCAGGCGCACCGCCGGCTCGAGCTTGCCGATCCAGTGTTGTTTGGGTTGCTCCTCAACGGGTTGAGGGGATCGTCGGGCAGCGGTCATCTCAACGTTAGCTCCTTCTTGCTACTCCAGCTTCTGGTCTTCACCCAGTTTGAAATCAATTTCCTCTTTCTCATACATCGCAAGCAGTCCTACCTTATCGACCGCTTTCACGTAAGCTTCATGGGGATCTACCAAGTCGTTCTTGACGTGCGCCATCAGAGCGTCGTTCATGGTCACCATGCCTTTGCCTTTACCCACCTGCATGATAGAGGGAAGCTGGAAGGTCTTCCCCTCACGAATCAGGTTCCGCGTCGCGGAATCGCACAGTAGAACCTCATACGCAGCGATACGCCCCCCCGCCTTCTTGCGGCAGAGGGTCTGGGCGATTACCGACGCCAGCGATTCAGACAACATGACCCTGATCTGTTCCTGCTGCGCCGGAGGGAACTGGTCGATCATTCTGTCTACGGTAGAGGGCGCGCTGGAGGTGTGCAGAGTCCCAAACACCAAGTGTCCGGTTTCCGCTGTTTCGATGGCGATGGCGATGGTCTCGAGGTCTCGCATTTCTCCCACGAGCACGATGTCGGGGTCCTCGCGGAGAGCGGCTCGCAATGCTCGAGCAAACGATTGTGTGTGAACATGAACCTCGCGCTGGTTGATGAGGCACCGTTTGTTGTTATGCACAAACTCGATGGGGTCCTCAATCGTGATGATGTGGTCATCCCGAATCTTGTTTGTGTAATCAACCATCGTCGCGAGGGTCGTGGATTTCCCCGAGCCAGTAGGACCGGTGACGACCACCAGCCCCTTGGAGAGGTAGCAAAGATCCAGCATGGCTTTGGTAAGTCCCAACTGTTCCGGCGAGAGAATCTCTGTCGGGATGAGTCGGAATACGCCACCGATCCCGAACCGATCTGCAAAAAGGTTACACCGGAAACGAGCGATGCCCTCCAATTCGTAGGCAAAGTCTGTGTCCTTGCCTTCCTCCCATTCATCCTGGTTCCGTTTGGGGCATATCTCGAAGAGCAGTTTCTTCAGGTAGTCGTTTGTCGTTATTTCGTATTGCGTCAACTTCTGCATGGTTCCATGTTGACGGACCATGGGGTACTCATTGCTGCTGAAATGAAGGTCGGAGCATTCGTTCTCGTGCATGTAGTAAAAAAGCTCATCGATGTGCGGCACTTTCTTCTTGCCAACGCTCTCATCGACAGTCACACTCTGCTCGTGAGAAGCAGTATCTTCTGCACCCTCTGCGAGTTCCGCAGCAGCAACGGGAGGAGGAGAGTACTCCCCGGGCGCTGTGATGGTCACCTGAATCTGGCCATCTTTCTGCTCAACTCCGATCTGCTTCTCCCCGCCCGGCGCAGTGTACTTGAACGAAACAGGCTGGCCGCTCTGGAGGGCCGACATCTGCTCCCCGGGCGCAATTTCAGAAACGAGCTTCTGGATCTGCTGGGAATTGACCACGTTACCCACCGGTTTGGTCTGGTTGCCAACAAAGAGCTGCCATTTTTCATTGTTTCTGATGACGAGCTTGTCGCCTTTTTGCTTCACAAGAAAATCAATAATCTGATCTATCTGCGCCAACGAACAACCCCCTTCCAATACTGCTTGTTCTGCAGTTCGGAGGAATCAACAACCTGTCCGCTCGTTCACTCCACTTCGTCCATGGGCTCATCAGGGATCGGGCCCGGCGAACGCTCTTCAAGCAGTGGGCTGCCTTCACGTCTCAGCATCTGCTTCAATTCTGTTCGGATACCTGCATTGTCCATGGCGGTCGCTTCAGAAATCATTCCCTGCTTGTAGTAGGCATCAAGCGCCTGGTTCATCGACTGCATTCCCCAGTGCTTCTCACGTCCGTCCTGTACAATAGCGGAATAGATCTGCGAGGACCGTCCCTCCTCAATATACTGGGCGATGGTTGGGGTGGTGATCATCACCTCCACCGCGCAGAGGCGCCCGAGTCCGTCCGTGGTGGGGACGAGCTTTTGGGAAATGATCCCCCGCAGCGTTTTGGACAACCGTAAACAAATCTGCGGCTTGTCGTGTGGTGGGAACATGTTAATAATGCGCTCCATCGTTTCCGAAGCGCTGGTCGTGTGGACGGTGGAGAACACAAGGTGACCAGTTTCCGCCGCCTGAAGACATACGGTCATCGTCTCGATGTCACGGAGTTCACCGATAAGGATCACATCGGGGCTCTGACGGACTACGGCCCGCAACGCGTCGTGAAAGGAGTCGGTGTCAAACCCAATTTCCCGCTGACTCACGATGCTCAACTGGTCCGGGTGCACGTATTCCACCGGATCCTCAACTGTCACGATATTGCACCGGCGAGTCTTGTTGATCAGATCGATCATCGCCGCGAGCGTCGTCGACTTTCCCGACCCGGTGGGGCCGGTCACGAGAACCAGTCCCTGCCGCAGAGGACAGTAACTCTCCAATACCTTTGGCAGTTTCAGGTCATCGATGGACTTGATACCCAGGTTGATCACACGAAAAACCATGCCAATGGTTCCCCGCTGCTGATAGATGTTCGTTCGGAAACGAGCCACATTTGGGATGGCGAAAGCCAAGTCCAGCTCATGCTTCTTCTCGAAACTGGCCATCTGGTTCTCGTTCAGAATCATGTCCAGGATTTCTTTCATGTCTTCCGAGGTCAGGGGATCCGTATCCACCTTGATGACCTGTCCGTGAAGACGAACAGCCGGAGGTGAATCCACTTTGATGAAGACATCCGATCCGCCCTTGTCAACTGCAAGCCTCAGCAACTTGATGATGTCAACCAATTGTCTGTCTCCGTCTGCAGAATTCAGTGTATACTCGTTACGGGTACCCCGCTCACCCCGACCCGCTTCCCCGAAGGGGAGAGGGTCGGGGTGAGCGGGGTGTTTTCACCCGTGACGAGTATAACACGCTGCGGAACCACTCTCCACCGTTTGGGGCGTCCCTGATTTCCCAACGATTGTAAGGGAACTACAGCCCCCCCTTCCCGCTCATCTCATCTACCCATTCCTGCGGCGGGACGGCTCCTCTCTCTGACGTCGTTGTCGCCTCGATAGGATAACGACGGTTGCTATTGCCACGATGCCTGCAGAGGCAACCGCAAGCACAAGGGCAACCAATAGCAGCAGCTCCCCCCTATGCCGCCCAAATTTCCTTTGTGCAGCAGGATTCGACTCTCCCTCCAGGGGAATCGTCACACGGTCAAAATCGTGTTCTCGCAAGAATACGTCGAACGTCAGCGTTGAGCCTACCCGGTCGAACTCAATGTCCAAGTACTCATCGGAGTACTTACTCCACGCGATTTTCGGCGAAAAGGACTTCGGGACCACGAAGATGATACGGAGATAATCATATCTCCTCCACGTCTCAATGAACGGGGACAGGGGCGGGACTCCACTCTCGCTTACGACCACAGAAGGAGACTGGAAGCTGACGCTGGTCTCGTCTTTTGCCGGGTTGGCCGTTACGGCCATCCCGTTCGTCTGCCAGACTCCACGTCGAGCGAGTTCGGTTACATCCCGTTGAGCCTCCTCCGCCGACGCAAACCGCGAATAGGTAATCGACACCTGATCTTCCGGCGTTCCGCCGCAAAAGACCAAGGCGAGAATTTCAGGGGCTCTCCCACCTGTCTTCTGCGGGACGGTTGCCGGTTGCGCATTTATGCCACCCATGTCAGTTAACAAAATAGCGACAAGGGCCGCCGTAGGTCCGGAAAGGCACATCCACTGCTTACGGCTCTGGCACAACGGATTCAGCACTCTCCTCGCCCTTGCTCCGTAACGCTTTCGCCTGCATTTCTCTGACCGAGAACCAGCCAACTACCCCTCCAGCTATGATGAGCAGTGCAGCCATCCAGGCCCAAAACCACGCATAGCCACCCAACCCACCACTACGGCCCGTGACCATTGCGGTCAGAAAGGCCATGCCGGCACTCAGCCACCCCAGACCTGAAAGAAGCAATCCCCAGTCAAGGTCGATATCACGGTAGGAGAAGTACAGACACCCATACCAGACGCCTGCGGCGAAACATGGGATCGCGACAGCCGCGGGCACCCATCCCTCCGGCACAACTCGAAAGGTTCGGAGAAGACATATCAGGATCGAGTATGCCAGAAGACCGGCTGCCGTCATCCATTCTGTACGGAGGCCCAAATCGGTATCCCGCTGCTACTCCGTCCGGCGAATACTCACGTATTTGTGTCGTCATGGCCGGCGTGAGTAAGGTCTCTGCCCAGAACTAATCGCGGTTGCCCACCAATGCAAACCACTCGTATCGACGCATCCCCGATGGATGGGCATCCCCAGAGGGTGGGCACCCCCTCAAGCAGCGTCGCGGTTCCGGCAGGACGCACCTCCCCGACACGCCATGTGAGAGGGGAAACTACCTGACAAATCTCAATTACCCCGGCAAGCGAACCCGACGACCTGCCCTGCGAGCAAGCCACCTCAGTGAGGGTGGCAACGAATGCCGCGCAAAAAAAAGCTGCACACCTGAACGGCATCTCAAAGGAATATGCCGTTGAGATGCGTAGAGGGGAGATTGGTGGAGCTGAGGGGATTCGAACCCCTGACCTTCTGAATGCCATTCAGACGCGCTCCCAACTGCGCCACAGCCCCACCACACAAAACCCCATCGACGGTGCAGGTAAACCGGTTGAATTATAGAAGAGTGACAATGCAAAAGTCAAGGGAATCGGCGATTCTCTGCACCACGAGCGCCTCGCCTACTCGCCCCTTTCCGCGTCATCGCCGGTCAGTTCGCCCTCTTTGCTCTTCTTCCACTTGAGAGCGTTCTTGGCGGCGGAATCTTCAGCACGTTTACCGCAGCCGGGAAGAATCACCGAAGTGCTGAGGAATAACAGGCACACGATTCCAAGGATTAGTTTCCTCACGCGTCCTCCCTATGCATCTTCTCTTTTCACTTCTACAAACGAGCTTTACAGGAGAGGATCCCCCCCGGACGGGCAGAATTGGTAGAATAACCGACACGTCGGTCCAACAGGCATTCAGGTGGATGCGGCCATGGACAAGCGCTCAACGGTCGCTCCCTGCAGGAGTCTTCTCACGCGTTCCATCAGGTCCGACCAGTCGAACGGCTTTTGGATGAAATCGTCCGCCCCCGCGGCGAAGGCCGCGTCGCGATCCGCGTCGATGGTCCGAGCCGTCATGACCATAACCGGTACCGACGTCCTTTCACGGACGGACTCGCAGATCTCGAAGCCCAATTCGTCCGGCAAGAGAACGTCAATCAACATAAGGTCTGGATCCCACTTCTCTGCCGCCTCGAGCGTGGAGCTCTCATTCATGGCGAACCGAACTTCGTAACCCTCTCCCGTGAGCCACAGATTCAATAGTTGCCTGGTTGGCAGGTCGTCCTCAACGACAAGTACCCTCTTCTTCACCATTCGCCTCCCTCTCGTGCATGGAAGGAAGCATTCGGAAAAATGTTAGACATATTATGACACCGGTACCGCGTGAACAACACAGACATCCGTGCAAGGACAACTGCTTCGCGCGCCCCCCTCCATGCGTTCGTTTCGTGTGCATTATACCCGAAGCGTCGGTCGATCTAACAACGCCCGCGAGATTTCCGTCCGAGAACAACTCCCATTATTGCCCGACGCCGATAGCCCACAGCAGCAAACCGCCAGCGAGAAACACGACTCCTACCGATATCAACCCGTAGCCTCCGTGCTGTCGACCACGATTGGTGGTCCGCGCACCCAGATAGCTCTCGGCAGCGCCGGTGAGAAGGAGGAGGATTCCCGCGAGACAGCAGATTGCGGGAGGAGAAAGGTGTTCGTTCATGCTCAATGGTCTGCCCCTTCCGTGTCGACGGGCGTCGGTGTGACCCGCCGTACGGGTCCCGACGGCATGGCTTCAACTCGAACTCGCAGAGTTCGCCGCCAGACAATACGATAATCAAGGTTGACCCGGTTGTCAAGTTGAGGTTGAGTCAGTGATGCAGATGCAGCGGGAATCAATCTGACCAACGAGGGAGTGATCGCTTCCGAGAGCTTGCGCCATCCCTTCGCACTCGCCACCGCGATCTTCAACGCATCCCCAGGCGATAGAGCATAGGGTAGACGGCGATTCCGGACAGCGAAACCTATCGCCACAGAGGGAGCACCAGCCGTGCCAGTGGGCGATGCTTCTCGACAGCAAGCCTCAGACCGCGCAGCAGCGTGACGACGACCATCGGGACGATTGCCGCGGCCAGGACAGTGTGCGTTATGAGAATCGTGCAATACACCGGGCGAA
>Ga0210024_1002711_pt1 | contig 15073 bp, 17 predicted proteins | sample CryGeymeta201525_FD_183988 | JGI IMG/M metagenome (GOLD analysis project Ga0210024, IMG submission 183988) | Groundwater microbial communities from Crystal Geyser aquifers in Utah, USA - Crystal Geyser metaG 2015-25 (SPAdes) (version 2) | ecosystem: Environmental > Aquatic > Deep subsurface >... | reverse complement strand
TTTTTCAGCGCCTTGCGCGCGCGCAGCGCCTCCAGCAGGTGCCACGAGATCGCCTCGCCCTCGCGGTCGGGGTCGGTGGCGAGGATCAGTTCGCCGTCGGCCTTGAGCGCGTCGGCGATGGCGCGCACATGCTTGGCGGACTTGGTATCGATCTCCCAGACCATGCCGAAATCATGCTCGGTGTCCACCGAGCCGTCCTTGGGCGGCAGGTCGCGCACATGGCCGTAGGACGCCAGAACGGTGTAGTCCTTGCCGAGATAGCCGTTGATGGTTTTCGCCTTGGCGGGGGACTCGACGACGACGACGGCCATGGCGGCTACGCTCCTGCTGCGCGGACGCCGCGCGGGGCGGGAAAATGGGCGCGGCGCGGCGCGCTGTCAACGGCGCGTCGCCTGCCGCAGCCGCAGCCCGGCGTCAGCGGCGGTCGCGAGGGTCGAGACTTTCCTCGTTGTCGTCGTGGTCCGCGTCGCCGCGCGGCAGGTTGAACAGCGCGTCGGGGTCGAGCGCCGGGCCGCGCGGATCCTCGCTGCTGTCGCTGCTGTCGCTGAGCGTGAAATTCTCCAGCCCGGTCATCGAACTGGGCAGGCGCGGCTCACGCGAGGCGGTCAGCGACTGCTCGGTGGACATCAGGCTCAGCTTTTCCTCGTCGGTCAGCACCGGCTCGCCGCTTTCGCGCGCCTTTTTCGCGGCGGCGACGCGCACCGCCTCGTCAAGCTCGGTCTGCTTGCAAAGGCCCAGCGCGACCGGATCGACCGGGCGGATGTTGGGCGTGTTCCAGTGCGTCTTGCCGCGCACCGATTCGATGGTGGTCTTGGTGGTGCCGACCAGCTTGGAGATCGCGCCGTCGGTCAGTTCGGGGTGATAGCGCACCAGCCAGGCGATGGCGGAGGGGCGGTCCTGCCGCTTGGACAGCGGCGTGTAGCGCGGCCCCTTGCGCTTGGGTTCCGGCGCCAGCAGCGACGCTTTCTTCTCCAGCCGCAGCCGGGCGCGCGGGTCGGCCTCGCAGCGGGCGAGTTCCTGACGCGACAGCTGCCCGGTCAGCACCGGGTCGATGCCCTTGATCCCCTCGGCCACCTCGCCGTCGGCGATGCCGGTCACTTCGAGCAGGTGCATGCCGGTGAACGCCGCGATCTGCTCGAAGGTCAGCGTGGTGTTGTCCACCAGCCAGACGGCGGTGGCTTTCGGCATCAGCGGCAGATCGGCCATGGCTTCGACTCCTCGCATAGGATCCGCCCGCGCTCTCGGGGACCGGGCGCAGGCGGCGCGTTCTCGGCGGTCGCGGGGAAAGTGTGCTTCGTATATAAGCAGCGACGTCGGGAATAAAGGGGGCTTGTGGTGCGGTTGATCGTTGTTTTCGCGCTGTTGTTGAGCGGCGGCGGCGCGGTCGCGCAGGATCGCGCGGGCGTTTTCGACTATTATGTTCTCGCCTTGTCGTGGAACGCCAGCTGGTGCGCGCTGGACGGCGACGACCGCCGCGCGCCGCAATGCAGGGCGGGCGAGGGGCTGGGCTTCAGCGTCCACGGCCTCTGGCCGCAGTTCGAGCGCGGCTGGCCGCAGGAATGCGCCACCCCGGCGCGCGACCCCTCGCGCCGCGAGACGGCGGCGATGGCCGACATCATGGGCTCCGGCGGTCTCGCCTGGTATCAGTGGCGCAAGCACGGGCGCTGTTCGGGGCTTGAGCCTTCGGCCTATTTCGCCCTGGTGCGCGCGGCGTGGGAGCGGGTGAGGCGGCCGGCGGCGCTGCGGCGGCTGGGCCGCGACGTGCGGATCGCGCCGGGCGTGGTGGAGGCGGCGTTTCTGGAGGCCAATCCGGACATGGAGGCCGACGGCGTGACGGTGACCTGCGGCGACGGCCACCTGCGCGAGGTGCGCGTCTGCCTCACCCGCGACCTCGCTCCGCGCCCCTGCGCCCGCGATACGGCGCGCGACTGCCGCGCCCGCACGGTGGCGCTGCCCGCGATGCGCTGAGCGCCCCCCCCCCTCACCCCGACCCTCTCCCGCGAGCGGGAGAGGGGGCGCGGCTGCGCCGTCTGTGCTTGCAGGGACGGCGGCGCGCGGGCGGCGTCGATTTCGCCCCCTCTCCCCCGCCGGGGGAGAGGGTCGGGGTGAGGGGGCAGGGCGCGCCTTCAGACCTTCAGCACGATCTTGCCGATATGCCCGGAACTCTCCAGCCGGGCGTGGGCCTGCGCGGCGTCGTCCAGCGCGAAGACCCGGTCCATCACCGGCGCGACGCGTCCCGCCGCGATCAGCGGCCAGACATGGGCGCGCAGGGCGTCCGCGATGGCGGCCTTCTCGCCGATCGTGCGCGGGCGCAGGGTGGACCCGGTCAGCGTCAGGCGTTTGGTCATCACCTGCGCGAAATTCAGTTCGGCCTTGGGGCCGTTCAGGAACGCGATCATCACGATGCGCGCGCTGTCGGCGGCGGCGCGCACGTTGCGGGCGATGTAGTCGCCGCCAACCATGTCGAGGATCACATCGACGCCGCGCCCGCCGGTGGCGGCGCGCACCACCTCGACAAAGTCCTTTTCGCGGTAATTGATCGCGATCTCTGCGCCGAGCGCCGCGCAGGCGGCGGCCTTTTCCGCCGAGCCGACGGTGGTGAACACCCGCGCGCCAAAAATGCGGGCGAGCTGAATGGCGGTGGTGCCGATGCCCGACGAACCGCCGTGGACCAGAAATGTCTCGCCCGCCTTCAGCCCGGCGCGGTCGAACACGTTGGTCCAGACGGTGAAGAACGTCTCGCACAGCGCCGCGGCCTGTTCCGGCGCAAGGTCTCCCGGCCAGGGCAGCGCGTGCGATTCGTGGGTGACGACGTATTCGGCGTAGCCGCCGCCGGGCGTCAGCGCGCAGACCTCGTCGCCCACGGCCCAAAGCGCCGCGCCGGGCCCCACGGCGGCGACCACGCCGGACACCTCAAGCCCCGGCAGGTCGGACGCGCCCGGCGGCGGGTCATAGGCGCCCGCGCGTTGCAGCGCGTCGGGGCGGTTGACGCCCGCGCAGGCGACGCGGATCAGGATTTCGCCATGGCCGGGCGTCGGGACGGGCCGCATCGCGGCGCGCAGAACCTCCGGGCCGCCGGGCGCGGAGATTTCGATGGCGCGCATGGTCTGGGGCAGGGGCATGGCGGAAGCGCTTTCGCAGGTGACGGACCGTTCATGTCTAGGCGCGAACCGCAGGGCTGAAAACCGCAATCTGACCGGCGCGCGGCGACGCGGCGGACACAGCCGACTTTTATGTAAAAAAATATGTCATAGAAAATACCTTGTAAATTATCAGGTCGGCCACCAAATAAAATTTACAACTTAAGTAAAATAAATACTGACGAAAACCGCGTCAGCCGATGAAAAATAACCAACGAGGGGGACGGCGATGAATATGAAACAGATTATCGGGGCGGCGGTGCTGGCGGTCGGCGTGGTGCTGCTGGTGTTCGCCTATCAGGCATCGACCACGCCGGTCGAACAGATCTCCGACGCGCTGACCGGCCGCTATACCGACAACACCATGTGGTATGTCGTCAGCGGCGTCGCCGCAGTGGTGGTAGGCGCGCTGCTCGCCCTTTCCGCAAAGCGCCCGGCCTGACGGCGCGAGACCGCCCTGCGCCGAATGAAGTCAACCGGAGGCTCGTCATGCTTGGAACCATTCTTCTCGTCGTGCTGATCCTGTTCCTGATCGGCGCGCTGCCATCGTGGTCGCACAGCCGAAGCTGGGGATACTTTCCCAGCGGCGGCCTTGGGATCGTGGTGATCATCCTGATCGTGCTGCTGGTTCAGGGCCGGATTTAGGCCGCCGCATCGTCTCTCACGCTGAAAAGGACGCGCATCATGGATAAAGACCGCATCATCGGCTCCGCCAAGCAGGTCGCAGGCGCCGTCGAGGAGGCCGCAGGCAAGGCGCTTGGCGATGGCAAGGCCGAGGCCGAGGGCAAGGCGCTCAAGACCGAGGGCAAGGTGCAGAACGCCGTCGGCGGCGCCAAGGACACCATTCGCGACATCGTCGCAGGGTAGCCCGGCACAGTCCTCGGGCGCTCGCGCTCAGGTCTCGCCGCCGGGCGGTCATTTTGGCGTCTCGCCGCCGGGCGGTCATTTTGTCATCTCGCCGCCGGGCGGCGGGGGGCCGCCGTCTAGATAAGCCGCCATCACCGCCGCACGCACCGCCGCCGCGCGCTCGCGCGGGCAGAACACCGCGCAGCGGAACGCGATCTTGGCGAGGTCGGTGGTGTGCGCGGTGACCCGCGGGGCGGGGTCGCGCAGCTTGGCGCCCGCCGAGCGTTCGATCCGCGCGGCGTAGCGGCGGGCGAGTTCGTGAAACTCGGCGGTGGCGGCGTCGAGCGCGTCGCGTATGCGCGCCATCGTGGCGGCGGCGCCCGCGTGCGGCTCGGTGTAAATGTCGAACTGGAAGTATATGAACCGCTTGCCGAAACCGTTGTTGATGATCGGCGCGGTGAGCAGCAGGCTGTTGGGCGCCCAGATGATGCGGCCGGTGACGGAGAAATCGTGCGGGTCGATCTCCTGCAACACCGTGGCCAGCAGATTCTCCTCGATCACTTCGCCGGAATGCGGGCCGATCTCGATCCAGTCGCCGACCGAGAACGCCTGACTGGCGCCGCGCCAGGTCGCGCCGGTGACGCACAGCCACAGCTCCTTGGTCGCGATCACGAAGGCCACGGCCACGGCGGCGATCGACAGCGCGAAAGCCTTGATCTCGTCGGCCCAGATCGCCACCAGACCGGCGAACAGCGCGGCGGTGGCGAGGTTCTTGATCAGGCTGATCCACCAGCGTTGCCGGTCGGTGAGAATCTCCGCGCCGCCGCGCACCGCGCGCACCAGCGCCCAGCGCAGCGCGAAGACCGCGAGGATCGCCAGCAGCGACCACAGCGCCTTGAACCCGGCGCCTGCGCCAAGGTCGGCGGTGACGCCAAGCTGTTCGAGCGTCGTCACGCGGCGGCGCCGATCCAGCGGTGGGCGAAGGCCAGCTTCTCGCGCACCGCCGCCGTCAGCACGAAGGGATAGATGTCGCGCAGCCCCATCGCGCGGTTGACGTGATTGAGCGCCAGACCCAGCTCCGCCGCCACGCCCAGCACCGTTTCGGCGTCCCCGCAGGCGTAGGGGTCGAAGGCGGCGCCGCCGGCGGCGGACAGCGCGGGGCATTCGAGGCCCATGCGCGCCGCGCTGTCTGTCATGTCCACCAGATGCTGGTGATGGGCGAACACCTCCGCCCAGTCCTCGTGCGGGTGCGCGGCGGCGTAGGCGGTGACATGCGCGGCGTCGGGCGCCGACGGCCCCTCGGCGTAGTGGCGGCGCAGCGCCGCGCCATAGTCGGCGCGCTCGTCGCCGAACAGCGCGCGGAAAGCGTCGAGAAAGCCGTCCGCCGCCGCCAGGCGCCCGAAGACGAAATGCCCCAGCTCATGGCGGAAATGGCCGGTCATGGTGCGATAGCGCTCGGCCATCTGCTGGCGGCGCGCCTCGCGCACCGCGGGGTCGGCCTCGGCGATGTTGATCGTCACCACGCCGTCGAGATGGCCCATGACCACCTGCGCCTCGCCGCTGCGGGTCTGTTCGCCCAGCATGTCGAATACTGGCGCCGGGCCGGGGTCGCCCGCGGCGAACAGGCCCCAGCGCATCAGGTTGGCCAGCACCCAGCGCTTGGCCTCCTCCGCCTCCGCCCAGAGCGCGGCGTTATCGGCCACTGTGAGGTCGGGCGTGGTGCGCGTCATGGCGCAGCTTGCGCAGAGTGCGCCGTCAGGCCCTGCGCGCCAGTTGCAGCCGATGGCGTCGCGGTTGGCGCAGGGCGCGCAGTCCTCGCCCAGCGCGGCGAACGCGCGCGCGGCGGGATCGAAGGCGACCGCCGCGCCGCAGCCGCAGACGGCGTTGCGAAAGAACAGCCGGTCGCCGCAGGCGGGGCAGGTGAAGGTCTCCAACGCGCGGCTCCCTTGCGCGACGCTCAGGCGGCGTCGTGGGGGGCGGCGCCCGCCGCCGCAGCCTTGGCCGTGATCTCGGCCGCGATCTGCGCCGCGCTGCGCCGCCCGCGCTCTGTGGCGCTTTTCAACTGGCCGCAGGCGGCGAGAATGTCCTGTCCGCGCGGCGTGCGCACCGGGCTGGCGTAGCCGGCGCGGTTGACGATGTCGGCGAACGCCTCGATGCGCGCCCGGCTCGACCGCTCATAGACCGTGCCGGGCCAGGTGTTGAACGGGATCAGGTTGATCTTGGCCGGGATGCCCGCGATCAGCTTCACCAGCCGCCGCGCGTCGGCGTCGCTGTCGTTGACGCCCTTCAGCATCACATATTCAAAGGTTATGCGGTTGGCGTTGCCGAGGCCGGGATAGGCGCGGCAGGCGTCCAGCAGCGCGGCGATGTTCCACTTCCTGTTGATCGGCACCAGCTGGTCGCGCACGTCGTCGGTGGTCGCGTGCAGCGAGATCGCCAGCAGCGTGCCGATCTCTGCGCCGGCGCGCGGGATCAGCGGCGCGACGCCGGAGGTGGACAGCGTGATGCGGCGGCGCGACAGCGACAGCCCGTCGCCGTCCATCGCCACCAGCATCGCGTCGCGCACGCCCTCGAAGTTATACAGTGGCTCGCCCATGCCCATCAGCACGACGTTGGAGAGCAGCCGCCGCTCCGGCGGCCTGACGCCCGCCACCGGCCATTCGCCCAGATCGTCGCGGCAGACGAGGATCTGGCCGACGATCTCGGCGGGGGTGAGGTTACGCACCAGTTTCTGCGTGCCGGTGTGGCAGAACGAGCAGGTCAGCGTGCAGCCGACCTGCGACGAGACGCAGAGCGTGCCGCGATCCTCCTCGGGGATATAGACCGCCTCAACCTCATGCCCGCCCTCGATGCGCAGCAGATACTTGCGGGTGCCGTCGGCGGAGACCTGCCGCGTGACGATCTCGGGGCGGTCGATGCGAAACGTCTCGGCGAGAAACGCCCGGAACCCCTTGGAGAGGTTGGTCATCACCGAAAAGTCGCGCGCCCCGCGCCCGTAGAGCCAGCCCCAGAGCTGCCCCGCGCGCATCGCCGCCTCGCGCTCCGCCACGCCCGCCGCCGCCAGCGCTTCACGCAGGGCGGGCCGGGGCAGGCCGAGCAGCGTCGGCTTGGCCTGGACGGGCGGCTTTTTCAGCGGCGCCACCTCCGGCACGAGGGCTTGCAGCGCAGGCGTCGGCGTCATCGTGGCGGGTTCCCTGATTTCAGCCGCACAGCTTTTGCGCCTCTTCCAGCGCGGCGGTGAAGCCCAGCAGCGAATAGGTGTCGATGGTGGTGGTGCCCCGGCTGGAGACCCCGGTCAGCACGGCGTCGGTTCCCCGCTTCATCGCCGCCACGATCCGGTCGTCGGCGGCGGCGTTCTCGGGCCACGCCTTGTCGCCGTCAGTGAACATCTCGAAGGTGCCGGCGCCGATGTCGAGGCGCACCTTGCTGTCGGGGCGGAAGGTGTAGCCGATCACCGTGCTGACCTCGTTCTTCACGCCCTGACCGGGCCGCGCCGCCACCATCAGATAGATGTCGCCGCGGTTGACCTGCGCGCGCTTGGCGCCGCGCCGCGCCTCCCATTTCTTCGGTTTCGAGACGATCCAGCATACGCGCGAGCCGCCCTCGCCGGACTCGAAGACGCTCCAGTCGCGCTGCACGCTGGCGCTCTGATAGGTGTTCTGCGCCGCCGCGCCCGTCGCCCAAAGACCCGCGCCCAGCGCCATCGCCAGCGCCGCCGCGCCCATCGCCTGCTTCAGCATCAAGCCTGTTCTCCGCCTCAAGGTTTCCAGCCGCGCACACGCCCGGATGCGCGATACCCTGTTTCATCGGGTCCGATTACCGCCTAGTGTAGCGCGAAAGCGGGCGCGGGCGCCAGAGTTCGCCCTCAGGCGCCGCGCCCGCGCCCCTCGCCGCCGGACGACCGCGCCTTGAACCACCGCCCCCCGCCGCCTGAAGAAATCAGCGACGAGGCCCTGCTGGCGCTGATCGCGCGCGGCGACCGGGCGGCGTTCGCCGATCTGTTCGGGCGCTATGCGGGCAAGGTGAAAGGGTTTCTTGCGCGTGGCGGCGCGCCGATGGCCGAGGCGGACGAGGCCGCGCAGGAGGTGATGCTGGCGATCTGGCGCCGGGCGGAGACCTTCGATCCCGCGAAGGCGGGCGCCGCGACATGGATTTTCGCCATCGCGCGCAACCGCCGGGTGGACATGGCGCGCCGCCGCCGCCCGGCGCCCGACCCCGACGACCCGCAGTTCCGGCCCGACCCGGCGCCGCCTGCCGACGCGGCGGCGGCGGCGGCGGACCGCGACCGGCTGGTGCGCGCGGCGCTCGACGATCTCGGCCCCGATCAGCTCGCCGTCGTGCGGCTGGCGTTCTACGACGGCTTCAGCCACGCCGAGACGGCGGCGGCGCTGTCGCTGCCACTGGGCACGGTGAAATCGCGGCTGCGGCTGGCCATGGCGCGGTTGCGCGGCGCGCTGGGCGAGGATTTCGCGGCGGAGCTGCTGGACGACTGACGCCGCCGACACGCGCGGCTTCACGACATCCTGAACCGCAGCGTCACCTTTTCTTAACCCCCTCTGGTCACGGTCGCCGGTGCGCATCGGCGGAGAGGGCGGAGATGACGGAGATGCACGAGGCCGCGCCTGGGGACGGCGCCGAGGCGCCCCCCGAACCGCCGATCTTCGACCCCGCCGCGCTCGACGGCCTGCGCGCGGCGTTCGGCGCGCGAATCACCATGCTGCTGGAGAGAACGCGCGACGTGCTCGCCGAGCGCGTGGCGCAGATCGCGCCGCTGTCGGGAGGCGGTGCGTCGCAGGCGCTGGGGCGGCTGGCGCATGAGGTGGGCGGCATGGCCGGGCAGGTGGGCCTTGCGCGGCTGCGCGCCGATTCGCTGGCGCTGGAGGCGCTGTGCGAGGCCGGAGCGGCGCCGGAGACGGTGCGCGCGGCCGCTGAACGGCTCACCGCGCTGGCGTCGGCGTCTCTGGAGGCGCTGCCGTCGGCCTGAGCCACTCTACGCCGCCGCCCGGCGGAAAGGCCGCTGCACCGCGCGCAATGTGATGTTAAACGGCGAGATTGGTGGGTGCGCACGGGCTCGAACCGTGGACCCGCTGATTAAGAGTCAGCTGCTCTACCAACTGAGCTACGCACCCCAACCTCGGTGAGCCGCTCTATAGGGGCGCGCGCCGGGCTTGGCAAGACGCCGCCTGCAGCGTCTCCAGCGCGGCGCGCAGCGGGGCGGGCAGGGCGACGGGGCGGCGCGTCGCGGCGTCAACATAAACATGGACGTAGCGGCACACCGCCGCCGCCTCCGGCCCCGCGCCCCACAGCGCCAGCCGGTAGGTCACGGAGCTGCGCCCGATCCGCGCGGCGGTCAGCCCGGTCTCGACCGTCTCCGGGAAGCCGACCGGCGCGAAATAGCGGCAGGCGGTCTCGGCCACGACGCCGATCACCCTGTCGGGCGGCGCGTCGGCGCCGGGCGGCGTCAGCGCGCCGACGTCGATCAGCCAGCGGTTCACCACGCTGTCGAAATATTCATAATAGACCACGTTGTTCATGTGGCCGTAGGCGTCGTTGTCGCGCCAGCGGGTGGCGTCGCGCCAGCGCAGGGCGAAGGCCTCGCGCAGCGGGCGTTCGGCGTCGATGCCGTCATGGCGCATGGTCGCAGTCCCTGACCTGTCAACGCGGCTGGACACCGCCGCCGCGAATGCCGAAAGTGCCGCCCGACAGGCAGTTTTGGAAGGACCATCCCCCTCATGGCGACCGTTTTTCCGTTCTCCGCCATCGTCGGGCAGGAGGAGATGAAGCGCGCGCTGCTGATCGCGGCGATCGACCCCGGCGTGGGCGGGGTGCTGGCGTTCGGCGACCGGGGCGCGGGCAAATCGACCGCCGTGCGCGCGCTCGCCGCGCTGCTGCCGCCGATCGCGGTTGTCGCGGGCTGTCCCTATGGTTGCGACCCCGCCGCCGCCGCCTGCGCCGGCCCCGGCTGCGGCAAGTGGGGCGGCCCCTCGGCGGCGGCGCCGACGCCGGTGGTCGATCTGCCGCTCGGCGCCACCGAGGATCGCGTGGTCGGCGCGCTCGATCTGGAGCGGGCGCTGACCCATGGCGAGAAGGCGTTCGAGCCGGGGTTGCTGGCGCGCGCGCATCGCGGCTTTCTTTATATCGACGAGGTCAACCTGCTGGAGGATCACCTCGTCGATCTGCTGCTCGACGTGGCGGCCTCGGGCGAGAACGTGGTCGAGCGCGAGGGTCTGAGCGTGCGCCATCCGGCGCGGTTCGTGCTGGTGGGTAGCGGCAACCCGGAGGAAGGCGAGCTGCGCCCGCAGCTGCTCGACCGTTTCGGCCTGTCGGTGGAGGTCAGCACGCCGCGCGATCTGGCCGACCGCATCCTGGTGGTGCGCCGCCGCGACGCCTTTGACCGTGATCGCGCGGCCTTCGTGGCGGAATGGGCGGCGGAGGAGGAGACGCTGCGCGAAAAGATCCTCGCCGCGCGCGCCCGCCTGCCGGAGGTGGCGGCGCCCGACGCGGCGCTGGAGAAGGCGGCGAAGCTGTGCATCGCGCTGAACGCCGACGGCTTGCGCGGCGAGCTGACGCTGCTGCGCGCGGCGCGGGCGCTGGCGGCCTTTCTTGGCGACGGGGGCGTGGCCGACGCTCACCTGCGCGCCGTCGCCCCCGCCGCGCTGCGCCACCGGCTGCGCCGTGATCCGCTGGATGAGGCGGGGTCCGGCGCGCGGGTGGCGCGGGCGCTCGACACGGTTCTGGCGGCGTGAACGCCGCCGCGCCCGTCGTCTCCGGCGGCGCATCGCCCGGCGCGGCTGCGGCCGGGGCTGCGGCTGGGGCTGCGGGAGAGGCTGCGGGAGAGGCTGCGGGCGGCGCGTGGGACGACGCCGCGCTGGCGGCGGACCTGCTGGCGCTCGACCCTTGCGGCCTCGGCGGCGCGCGGCTGCGCGGGCGGCCCGGCCCGGCGCGCGACGCATGGCTCGCGCGGCTGGCCGCCGGGCTGCCGCCGGGCGCGCCGCTGCGCCGCATCCCCGCCCATATCGGCGAGGAGCGGCTGCTGGGCGGCCTCGATCTCGCCGCGACGCTGGGCGCGGGCAGGCCGGTCACGCAGAAGGGGCTGCTGGCGGAATGCGACGGCGGCGCGGCGGTGCTGGCGATGGCCGAGCGCGCGGGCGCGACGGTCGCCGCGCATCTGGGCATGGCGCTGGATGCGGGCGCGGTGACGCTGGCGCGCGACGGGGTGGAGGGCGCCGCGCCAGCGCGGCTGGCGGTGGTGGCGCTGGACGAGGGCGCCGAGGACGGCGAGGGCGCGCCGCCCGCGCTGGTCGAGCGGCTGGCGTTCGACCTCGATCTCGACCGGCTGCGCCCGGTCGCGTCGCCGCCGCGCGACGTGGCGGCGGCGCGCGGGCGCCTGCCCGGCGTCGCGATGCCCGCGCCGCTGATGGAGGCGCTGTGCGCCGCGACCGTGGCGCTGGGCGTCGCCAGCCCGCGCGCCGCGCTGTTCGCGCTGCGCGCGGCGCGGGCGCTGGCGGCGCTCGACGGGCGCAGCGAGGCGGGCGAGGCCGACGCGGCGCTGGCCGCGCGCCTGACGCTGGGGCCGCGCGCGACGCAGCTTCCCGCGCCGCCGCAGGAGGAGGCGGCGGAGGACGAGACGCCCCCCGACGAGACGCCAGACGATGAGACGCCAGACGATGCGCCCGAACCGCAGGCGCCGCCCGAGCCGGAACCCGACGATGCGCAAGAGGACGCCGCGCCCGACCTCGACGCGCTGACCGAGATGATGATCGCCGCCGCCCGCGCCGCCTTGCCCGCCGGTCTGCTGGAGGGGCTGGGCGCCGGGCCGCAGGCGCGCGGCGGCGGGGCGGGCACGGCGGGCGCGCTGCGCAAGGCGGCGACGCGGGGGCGGCCGATCGGCGCGCGCGCGGGGCGGCCCGAGGGCGGCGCGCGGCTGGATCTGGTCGAGACGCTGCGCGCCGCCGCGCCGTGGCAGCCGCTGCGCCGCCGCGCCGCGCCCGGGCGCGCGGGCGTGCTGGTGCGGCGCGAGGATTTCCGCATCCGCCGCTTCAAGCGCCCCGCCGAGACGGTGACGATCTTCGCGGTGGACGCCTCCGGCTCCGCCGCCGCGCAGCGGCTGGCCGAGGCCAAGGGCGCGGTAGAGCTGCTGCTGGCCGAGAGCTATGTGCGCCGCGACCGGGTGGCGCTGGTGACGTTTCGCGGCGCGACCGCCGAACTGGCGCTGCCCGCGACGCGGGCGCTGGCGCGGGCCAAGCGGGCGCTGGCGGGCTTGCCGGGCGGCGGCGGCACGCCGCTGGCCGCCGGGATCGACGCCGCGCTGGCCGAGGCCGAGGCGGCGCTGCGCCACGGCTGGACGCCGACGCTGGTGCTGCTGACCGACGCGCGCGCCAATGTGGCGCGCGACGGCGCGGGCGGGCGGCCGCGCGCGATGGCCGAGGCGATGGCGGCGGCGGCGCGGGTGCGCGCCCTTCGCGTCGGCGCGCTCATCATCGACGCCAGCCCCCGCGCCAACCCCGACGCCGCCGCGCTGGCGCAGGCGATGGGCGCGCGCTATCTGGCGCTGCCGCGCGCCGACGCGGCGATGCTGTCGGGCGCGGTGCGCGCGGCGCAGGACGGGGCCTGAGCGGTGGCGTCTGAAAGCTGCGGTCGCGCAGGGCGCAAGGCGCCCGCGCGCCTGGCTGCCTTGCTCTGCGTCTTGTCGGCGGGCGGCGCGGCGGCGGGCGCGTGGACCCAGCCGCAAGGCGCGGGGTTTCTGAGTTATGGCGCCAACTATTACGCCACCGGCTCCGGCGGCTATGAGGAGGTCGCCTCCGCGCTTTACGCCGAATACGGCGCGTTCGAGGCGGTGACGCTGGGCGGCGCGCTGGAGACCAGCTATCCGGTCGGCGTGTCCTCCGGTCAGGAGAGCGACCTGACCATGAGCGGCTTCGCCCGTTTCCGGCTGCGCGAGGGCGCGCAGGGCGACCCGTTCTCGGCGCAGATCGGCGTCACCCTGCCGCTGGGCGACGTGGTGGACACCGGCCAGGCCCAGCTTGACCGGGAGCGCGACATCGACCTGCGGCTGCTCTATGGGCGCGGCTTTGGCACGGACTGGGGCGACGCCTTCATCGACGCGCAGGCGGGCCTGCGGCTGCGGCTGGAGGACAGCGCCGACGAGATCCGGCTCGACCTGACGGCGGGCCTGCGCCCGGCGCCCGGCTGGCTGCTGATGGCGCAGGCGTTCGGCACGCTGGGCCTGCGCAACGCGGACCCGTTCGGCGACGATTTCGACGTGCTCAAGCTGGCGCCCTCGGTGGGCTGGCAGATCACCGAGGACGCGACGCTGGTGCTGGGCGTCGAGCGCGAGGTCGCCGGGCGCAACATCGATCTCGGCACGCGCGTCAAGCTGTCGGTGTGGACCACGTTCTGAGCGCCGCCGGGTGCGCGCAGTTGACAGCGCGCCGCCTGCGGCCTAACAGACCGGCTTCCGCCATCCGTTGGGGTGGCGGACGAGACCCGGCGCGCGCGGCCGTCGCAAGACGGAGCCTGTCGCCCCCTCATGGTGAGGGGGAGGAGGAGCGCGCCCTGAACAGTTTGACGACGAGAGAGACCGCATGACCAAGCGCACGTCCGCGAAATACAAGATCGATCGCCGCATGGGCGAGAACATCTGGGGGCGCCCCAAGTCCCCGGTGAACCGCCGCGAATACGGCCCCGGCCAGCACGGCCAGCGCCGCAAGGGCAAGATGAGCGACTTCGGCACCCAGCTGCGCGCCAAGCAGAAGCTGAAGGGCTATTACGGCGACCTGACCGAAAAGCAGTTCCGCAAGATCTATGCCGAGGCGGAGCGCCGTCGCGGCGACACCGGCGAGATGCTGGTGGGCCTGCTGGAGCGCCGCCTCGACGCGGTGGTGTATCGCGCCAAGTTCGTGCCGACCGTGTTCGCCGCCCGCCAGTTCGTCAACCATGGCCACGTCATGGTGAACGGGCGCCGCGTCAACATCGCCTCGTTTCAGGTGAAGGAGGGCGACGTGATCGAGGTGCGCGAGAAGTCCCGCCAGCTGGCGCTGGTGCTGGAGGCCGCGCAGTCCGCCGAGCGTGACGTGCCCGACTATATCGAGGTCGATCACCACAAGATGAGCGCCGTCTATCGCCGCCAGCCCGCGCTGGCCGACGTGCCCTACCCGGTGCAGATGGAGCCCAATCTGGTGGTCGAGTTCTACGCCAAGAACTGATCGGGGCGCGGGCCGGGACCGGTCCGCCCCGACATGTTGCGCGCCGCGCGGGGCCATGGTCCCGCGCGGCGTTTCTTTTTCCCGGCGAACCCGCAGGCGGCGAACGCCCCCTGAGCCTTTCGCCGCAGGACACGCGGGTTTCGCTTGCGCCGCCGGGCGCGTATAACGCGCGGTGAACAGCGGCGGCGGGAGCAAGCCCCGCCATTCATCAAACAGGCGGAGGGATTTTCATGGCGGTCAAGGTCGCAATCAACGGTTTCGGGCGCATCGGTCGCAACGTGCTGCGCGCGCTGATCGAATCGGGGCGCACCGACGTGGAGGTGGTGGCGCTCAACGATCTCGGCCCGGTCGAGACCAACGCCCATCTGATCCGCTTCGACAGCGTCCACGGCCGCTTTCCCGGCACGGTGACCACCAGCGCCGACACCATCGACGCGGGTCGCGGCCCGATCCGCGTGACCGCGATCCGCGACCCCAAGGAGCTGCCGTGGGGCGATGTGGACGTGGCGCTGGAGTGCACCGGCATCTTCACCGCGCGCGACAAGGCGGCCTTCCATCTTGAGAACGGCTCCAAGCGGGTGCTGGTCTCGGCCCCCGCCAGCGGCGCCGACAAGACTATCGTGTTCGGCGTGAACCACGACGCGCTGACCAAGGACGATCTGGTGGTCTCCAACGCGTCCTGCACCACCAACTGCCTCGCCCCGGTCGCCTATGTGCTCAACAACGCCATCGGCATCGACAAGGGCTTCATGACCACGATCCACAGCTACACCGGCGACCAGCCGACGCTGGACACGCTGCACAAGGATCTCTATCGGGGCCGCGCCGCCGCGCTGTCGATGATCCCGACCTCAACCGGCGCCGCCAAGGCGGTGGGCCTGG
>Ga0210024_1002709_pt1 | contig 15081 bp, 15 predicted proteins | sample CryGeymeta201525_FD_183988 | JGI IMG/M metagenome (GOLD analysis project Ga0210024, IMG submission 183988) | Groundwater microbial communities from Crystal Geyser aquifers in Utah, USA - Crystal Geyser metaG 2015-25 (SPAdes) (version 2) | ecosystem: Environmental > Aquatic > Deep subsurface >... | reverse complement strand
GGTGCCTCGGCAAAGTGGCGCAGCGACTGGTAGCGCCGCAGCGGGTGCGCGTGGTGGTCTGAGTGGCGTTGCAAATGAAAAGTGGCCCAGTTGGAAAACACGTGGTTGCTGTTCCAGGAATGCTCGGGCTTGCAAATTTCATAGCGCCCGGGGCTGGTTTGGCGGCGCAGCAGGCCGTAATGTTCAATGTAGTTGGCAGAGGTCAGCTGAAAATTCGCCCACAGCGCTGTGGGCAGCAAAAAGCCCAGCGTCTGCGGCCCGAGCCACCAGCACAGCGCGCCCCACAGCGCTACAGAAATGGCGGCGGGTTGCAAGATCTGGTTGTGCCAAGACCACAGGCCCTGCCCGTCGACGCGCAGGCGCGCGCGCTCCAGTGCCCAGGCGCGGCGCCATGCGCCGGGCATTTCGCGCCAGACAAAGCGCCAGATCGATTCGCCCATGCGCGAGGAGGCGGGGTCCAGCGGCGTGGCCACGTCGCGGTGGTGGCCGCGGTTGTGCTCGATGGTGAAGTGGCCGTAAAACGTGGGCGCCAGAATCAGCTTGGCCAGCGTGCGCTCCAGCTTGGATTGTTTGTGGCCGATTTCATGGCCGAGGTTGATGCAGAACCCGCCGACGCCGCCGGTGGCCAGCACCAGGCCGAGTTGCCCGACCCAGGTCAGCGGAGCGGTTTGGCTGAACCAGGTGGCGTAAATGAACGCCACCCACAGCATGGGCACCAGCGCGTAGGTGACGCGCCGGTAATACCGGTCGGCTTCCAGCGCGGGCACCGCAGATTCTGGCGGGTTGCTGGTGTCGGTGCCCAGCAGCCAGTCCAGCAGCGGCGCGACCAGGTAGTTGAACAGCACCGGCAGCCACAGCATCAGCGTGACCGGATACCACTGCCACAGCAGCGGGCCGGCGGCCACAAAACTGGGCACGGCCAGCGACAACAGCCAGGCGCGGCGTTTTTTGTCTTGGTAAGCCTCTGCGGGCGCAGGCGCAGGGGTGAGGGCAAGTGCCATGGCGAAACCTCCGTCCAAGTGTGTGGCTGTGCACAACGCGCCTCTGAGTCGCGTCGTAAACATTGCATTGCATTGTGAACCCTTGCACAAGCGCTGCCAAGCCAAAGAACTCAAGCCAGATGGCTCATGTTTCGCCATTGCAGCACCCACTGTGCCAAGCCCTCTGTCAATCTGGTTTGTGCCGCTAGTCCAAGCACCTTGGCGGCCTGGTTCAGCGCTGCCAGCGGGTCACGCACATCCAGCGCCTGTGCGCCATTTTGTTTGCTGAGTTTTTCGTCGTTGGCACCCAGCACCAGCGGGGTGTGCAGGTAGCGCGGCGTGGGCAACTGCAGGGCACGCTGCAACAGGATTTGCCGCGCGTTGTCGGCATCCCGCTCCAAGCCACTTGTAGCCATGCGGTTTAATCTAGGTGGGTCAATTCCGCGCCCCTTGGGGCGCTATTTAACGTGAAACAACGCCCACAGCCGACAAAAATGGCGTGTCGTAGGGTCGACTTCAGTCGGCCATGGCGGGCTGAAGCCCGCCCTACGCAGGACACGCATGTTGCATGCTTTGGGGTGTCCTTGTTGAACATGGACGTTAGAGGCGATGCAAAGCGAGCTGTGTGGATGTTGTGCATTTGGCTGTTTGGGTCTCCGATACCCCGCTGCTTGCGGCGGGGTGCTTCATTACGCAGCATTCCAAAATACGCTGAATCGCTATCGGCGGGCAGGGTTAGCGCTTGCGCCACAGCGGCCCAGTTGCCTTCAGACAAACGCTGGTCTAGATCGGCCACTTGCAAGGCTCACGCCGGGGTTGGCTTGGCGGGCGCACCGGCAAGGGGTTGGGCTTCAGCATCAACACCCACAACAAATGGCAAGCTGGCCGTCAGTGCCCGCAGCGCCGCCAGCAAGCTGATATGCCGCGCCTGGTTGGGCGGGGTTGGCTGGTAGTCTTGCCGCTCAAACTCGCAGCTGCCGCAAAGCTGTGTGATGGTGTTGCAAATTTGGCTGGCCAAAGGTGTGGACAGCCGGTGGTGCCCACCGGTGCATCAGTTACCCACCGCTCCCCGATAGATGCCTTCGGCCTGACGCGCTGACGCTTGCCCGGGGCAGCGTCCTGCCCCGTCCCTACGGGCTTCGCCCGGGGTCTCACCCCCAGACTTCTTGAACTCCCTTTGGGACCCCAAATAAGCCAACTCCAGCCTTCGACTGACGCCGTGCGCAACCAATGTGCGCAGCGCAACTCTTGCACGCTGCGTAATCGGTCACGATCGCCGGAATACGCAATTTGAAAAGCGAGAGCTGCTACCTCGGATATTGACCAAATTTGAGCATGGCCCACATTACCCGCTCGACTCCCTGTCGCGAAGGCTTTCACCTAGGTGTTTAACAACTACAATTTACACAAATGTATTAACAACAAAAGATGTCAATCAGATTTGAATGGGATGAAGCCAAGGCTTTACGCAATTTACGCAAGCATGGTGTCGCCTTTGACGATGCAGTTGGAGTGTTTGCAGACCCGTTTGCCGTGATGAGACAAGACCGAATCGAAGGCGGCGAGTTGCGTTGGCAAACGATTGGAAGGGTAGATGGGCACCTGGTGTTATTGGTGGCGCATACCGTTTATGAAACGCAAGACGACATGGAAGTTATCAGAATCATTTCAGCTCGACGCGCAGACCGAAAGGAGCGACAACGCTATGAAAACCAAGATGGTTAGAAAAGAAATTGACTTGCAGAACCTACCACCGATGACTGATGAACAGAGGGTGCGATTGGACGCATTGGCCAAGACGCCAGACAGTGAAATTGATTACAGCGATATTCCCTCATTGGGGGACGATTTTTGGAAGAACGCTGTTCGCAATCCGTTTTACAAGCCCATCAAACAAGTCACCACGGTGCGGGTTGATTCTGATGTTTTGTTATGGCTCAAAAGCCGTGGCAAGGGGTATCAGACGCGTATCAACGCCATTTTGAGGGATGCCATGTTGCAATCCATGCAGCGTCATGAGGGTAGTGCGAAGACCAAAGGTGCCGATTGAAGCGACAGCGAGGATGTTGAATTTGGTCACATCGTCACAACCATCAGACCAACTGGATCGTCGGCATTTTGTTGGAGCGGCATCCTAGCCGCAAGCCTCTGCGGGCGCAGGCGCAGGGGTGAGGGCAAGTGCCATGGCGAAACCTCCGTTCAAGTGTGTGGCTGTGCACAACGCGCCTCTGAGTCGCGTCGTAAACATTGCATTGCATTGTGAACCCTTGCACAAGCGCTGCCAAGCCAAAGAACTCAAGCCAGATGGCTCATGTTTCGCCATTGCAGCACCCACTGTGCCAAGCCCTCTGTCAATCTGGTTTGTGCCGCTAGTCCAAGCACCTTGGCGGCCTGGTTCAGCGCTGCCAGCGGGTCACGCACATCCAGCGCCTGTGCGCCATTTTGTTTGCTGAGTTTTTCGCCGTTGGCACCTAGCACCAGCGGAGTGTGCAGGTAGCGCGGCGTGGGCAACTGCAGGGCACGCTGCAGCAGGATTTGCCGCGCGGAGTTATCAGCCAGGTCCTGGCCGCGTACCACGTCGGTGATGCCTTGCGCGCTGTCGTCCACCACCACTACCAGCTGGTAGGCAAAGCAGCCATCGGCACGCTTCAGAATGAAGTCACCCACCTCGGTGGCCACATCTTGTTGCTGTGCGCCCAGTCTTCGATCTGTCCATGAGAAGACGATTGATGAGGATTTATTTGCTATTAAATGTGTATCTAGATGCGCTTTTTTATCAAGGGCTAGAGGCCTATTTGATTCATTAAAACTGGTATTGAAGCGCCAGGCGCGTGGGGCTTTGCCCTGCAGGCCTGCGCGGCAAGTGCCGGGGTAAACCAGCTCGCCATGGCGTGGCTTGTCGTGGCCGGCTTGGTGCAACGCCTGCTCGATGGCGCGGCGCGAGCAGCCACAGGGGTAGGCCTGGGCGTTGGCGATCAGCTGGGTCAATGCCTGCTGGTACAGGTTGGTGCGTTGCGACTGGTACAGCGGCGCTGCGTCGCTGCACAAGCCACAGGCGGCCAGTTGCTGCAGGATGACATCGGCCATGCCGGGCAGGCAGCGTGTGGTGTCTACGTCTTCAATGCGCACCAGCCATTGGCCGCCATGCGCTTTGGCATCTAGCCAGCTGGCCAGTGCCGCCACCAAAGAGCCCACGTGCAATGGTCCGGTGGGCGAGGGGGCGAAGCGGCCAATGTAGGTAGCCCCCACGCTTGCCACTGCGTGTGTTGCGCTGTCCCCCACGGGAGCCTTCGCGCTTTGGGGCGGCTCGGCGGCGCTCATGCACCAACCCTTATATGCTTTTACGCTGCAGCCAGTGCCAGTTCAAGCCCAGACACAAACGCGTCTTCCACACGGTGGCCAAGGCACCAGTCGCCCATCACACCCAGGCCTTTTTTGCCATCCCATAGGTGGGTTTTGCCCAGCGGCTTCAAGGTCTTGGCGTACAACCAACGTTGGCTATCGATGTGTGCCGGTTCGGCACGGATGCCTGTGACTTCAGAAAAAGCCTTGAGCAGCTTGGCTTGAGCGCGGTTGGGTTCGTCGTGAAGATGCTCCTGAGACCAGGCCGGGCTGGCCTGAATTGTCCAGCGCTCGATCGGTTCACGCCCTGGCTTGCTGGACTCGCGCGCCAGCCAAGCGATGCGATGGTGGGTGCTGATGGCTGCGTTCCATTGCGGACCAAAAGCATTCATGCCAGGTTGCATGGCTTGGGGAAAAGCCAGCATCAAAGTCCAGCAAGGTGCGACCTTGACCTGTTCAATTTGTTTGATCCATGGCGCAGCGAGCTTCGATTTTTGTAGCAGCTCACCCGCTTGAACGCTGGGCAAAGCCATTAAAACAGCATCAAAACCAGAGAAGACCTTGTGGCTACCATCCAGGCCTTCGGTGTGCAGTTGCCATTGTTTTGCATTGAGCACGTCTGCGTCAATTTGCATGACTCGGGTTTGCATGTGCACCCGGTCAGCGCTCACCAGCGGGGTGGCCCAGCCAGTGACCAGCGATTTCATGCCGGGCACGCCCACCCAATGTGATTCGAGCTTGGACAGTCCAACCGATTTGACATGACCGAGTTCGTCAAGCACTTGCACATTGTTGGCGCTCCAACGCTTGGCCAGCTTGGGTGTGGTTTCCATGGCCTGGACAAAGCGGGCATCACGAGCCGTGAAGTACTGCGCGCCATGGTCAAACGAGCCAAAAGCGCTGTCACGCGTGGCCATACGCCCGCCAAGGCCACGGCTTTTTTCGAACACGGTGACTTGGTGCCCGGCTTGTACCAGGGTGCGTGCGCAGGTGATGCCGGCCATGCCAGCGCCGATGATGGCAAAGTGTTTGGGGGTACGTGGGGTTTTGTTCATGGTTTCTCCGTTGTATGTGACCGACTTTACACGCCCCGGTGACGCTCCAGCAAAGCGGCACGTGTGGTCGCACTTTCCAGCTGTGCCAGCCACCATTGCAAAGCCTTGCCTTGCGAGCCACTGGGGGCGGTGCGCCAGGCGTAATTGACGCGTACCGAGCGCGCTGGGCCTTGCGTGGTTTTGACCACCAGACGACCCGCCTCAATGTACGGACCAGCCATGCATTCAGGCACCGAGCCGCAGCCCAGACTGCGCAGGTGGGCATCCAACTTGTCGTGCATGGTGGCCACGGTGAACACGTCCTGTCCACCCAACAAGCCAATCGTTACACCGTGACCCCGGCTGACGGTGTCGGCCACGGCTACGGCGCGGTGCGCACGCATGTGTTCGTCGGTTAACGGCTCGGGTGCGTTGGCCAGAGGGTGGTGCGGCGCCACCGCATAGACAAAGCGCACGTCGCCCAGTGGCTTGGCTTGCAGGGCGGTGGTGGGGATCAGGTCGGCCACGCCAAGGGCCAGGTCGGCCAAGCCGCTGGTCAGGGCTTCTAGCGTGCCAGACAAGGTTTCATCGCGCAGGCGGATGCGAGTGGGCGGGTTTTGTGCCAAAAAGCGGTCGCACAGCTCCATCACCGTAGCCTTGGCGATGATGCTGTCTACCGCAATGGTGAACTGGGGTTCCCACCCGGTGGCCACACGTTTGACGCGGTTGGCCACGGCTTCCAAATCCTGCAACAGGCGGGCACTTTCACGCAGCAGCTCCAGCCCCGCTTGGGTGGGGACGGCGCGGCGGGCGCTGCGGTCAAACAGCAGCACGTCCAGCGCGTCTTCCATCTGGCGCACCCGGTAGGTCAGGGCGCTGGGTACCATGCCCAGCGCGCGGGCGGCGGCGGCAAAACTGCCGGTACGGGAAATGAATTGCAGCATGAGCAACGCATCGGGGGTCAGCACCTGGCTTACAGTTTGCATGTCGTGAAGGGTATTCAAATAAATTGAATGATGCCATCAAATCACTGCGACCGCAGGTCTGGGCTGAAGGCTCAAAATTCAGGCCATCACCGCGGCATTCAAAGGAGTTGTATATGTTGTCCCTCAGACCTTCCCGGGAGCGCGGCTATGCCGACCATGGCTGGCTCAAGTCGTTCCACAGCTTTTCATTTGCCGGTTACTACGACCCAGAGCACATGGGCTGGGGCAATTTGCGGGTGATCAATGAAGACTGGATCGCGCCAGGCATGGGCTTTGGCACGCACGGCCACCGCGACATGGAAATCATCACCTACGTGCTCTCGGGCGAGCTGGCGCACAAGGACAGCATGGGCAACGTCAAGGGCATACCACCGGGCGACGTGCAGCGCATGAGCGCCGGCACCGGTGTGCAGCACAGCGAGTTCAACCACGCGCCCAACGACACCACGCATTTGCTGCAAATCTGGATTGAGCCCAACGTGCTGGGCGTGCCGCCAAGCTACCAACAAACCACGTTTGCGGCCAGCGCCAAGCAAGGGCGCTTGTGCCTGGTGGCCTCACCGGACGGCGCGCAGGGTGCGGTCAGGATTCATGCCGATGCCCGGCTCTATGCAGGGCTATTTGAGGCTGGGCAAACTGGCCGTTTGGCGTTGCTGCCAGGGCGCAAAGCTTATGTGCATCTGGTGCGCGGCGCATTGAGCGTGAACGGCATGGCACTTCAAACCGGCGATGCCGCCCTGCTGGCGGATGAGTCTGAGGTGCTGCTGGGCGACGCCCAGGCGGCCGAGGTGCTGGTGTTTGATTTGCAGGCGTGAGCCGAGCGAAATGGTGGTAAGAACCCAGGGTTGGACACCTGTACAGATTCAACGTGTGTAATTTTTTCAATTTTTCAAAAGGAGTTTCATCATGGCAAAAGTAGCAGTTGTTTTTCATTCGGGTTACGGTCACACCCTGCGCATGGCGCAATCGGTGGCTGAAGGCGCGGGCGCCGAGTTGGTGGCCATTGATGCCGAAGGCAATCTGACGGAGGCCCAGTGGGCCACACTGGCTGGTGCCGATGCCATCATCATGGGCAGCCCCACCTACATGGGCAGTGTGAGCTGGCAGTTCAAAAAATTTGCCGATGCTTCCAGCAAACCCTGGTACGGCCAAGTCTGGAAAGACAAGGTATTTGCCGGCTTTACCAACAGTGCCACCATGAACGGTGACAAGCACAGCACATTGCATTACCTGTTCACGTTGGCCATGCAGCACAGCGGCATCTGGGTCGGCACCGGCATGATGCCCAGCAACGCCAAGGCGGCGCAGCGCAACGATGTGAACTACGTGGGCTCTTCGGCAGGAGCCATGGCACAGTCGCCGTCGGATTCGTCACCGGCTGAAATGTTACCGGGAGACCTGGAAACGGCACGCCTGTTTGGTCAGCGCGTGGCTGCCATCGCAGCCAAATTCAAGGCTTGAGTTCGTTCGATTTGCGGTAACCCCAGCGCGTGGCTTCGGTCGCCGCCTGGGTGCGCGTCTTGGCCCTGAACGCCCGCATGATGGTGGCGACATGGGTCTTGATGGTTTCTTCACCCAGAAACAGTTGCGCACTGATTTCTCGGTTGGTGCAGCCATCAAGCAGCAGTTGCAGCACCTCCAGCTGGCGCGGGCTGAACACCGGCGGCTGAGCTGCAGGGCTGGTGGCGTAGCTGTAGGCTTCAGGAAAAGCGGACAAACTGCTGGGGACATAAATGTTGCCCGCCAGCACATGCCGCAGGGCAAAGAGCAACTCGTCACTCAAGCCCGATTTGGTCACAAAACCCGCTGCCCCTTGGGTCAGCGCTTGTTGCATCACGCTGGGGTTGGCCGAGCCAGACAAAATGACCACCGGCAAATCCGGGTGCTGTTGACTCAAAACGGCCAAGGCGGCCAGGCCATTCATGTCGGGCAGGTGGTAGTCCAGCAGCACCAAGTCCAAATCCGGGTGCGCGCGGGCCAGGGCAAAAGCCTGTGCACAGTCAGGCGCTTGCAGCACCTCAACGGTCTGCCCGGGTTCAAGCCCTTTGAGCACCTGGCTCAAGCCTTCACGCACCAACGCGTGGTCATCAACTACCAGAATTTTCAAGTGATCAGCCCTGGGGTCTTCTTACAATCCAACGGGTAACCGTCCGGGCGTTTTCTGCGCCTGTCGACCGGTTACAACCATCATACTTGAAGCCCATGTTTGTTCACTTACGCCTGCACACCGAATTTTCCGTTATTGACGGCACCACCCGCATTGATGAGGTGGTCAAAGCAGCGGCGGCCGATGCCCAGCCCGCCCTGGCCATCACCGACCTGAGCAACCTGTTTGGCGGCATCAAGTTTTACCGCGAGGGACGCAAGCGCGGTGTGAAACCGGTGCTGGGGGCCGAGGTGTGGCTGGAGGGCCTGGGCAAGGCGCTGGGGCAGTTGTCGCGCGTGTTGCTGCTGGTGCAAAGTCAACAGGGCTATTTGAACTTGTCGGAGCTGCTGGCCCGTGCCTGGACGCAAGCCGGGGGCAAGGCCCAGGCCACGGTATCGCTGGCATGGTTGACCGAGTTGAACGCGGGTTTGATTTGCCTCTCGGGCGCGCAGGCCGGCCCGGTCGGCCAAGCCCTGCTGCAGGGTGATGAGGCCCGGGCGCTGGACGGCGCGCTGCAACTGGCGCAGGTGTTCCCGCACCGCTTTTATCTTGAATTGCAACGCGCTGGCCGCCCCGATGACGAGGCGCATGTGGCGGCGGCCGTGCAACTGGCGCAACGCATGGCTTTGCCGGTGGTGGCCACGCACCCGGTGCAATTTTTAAGCCCTGACGATTTTGAGGCGCATGAAGCCCGCGTGTGCATTGCCGAGGGCGAGATTCTGGCCAACCCGCGCCGGGTACGCCGCTTCACCCGTGAGCAATATTTCAAAACCGCCGCCCAGATGCAGGCGCTGTTTGCCGATGTGCCCAGCGCCCTGGCCAACAGCGTGGAAATTGCCAAGCGCTGCAACCTGAGCCTGGTGCTGGGCAAGCCACAGCTGCCAGACTTTCCCATTCCCGAGGTCGATGGGGTGGTGATGGAGGCCAACGAGTATTTTCGCTACGCCTCACACCTTGGCCTGAAAGAACGCATGGCGCATTTGTATCCCGACCCGGTGCAACGCGCAGCCGAGATGCCACGCTACCTGGAGCGGCTTGAATTTGAGCTGGTGACCATTCTGGGCATGGGTTTCCCTGGCTACTTTCTGATTGTGGGCGACTTCATCAACTGGGCCAAAAACAACGGCTGCCCGGTGGGCCCAGGGCGTGGTTCCGGGGCGGGTTCCCTGGTGGCTTATGCGCTGAAGATCACCGACCTGGACCCGCTGCAGTACAACCTGCTGTTCGAGCGCTTTTTGAACCCCGAGCGGGTGTCCATGCCCGACTTTGACATTGACTTTTGCCAGACCAATCGCAACCTGGTGATTGACTACGTCAAGAGCAAATACGGCAAAGACGCGGTCAGCCAGATCGCCACCTTTGGCACCATGGCCGCGCGTGCCGTGATCCGCGACGTGGGCCGTGTGCTGGACATGAGCTACACCTTTTGCGACGGCATCAGCAAGCTCATCCCGAACAAGCCGGGCGTGGCCGTGACCTTGCAATTGCCACCGCCGTCTGGTGAAAAGCGCGACGACAAACTGGTTTACGCCATGGAGGCCGAGCCGATTCTGGCCGAGCGCGAAGCCCGTGAAGAAGACGTGCGCACCCTGCTGGAGCTGGCACGCAAGCTGGAGGGGCTGACGCGCAACATCGGCATGCACGCCGGGGGGGTGCTGATTGCCCCGGGCAAGCTCACCGACTTTTGTCCGCTGTACCAGCAGCCCGGCAGTGATTCGGCGGTGAGCCAATACGACAAATACGACGTGGAGTCGGTTGGTCTGGTGAAGTTTGACTTTTTGGGCTTGGCCACACTCACCATTCTGGAAATTGCGCGCGAATTCATCATCAAACGCCACCCAGGGCAGGAGCACTTTGCGTTCGAGAACCTGCCGATTGACGACAAAGCGGTCTACAAGCTGTTTCAGGACGGCAAGACCGAAGCCGTGTTCCAGTTTGAATCGCGCGGCATGCAAGGCATGTTGCGTGACGCCAAACCCACCCGACTGGAAGACCTGATTGCGCTGAACGCCTTGTACCGCCCCGGCCCCATGGATCTGATCCCCAGCTTTGTGGCACGCAAACATGGCCGCGAGGTGGTGGAGTACCCGCACCCCCTGGTGGCCGAGATGCTCTCAGAGACCTACGGCATCATGGTCTACCAGGAACAGGTGATGCAAACGGCGCAGATTCTGGGCGGATATTCGCTTGGCGGTGCCGATATGTTGCGCCGCGCCATGGGCAAAAAAGACGCGGCGGAGATGGCCAAGCACCGCCAGATATTCCGTGACGGTGCAGCCAAAAAAGACATTTCTGAGAGCAAAGCTGACGAAGTTTTTGACTTGATGGAAAAGTTTGCCGGCTACGGCTTCAACAAGTCGCACGCCGCCGCTTACTCGCTCTTGGCCTACCACACCGCCTGGCTCAAGGTGCATTACTGCGCCGAGTTCTTCTGCGCCAACATGACGGTTGAAATGGACGACACCGACAAGCTCAAGGTGTTGCTCGAAGATGCCCTGAAGATGGGGTTGAGCTTTGAGCCCCCGGACGTGAACCGGGGCGTGAGCCGGTTTGAGCCGGTGTCCGACACCGTGATTCGCTACGGCCTGAGCGCCGTCAAGGGCAGCGGCCAGCAAGCCATTGAAGCCATTGTGGCTGCGCGTGAGGGGCGCGGTGTCGGCCCCAACGGCGATGCCAAAGGCCCGTTCAAGAGCTTGTTTGATTTTTGCGCCCGGGTTGACCGCAGCCGCATCAACAAGCGCACCGTAGAAGCCTTGATCAAAGCCGGTGCGTTTGATGCCATTGACCGCAATCGCGCCAGCCTGCTGGCCAGTGTCGATCTGGCATTTGAATTTGGTGCAGCCGCCCTGGCCAACGCCAACCAGTGCAGCCTGTTTGACATGGGCGGTGACGATGACCATGGCTCCAGCACGCAAGAGCCCGACCTGGTGCAGGCCACGCCCTGGGGCGTGAAAGAGCGGCTGACATTTGAGAAAACAGCCCTGGGGTTTTACCTGTCGGGCCACTTGTTTGATGAAGTGGTGGGCGAGGTGCGGCGTTTTGCCAAGCGCCCAATTGCCGAGCTGATCGACACCCGCGAACCGCAACTGCTGGCGGGCATCATCACCGACTTTCGCGTCATCAACGGCCAGCGCGGCAAGCTGGCGCTGTTCAAGCTGGACGACAAAACCGGTGTCATTGAAGCCCGTGCCGACGAGGCCATGATCACCGCCCACAAAGACCTGTTCAAGGACGATGAGCTGGTGATTGTGATGGGCAAGCAGCAGCCGGATCGCTTCTCGGGTGGCATGCAGTTGACGGTCACCCAGGTCTGGAACCTGGAGCAGGCGCGCTGCCGCTTTGGCAAGTACCTGCGGGTCACGGCCAGCAGCAGCGGGGCGACCAGCAAACTTGACCTGCCACGTTTGCTGAAAGATTTTCCGGCACAGAAAGAAGTCACTGAACAGGGCGATCTGTGGCGCGGCCTGGGGGTGCGCATGGCGCTGCAGTGCAGGGCAGAAGAGGGCGCTGCCACGGCCGAGTTGCAGTTGGGCGAGCGGGCCCGGTTCTACCCCAGCGATGCGGCACTGGCCAGCTGGTGGGCTCAGGTAGCGCCGGGTACGGCTGAAATTATTTATGAATAATTGGCCTCTAGCCCTTGTAATATAAGGGCGAGCAGCTATTTAAATAATAGCAATTTGGGTGACGTGACGAACTTGGCTTTCCCCTTGTAGGGCGGGTTTGAACCCGCCATGGCCGACTGAAGTCGGCCCTACGACACGCCATTCTTGTCGGCAGTGGGCGTTGTTTCACGTTAAGGCGTTGTTTCACGTTAACGTCCATGTTCAACAAGGACACCCCAAAGCATGAAACACGCGTGCCCTGCGTAGGGCGGGTTTTAACCCGCCATGGCCGACTGAAGTCGGCCCTACGACACGCCATTCTTGTCGGCAGTAGGCGTTGTTTCACGTTAACGGCTACCGTCATTCTTTCCGGTTAATCTTTGGGCCTGAAACTGATCACCAGCACCGGTGGCACACGGCCATCGGTGTCGCGTGGCAGCGCTTCGGTCTTGTCGATGGCTCTGAGCACCGCGTCGTCCCAGGCCTTGTTACCACTGGATTTGAGCAGCTTGCGGCCGATGATGGAGCCCTCGGGTGCGGTGCGCACTTCTACTTCAGCGGTGGGGTTGCCGTTGATGTCTTCGGTGAACACGATGTTGGGTTTGATGCGGGCCTTGATGCGTCCGGCGTAGCTGGCCGACGGCCCGGCTGATTTCAGCGCTGTGCCCGTGGCGCTGGGGCCACCGCTGGCTCCGGCCAGACCGGCGATGCGTTGCAGGTTTTTTTGGCGCTGCGCTTCCAATTGCTTGGCTTGCAGCGCTTCCTGCTTCTTGATCTGTTCGCGTTTGGCTTTGTCGGCCAGGTCTTGTTTGAGCTTGTCTGCCTTGGCTTTTTCTTGCTTGATTTTTTCCAGCTTGGCTTTCTCAAGCTTGGCTTGCTCGGCTTTGAGTTTTTGCTGCTCCAACTCGCGTTGTTTCAACTTGCGCTGCTTTTCCTGTTCCAGCGCAATGTCCACCTTGGGCGGCGGCACCACAGGTTCCGGTGGCGGCAGGGGTGTTGGGGTTGGGGTTGGGGTGGGGGTGGTTCTACTGCCGGTGGCTCTGGGGGCGGCTCTTGTAGTTTGGGGGCGGCTGCCACCGGCACACTGGCCCAGAGTTCGGCCTCGGCAGGTGTCAACTCAGCTTGTCTGCGCCAGTTCACGCCCCAGGTCAAGGCGGCCACCAGCAGGGCATGGGCGATCAAGGCCAGCAGCAGCGCACGCAACAGCCCGGCAGTGGGCGGCGGTGCAAATTCCAGGCGGTCAACCGCGGCGTTCATGGCTGTCCAGTTCAGGGCGCGAGTTGCACCGACAAGCCCACCCGCGCCACACCGGCACGCTGCAAGGTGTCCATGACCTTGACCACCGCTTCGTACTTGACGGCTTTGTCGGCACTGATCACCACCGCCGGGTTGGCCGCACCCGCTTGCGCCTGCTTGACCGCGCTGGCGACTTCCTTGAGGCTGATGCTGCTGGACTTGTCTTTGAGCTTGAGCTGCAACGCCTCGTCTTTGCCAATGATGATTTGCACCACCTGATCAGGCTGCTGGGCGGCCTTGCCGACGCTGGGCAGGTCGATCACGCTGGGGGCGATCAGTGGCGCGGTGACCATGAAAATGATCAACAGCACCAGCATCACGTCAATGAACGGCACCATGTTGATCTCGTTGATGGTGCGGCGACCTCGTCCGCGGTGGGCTACAGCTGCCATGGTGTGCTCCTGTTGCGCTCAGTGGCCGCCGGCCGATTGCGCGCCCACGTTGCGCTGCAAAATATTGGAGAACTCTTCAATGAAGGTCTCCAGCCGGATGGCAATGCGGTCAATGTCGCGCGCAAAGCGGTTGTAGGCCACCACCGCTGGAATGGCGGCAAACAAGCCAATGGCGGTGGCCACCAGCGCCTCGGCAATGCCGGGGGCCACGGTGGCCAGCGTGACTTGCGTGAGCGCAGCCAGACCGGTAAAGGCGTGCATGATGCCCCACACGGTGCCAAACAAGCCCACATAGGGTGACACCGAGCCCACCGAGGCCAGAAAACTCAGGTGCGTTTCCACCACGTCCATCTCGCGCTGAAAGCTGGCGCGCATGGCCCGGCGCGCGCCGTCCATCAGGGTGCTGGGGTCGGTGATGTGGCGTTCGCGCAGTTTTTGGTATTCCCGCATGCCGCTGGCAAAAATGCGCTCCATGGGCCCGGCGGTGCGGGCGTTTTGGGTGGCGGCGGCAAACAGGTCGTTGAGGTTGCTGCCCGACCAGAAGTCGCGCTCAAAGGTGTCGTTGAGCTGCTTGACCTTGCCCAGCGCAAACAGCTTGCGGAAGATGGCTGCCCAACTGGCAATGGAGATGCTGATCAGCAGCGCCATCACCACTTGCACCACCACGCTGGCGTTCAGTACCAATTGAAAGATGGAAAGGTCTTGGTTCATGTCAGTGCGTTCAAGTCAAAGCGTGAAGGATTTGGGTTGGAATTCTGTCGGGTTTGAGCGTGCTGGCGTTGACCCACCCGGCGCGGACCGTGGCCTCGCACAGCAGCACCGGGGTGCTGGCAGTCAAAAAAGCCTGTTGGTGAATTGTCATGGATGCACGCCCTGCTTCCCGCAGAGAAGTTGTAACCAACAGTGCATCGTCGAGCCGGGCGCTTTTTTGGTAACGCACGTCCGCCTGGCTGACCACAAACATGCCGCCCGTGGCCTCGCGCAGGGCGTGCTGGTCAATGCCTTTGGCGCGCAACCATTCGGTGCGCGAGCGCTCAAAAAACTTCAGGTAGTTGGCGTAGTAAACAATGCCACCGGCATCGGTGTCTTCCCAGTACACGCGCACCGGCCAGGTGAAGGTCTCGGCAAAGGGCGCGCGCGCGCTTATCCTTGCGCTCATGCCAGCAAGGCCTTCAGGCGGTCAATGGCCGTGTGCAGTTGAGCCATGGAATTGGCGGTGGAAAAGCGGATGAAATGCTGCGTGTCTGCGCTGCCAAAGTCGCGCCCCGGGGTGACCGCCACATGGGCGCGGTGCATCAGCTCA
>Ga0210024_1002703_pt1 | contig 15097 bp, 13 predicted proteins | sample CryGeymeta201525_FD_183988 | JGI IMG/M metagenome (GOLD analysis project Ga0210024, IMG submission 183988) | Groundwater microbial communities from Crystal Geyser aquifers in Utah, USA - Crystal Geyser metaG 2015-25 (SPAdes) (version 2) | ecosystem: Environmental > Aquatic > Deep subsurface >... | reverse complement strand
TGCGCGCGCCACCAGTGGCGGTGAAGCAGACAAACGGCACCTTTTGGTCGATGGCGGTTTGCACCGCGCGGGCAAAGCGTTCGCCCACCACGCTGCCCATGCTGCCGCCCATGAATTCAAACTCAAGGCAGGCCGCCACCAGGCCAATGCCCATGACCGAGCCGCCCATGACCACCAGCGCATCGGTCTCGCCGGTGTTGTCCATGGCTTCTTTCAGGCGCTCGGGGTATTTGCGGCTGTCCTTGAACTTGAGTGCGTCCACCGGCAGCACTTCCTGCCCTATTTCATAGCGGCCTTCGTTGTCCAGAAACACATTCAGCCGGGCGCGCGCACCAATGCGGTGGTGGTGGCCGCAATTGGGGCAGACGTTCTGGTTTTGCTCCAGGTCGGTCTTGTAGAGCACGGTGTCGCACGCCGGGCATTTGATCCACACACCCTCAGGCACGCTGCGACGCTCTTTCGGGTTGGTTTGCTGGATTTTTGGGGGAAGCAGTTTTTCTAGCCAACTCATATCAATTTCTCCGGGCGTGTTGCGAGCTCTGGATCATAGGGATGTCATTGCGGACGTGATCCGCAATCTAGATGCATTCGGGTGCATGGATGCCGGATCAAGTCCGGCATGACAATTGGCCTGCATTATGAATCCAGCGCGGTACGAATTTCGCGCAGGAAGCTTTGCGCGGTGCTGGCCACCTGGTCGCGTGGCTGGTCGTCAATCAATTGGATGATTTTGCTGCCAATGACCACCGCATCGGCCACCTTGCCAATCGCTTGGGCGGTGGCCGCATCGCGAATACCAAAGCCCACGCCGACTGGCACAGCCACATGGGCACGGATGCGTGGCAGCATGGCCTCGACCGCATCCGTATCGAGCGCGCCCGAGCCGGTGACACCTTTGAGCGACACGTAGTAGACATAGCCCGTGGCGATGCGCCCCACTTGTGCCATGCGTTCTGGCGTGGAAGTGGGCGCTAACAAGAAGATCAAATCCAGCCCGTGAGCCTGGAGGTCGGCGGCAAAGTCCTCGCATTCCTCAGGCGGGTAGTCGACGATCAGCACGCCGTCCACCCCGACGGCTGCAGCATCCCGGACAAATGGGCTTGTAGCCCCCGCTGTGTCTGCGTGAGTAGCTCCATTTTCAAGAGTGGCATGGATCTGGTTGTAACGCTCCACCGGGTTGGCGTAGCCCATCAAGACCACGGGTGTGGTTTGGTTTTGCGTGCGGAATTCACGCACCATGGCCAGCACCTGCGCCAGGCCAATACCAAACGCCAGCGCCTTGTCGCCGGCTTTCTGGATCACCGGGCCGTCGGCGCTGGGGTCGGAAAACGGCACGCCCAGCTCGATCACATCGGCGCCCCCTTGCACCATGGCATGCATCAGCTCGGGCGTGACGTCGGCAAACGGGAAACCTGCGGTGACAAACGGAATCAGCGCCTTGCGGCCCTGGGCATTCAGCTGGGCAAAGGTGGCGGCGATGCGGCTCATTGGGATGCTCCTGAGTTTGTAGCTGTTTGCGCTTGTTTGACAAGGGCTACAGGCACATTTTGTGTGTCGCCTTTGACCGACTGGCCCTGGCAGCTGGGGCGGCAGAAGAAGTCGGCTTTGGACAAGTCGGCCACGGTGCCGATGTCTTTGTCGCCCCGGCCCGACAGGTTGACCAGAATCGACTGGTCAGGGCGCATGGTTTTGGCCAGTTTCATGGCGTAGGCCACCGCGTGGCTCGATTCCAGCGCCGGGATGATGCCCTCGGTGCGGCACAGGTAGTGGAAGGCATCGAGCGCTTCCTTGTCGGTGATGCCGACGTACTGGGCGCGGCCAATGTCGTGAAGGTAAGCGTGCTCGGGGCCGACGCCGGGATAGTCCAGCCCGGCGCTGATGCTGTGGGTCTCAGTCACCTGGCCATTGTCGTCTTGCAGCACATAGGTGCGGTTGCCGTGCAGCACGCCGGGGCTGCCGCGCTGGATGCTGGCCGAATGGTGGCCGCTGTCCATGCCTTCGCCAGCGGCCTCCACACCAATGAGTTGCGTCGCCGCATGCGCAATGTAGGGGTAAAAAATGCCCATGGCGTTGGAGCCGCCGCCGACGCAGGCGGTGACCACGTCGGGCTGCTCGCTCTTGCAGCCAGCGGCTTTGAGCATCTCGGGCAGCTGTACCAGGCATTCCTTGCCGATGACGCTCTGAAAATCGCGCACCATCATCGGGTAGGGGTGCGGGCCGGCCACGGTGCCGATGATGTAGAAGGTGTTGTCCACGTTGGCGACCCAGTCACGCATGGCTTCGTTCAGTGCGTCTTTCAGCGTGCGGCTGCCGCTGGTCACCGGCACCACGGTGGCGCCGAGCAACTTCATGCGGTAGACGTTGGGGCTTTGGCGTTTGACATCTTCGCTGCCCATGTAGACCACGCATTCCAGCCCGTAGCGGGCGCAAATGGTGGCGGTGGCCACGCCGTGCTGACCCGCGCCGGTTTCGGCAATGATGCGTGGCTTGCCCATGCGTTTGGCCAGCATGGCCTGGCCGATGGTGTTGTTGATCTTGTGCGCGCCGGTGTGGTTGAGGTCTTCGCGCTTCAAGAAGATTTGCGCGCCACCCATCTCGCGGCTCATGCGCGCGGCGTGATACACCGGGCTGGGGCGACCCACATAGTGCGCCATCTCGTAGTCAAACTCGGCCATGAAGGCCGGGTCATGCTGGTACTTGGCGTACGCGTCTTTGAGTTCGTTGATGGCGTGGGTGAGGGTTTCAGAGGTGAAACTGCCGCCGTACACGCCAAAGTGACCGCGCGGGTCGGGTTGTTGGTAATTGAACATATTGGTATTTAATTGATAGCTGCTAGCGCTTGCTGAATAAGGGCTAGAGGCCTATTTTGCATATAAGAGTTGGTCGGCTTGGCGAACCGCTGCGACAAACTCGCGAATCTTCTCGGGGTCTTTGATGCCTTTGCGCCCCGGCACTTCGATGCCTGAACTGACATCGACGGCCAGCGTCTTACAGCGTGGCCGCACCTGCGCAATGCCATCGGCCACGTTGGCAGCATTTAACCCACCACTCAAGACGAGGTGAGCGTTGACGTTTGGAGGCAGCAGTGACCAATGGAATGTGTGCCCGCCACCGCCGTACCCGTCAACCTGCGCGTCCAGCAAAATGGCTTGAGCTTGTGAAAAATCTTGAGCAAATTTTAAGAGATCGAAGCGCAGGCCCGCCTCGCCCAAGGGAATACGCGCGGCGCGCAGGTAGGTGCGACCGTCTGGCGCGCAGGCGGCAGCGCAGTCGGCAGGCGATTCATCACCATGAAATTGGATGATAGACCCCGTCACCAAAGCGCTGACCGCTCTCACTTTTGTAGTATCTTCGTTAACAAACAGCAACACCGGCGTGACAAAGGGTGGCAGCCGACGGGCCAGTTCGGCGGCGCGCTCGGGCGTGACATAGCGTGGGCTTGGGGCATACAGCACAAAACCGATGGCATCGGCACCGAGCGCCACCGCAGCGTCGACGTCTTGCTCGCGGGTGAAGCCACACAGCTTGATGCGGGTGCGTGTTGCAGTCATCGGCGCGGTGTCAGTGGTCGTTGGGGTCAATGTCATGGTGCGGCTCCCGGCAGTCCGTCCAGCAGCGTTGGATGCTTGGGCAGGCCCCAGTGCGCATCGTAGCGCGGTCCGACAAAGTACAGGCCATGCGGCGAAAAAGTGGGCGCAGCGGCATCGCGGTCGCGCGCGGCCAGCACTTCGGCCATCCACTCGGGCGGCCTGCGGCCGTCGCCAATCATGATCAGGCAACCCATGATGTTGCGAATCATGTGGTGCAAAAAGGCGTTGGCCTCAAACTCGAAACGCCAGTAGGCGCCGCGCCGCCCAATGTCGATGCGCAACAGATTTTTGACGGGGGAGAGCGCCTGGCAGGCGCTGGCGCGAAACGAGGTGAAGTCGTGCTCGCCCAGCAGGTACTGCGCGGCCACCTGCATTCTGTCAAATTGCAGCGGCTTGAATACCCAGCCGACCCGCCCGGTGTCCAGGCTGGGTCGCACGGCAGCGTCGTAAACGATGTACACATAGCGCCGGGAACTGGCACTGGCGCGGCAGTGAAATTCACGTGGGACTACCTTGGCCCATTGCACGGCGATGTCGCGCGGTAACAAGGCATTGGGGCCGCGTACCCAGGCGTTCTCGCTGCGCTGCACGGGGCTGTCAAAGTGGATGACCTGCATCAGCGCGTGCACGCCCGCGTCGGTGCGGCCGGCACACAGGGTGCTCACGCGCTGTGCGCCAAAGCGCGATAGGGCTTGCTCGAGTTTGTCTTGAACTGTTTGTCCCGAAGGCTGACTTTGCCAGCCCTGGTAGGCCAACCCGTTATAGCTGATGCCCAGCGCGATTCGCTCGCTGGCAATGCCTTGCTGCAACACCCCAAAGTAGCCTGGCGATTAAAGCTTGTTCAGAGCCTGTTGTGCCCGGGACTTGACGTCACCTGAGGCCTCGGCAATGACTTCTTCGATCAGGGCGCGGGCACCATCCTCGTCGCCAATGGCGCGGAACTCGTCGGCCAGCGCAAGTTTGGTTTCCAGCGCGTCCATGACGGGCTCGGGCAGGTCGCCCGGCATGGTCAAGCGGTCTTCGGCCAGGTCAAGCGACAGCGAATCGAGGTCAAATGACAGCATGTCTTTGCCAGCGGCTGCTGGCAGGGGCTCGCCGGCGTTGACCAACGACAGCTCCGGTGCGGGTTCGGCAGCGGGCTCTTCGGCCGGTGCGGGCGTTTCTGCTGGCGCATCGTCTCCGAGCGAAAACTCTGGCAGGAGTGGCGCTTCAGGCGTCGGCTCAGGTTCGGTGGTGATGATTGGTTCGGGCGAACTCGCGGACAGGTCGGCGATGAAGTCCGCCGCGTGTTCTGGCGCTGTTTCCTCCAGGCCGGGCGCCAGCAGGGCCGGTTGCGACTCTTCCATCGCTTGTGGCTCAGTAAAGTCCAGGCTGCCCGGCATGGTGGTGGGCTCGGCCGTCTCGGGCTGGGGCTCTGACGTGGTCGGTTGGTTGTCGATGAGGGTGGGTAGCGGGTCTTCGGCAAGCGCCGCACCGACTGTGGGCTGACCGGCTGGCGTCTGCAAAAACTCGGGTTCTTCCAGTGAAAAATCAAGGTCCAGGTCGAGTTCAGAGCCATCGGACAGGGTGGTTCTGGCCCCGGTGGGCGCCGCCACGGCATCGGCCACCGCGGCACCGGTCACGGCCGCGCCTGCAGCGGCTGGGCTGGCGGTCACGCCGGCGCCAGGTTGACCACCGGGCAGATACAAGGCGTTATCCGGGTCGATTGACAAGCCCTTGTCGCAGATTTGTTCCCACTCGGGGCCACTGCCGTCGGTGAGGTTGAAGGCCAGCGCGGCGACGGATTCAAACGCCTTGAGGTCGCGCCGCTTGGCGTAGATTTCGGCCAACTTGACATGGATGGCCACGCGTTGCGGGGTGTTGCGCAGCGCGTCTTTGAGGATTTCTTCGGCCTGCAAATCACGGCCGTAGGCGAGGTAAACGTCGGCTTCGGCGACCGGGTCGACGTCGTCGGCGGCGTCGAGCTGGCTGGGCGAATACACCATCGACGAGCCAGTGGCCAGACTGTCGCCGGTGTCGACGCTCTGGCCGCCACTGGCGCCGCTGAAGGCATCGGCCAGGGAGCTTTCGGCGAACGTGCTGTCGAGCAAGGTGTCTTGCTTGCGTTGTCTGGTTTTGAGGTAGGCCAGACCAGCCAGCAAACCCAGCAAGGCAACCACGCCGCCGGGCAACATGGGGTTTTCAACCAGCGTGTCGATGAAGCTCGGCTCGGGTGTCGGCTCAGGCAACGTGGCCGCTGGCTTGCTGGCCGCGGGTACCGTCGTCGGCACAGCGACGGCCGCAGACGATGCCGAAGCCGCAGCTTGCACGGGCGCAGCATCCGGCAACGTGGGCAAGTTGGCCAAGGCAGGCGCCTCACTGGCGGCCGACGCGGCAACACCTGCGGGCGCACTGGCTGCAGCGGCAAGATTGTTCAGGTCGGTGAGATTTTTGGCAACTTCTGCGGCGCGCACTTTGGCTTCTTCAGAATTGCGGACTGCGGCCAACTGGTCTTCACCCGACTTGCCTTGGATCGCTCCTTTGGAAAGGGTGAGCTTGTCTGGCGCTGCTGCAGCTGGTGTTTTGTCTTGTACGGTGGCCTGCACCTTACCGCTGACCTCACGGCCTGCCGGTGCGGTTTTGCTTTGTGGGACGTTGTCGGCCAGACGACGACGGAATTCGTTGAAATCCCGGCTTTGGGCGATTACCGTTTGCGCGGCTTCTTCAGCAGGGACCGCGGCCGCCTGGTCTGGTGTTGGTAAGGTGACGATCGCACCGGCCTTGATGCGGTTGACGTTGTCCTGGATAAAGGCATTCGGGTTGCCGCGTAGCATGGCCACCAACATCTGGTCCAGCGACACGTCGGCTGGCTTGTGCTTTGCGGCGATCTGCCCCGCTGTTTCGCCGGGCTTGACCTGAATGGTGGCTGCCCCTGCAGCCTGCGGCTGGGCCACTGGCTTGGGCTTGGCTGAGGCGACCGGTTTGACTGCCGGGGCTTCGACGCTGCGTGCAACGGGCTGCGCAGCTGTCGGTGCAGACTGGATTGGCAGCTGCGCTTTGTCGGGCGCTGCCGCACCGGCGTTGCGCAGGCTCGGTGGGTCGAACAACAAGGTGTAGTCGCGCACGATGCGCCCGGAGCTCCAGGTGGCTTCCAGAATGAGATCGACAAACGGCTCGTTGACTACGCGGTCGCTGCTGAGCTTGAGAAAGGCGCGACCGTTGGCACGGCGCTGTAGCGTGGTTTTCAGGTTGGCTAGCGCGGCGTTGTACTCCAGCCCGGCAGCTTTGAAAGCCTCAGGTGAGGCCACGCCTGTGCTCAGGCTGGCGGCCTCTTCGGCGTTGATGTCCAGAAAGTCAACTTCGGCATGAAGTGGTTCGCCCAGCGCTGATTGGACGGTGACGCGTCCGAGTGACAGGGCCGCTGCGGGAGCGCTTGACAGGGCCAAAAGCACGGCCGCAGCCAAAGCGGTCAGTTGACATTGATAAGACTTCGCAATCAATTTATGCACTCCGGTTGAACAACGGCCTGGGGCGGCGCGATGCGGGCATTGTGCCCCGAATCTTCAGACAATAAAAAGCACCTTAACATCAATGCGTTAGCCTGACAAGTTAAGACAGTGAGTCAACTTCGGGTCAGCGTCGTTGGATGCCAAAGTGGCGATTCTATGTTGTCGCTCTGCAACGAAACGGTGGTGCGTGGAAACAGTTTGCAACAGCGGTTCGCCGCAGCTGTGCTATCAGGCTTGCAACAAAATCCGCAGCATGCGGCGCAGCGGCTCGGCTGCACCCCAGAGCAATTGGTCGCCGACGGTGAAGGCGCCGAGGTAGTCCGGGCCCATGGCCAGCTTGCGGATGCGGCCGACCGGAATGGTCATGGTGCCAGTGACGGCGACCGGGGTCAGGTCTTTGATGCTGGCTTCACGCGTGTTGGGTACCACTTTGACCCATGGGTTGTCGGCGGCGATCATCGCTTCGATATCTGCGGTGGGTACGTTCTTTTTCAGCTTGAAGGTGAGCGCCTGGCTGTGGCAGCGCATGGCACCGACGCGCACGCAAAAACCGTCGACCGGCACGGCGGGTATGCCAAAGCCGTCGCCCATGCCCATGATCTTGTTGGTCTCGGCCATGCCTTTCCACTCTTCGCGCGACTTGCCCCAGTCGGCGGTGTCACGGTCTTGACCAATGCCCAGATCCTTGTCGATCCAGGGAATCAGCGAGCCGCCCAGGGGAACGGCAAAGTTGGCGGTCTCCGCGGCTGTCAGGGCGCGCTGTTTGGCAATGACCTGGCGGTCGATCTCCAGAATGGCGCTCTTGGGATCGTTCAACAGTGCCGCGACTTCCTTGTAGAGCGTGCCGTATTGGGTGAGCAGTTCGCGCATGTGTTGCGCGCCGCCGCCGCTGGCAGCCTGGTAGGTCTGGGTACTCATCCACTCGACCAGGCCGGCCTTGTAGAGTGCACCCACGCCCATGAGCATGCAGCTGACCGTGCAGTTGCCGCCGATCCAGTTGTTGCCGCCCTTGGCCAGCGCGTTTTTGATGACGGGCATGTTGACCGGGTCGAGGATGATGACCGCGTCGCTTTTCATGCGCAGGGTGGATGCCGCGTCGATCCAGTGCCCACGCCAGCCGGCCGCGCGCAGCTTGGGAAACATCTTGGTGGTGTAGTCGCCGCCTTGTGCGCTGATGATGATGTCGCAGCGCTTGAGCGCGTCGATGTTGAACGCGTCTTGCAGCAGCGTTTCGTTCTTGGCCATGGTGGGCGCCTTGCCGCCAGCGTCGGAGGTGGAAAAGAACACCGGTTCAATGAGCTTGAAGTCGCCCTCGGCTTGCATCCGGTCCATCAGGACCGAGCCGACCATGCCACGCCAGCCAACCAGACCGACCAAGTTACCTACCTTCATGCTGTACCTCTTGCGAAAATGAATTAATGAATTTGACGATAACGGGCTTGGGTTGCGTTGTCATCACAGTGCTTTCACGACGGCGTCACCCATTTCGACGGTGGAGACGCGGATGGTGCCGCCGCCGTAGATATCACCGGTGCGCAGTCCCTGACGCAACACCGCTTGCACAGCTGCTTCAATGCGCTGCGCAGCGTCGGCCTGATTCAGGCTGAAGCGCAGCATCATTGCCGCGCTGAGAATGGTCGCCAGTGGGTTGGCGATACCCTTGCCTGCGATGTCCGGGGCGCTGCCGTGCCTCGGCTCGTACAAACCGAAGTTGTTGGCGTTCAGACTGGCCGAGGGCAGCATCCCGATTGAGCCGGTCAGCATCGACGCCTCATCCGACAAAATGTCGCCAAACAGGTTGCCGGTGACGATTACGTCAAACGCCTTGGGCGCGCGCACCAGCTGCATGGCCGCGTTGTCGACGTACATGTGGTCAAGCGTCACGTCAGGGTACTGCTGGCCCACTTCGGTGACCACATCGCGCCAGAACTGGAAGGTCTCCAGCACATTGGCTTTGTCGACGCTGGTGACCTTTTTGTTGCGTTTACGCGCGGCCTGAAACGCCACGTGGGCGATGCGCTCGATCTCGGGGCGGCTGTAGCGCATGGTGTCATACGCCTCGTCGGTGCCGGGGAAGTGACCGTCGGTCGCGGTTCGCCTGCCGCGCGGCTGGCCAAAATAAATGTCGCCGGTGAGTTCGCGGATGATCAGGATGTCGAGTCCGGCGACCAGTTCGGGTTTGAGGCTGGAGGCGTTGACGAGTTGTTCGTAGCAAATGGCCGGTCGGAAGTTGGCAAATAGCCCCAGGTTTTTGCGCAGCCCCAAGATGGCTTGTTCCGGGCGCAGGTGGCGTTCCAGCTTGTCGTATTGCCAATCGCCGACCGCACCGAACAGCACAGCGTCCGCTTCTTTGGCCAGTTTCAGCGTGGCCTCGGGCAAGGGGTGACCGTGCGCGGCATAGGCGCAGCCGCCGACCAGCGCCGATTCCATCTCCAACGGAAGGTCCAGCGCCTTGAGTACCTTGACGGCCTCGGCGACGATCTCGGGGCCGATGCCGTCGCCGGCTAAAACTGCAATTTTCATGATGTCAAAAGGGTATTGATTTAGTAGCTGCTCAGGCAATCATGGTATGGGCTAGCCAAGGTTTTTGTGCCAACCGTTCGGCCTCGAAAGCTTTGATCTTGTCGGCGTGACGCAGGGTCAAGCCGATGTCATCAAGGCCGTTGAGCAGGCAGTATTTGCGAAAGGCCTGAACTTCGAACGGCAGTTCAACCCCGTCGGGCTTGACGACGACCTGGCGTTCCAGGTCGATGGTCAGCGTGTAGCCGACAAACGCCGCGACCTCATTGAAGAGCTGCGCCACCTGAGCCTCGCCCAGCACGATCGGCAGCAAGCCGTTTTTGAAACAGTTGTTGAAAAAGATGTCGGCGTAGCTGGGCGCGATGATGGCGCGAAACCCATACTGATCCAGCGCCCAGGGCGCATGCTCGCGCGAGGAGCCGCAACCAAAATTCTTGCGCGCCAACAAGATGCTGGCGCCCTGAAAACGTGGTTGATTCAAAACAAAGTCCGGGTTGGGGCGGCGGCTGGCGGGGTCCTGGCCGGGGTAGCCCGCATCCAGATAACGCCATTCGTCAAACAGGTTTTGGCCAAAGCCGGTCTTGCGGATCGACTTGAGGAACTGTTTGGGGATGATCGCGTCGGTATCGACGTTTTCGCGGTCCATCGGGGCGACCAGGCCCTTGAGCAAGGTAAATTTTTGCATCTTCAGACCTATTTTTTGGCTGCGCCTTCGATGGTCTGACCCGCTTTTTGCAAATCCTGACCCACGCCCTTGACGGTGTTGCAACCAGTGATAGCCAAGACGGCCACAAGCAGCAGCAAAGCGTTAAAGGTTTTCATTCTATGTTTCCTTCAGTGCGGTTTAGACAAATCTTCTGACGTCGACAAAATGGCCGTGAATCGCGGCAGCAGCGGCCATGGCCGGACTGACCAGGTGGGTGCGCCCACCGGCGCCTTGGCGGCCCTCAAAATTGCGGTTGCTGGTGGAAGCGCAGCGTTCACCTGGCTCCAACCGGTCGGCGTTCATGGCCAGGCACATGGAGCAGCCGGGTTCACGCCATTCAAAGCCCGCAGCCTTGAAAATTTCATGCAAGCCTTCGCGCTCGGCCTGTTCCTTGACCAGACCGGACCCCGGGACGACCATGGCCAGGCGGATGTTGGCAGCAACCTTGCGGCTCAGCGTTTTGACGATGGCGGCCGCTTCGCGCATGTCTTCAATGCGGCTGTTGGTGCACGAGCCGATGAAAACCTTGTCGACGTACAAGTCATTGAGCGCCTTGCCGGGCTCAAGTCCCATATAAGTCAGTGCACGTTCAATCGCGCCGCGCTTGTTGGCGTCTTTTTCCTTGTCGGGATCGGGCACACAGTCGTTGATGCCCAGAACCATTTCGGGCGATGTGCCCCAGGTGACTTGCGGCACCAGTGTCCCCGCGTCGAGTGTGACCGTGGCGTCAAAGTGCGCGCCGACGTCTGAGTGCAATGTTTTCCAGTAGGCCACCGCCTGATCCCATTCGACGGCGGCGGCAGCGTCATTGGCGGCGTGCGCGCCTGGCGCCAAGGGGCGCCCCTTGATGTAGGCGATGGTTTTTTCGTCGACACCAACCAGACCAGCGCGCGCGCCAGCCTCAATGGCCATGTTGCAGAGGGTCATGCGGCCTTCCATGCTCAGCGCGCGGATGGCGTCGCCACCAAACTCAATGGTGTAGCCGGTACCACCGGCGGTGCCGATCTTGCCAATCACCGCCAGCACAATGTCTTTAGCGGTGCAGCCGCGCGGTAGCGTTCCATTGACCTGAACCAGCATGTTTTTGGCTTTTTTGGCCAACAGTGTCTGTGTGGCCAGGACGTGTTCGACTTCACTGGTGCCAATACCGTGTGCCAGCGCACCAAATGCGCCGTGCGTCGAGGTATGCGAGTCGCCGCAGACGACGGTCATGCCTGGCAAGGTGGCACCGCTCTCGGGCCCGATGACGTGAACGATCCCTTGGCGCTTGGACAAAAAGGGGAAGTAAGCTGCCGCACCGTATTCCTTGATGTTGCTGTCAAGCGTCAGCACCTGTTCCTTGCTGGTGGGGTCGGTGATGCCGTCGTAGCCGCGCTCCCAGCCCTGGGTTGGCGTGTTGTGGTCAGCTGTGGCGACGATTGAACTGGTGCGCCAGACCGGTCGCAGTGCTTGGCGCAGACCTTCAAATGCCTGCGGACTGGTGACCTCATGCACCAGATGCCGGTCGATGTACAACAAGGCCGTGCCGTCGTCTTCAGTGTGAACGACGTGCTCGTCCCAGAGTTTGTCGTACAAAGTGCGTGCCGTCATGTGGGGGTTCCTGTGAACTGCTTGAATGAAAAGGCGATTTTAAGCGGGTGCAATGGCTGCTGTTGTATCTGGCCGAGTGTTGGTCAGCGCAGGGGCATAAAAAAAGCCTGCCGGTGTTGCCACCGGGCAGGCTGGGTTCAAACAACCAGGAATTAACGCTGGTCGATCGGCTTGACGGTGCGGGTGACCGAGCCGGTAAACAACTGACGTGGACGGCCGATCTTGTATTCGGGGTCGCTGATCATCTCGTTGAGCTGGGCGATCCAGCCCACCGTGCGTGCCAACGTGAAGACGCCGGTGAACAAGTTGACTGGAATGCCGATCGCACGTTGCACGATGCCTGAGTAGAAGTCGACGTTGGGGTAGAGCTTGCGCGACACAAAGTACTCGTCTTCCAGGGCGATTTTTTCGACTTCTTTGGCGAGTTTGAACAAGGGGTCATTACCCAGGCCGAGTTCTGCCAAAACCTCGTCGCAGGTTTCCTGCATGAGTTTGGCACGCGGGTCGTAGTTCTTGTACACACGGTGGCCAAAGCCCATGAGCTTGACACCAGAGTTTTTGTCCTTGACCTGTTCCATGAACTGGCCAACCTTGGCAACGCCGCCTTGGCGCTGGATGTCCTCGAGCATGTTCAGGCAGGCTTCGTTGGCACCACCGTGTGCCGGACCCCACAGGCAGGCCACACCAGCAGCAATCGCCGCAAACGGGTTGGTGCCGGACGAGCCGCACAGCCGAACGGTGGACGTCGAGGCGTTTTGCTCGTGATCAGCGTGCAGGATGAAGATGCGGTCCAACGCACGTTCGAGCACCGGATTGACCTTGAACTCTTCGCACGGTGTACCAAACATCATGCGCAGGAAGTTGCCCGCGTAGCTGAGGTCATTTTGCGGGTACATGTACGGTTGACCCATACCGTATTTGTAAGCCATGGCGACCAGTGTTGGCATCTTGGCAATCAGGCGGATAGCAGCAATCTTGCGATGTTCCGGGTTGTGGATGTCGGTGCTGTCGTGATAGAACGCCGACAAGCCACCCACCAGCCCTGTCAACACAGCCATCGGGTGCGCATCACGGCGGAAACCACGCAGGAAAAACTGCATCTGCTCGTTGACCATGGTGTGGTTGATGATCAGCTTGTGGAAGCCGTCACGCTCGGCCTGGTTGGGCAGCTCGCCATTGAGCAACAGGTAGCAGGTGTCGAGGTAATCGCACTGCGTCGCCAATTGCTCGATGGGATAACCGCGGTACAGCAATTCACCTTTGTCGCCATCGATGTAAGTGATGGCCGATTGGCATGAGGCTGTGGACAGGAAGCCCGGGTCGTACGTGAACATGCCGGTTTGCCCATAAAGCTTGCGGATGTCGATGACGTCCGGACCGACGTTACCGTGGTAAACGGGCAATTCAACGCTGGGACTGCCATTGCTGAACGACAGGGTGGCTTTATTTTCAGCTAGCTTCATTTTGACCTTTCGTGGTTGCTCTTAACATGTTCAAAACTTCAATCACTTCATCGCGAACCATCTCCGGATTGACCTGCGCAAGCGACTTGCGTCCCAAGTGCAGATCCAGCAGGTCGGAGTCGGCGAGTTCCATTAGAGTGCTCAGACCTTGCGCCTGCTTGACAGTCAAGGTTGACGAATACTTTTTAAAGAAACGATCAATAAAAATATCGTTCTCAAGAAGGCCCCTGCGACTGCGCCACCGGAGCTTGCTGAGCGCTCTTTCATCTATCAGTTCATTTGCCTCCTCGGGCACAACGATTGACATCTTGGTTTAAATGGCGCGACGCACCATCAGTTCCTTGATTTTGCCGATGGCACGTGTCGGGTTCAGACCCTTGGGACAGACGTCAACACAGTTCATGATGGTGGTGCAACGGAACAAACGGTAGGGGTCTTCCAGGTTGTCCAGTCGTTCGCTGGTTGCCTCATCACGGCTGTCGGCAATGAAACGGTAGGCTTGTAACAAACCGGCCGGGCCAACAAATTTGTCTGGGTTCCACCAGAACACCGGGCAACTGGTGGAGCAGCAGGCGCACAAAATGCACTCATACAAGCCGTTGAGCTCCTCGCGCTCTTCGGGGCTTTGCAGGCGTTCCTTTTCCGGTGGGCGAACGTCGTTGATCAGATAGGGTTTGATGGAATGGTACTGTTTGAAGAACAGTGTCATGTCGACGATCAGGTCACGCACCACGGGCAAACCGGGTAGCGGTTTGAGGGTGATGGTGTCGGGCAGCGTCAACAGGTTGACCAGGCAGGCCAGACCATTCTTGCCGTTGATGTTCATCGCGTCAGAGCCACAAATCCCTTCACGGCAGGAGCGGCGGTACGACAGGGTGGGGTCAAGTTTCTTGAGCTTGGTCAAGGCGTCAAGCAGCATGCGGTCGCCAGCATCGAGCTCAATCTCGAGCGTTTGCATGTAGGGTTTTGCGTCGGTATCCGGGTTGTAGCGATAAATGTGGAATGTGCGTTTAGCCATGATTTACTTCCTTAAATGCGGGCAGCAACTCGATTCTGCCGTCAAGATTTCATAAAAATTAGAAGGTCCGAACCTTGGGTGCAATGGATTCTGCGGTCAGGGGCTTCATGACTACCGGCTTGTAGCTAAGTGAATTGGTTGCTTTGTCCCACAAGGTGTGCTTGAGCCAGTTCACGTCGTCGCGGCCCAGCGGGCATTGCGGGTCATCGGCTGGGCGATCATAGTCACGCACACTGTGGGCACCGCGGCATTCGTGCCGCGCTGCTGCGGAGACCATGGTGGACTGCGCCACTTCGATCATGTTGTCAACTTCAAGGGCTTCAATGCGCTCAGTGTTAAAAATCTGCGATTTGTCAGTCAGTTTGATGTTCTCAACGCGGCTGCGCAGCGCTGCAATCTTGACGACGCCTTCGTCCATGCTCGCTTGTGTCCGGAAAACGCTGGCATGCTCTTGCATGGTGTCACGGATGGTGTTGGCCACGTCTTGCGCATATTCACCTGTGCTGGCGGTGTTCAAACGGTTCAGACGCTCCAGTGATATGTCAGCGCCATTGGCCGGGATGGGCTTGTGTTCTTTGTTCTTTTGGTTGTATTCGATGATGTGCAAACCGGCAGCACGACCAAAGACCACGATATCCAGCAGCGAGTTACAACCCAGACGGTTGGCGCCATGCACGCTGACGCAAGCACATTCGCCAACGGCGTACAGTCCGTTGACAACC
>Ga0210024_1002688_pt1 | contig 15132 bp, 14 predicted proteins | sample CryGeymeta201525_FD_183988 | JGI IMG/M metagenome (GOLD analysis project Ga0210024, IMG submission 183988) | Groundwater microbial communities from Crystal Geyser aquifers in Utah, USA - Crystal Geyser metaG 2015-25 (SPAdes) (version 2) | ecosystem: Environmental > Aquatic > Deep subsurface >... | reverse complement strand
CGCGGGGCGCGCGCCTGTTGGGGATCCGTGCCGAGGCCGACGGTGCGCGCGAGATTGCCCGCCGCGCCCGCGGCACACCGCGCATTGCCGGGCGGCTGTTGCGCCGGGTTGTCGATTTCGCCCTCGTCGAAGGCGATGGCACCCTGACCCGCGCCATTGCCGATTCGTCGCTGGGGCGGCTGGGGGTCGATCACATGGGGTTGGACGGGGCTGACCGGCGGTATCTGTCGCTGATCGCCGACAATTATCAGGGTGGGCCGGTGGGGGTGGAAACCCTGTCGGCGGCGCTGTCGGAATCCCGCGATGCGCTGGAAGAGGTGATCGAGCCGTTTTTGCTGCAACAGGGGCTGATCCAGCGCACGCCGCGCGGGCGGATGCTGGCGCAAAAGGCCTGGGCGCATCTGGGCCTGCCGATGCCGCGTGTGGCAGGGCAGGCCGATCTGTTTTCTGACGACTAGATTTTGTCGGCCAGGGCAGCGGGCAATCCTGCCACCGCCAGAACCGCCGCCACTGGATCACCGGCCAGGCTCGCCTCGGCCAGCGCGGCGGCCTTTGGATCGTCCAGCGGCCGCCCGGCGGCTGTTTCCGCGCGCACGAACGCCACCCAAGCGGCGATTGCGGCCGCGATGGCGGGGGCGGGCAGGCCCGCCGCCTGCCGGTCGGCCCATGTCGCGGCAAGGCGCTGGGGCAATTTCTGGCTGCCATCCATCGCGATCTGGCGCAGCTTGTGGTGCAGCGCGGGGTTGGCGAACCGTGCGATCAAAGCATTGGCATAGGCGGGCGCATCGGCGCGCACCGTGTCGGGCAGCGTCTCGGCCGCCTCGTCCATGATCGCGCGCGCACCGCTCAACAGCGCGGGGTCGGCGATGGCCTGATGCACAAAGTCATATCCGGCCAGCGTGCCGGCATAGGCAAGCCACGAATGGGCACCGTTCAGCAGCCGCAGTTTGCGCAATTCGTAAGGCGCCACATCCTCGACCAAACGCGCGCCTGCGGTTTCCCACGCGGGGCGGGGCCCGACGAACCGGTCTTCGATCACCCAGTCGGTAAAGGCTTCGGTGGCCACGGGGGCGGCATCGGTGCGGCCCGTTGCCTGTGCCACTTCAGCGATCAGGGCGTCGGTTGTGGCGGGGGTGATCCGATCAACCATGGTGTCGGGACAGCTGACATGCCCAGCCAGCCAAGGCACCAGATCGGGCGCGGCCCGTTCGCAGAACCGGATCAGCGCGCGGTGCAGCGTTCCGCCATTGGCCGACAGGTTGTCACAACTGATCAGGGTGATCGGCCCGGCCCCGGCATCGCGCCGCGCCGCCAACCCTCTGGCGAGAAACCCATAAATGGTTTGTATCCCGCCTTCAAGGTCGGCCTGCACAGCGGGGTGCGTCAGATCGAGGGCGCCATCATTGCCCAAGGCATAGCCTTTTTCGGTAATGGTGAATGTCACCACATGGGTGTCGGGGGCGGCAAGGCGCGCGAGGATCGTTGCGCCCTCTTCGGAGGCGACCAGAATCTCGTCGATACAGTCGATCCTGTGGTACTCCACCCCGCCCGCATCCTTGACGGCCAGAGTATATTCAAAGCCTTGCGGCGACAACAAATCGCGTATCGCAGGGCTGCGCAGCGATACGCCGGAAATCGCCCAGCCGCCAGCGGCCCAAGTATACCACGCCTGATGGGCGCGATGGAAATTGCCGGTGCCAAAATGAACGATCCTTTGCATCACACGTTCCCCAGCCGATAGGCGCGCCGCACCAGCCCGGTGGACAATTCGCCTGCCACGCGGCGTGCATCATCCGCACCGAACACGCCCCTCTCCACCTGTTCGCCCAGGTGCAGCGCGACACCCTGTCGCCACACATCATGGCGCGCCGGGATCGAACAGAAGGCGCGGGTATCGTCGTTGAACCCGGCCAGGTTCCAGTATCCGGCGGTTTCGACCACCCGGTCGAAATATCGTGCGATGCCACGCGCACTGTCGTGAAACCACCAAGGCGGCCCGATCCGCAGGCAGGGCCAGTGCCCCGCCATCGGGGCCAGCTCGCGCGCATAGGTGGATTCGTCCAGCGTGAACAGAATCATCTGGAACCCCGGCACATGGCCGACCTGATCCAGCAGCGGCCCCAGGCCGCGCACCCAATCGGTGGCCACCGGAATGTCGGCGCCCATGTCGCGCCCATAGTGGCGCAGGATCGCGGCGTTGGTGTTGCGCCGTGATCCGGCGTGATATTGCATCACCAGCCCGTCATCACAGGCCATGCGGGCGGATTCGACCAGCATATGCGCATTGAACAGTGCCGCCTCGTCCGCGGTGCAGCTGCCGGCCCTTGCCTTGGCGTACAAATCCTCCATCCGCTCGGGCACCCAGGCGGTGCGCACCACCTCTTGCGCATGGTCGGTTGCGGTGGCGCCCATCGCCTTGAAGGCGGCGCGCCTGTCCCGCAGGGCCAGCAGGAAGCTGTCGAAGCTGTCGATGTCGTGCATCTGGCCCAACGCACTGATCGCATCGGCAAACCGTTCGTCGGCTGGGTTGAACAGGCCATCGGGGCGGAACGTGGGAATCACCTTCCCCGCCCAACCCGAGGCGGCGATCGCGCGGTGATGGTCCAGCGGGTCGGTGGCGGCGTCGGTGGTGGCCAGAACCTCGATCCCGAAGGATTGGAAAAGGGCGCGTGGGCGATAGGCAGGGTGCTTCAGCGCCGAATCGATCTGGTCGTACATCGCATCGGCCGTCGCCGGACCAAACGGCGTGTCCAGGCCAAAGGTTTCACGAAACATGAACGTCAGCCAAGCGTGCGACGGCGTGCCCAGAAACAGATGCCAATGGTCTGCGAACAGGCGCCAGATGGCACGGCTGTCGCGCTGGGCCGGGGCCAGCCCGATGCCCAGACGATCCAATCCGATGCCTTGGGAATAGAGCATCCGGAAAAGATAATGATCGGGAACCAGAATCAGGCTGGTCGGGTCGGGAAAGGGCGCGTCACTGGCGAACCACGCAGGATCACAGTGGCCGTGGGGCGAGATGATGGGATCGTTGCGGATCGCTTCGTACAGATCGCGCGCGACTGGGGGCAGGGCAAGATTGGGCATGGCGGGCCTTTCACAGCTTTTTTGCACCCTATCGCAGCGCGCGACAGGGGCAACAGGCTTTGCCACTCTTGCGCTTGGGGGCCGGGGCGGGTCAACTGCGCCGCGAACCGCAAGGAGAGTCGTCATGGCCGATATCGTCACCGTCCGCGACCTGCGGAAATCCTATCCCGACGGGTTTCAGGCGCTGAACTCTGTCAACCTGTCGATCCGCGAGGGCGAGATACTGGCGCTCCTGGGGGCCAATGGGGCGGGCAAGACCACGCTAATCTCGGCGATTTGTGGTATTGTCAACGCGACCAGCGGCACGATCACCGTGGGCGGGCATGATGTGATCACCGGCTATCGTGCCGCGCGGCGGCTGATCGGGTTGGTCCCACAGGAAATCAACCTTGAGCCGTTTGAAAAGGTGATCAATACGGTGCGCTTTTCGCGCGGGCTGTTCGGGTTTCAACGCAACGAGGCGCATATCGAAAAGGTGCTGCGCGATCTGTCGCTGTGGGACAAGAAGAACAGCCGGATCAATGAATTGTCCGGCGGGATGAAACGCCGGGTGCTGATTGCCAAGGCGCTGAGCCACGAACCCAGGGTGCTGTTTCTGGATGAACCCAGCGCCGGGGTGGATGTTGAACTGCGCAAGGACATGTGGCGCGTCGTCGAACGGCTGCGCCAGGACGGTGTGACGATCATCCTGACCACCCATTACATCGAAGAGGCCGAGGCGATCGCTGACCGGATCGCCGTGATCGCCAAGGGTGAAATCCTGTTGGTCGAGGAAAAGGCCGCGCTGTTGCAGCGGTTGGGCAAGAAACAGATGGTGATCCATCTGCAAACCCCGGTGCGCGACATCCCGATGGAGCTGGAGCGTTACAACCTCGACATCGGGCCGGATGGCAGCCTGATCTATTACTACGACACGCGGGGCAAGCGGACGGGCATCACCATGCTGTTGTCCGATCTGGCGGCGGCAGGGCTGACCCTGCGCGACGTGCAGACCCGGCAAAGCAGCCTGGAAGATATTTTTGTCGATCTGGTGCAAAAGGACGCATGATGAACCTGACCGCCATCCGCGCGATTTATGTCTTTGAAATGTCGCGCACCTTTCGCACGCTGGTGCAATCCGTGGTGTCGCCGGTGCTGTCCACCTCGCTGTATTTCGTGGTGTTCGGGGCCGCCATTGGCAGCCGTATCGAAACGGTCGAGGGTGTCAGTTATGGGGCGTTCATCGTACCAGGGCTGATCATGCTGTCGGTGCTGGTGCAATCGGTCAGCAATGCCAGTTTCGGCATCTATTTCCCGAAATTCATCGGCACGATCTATGAATTGTTGTCGGCGCCCGCGTCTTTTGTCGAAATCACCGCGGGTTATGTTCTGGCGGCGGCGACAAAATCGTTGATGATCGGGCTGGTCATCCTCGGCACGGCCTATGTCTTTGTCGACATCACCATCCTGCACCCGGTCTGGATGCTGACATTTCTGGTGACGACATGCCTGTCGTTTTCGCTGTTGGGGTTCATCATCGGCATCTGGGCGGGCAATTTCGAACAGTTGCAACTGGTGCCGCTGCTGATCGTGACCCCCTTGGTATTTCTGGGTGGGTCTTTCTATTCGATCACGATGTTGCCGCCGGTGTGGCAGACGATCACCCTGTTCAACCCGGTGGTCTATCTTGTTTCGGGGTTCCGCTGGTCGTTCTTCGGTACTTCGGATGTGTCCATCGGCTATTCCATCGGGGCGATTGCGCTGTTTACCATCGTTTGCCTGCTGATCATCGGCTGGATCTTCAAGACCGGGTATCGGTTGCGCAAGTGATCTGGCAGCGGTGTGCAGGGGCCACACTGCGCCGGCCACGGGGGCGGTGGCCTTGTTGCCGGGCCGACCACGCTCTACATCCTTCAGTATGAAAAGATTTATCCCATTTTTGCCAAAACCGCCCAGCGTGTCGGTGATCCGCCTGCAAGGGGTGATTGCCACTGGCGCGCGGGGCGGGTTGAACGACGCGGGTCTTGCCGCGCTGATTGAAAAGGCGTTTTCGCGGGGCAAGCCAAAGGCGGTGGCGATTGTCCTCAATTCGCCGGGCGGCAGCCCTGTGCAATCGTCGCTGATCGCGGCGCGCATCCGGCGGCTGTCCGTCGAAAAGAACGTGCCGGTCCACGCCTTTGTCGAGGATGTGGCGGCCTCGGGCGGGTATTGGCTGGCCTGTGCGGCCGATCACATCTGGGCAGATGAAACATCCATCGTCGGCTCGATCGGGGTGATCTCGGCGGGGTTCGGCCTGGACGAATTCATCCAGCGCCATGGCATAACCCGCCGGGTGTACACCGCCGGCCAGTCCAAATCCATGTTGGACCCGTTCCAGGCGGAAAAGCCCGAGGATGTGACGCGCTTGAAACAGTTGCAGGAGCAGATCCACGCCGCCTTCATCGCCCATGTGAAAAACCGGCGGGCGGGCAAACTGCCCGAAGGGCGCGATCTGTTCACCGGTGAAATCTGGGTGGGCGCGGGCGCGCAAGAGGTGGGCCTGATCGACGGCACCGCCCATCTTGTGCCGAAAATGAAAGAGCTGTTTGGCAAGGACGTGCGGTTCAATGTGTTTGATCAGCGGCGTTCGGTTCTGGCGCGCTTTGGGCTCACGCTGGGTCAGGGCGCGGTGAACGCCCTGGAAGACCGTGCCGCATTTGCCCGGTTCGGATTGTGATCGTATGATCAAGGTCGTCAGCCTGTTTCTGATCGCCATTGTCGTGCTGGCCATGTTCGGGAAACTGCGGTTTCCGGGGCAAAAGCGGCTGTCGTCGATGAAATGCACCGATTGTGGGCGCTATCGCATCGGCAAGGCGCCGTGCAGCTGCGGCAAGAAAAGGGGCTGAGATGGCGTTCGCCTATGCCACGCTGGGCCTGGTGATTCTGCTGTTGGCAGGTGACTCGCTGGTGCGCGGTGCGGTCAACCTTTCGCTGCGGCTGGGCGTGCCGGCGCTGATCGTGTCGCTGACCATCGTCGCCTTCGGCACGTCGGCACCGGAACTTCTGATTTCGGTGCAGGCGATCCGTGGCGACCTGCCCGGAATCGCGCTGGGCAATGTCGTGGGCAGCAACACCGCCAACGTGCTGATGGTGCTGGGCCTGCCGGCGATCATTGCCGCGATGAACATGCAAACCTGCGACACCCGCAAGAGTTACACCATGATGCTTGGGGTCAGTGTTCTGTTCATTGCGCTGTGCTTTCTGGGTCCGCTCACATGGTGGCACGGATTGATCCTGTTGGCTGGGCTGGCGGTGATGCTGGGCGATCAGCTGCGCGAAACCCTGGCGCATCGGCAAAGCCGGAAAGAAGAGGAAAGCGAAGACGAGGGCATCGAAGGCGCAGATCCGTCGATGACCGGCTGGAAAATCGCGCTGTTTCTGGTGCTGGGTCTGATCGGCTTGCCGCTGGGCGCCGATCTGCTGATCGACGGGGCCAGCACACTGGCCCGGCGTTATGGTGTCAGTGAAACGGTGATCGGGCTGACCCTGGTGGCGGTGGGCACGTCTTTGCCAGAACTGGCAACCACGGTGATGGCGGCGTTGCGGCGACAGGCCGACGTCGCCATGGGCAACGTGATCGGGTCGAACATGTTCAACCTGCTGGCGATCATCGGTATTGCGTCTTTGATCGGGCCAATCCCTGTGGACGATCAGTTTCTGACATTCGATCTGTGGGTCATGCTGGCCGCCGCGCTGGTGCTGGCGCCCTTTGTGTTTCTGCGCTGGACGATGACACGGGCCTGGGGCCTGGGCTTGACTGCGCTTTACGGGCTCTACCTGTACGCCGTGGTTTCCTGAACCAAGGATAATGCGATGACGATGACACGCGCCCTCGTAACCGGCGGGGGCCACCGGCTGGGCCGCGCCATGGCGCTGTATCTGGCCCGGCGTGGCTGTGATGTTGCGGTGCATTACAACACCTCGCAGGCGGCCGCCGCGGCGGTGGCAGGGGCCGTATGCGCCCTCGGGCGTATCGGCGTTACCGTACAGGCCGATCTGCTGGACGAGGCGGCGGTACAGCGGGTGCTGCCCGAGGCGGCGCAGGCGCTGGGCGGACCGATACAGGTGTTGATCAACAATGCCTCGGTGTTCGAGCGTGACAGCTATGCCACCGCCACCCGCGACAGTTGGGACAGGCATATGGAAAGCAATCTGCGCGCGCCCTTCGTGCTGATTCAGGCATTGGCCACCCAGGCCCCGCGCGCCGCGCTGGATGAGAACGGCGAGCCTTTGGCACAGGCGCTGGCGGTGAACATGATTGATCAGCGGGTGCGCCGCCTGACCCCGGATTTCACCAGCTATACGATTGCCAAGATGGGTCTGTGGGCGCTGACCCGCACGGCGGCCCAGGCGCTGGCGCCCGATGTCCGGGTCAATGCGATCGGTCCTGGCCCAACGCTGCAAGGCGCGCGTCAATCTGACGAACAGTTCGCCCGACAGCGCGCCGCGACGGTCCTGCACCGGGGCGCCAACACCTCGGACATTACCGCAGCGCTGGGTTATTTCCTCGACGCGCCGGCCATCACCGGACAGCTTCTGTGCGTTGACGGGGGGCAGCATCTGGCGTGGCAAACCCCGGATGTGGTGGGGGTGGAATAGCCCCGGCCGACTTGCCCAGGAACAAGTTGTACACTTCATCAGTGCCCGTCATAAATCTGTTAGGTTTTGTTTAATTATTTCAATACATTGCAAATACAGAGAAAAAATTCCTTTAAGAATGAAGTACTTATAGTTCTGCCTGTTTTTTGAGCAAGCCCATGAAGCGCGCCAAAACAAACAAAAATTTGCAGATGCCCGAAACTTGCCCTCAGAGTTATCCACAGATTCAGTGGGTATGTTCACGCTTGCCTGTGCCGCAATGGCATTGCAGACAAACCCCAGAATCATGATGGTATGCGAATGACCGAACCCGACAGCCGTCCCACCGGCCACGCCTGCATCCAGAGCTATCTCAAGACGCTGGACAACTCACCCGGCGTCTATCGGATGTTGGATTCGCGGGGGGCGGTTCTGTATGTCGGCAAGGCGCGGGCGCTGAAAAAGCGGGTCAGCAATTATGCCAACCCGAACGGCCATTCGCCCCGGATCGACCGGATGATCCGCGACACCGCGTCGATGATGTTTCTGACCACGCGCACCGAAACCGAGGCGCTGCTGCTGGAGCAGAACCTGATCAAGCAGTTGAAACCGAAATTCAACGTGCTGCTGCGCGACGACAAGTCATTCCCGAACATTCTGGTCACCGGCGATCACGCCTTTCCGCAGATCAAGAAGCACCGCGGCGCAAAGAAGGAAAAGGGCAGCTACTATGGCCCCTTCGCCAGCGCCGGCGCGGTCAACCGCACGCTGACCCAGTTGCAGCGGGTGTTTCTGCTGCGCAACTGCACCGACGCAATGTTTGAATCGCGCACCCGCCCCTGTCTGCAATACCAGATCAAACGCTGTGCCGCGCCCTGTGTCGGCAAGGTCAGCGCCGGGGAATACCGCACGTTGGTGGCCGATGCCGAACGGTTTCTGCAAGGCAAATCCACCAACGTGCAGGCCGAACTGGCCCGCGACATGGAAACCGCCAGCGAAAACATGGAGTTTGAGCGCGCCGCCGCCCTGCGTGACCGGATCCGCGCCCTGACCCAGGTGCAGGCCGGTCAGGGCATCAACCCGCAAGGCGTGGCCGAGGCCGATGTGATCGCGCTGCACATGGATCAGGGACAGGCCTGTGTGCAGGTGTTCTTCATCCGTGCCAACCAGAACTGGGGCAACCACGATTACTATCCGCGCACCGGGGCAGGTGCCGGTGCGGCCGAGGTGATGCAGGGGTTTGTCGGCCAATTCTATGCCGATCGCGAACCGCCCCCGCTTGTGCTGTTGTCGGATGGAATCGAAGACGCCGATCTGATGGTCGAGGCATTGACCCAGAAGCGCGGGGCAAGGGTCGAAATTGCCGTGCCCCAGCGCGGCGAGAAACAGGAACTGGTCGCCGGTGCGCTGCGCAACGCCCGCGAAAGTCTGGCGCGCAAACTGGCCGAAGGCGCGACGCAAACCCGCCTGCTGAAAGGTCTGGCTGAGGCGTTCGATCTGCCCACCCCGCCAAAACGGATCGAGGTGTATGACAACAGCCACATCCAGGGCACCAACGCCGTGGGCGGCATGATCGTCGCCGGGCCCGAGGGCTTTGTCAAATCGCAGTACCGCAAGTTCAACATCAAGGGCACTGATCTGACGCCGGGCGACGATTTCGGCATGATGCGCGAGGTGATGACGCGCCGCTTTTCCCGCCTGCTGAAGGAAGATCCCGAACGCACCTCGGGTGCATGGCCCGACCTGTTGTTGATCGACGGCGGCGCGGGGCAGGTCAGCGCGGTGCGTGGCATCATGACCGAGATGGGCGTGGGCGACATCCCCATGGTGGGCGTTGCCAAAGGCATCGACCGAGACGCTGGCAAGGAAGAATTCCACCGCACCGGCAAATCACCCATGGCCCTGCGCCACAACGATCCGGTGCTTTATTTCATCCAGCGGATGCGCGACGAGGTGCACCGCTTTGCCATCGGCGCCCACCGCGCCAAACGCGCCAAGGCGGTCGGCGCGACCCCCCTCGACGACCTGCCCGGCGTCGGCGCCTCCCGCAAACGCGCCTTGCTGACGCATTTCGGATCGGCCAAGGCCGTCGCCCGCGCCGACCTGAAGGATCTGAAGGCGGTCCAGGGGATATCAGGCACGCTGGCCGAGACGATCTATGCGTTTTTTCATGAACGTGGCTGAGCTACTTTCGGGAAGAGGTACTGTGGCGCGTTTCCAGTTTCAATAGCGCGCGGCTGATCCTCGTCTTGAGGGCACCTCTAAAAATTGCCTGGAACCTGCCGCTGCGGTAGAGTTGGAAGGATGTTCTGGCACTGGGAGATTTCTGATGGCGCAGATGGGTTTCTTTGATCTTTCAGACCGCTGCGCGAGCCTGGATGCCAAGAAAGACCCGCTGGTCGCGATGGACGCCGTGGTGCCATGGGAGGAATTCCGGCCAACGCTTGAGGGGGTTTGGCGCATGCCGGATGCCGAGCGCAGATCGCGCGCCGGGCGACGCCCTAGTGATGTTCCAGACGCTGGTGCTGAGCGCGCTCTACAACCTGTCCGACGATCAGATCGCGTATCAGATGCGTGACCGGCTGTCGTTCATGAGGTTCCCCGGCCCCGGACTGAAGAACCGGGTGCCGGACGCCAAGACGGTCTGGCTCTACCGCGTGGCGCTGGCGCAGGCGGGCATGGTGGAGACGCTGTTCAGGCAATTCGACGGCCATCTGGCGCGGCAGGGCGACATCGCGCGGGGCGGTCAGATTCTGGATGCTCCATTGTGGCGGTGCCGAAGAACCGCAACACCCGCGATGAAAACAGGTCATCAAGGCAAGCGAGATGCCCGAAGACTGGGAAAACAGGCCTGCGATGCGCGCACAGAAAAACGTCAATGCCCGCTGGACGAAAAAATGGCACGAGCCATCCTGGCTACAAGAACCAGATGAACGTTGACCGCCAGCACAAGCTGGTGCGCCGCTGGCACTTCACTGACGCAGCCGTTCACCCCTGTCGTGACATTGCTTTGCAATGCACTGTCGGGCAGTGGGCAAGCCGCTGACCGACCAGGCCAAGGGCAGCAACCGGACCAAATCGTCGGTGCGGGTCCGCGTCGAGCATATTTTCGGCGCGCAGGTGGGCGGCATGGGCGGCACGCCGGTGCGCAGGATCGGCATGGTGCGGGCCCGCGCGAAGATCGGGATGAAAAATCTTGCCTACAACATGCGCAGCCTCGTTCAGTTGCGCCGCATGAACCCGTGCGCGGCATGAACACCAGGCAACCCAGCGAGCAAATCAGACCGCAAGGCCGGCGAACCGGCGTGAAAGGCGTCGCGCCGTGACCGTCCCGGGGAGGAGCCGCAGGGAGGAAGAAAGCTGCCCTCCAACACCGGCCAAGGGGAATAGACCATTGCACTGCCAAGCACCCGCCCCTAGCGTCAGCACATGACCCCTGACAGACCCCTTCTCGGCATTGTTCTGATGATCGGCTTTACCGCCACCGCACCGGTGATGGACGCATTCGCAAAACTCGCCGCCCCTGCAATCGGGGTCGGTCAGATTGTTGCCTTCCGGTTTGGCGTTCAGGCGCTTGTGCTTTTGCCCTTTGCGCTGTTGCTGGCACAACTGGCCCGTCCCGACCTGAGGGATCTGGGGCTGCATTTTGTGCGCGCCGGGTTGATCCTTTTGGCGACAGTGGCGTTTTTCAGCGCCTTGCGGGTAATGCCGCTGGCCGATGCCATTGCGATCTTTTTCGTCGAACCCTTCATACTTACCCTGCTCGGCGCATTGTTTCTGGGCGAGGCTATCGGTTGGCGCAGAATCGTCGCCTGCGCGGTTGGGTTTGCCGGGGCGCTTCTGATCATACGGCCCAGTCTTGCGGTGTTCGGTTCCGCTGCGCTGTTCCCTCTTGTCACTGCTTTATGTTTCGCATTCTACATGGTTCTGACCCGCAGCATCGCACACCGCATTCCGCCTGTCGCGCTGCAATTCTGGACCGCGCTTGTGGCAACCGCGCTGATTCTGCCGACCCTGTTCTTGTCGCGCGGCAGTGGCTTTGCACCGCTGGAGATGAGCCAGCCGCAGGGTGTGATCTGGGTCTGGTTGCTGGGGGTGGGAATTGTCGCTTCGGTTTCGCATCTGTTGATCAGCTTCGCGCTGAAGTTTGCGCCGGCCGCAACCATTGCACCGCTGCAATACCTGGAGATCGTCGCCGCCACGGTTCTCGGTTTGCTGGTCTTTGATGACCTGCCCGACCGGCAGACCTTTGTCGGCATCGCTTTGATTGTCGCCTCTGGGCTTTATGTCTTCCTGCGCGAGCGCAGGATCGGGCGCGCTCCACTGCCCGCCGCACCGCCACCGGCATGACCATTTTGTTGCACAGCGCTGACCGGCCGTTGCTGGGTATCGGTCTGATGCTGGGGTTTTGTATTCTGGCCCCAATGGGCGATGCCACGGCGAAGCTGTTGGCCGACACGATGCCCGTGGCGCAACTTGTGGTGGTCCGCTTTGCCCTTCAGGCCCTGCTGCTGGCGCCACTGGTGGCGCGCGCTCCGGCCAACCTGCGGCTGGGGCGGCGGGTGCTGGGCCTGACCGCCCTGCGCACCGTCCTGCATATCGTCGGGATCGGCGCGATGTTTCTGGCCCTCGTTCACCTGCCCATCGCCGAGGCCGTGGCCATTGCCTTTGTGATGCCGTTCATCCTGCTGATCCTTGGGCATCTCGTGCTGGGCGAAGATGTGGGGCCGCGCCGCATGGCGGCCTGCACCGTCGGGTTTGCCGGCACGCTCATGGTGGTGCAGCCCAGTTTTGCCGCCTTTGGTGCGCCCGCGCTTTTGCCGCTTCTGGTGGCGGTTGTGTTCGCGCTTTTCATGCTGGTCACCCGCAGCGTAGCCAAGGAAGTTGACGCCGTTACCTTGCAATTCACCAGCGGGATGATGGCCAGCGTTCTGCTGGTTCCGGCACTTTGGCTGTTCAACGGCACGGGTCTGGCGCATCTCGATCCAGTGCAGCCGCAGGGGTGGGACTGGCCGCTGCTGGTACTGCTCGGGGTGTTGGGCACGCTGGCGCATCTATTGATGACGTGGTCGCTGCGCTTTGCGCCTTCGGTAACTCTTGCGCCGATGCAATACCTTGAAATTCCGGTGGCCACGCTGATTGGCTGGGCGGTGTTCGGCGATCTGCCCAACGGTCTGGCGGCCTTTGGCATCTTTGTGACACTGGCGGCGGGGCTGTACATCATCGCCCGCGAACGAGTGCTGAGCGCAACGCCGCCAGAAGTGCACCCAAGGCCCGGCGCGGCAGGATAAGCAGCATCCCCGACCCGTCAAAAGCAAGGTGTACAGACCCCGCCGTCACCCGGTTCGACGTGCCCGCCCGCCCGCCCGGTGCAAAAGTCAGCCCGGCGATGGGCCAGTCCAGCCCCTTCGACACACCCGTGACCTGCGCCATGGGAAACAGCGAACAGCGCATCCCCGCCTCAAGCCGCAGCGTCATCGCGCCGGGCACATGCACGATCACGTCGTACGCCCCGATCAGCACAATAGGCGCCCCCCGATGCGCCACCATCGCGCCCAGCGTCGCCAGCTCATGATCGACCCGCCCGCCCAGAAACCCCAGCCCGAGGATCAGCGGCACGTCAAGACGGGCCAGGCATTTCTGAAAATCGGTGGTATCCTGCGAGGGGTCATGGATCACCCGCGCGCCGATTCGGGCGCGCGTGGCTGGGGTAATCGAATCAAGATCGCCAATCACCCAATCGGGCAGCCGGTTTGCCGCAATCGCGCGATCCGCGCCGCCGTCGGCTGCAACCAAAACCGGTGCATGCGCCAAAGCTTCGTCGAGATCTGCTGTTGCAACAGGGCCGCCGCCCACCAGGGTTGCAGCTTTGGCGTTGAAAATTATAGTCTCGACCATGATGTCATTAATCCTATTTTCAGCACAATCACCACATTTTGGCCGTGAAAAGATACCGGTAAAATCTTAATTTCGATCTGATTTGCGAACAGATAAGTGGTAAACACACCCTTGCTGGATCGGGGGAGAAAGCGAGTAACCGATGGTTGGGTCGAGCAAGATTCTGACTGTTTCATACGGCACGTTCTCGTGCACGCTGGAAGGGTTCGACCAACCTTTCGAGACGATGAAATCCATCGCGGAATACTTCCGCGATCTGGCTGCCGATGACCGTTACTTCGGCGCCGAACCGCCACAGCCGGACATGCAGATGTTGCACCAGATCGCCGAGCGTGAGGTCAAGCGCAGGGTCGAGACAACCGTTCAGAAGAACGGGATCATGTTGCGGCAGACCACCGATGCACTTGCCGGTAGCAATCCTGCGGTGGCGGCACCCCGTGAGCGCAGTGACGATGATCGCCGCCCCTCGGCGCCCCGGTCTGATCCGGCCGACAATACCCCCTTCGAGGTCGACATCGACGGTGACAGTGTTGCGGCGAAATTGTCGCGCATCCGCGCCGTTGTCGCCCGCGCCCGCGCCAACCGCAGCGCAGACATCGCCTTTGTCGAAGATGAGCCCATCGAGGCCTATCTCAACCAGGCACCGGCGGTTCCCGAAGATGCGGACCAACAATCGCCTGAGCCTGTTGATGATTTCGCAACAGAATCCGCTGCAACCGATGATTCTGAACCGCCGGTCAGCCTCGCGTCGCTGATCGCCGCAACAGACATTGCAGAGATCAGCGACAGCACTGAGGCTGAACAAGCCGCCGAGGCCGCACAAGCAGCAGAGCAAGCCGCCGAAGCCGCGCAAGAGGCCGAGCAAGCTACCGAAGCCGCCCGCGCCGCACAAGCGGCCGAGCAAGCCGCCGAAGCCGCCCGCGCCGCACAAGCGGCCGAGCAAGAGGCCGAGCAAGCCGCCGAGGCCGCCCGCGCCGCGCAAGCGGTCGCATCGGTGGCACAACACCCGATCGCACGTGTCATCAAGCTGAAGCGGATCGAGTTTGAAGCGGCACTTGCCGCAGGTGAGATCGAGGAGGTCGAGGACGACGATTTTACTGAAAACGATGACTTGGTCGCCGAAATCGAGATGGACGACGACGAAGATGTTGCAATTGCCGATATGGCCGAAGATGACAGCACAGGTACGCTCGCTGCCGTTCTCGCCAAAACCGACGACGACGGCGCAGATTCGGTAAATGTGTTTTCTGATGACGGTGGCGATTCCCCGGAAGGCGCGGGGGCAGACGATTCGCTGACCGAAGGCATTCGCGAATTGATTGGCCAAACCAGCCTGGATCAGGACGCCGCCGCCGATCTTGCCGCTGAACTGGCTGCGCTCCAACGTGAGGCCACCGAGGCTGAAATCGCGCGCGGCAGGTCACAGGATGCAGACCTTGGCGACGACACCGAATTCGAATCCGAAGTGGCCCGGCAAAACCATGCCGAACCCACCGAGGATTCTGATGAACGGGCCTTGAACCGGCTCCTCGAAGAAACCAATACCAAGCT
>Ga0210024_1002676_pt1 | contig 15177 bp, 18 predicted proteins | sample CryGeymeta201525_FD_183988 | JGI IMG/M metagenome (GOLD analysis project Ga0210024, IMG submission 183988) | Groundwater microbial communities from Crystal Geyser aquifers in Utah, USA - Crystal Geyser metaG 2015-25 (SPAdes) (version 2) | ecosystem: Environmental > Aquatic > Deep subsurface >... | reverse complement strand
AGAGGAAGCTTATATTATCTCTGAAACCAATAAAGGCAAAACTTATAATCAGCGCCGCTTAAAAACAGAAATCTTATTAGCCCAGAAAACTTTTGAAAAAATGGAAAACCGGCTTAAGAAACTTGCCAATCAGGGCAAAGTTAATCCAAACTACGGCGCCTTGTATCTTCTGGCTCAGGAAAAACTAAATGAGGCCAAATCTTCAACCTCTTATCGTTCTCATATCAATGCTCTCGGAGTCAAATTTCTTTCCCAAGAGATTCTTTTCTTTTTTCCCAAAAAAATACCCCGTCCCGATTTCTAATTAGGATATAAATATCCTGATTTTCAATTGGGATAATTAAAGAATTATTAGGCCATCAAAAAAGCCGGCCCGCCTAGACTCACGTTATGGCGAGGCTGGCTTTAAACCGACTTTCCTGAAAAAACAAGGCAAGAAATAATTTTTTAGTTTAGTTAAGTTTTAAATCCAATTACATGTATTTTATGCAAAGTATCATAAGGCTTAAAAAATTTCTCTTTCTCTGCCACCCTTTGGGGAGTAGTCACAACGTATAAAATATCAAAACCGAGATAAGTGGTAAGCACAGCCTGATCGCCATTAATATGACAAAGAACAGTGCCGATGTCAAAGACGGGGATAACAACACTTACATGGACACCTATTTTCGCCAAACGGTCTTGAATCTCTGCCTGATTTTTCTCCAAAACACTTCTAGCTAACTGCCTTTCTTCGAAACTCTTTGCCTCACGACCAAGTGGCCCAAACTTACTTACAGGCAAACCCGCTTTCGCGAACGCTTCATTAATTTGCGTCCCTCCTCCAACACAGACTACCACAAAATACTTTCGGCTCAATTTCTTAATCCATTGGAGTACCTCATTGTTAAACATATCACCGCTCACTTTTATGAAACAGTTTTTTCTTGACATTATCTTATCCTATTTGACGGTGGGCTTATCAGGATTCGAACCATTAATCCTTGTGGATCCGGATGGATTCGAACCATCGACCTCCCCGATGTGAACGGGGCGCTCCTCCTCTGAGCTACGGATCCGTCTATAACCAATAATTTTTCAAAATTCTTTTTAAATAAGTCCTTCCCCAGCCTGTTTTAAAATATTTTTCTCTACTGGTGGCATCTTGCTGATTTAAATAAGCTTCATAATAAATTATCTTAAATGGTCTTCTATATTTAGTAACGTCTATTTTACCCGAATTGTGTTCTTCAAATCTTCGCCTTAAATTATTTGTATATCCTACATATAATTTTTTATCTTTTAAACTTTCTAATATATAAACATAAAACATAAGCGCTCTTTACCCGTCAAAATTTACGAAGTAAATTTAGTCGGGTGAACCAGCTGAGCTATAAGCCCAAAAGCAGTGGCCGCTAGAGGATTCGAACCTCTGGCCTTTACTATGTCAAAGTAACGCTCTAACCAGCTGAGCTAAGCGACCTTTTGTCTTTATATTTTAACAAATTTCCCTCTTGAAAGCTAATTCTATTTTAAGCATAATCAATTTATGAGCTTTTTTCGCCGGCTTGGCAATATTTTCCTCGATGTTATTGAAACCGTCGTCATCGCCTTGGCGATTTTTGTCATTATCTACCTTTTTCTTTTCCAACCACACCAGGTCCGCGGCAATTCCATGTACCCCAACTTCCATGACGCTGATTATCTTTTAACCGATAAAATTTCCTATCGTTTGGGGGTTCCCAAAAGAGATGACATTGTCATTTTTGTCGCCCCTAAAAATGAAGACTATGACTATATTAAACGGATTATTGGTTTGCCTGGTGAAAAAGTTAGCCTTAATGAAAACAGTCAGGTTTTAATTGATAATCAAATTTTAACAGAACCTTATCTGCCTGAGGGAACAAGAACTTACGCCGGGGCTTTCCTGAAAATTGGCGAAACAATAACTGTCCCGGAAGGCCAATATTTTGTTTTGGGTGATAACCGCAGCCACAGTTCTGACTCGCGTGACTGGGGCTTTGTCCCCAAAGAAAACATTGTTGGTAAAGCCTGGCTTCGTTATTGGCCGTTAAATCGAATGGGTTCGGTAACAGTCACAAAAGATTAATTAAGAAGTTAGTTTCTTGTAGATTTTTTGCAGTTTTTCTTCAGTCTCTTCAATTTTTCCCTTAATAACAATCAAAAGTCTTGTTTCGGCTCTGGAACGGGTCAGTTTGACAATTGTTTTATTATCACCGCCCAAAGACTGATGAAGACGCTCACGAATCTGATCAGTTTCATCAGAAATGACATAAGGTGGACGGATTAAACCCTTGACAACCTGGCCAGCCTTTTTCTTTGCTCGTCGAGCCACATCTTCAGCCCGCCTGACCGAGCCGGATTCCCTTAAAATGACTTTGTAAGCTTCAACCATTAACTTCGTGTCTTCAATGCTGGCCAGGGCTCGAGCGTGACCTTCGGTAATTAAACCGGACAAAAGACCGTCTTTAAGGGCGTCCGGAAGACTTAAGAGTTTAATCGAGTTGGAAATGTAGGCGGGACTCTTACCAATCCTCTGAGCAATTTCTTTATTAGTTAAAGCGAACTCTTTCATTAAACGGATAAAAGCCTGAGCCCGCTCAATCGCGTTTAAATCTTCCCGCTGGACATTTTCCACTAAAGCCATCTCCAACATTCCTTGTGGTGTCGTTTCTTTAATAAGGACCGGTACTGTTTTTAAGCCGATTAATTTGGCGGCTCGCCACCGACGCTCACCAGCGATAATCTGATAACCAGCCGGCGTTTTAGCCACCACCAAAGGCTCTAAAACACCATGTTCCTTGAGAGATTCCGCCAAATCACTTAAAGATTCCGGAGTAATTAAACCTCGAGGCTGTAAAGGGTTAGCTTGAAGCAGAGTAATGTCAATATCAACAATTTGTTTTTGGTCCATATTTTAGTTAACAACGACAAAATTGTCGCCCTTATGTCTTTTAAATTCAACTAGACCGTCTTTTAAAGCAAACAAAGTATGGTCGTGGCCCAACCCAACTCCCTTACCGGGATGGAATTTGGTACCTCTTTGACGAACAATAATTTGTCCCAATTTGACTTTTTGCCCACCAAAAATTTTTAAACCTAAACGTTTACCAACACGGGGAGTTTGTTGTCTGGTTTTACCACCGGCTTTAGTATGCGCCATAATTTTACCTTTTCATCACTATAAAAAAAATTTTCACAGATGTCAAGCAACGGTAATTTTTTCAATCTTGATTTTAGTTAGCAACGGCCTGAAACCTTTAACTCGGCGTTGGCGGGATTTTGCCTTATAAGTGGCCACGCGGATTTTTTTACCCTTAAACTGCTCGAGAACTTTGGCTCTAATTTTGCTTCCAACCACTAAGGGTTGACCGATTTTTACCTTGCCATCTTCAACAATTAACAAAACTTCTTCAAAAGTGATGTCCTTATCCTTTTCAACGTCAATTTTATTGACTTCAAGTTCATCACCTTCGGCAACTTTGTATTGAAAACCGGCAATTTTAACCACGGCGTATTTTTTCATGATGAAGTTTATTATAGCTTTTTTTCTACCTAATCTCAACCGTCTGTTTTTCTTCTCTTTCTTTGCCAAGACCGACAATAATCCCCAAAACTATCATGGTTGAAAGCAAGGAACTGCCCCCGTAAGAAACCAGGGGTAAGGTAATTCCCGTCACTGGCAAGAGGCCTAAATTCATCCCCAAATTAACAAAAATTTGGCTAAAAAGAAGAGTAAAAACGCCAATATAAATCAAAAAGGCCAACTGGTCACGACTGTTCCGGGCTAAGTTTAAAATCCGCCAAAGTAAGAGGAAAAACAGCCCGACTAAAAGAAAACTGCCGATAAAACCTAATTCTTCAGCCAGGGAAGAAAAAATAAAGTCAGTGTGACGTTCAGGCAAAAAACTTAAATGAGATTGAGTCCCCCGACCTAAGCCGCGGCCAAAAAATTGGCCCGAACCAACGGCAATCATTGATTGAAGAACATTAAAACCGGAACCCAGAGGATCAGACTGTGGATTAAGAAAAGTAAAAAGTCGTTGTTTTTGATAATCTTTTAAGAAAAACCAAAACAAGGGCAGAATGAAAAAGAAAAGACTAAAAGACAAAGCCAACCATTTGCTTTTCATTCCCTTGGCTAGAATAATTCCCAACCAAAAAAACAAGACCACCAAGCTATTGCCTAAATCAGGCTGAAAGAAAATCATTAAAAAAGGCGGTAATAATAAACCAAAGCCAGTTAAAATTTTCTTAAGATTCATCTCTTCTCCTGAGGCAAAGAAACTGGCAAAAAACAAAATCAAAAAAGGCTTAACCAGTTCTGACGGCTGGAGACCCAAACCCCCGATTTCCAGCCAACGGGTTGAACCGCGGATAACTCGTCCGAAGATAAAGGTCAGCAGAAGAAAGAAGATGGAACCAAAGTAAAAAATCCAGGCAAAACGAGGATAACGCTGATAATCAATCTGCGAGAAAATGAAAAAGAAAAATAAACCTAGGACCAACCAGATTATCTGTTGAGTGATTAAAGAAGGCGCAATGCTTTTTAAAACCACTAAACCCAACAAAGCGATGATTAACGCCAAAAAAAAGATCAACCAATCAAAATGACGAAAAAATCTCAACATTTATATTTATTTGCTAATTTTCAGCTCATGACCTGACAAGAGCTCGGTGGCTAGAGTTTCTTTTTTAATGTAATTTTGAAGATTTTTGTCTTTTGGCCAATTGGGGCCGGCAACTTTAATTTTTTCATCCAAACGGCAACCAGCTTTCTTTCTTAAATCCTGGATTTGCCGAACCAGTTCTCTAGCCTCCCCTTCTGCTTTTAATTCCGGAGTAATTTGAGTGTCTAAACTAACCTTTAATTCTCCCTTACCTTCTTTCACCACGGTCTTTTTAACATTGAGCTCATCTTTAATAAGTTGTTTTAAATCCTCACTAATTTTTATTCCACCATTGGTAATGGTTAGTTCACTTAGAGGCTGGCGGACTTTAATTTTCGTCTCTTTTCTAACGGCATGAGCCAACTCGCAGATTTTTCTCACTTCTTCCATCTGTTTCTCTAAATTTTCATCGATTAGTTTTGTCTCAAACTCCGGCCATTCTTCCAGATGAACCGATTCCCTGTCAGTCAGGTTCTTAAATATCTCTTCGGCCAGAAAGGGAGTAAACGGGGCCAAAAGCTTCGCTAGCGTCACTAAAACATGATAGAAAGTCGCATAACAATCTTCTTTTCTGTCTCGAGAACGACGAACATACCAGGTCGAGAAATCATTAACAAACTTCTCAATCTTAATCGTGGCTGAAAAAGCGTCAAAATTTTCCAAAGAGGTTGTCGTTTGTTTAATTAAATTATGCAGGCGGGAAAACAACCAACGGTCTAAAATATTCTGGCTAGTCTTTTTACTTTCCTTTGGTTGCCATTGGCTGATGAGGGCGTTGCTGATAAAAAAGTTATAAATATTCCAAAGCAGCAGATGGAAACGGCGTCGAACTTCATCGGCTGTTTTGTAGCCAAACAAAAGATTTTCCGCCGGATTATGACTGATAAACAGCCAGCGCATGACATCAACCCCCATCTTTTCTGCCCCTTCATTGAAATCAATGGCATTGCCCATTGATTTGTGCATCGCCTGTCCGTCTTCGCCTAAAACTGTCCCATGTCCTAAAACCGTTTTAAAAGAATTGGTATTCTCCAAAACCGTACTCATGGCAATTAAAGAATAAAACCAGTTTTTGAACTGGCCAGCTAAGGACTCAGTAATAAAGTCAGCCGGAAACCATTCTAGCCAAAACTTTTTATCCGTTTGATATTTTAAGGTCGAAAAGGGAATGATGCCGGCATCCAGCCAAGGATTGCCGACATCTTTAATACGAGAAGCAATTTTGCCACATTTGGGACATTTGATTTTAATTTCATCAATCCAAGGCCGATGCGGTGAATGGCCGGCAAATTTGTCCCAGCCTTCAACGGCTTTTTCTTTTAATTCTTCATCACTGCCAATGACTTCAAAATGACCGCAAGCACATTCCCAAATCGGCAAAGCTAAACCCCAATAGCGTTTTTTAGAAATCAGCCAGTCCTCCATGTTTTTCAGCCAATCCAATTCCCTTTCTTTCCCCCAAGAAGGCAGCCAGTTTATCTTCTTAGTCACCGCCATCATCTTTGGTCTTAATTCGTCCATGGCAATGTACCACTCTTCAACCAAACGCCAAACCAACTCGGTTTTACAACGCCAACAAACCGGATAACGATGTTTATATTTCTCAATCTTAAAAAGAAAGAAACCATTACTTTTTTCCTTAAGATAATTAATGATTATTTCTGGATGGTTTTTGGCATTTTGGCCGGAGAACTGGCCAAAACCATCTAAATAATTAGCCTCTTCGTCAATCGCTTCCACCAAATCTAAATTTTCTTTTTTAGCCAAACGGAAATCTTCTTGACCAGCGCCAGGAGCAATATGAACAATGCCTGTTCCTTCTTCAGCCGTCACTAAGTCTTTATCTAAAACTACTTTATGAACAACGCCTTTTAATCTCGGCAAATCATCAAAAGGCCCTTGGTATTGCCAGTCTTTTAATTCTTGACCTTTAAAAGTCTTAATCTCCTGCCAGTCTTGGCCGAGAATTTTTTCTTTTAAGTCTTTTAAAAGAATCAAAGTTTCTTTTCCTTTTTGATAAAGACCATACTTAAAATCAGGGTTAATTGCCAAAGCAACGTTAGCCGGAATGGTCCAAGGAGTGGTTGTCCAAACTAAGAAAAAAGTATTCTTTTTATCTCTAACCGGCAGCTTTAAATAAACAGAATCGTGAGTTAGCTCTTGGTATTCTTCAGTTAGAATTTCATGCTGGGAAATGGCGGTGCCGCAGCGAGGGCACCAAGGGACTGAATCTTTTCCCTTGTAAAGCCAACCTTGTTGATGGCATTTTTTTAAGAAAGACCAAATCATGTAATTATTCTCGTCACTCATCGTGTAATAGCTGTTCTCCCAGTCCATGAAGTAACCTAAGCGCTTTGATTGCTCAGTTTGGACCTTGGCAAATTTAAGAGTTCGTTCTTTACATTTATTGACAAATTTCTCAATACCATATTTTTCAATGTCTTTTTTATCTTTAAAACCTAAATCTTTTTCTACCTCTACTTCTACCCACAAACCTTGATTGTCAAAACCGTTTTGGAAACGCTGGCGACAGCCTTTCATATTGAAAAAACGCTGCCATAAATCTTTGTAAGTCCGACCCCAAGCATGATGAACACCCATGGGATTGTTAGCGGTAATCGGCCCGTCTAAAAAGGAAAACTTTATTTTGGAGTTGTTGTTTTTTTGAAGATACTTCTTTAAAATTCCTGATTTTCCCCAGCATTCAAGAATCTTTTTCTCAACCTCAACAAAATCAACTTTAGGAGTTACCGGTTTAAACATACTTCTATTCTACAAAAAAACACCCTTCTTTTAAAGAGTGAAGCTCAGGGTACTAAAAAAAGGGCTATTATTTTTTGTCTATACCAATCTTCAGTGATTGGTATGCTTCTGTAAGAATATCTAGTAACAGATCATCATGACGATTCTTTAAATTAAAATTCTTTTTCTTCCCCCTATAATCAGCAATTTCTACATCAGGCTCATCTCCTCTTTTAAAAGCAGTGATGATAACCCTTATTTCAGGATCATTACCTTTTAAACAATCATTTTCACTACCAAAAACAGTTAGGGTCAATAAATTTAATTTAGGATCTTCAAAATAAGAAAGCTCCATTACGGCTGAGTCAGATGAAGAAATTAGAGCAATTGCTCTCTTTTCTTTTTTATTTTTTTTATTGGTAATTGTCTCTATTTGAACACCCTCATCAGAAGTATGGTTTTCGAAAATAGAAATTAGAGTCTTCCCACTACGAACTTTCTTCTCTATTTCTTCAAAAAGGGCTTCTTTTTCTCGACTCTCTAAAACTTTTTCTTTATCACCCATTTTTCATTTCTTTTCCTTATTTTCCTTGTCTTAAAAAGGTAGGGATGTCAAATTCTTCGCCGAATTCATCTTCTGGCAACTCTTCTCTTCTTTCTTCTTGTTTTGCTTCCTCTTTTTCTTCAGGTGTTTTTTCTTCTAAATCTATTTTGTCGATTTTTTTCTCCGGTAATTCCGAAACAATGCCTTCTGGTATTGGGGTTTTCTGTTTGGACATCATCTTTGCCAGTCTTAATCTGTCTTCATCAAAACCCGTGGCAATGACAATGATTTTAATCTGGTCGGTCATGGTTTCATCAATCGTGGCGCCAAAGATAATGTTGGCATCAGCGTCAGCTGATTCGGAGATAAGCCTGGCGGCTTCTTCCACCTCAAACATGGTTAAATCCGGTCCGCCGGTAATGTTGAACAAAATACCTTTAGCCCCTTCAATGGAAATATCCAACAAAGGCGAATAAATAGCGGCTTTGGCGGCAATTTGGGCCCGGTTTTCGCCAACACCAGTCCCAATTCCCAACAAAGAAGAACCAGCGTCCTTCATAATCGCTTTGACATCGGCAAAGTCAACGTTAATCAAGCCCGGGACGGTGATAATTTCGGAAATCCCCTGGACGCCCTGGTTCAAAACGCTGTCAACAATTTTGAAGGCTTCCAGCAAAGTCATCTTGCGGTCAACGACTTCCATAATCTTTTGGTTGGGGATAACAATTAAGGTATCAACTTTGTCTTTTAAATTTTCAATGCCTTCTTCGGCAATGACTCTTCTTTTCGTCCCTTCAAAAGCAAAGGGGCGAGTGGTCACGGCAATCGTTAAAGCGCCGACTTCTCTGGCCACTTCGGCAATAATCGGCGCCCCGCCGGTAAAAGTGCCGCCGCCCATGCCGCCAGCCAGAAAAACCATATCGGTCTCAGCTAAATATTCTCTGATTATGTCCCGTGATTCTTCAGCGGCTTGACGACCGATTTCCGGATTACCCCCAGAACCCAGCCCGCGGGTTAAATCTTTGCCGATTTGAATTTTGGTTGAAGCCTGGTTGGCCAGAAGAGCCTGGCAGTCGGTGTTAATGGCGATAAACTCAACCCCTTTGATTTTGTTGCCCTCAATCATGCTGTTGAGAACATTGCCGCCGCCGCCACCAATACCTAAAACTTTAATTTTGGCAAAACTCGCAGCGTCGGGTTTAATCAAAGCCATCTTTGTTTATTTTTTTCTGGGCAGGAGAATTTAGTAAGTCGACTTATTATACTACGTCTAAAAGACTTGTATAATTTTTAATTATATTACGGCAGGAAAGATTTAATCAAGTCGATAAATTTATTAGCCAGGCCTTTACCAGGAATTTTTTGCAAACCTTTACCAATCCTGCCTAAAGGAAAGAGAGTTGGACTCGTCTTTTCTTCACGACCCCGGTAAATAACCAGACCTGAGGCAACGGCATATTCAGGCGCCTCGATTTCATCAATTAAACCAGTCAAACCCTTGGGAATCCCAACTCTGACCGGCATGGCCAGAATTCTTTTGGCTGATTCAACCGCTCCGACTGTTTGGGCTCCACCGCCGCAAAGAACAATGCCCGAAGGAGTTAAACCAGTGGCGCCGCTCTTTTTAATCTCCAAACCAACCATGGTAAAAATTTCATTCAATCTAGGCTTGATAATCCCTTCAATTAGAGTCTTTTTGGAAATGCTTTTTGTTTCCTCCATAATACCTAAATCAGCCAATTTAATTTCGTCGTCATTTTTCTTCTCTTTTTCTTCTTCCTCTTCGTCATCGCTTTTTTTCTTGGGTTTTTCTGAAAGGGCAATTTTGATTTTCTCGGCTGCTTCTAAAGAAAGGCGCAAACCAATGGCCAAATCATTGGTCACGTTTTTGGCGCCAATCGGTAAAACAGTCGTGTAAAAAGGCGAACCTTCAACGTAAACAACAATATCGGTCACGCCGCCGCCGATGTCAACCAAAACCACCCCTAATTCCTTTTCTGTTTCGGTGAGAACACTCTCCGCCGCCGCTAAGCCAGCCGTGACTAAACTTTGAGCTTCAACGCCAATCTCGGCCACCGAGCGAGTTAAATTTTTAATGGCCGTGCTCGAGCCGGAGATAATATGAGTCTCAACTTCCAACCTCACTCCGCTCATCCCGACCGGATCTTTAATTCCTTCCTGACCATCAGCGGTGAAATAACGAGGAATAACATGAATAATTTCCCTTGAAGAAGGCATCGAAAGAGCCTGAGCCGCCTCAATCACCCGTTTAATATCTTCCTTGGTAATTTCATTCTCTGGTTCAGCCACGGCGACCACGCCTCGGGAATTACAAGAAGCAATATTCGGGCCGCTGATGGAAATCAGAGCTCGATTGAGATTATAACCGGCCATGCGCTCAGCCGCTTCAACGCAATCCAGTAGGCTTCCGGTGGTTTCTTCAATATTAACAATCTGGCCCTTGCGGATGCCCTTGGAAGGGACGCTGGCCACGCCCAAAACGCGAATCTTTTCCTCATCCTCTTCGGGCAAAGAAGAAGCAATAATCGTCGCTATTTTTGAAGAGCCGATGTCAATACCGGCGATAATTTGTGGTCTAGCCATAAATGATTGATTAAAAAATTACCGGCTTATCAAATCTTAAGTCGATTTTTTTAATCGTTTTCCCTTCTATTTTAGCCCGAGATAAAATTAATTGTAAAGAGTCAAGTTGGACGCCAACGTCTTTTTCGCCATTGAAAAGTATCAACACTTCATCCTCCAGCCAAACCTCAATTTCTCGAGGAGAAACCAAACGAAGAGTCTTGCTCTCCACCAAATGCATTTTTAAACCTATGACTAGAGACATTAGGGCTTGACTATTCCCGTATTCAAAAGCCTGGCCAACCTCTAAAACTGGATCGTTCTTAATCAAAATTAAAGGCAAGCCATTGTTTTTATCAGTTTTAGCCAAAACAATCCCCTCTTCATCCAGCCAATAAAAGAGACTGCCTGGCGGCTCTACGGACAAAGCCGCCACCGGTTTTTTGGAATGAAGCTCAAAAGAAAGAGTGAAGATTCCTTTTTTTATTTTTAAATCACCGGCCTGAGGAAAACTTACCCTGATTTCTTTTTCCAGCTTTTGCGAAGGAAAGAAAATGAGATTTTTTTGCAAGGAAAAAACAGCTAATTTATTCCATAAATCAGCCGGGCAGTCCTGATCATCCAACTGACAATTGATTTTTTTAACCGCCCAGAAATCGCTCCTCAACCAGAAAGAAAGGAGAACCACTAAAGTTAAAAAGGCAAAAAGCTTAACCCATTTTTTCCAACGCATCAACAATCTTCCTAGCAGCCTGGCGATTAATTAAATTAGGTGTTTGCTGATATACTTTTATTTTTTTCATCATCATCTCTATTTTTTTTAATAAACTTTCCGGGTTTAGATTATCCTGAGACAAAATCTCCCCCAAACCCATTTTCTTAACCATTTGGGCATTTTTTGTTTGTTCATCGCCTGGCAACCAGGGAATAGGAACCAACAGCTGTGGCTTGCCTAAGGCCAACAATTCACTAAGGGTGTTGATACCAGCTCGGGAAACAACCAAATCAGCCTTTTTAAGAACAGTTCCCCATTCTTCAATAAGATATTCTTTAAGCAGATAGCGGTTTTTTAAATTAGCCGACAGTTCTTTTTTCTTTTCAGACAAACGGCTAAAATCATTAAAAACCTGTAAATGACCCGTCAGATGACAAAGATTGTATTTGACCAGGATCTTTTCTAAAATCCCTTCAACCGCCAGATTAAGCCGGTGAGAACCCTGATTGCCACCAGTCACCAAAATCAACGGTAGGTCTTTATCAAATTTAAAAGAATCCCAAATTTTCTGATTAAAGTGAAAAACATCCTGACGCAGAGGATTGCCGGTTAAAACTGCTTTTTCTTTAGACAAGTGTTTGAGGGTTATTGGCCAGGAGACAAAGATTTTCTTAGCCCAGAAAGAAGTCATTTTGTTAGCCAAGCCAAAAACAGTCGTTTGTTCATGAATAGCCACTGGAATAACTGAAAGCCAAGCAGCTAAGGAAACAGTCGCCCCAACATAACTGCCAAAGGATAAAACTAAATCTGGCTTTAAGCGAAGAAGATGATAAAAAGTCAGAATAAAACCCCAGGGAATCCGCAAGAAAGCCAATAAAGTATAACGGGTAAATTTATGTTGAATCCTGCCGAAGTTGATGGGAATAAATTTAAGGCCTTTTTCTTGAACAATCTTTGATTCTAAAGAAGGGGTTTTGTCGCCTTCCGTGGAATAAGGGCGGCCAAAATAAAAAATCTCCCAATCATTTCTTTTTTGTAATTCTTCAATCACGGCCAAGGCCGGAGTTAAATGACCGCCACTGATGACGATTTTCTTTTTTTTCATACCTGGCTAATTATAACATGTCTAAATTCTTCCACCTCTAAGGTGGAACGCTATTGACACCTCTGGTAATTTTAATTATATTGGATATAAAGACTATGCCAGGAAGAGAAATCCCGTTAGTGAATAATGAAATTTACCATATTTTAAATAAAGGTATTTCATCTCAACCCATATTTTTAACAAAAAGAGATTACAATCGTGCCCTGCAGACAATATTCTATTACCAAAATCAACAACTCCTCCTAAAATATTCAAGGTTTTTATCTTTATCAAATAAACAAAGATTACTAATATTAGAAAAATTAAAAAAGGAGAGATTAATTTTAGTTGAAATCATTGCTTTTTGTTTAATGCCAAATCACTTTCATCTTCTTCTAAAACAAGTTATTGGGGGAGGAATTCCAAAATTTATTGGCAATTTTACCAATAGTTATACTCGTTATTTCAATACCAAAAACAAAAGAGAAGGGGCGCTTTTTAAGGGAAAATTTAAGGCAGTAAGAATTGAAAGCGATGAACAGCTTCTTCATGTATCCCGCTATATCCATCTTAATCCCTACAGTTCTTATGTAATTAAAACTTTAGGAGAACTTGAAAATTATCCTTATTCCTCTTTACCGGAGTATCTTCAAAAACTACCGAATAATTTTTGCCAAAAAGAGATTATCCTTGGCCAGTTTAAAAATATTAACTCCTACAAAAATTTTGTTTTTGATCAAGCTGATTATCAGAGAGAGTTAGAAAATATTAAGCATTTAATATTGGAAGAATAACTGTTTTACCAAAGGTGGCATACCTATCCCACCTCTAAGGTGGAACACTATTGACACCTTGGGGAGATTTCCCTTTATGCTAAAATTATTTATGATGGAAAGAAAATATTTAAATCTTATCTTTACTAATCACGCTATCAATCGTCTTTACAACCGCGGTATTAGCCAGGAAAAAGCTTACGAGACTTTTAAGAACCCTGACGGGCAACTGCCTGGAAAAATACCCGGCTCGGTAAAGTTTTATAAAAGCTACGGCCCGCCTGCCGGCGAGGCAGGCGAACAAAGAATTGAAATCGTCGCTAAGAAAAATGAAAAAGGCGAATGGGTTGTTTTTTCCTGTTGGTCAAAATTCAAAGAAAAACCAGTTTATCACTATAAAGAACCCTTACTCCAGAAAGTTATCGGTAGTTTAGTTAGAAAAATTTTTAAGGGCTAAATTAAGGTGAAATATTTCTTATAAGTTCTTGGCTAACCTTTGTGGCTTTTTTGAGGTTATAATTTTTAGGAATGTGAATAAAGGCAAATCTTGTTTTTAAATTTTCCTTTTTAATAAAATCCAAAATTACATACATTGTAAGATTACATAAATAGTCACCTGCATTATAAGAAATTCTGACTCCTGGGATCTTTTTTAAATTTAAATTTGTAAAATATAATTTGGGTCCCGTGGGGTCTATGACCCTTTTCCCCTTCGGTCTTTCCATCTCAAAAACATTTTTAGCTCTCCTTTCTATTCCTATCAATTTTCCTGCAGATTGGCCAAAACCTATAATAATATCAGGCTGATGTTTTTTAATTTTGTTTAAAATATATTTCTTTTTGTAAACAATCGGCAGGATAACTTTGATAAATTTTCTTTTATTAACTAAGTTTTTTACAACCTCCTCTGAGATATTTTTCTTGTATTTTTTAAAAGGCCTAAAGGCGTAAATTAGAATCTTCATTATTTTAATTTTATCAAAAAACCGCCTTTAAATCTCTATCCCTATTGGACAGTGGTCGGAGCCTTTGACTTGGGAAAGAATAAAAGATTTTTTAAGACGAGAAGTCAATTTTTTAGAAACAAAAGTATAGTCAATCCGCCAGCCGAGGTTTCTTTCTCTGGCATTGGCAAAGTAAGGCCACCAAGTATAATGATCGCCATCTTGATGGAATTTGCGAAAACTATCAATAAAACCTAAATCTAAAAGTTTATCGATTTGTTTTCTTTCTTGAGGGGTAAACATAATATTATTTTTGTTCTGCTTCGGCCTGGCTAAATCGATTTCTTGATGAGCAATATTAAAATCTCCAATGAGAATTATTTTTTTATTTTTTATCTTGGCAAGATATTTTAGAAGACGGACATAAACTTTTAGCTTATAAACCAAATTTTCTTTTTGTCTTCCGCCATGAGGCAAATAGAGATTAATTAAAATAAAATCGGAATATTGAAGTTCTAAAAATCTACCTTCATCATCAAACCTTTTCAACCCTAATTTTCTTTTAACGACCAGTGGGCTTTTCTTAGAAAAAACACCGACCCCGCTGTAGCCCTTTTTGGAGGCTGAATTAAAAAAAGAGGAGTAATTTTTAAGTTTAATTAAATCAAAACTTAGTTGTTCTTCTTGAATTTTAGTTTCCTGAAGACAAATAATATCTGCGTTAATTTTTTCAAACCATTCCCAAAATCCCTTTTTATAAACTGCCCTTAAACCATTAACATTCCAAGAAATAATTTTCATCAATTAAAACCGAGCAGGCCTTTTTTGATATAACCTTTAATCAATGATTGATAAGGAACATTAATTTCATTGGCTTTCTCTTTAAGCCGATTTAAAAGATACTCGGGGACTCTCACTGAGATTGCTCTGGTTGTTGGTTTCAAATTGGGGAAAGAGATTCTTTCAAAATCTTTCGGTTCAAAATAATCAGAAAGGTCTATTTTGCTCCAAAAAATTCTTTCCTCATTTTCATTTTTGAATTTTGGTAGTTTAAGTTGTTTTTTCATATAATCTCCTTTCTTTTTTATTTATACTTCTGGCAGAAATAATTCTAATTTTGTT
>Ga0210024_1002663_pt1 | contig 15225 bp, 18 predicted proteins | sample CryGeymeta201525_FD_183988 | JGI IMG/M metagenome (GOLD analysis project Ga0210024, IMG submission 183988) | Groundwater microbial communities from Crystal Geyser aquifers in Utah, USA - Crystal Geyser metaG 2015-25 (SPAdes) (version 2) | ecosystem: Environmental > Aquatic > Deep subsurface >... | reverse complement strand
GTGAGGGGGCGGCGCGCCGCGCCGGCTTCTGCGCCGTCTGCGGGTCTTGCGCCCCCTCTCCCCCTCGGGGTGAGGGGCGGGCGCCGCCACGCCCGCGCCCGCCCTGATCGTGCAACGCAAACGGCGCCGAACGCACCGCTCTCCCAAGGGGTGACGGGGCGTGCGATGGCGCGTCACATCAGGGCAGGCGCGTGTGGGCGCCCCCACCCTCACACCGACCCTCTCCCGCCCCGGCGGGAGAGGGGGCGCGGCTTCGACGCCTTCGCCGGACGTGCTCGCAAAGCGCAAGCGGCGCCGATCCCCTGCGGGGAGAGGGTCGGGGTGAGGGGCGGGCGGGCGCGATGAACGGGCTTGGCCCCCTCGCGCCGTTCCTCGACGTGGCGCGCGACGCGGTCTATGCCGCCTTCGCGGTGTTCGCCCGCGTCGGCGCGGCGGTCGCGCTGTTGCCGGGTTTCGGCGAGATGAGCCTGCCTGTGCGCATCAAGCTGGGCGCCGCGGTGATGTTCACGCTGATCGTCTGGCCGGCCGTGGCGCCGCTGGCCGATCTGCGCGGCGCCAGCCTCGCCACGATAGGATTGACGGTGATGGCGGAGGCCGTCGCCGGGCTGATCCTGGGCCTGTCGATCCGGCTGATGATCTTCGCGCTGCAGATCGCGGGCGCGGTGGCGGCGCAAAGCACCTCGCTGGCGCAGATGTTCGGCGAGGGGCTGACCGCCGACCCGCAGCCCGCCTATTCCAACCTGCTGGCGATCGGCGGCATCGTGCTCGCCTTCGCGCTGGGCCTGCCCGCCTATGCGGCCTCCGCGATGATCGGCTCCTACGACGCGCTGCCGTTCGGAACCTTTCCGCTGGGCGGCGATCTGGCCGACTGGGGCGTGCGGCGGGTGGGCGGCGCCTTCGCCACCGCCATCGCGCTGGCGGCGCCCTTCGTGGTGGCGGCCTTCGCCTATAACGTCGCGCTCGGCGCCATCAACCGCGCCATGCCGCAACTGATGGTCGCCTTTGTCGGCGCCCCCGCGATCACCGCAGGCGCGATCCTGATGATGATGCTGGCGACCCCGGTGCTGATGCGCGTCTGGGGCGAGCGGCTGACGCTGGTGATGCTCGACCCGTTCGGGGCCTTTCCATGAGCTTCCCCCGATGAGCGGAGAGGACGACGGCCAGGACAAGAGCTTCGACCCCACCCCGCGCAAGCTGGAGCAGGCGCGGGAGAAGGGCGACGTGGCGCGCTCCACCGATCTGCACGCCGCCGCGTCCTATCTGGGGCTGATCGCGGCGGTCATCGGCGTCGGCGCGCTGTCGGCGGGCGGCTTCGCGCAGGCGGTGCTGCCGTTCATCGCCTCGGTGGACCAGTTGCAGGGCCGCATCCTTGGCCCCGGCGGGCTGTGGCTGTCGGCCTCGCTGGTGGGCTGGGCGGCGCTGGCCGCGCTGCCGGTGTTCGCGATCCCGGCGCTGGCGGTGATCGCCTCGCTGGTCGCGCAGCGCGCGGTGGTGCTGGCGCCCGACAAGCTCATGCCGAAGCTGCAGCGCATCTCGCCGCTGGCCACTTTCAAGAACAAGTTCGGCCCCACCGGCATCGTGGAGTTTCTCAAGAGCGCGGTGAAGATGGCGCTGATCGGCGCCGCCGTCTGGTTCTGGCTGAAATCGGCGCTGCCCGATCTGCTGCGCCTCGCCGCCCTGCCCGCGCGCGGGCTGGCGCGCACGCTGGGCGACACGCTGCTGTCGCTGCTGTTCGTGGTCGCCGCGATCACCGTGGCGATCGGCGCGGTGGACTATCTCTGGCAGCGCTTCGACCACGCCCGCAAGCTGCGCATGTCGCTCGACGAGATGCGCCGCGAAAACCGCGAGACCGAGGGCGACCCCCACCTCAAGGGCGCGCGCCGCCGCCGCGCCGAGGAGATCGCGCTCAACCGCATGATGCTCGACGTGCCCAAGGCCGACGTGGTGATCGTCAACCCCACCCACTACGCCGTGGCGCTGAAATGGTCGCGCGAAAAGGGGTCGGCGCCGGTCTGCGTCGCCAAGGGCGTCGATGAGGTCGCGGCGCAGATCCGCGCCAAGGCGGCGGAGGCGGGCGTGCCGCTGCACCGCGACCCGCCCACCGCGCGCGCGATCCACGCCACCGTCGAGATCGGCCGCGAAATCCGCCCCGAGCACTATCGCGCCGTCGCCGCCGCGCTGCGCTTTTCCGAAGAAATGCGCCGCAAGGCCGCAAGCCACAGGAGCCGCCGATGAACCCCAAGGCGCTGGAGGCGCTGCGCCGCCTCGCCGCGATCAAGGCGCAGCGCGCGCTGGGCGAACTCGCCGCCGCCCGCGCCGAGGCGCAGCGCGGCGCCGAGACGGTGCGCGCCGCCGAGGAGGCGACCGCGCAGACCTATCAGGCCGACGGCGCCGAGGCGCCCGCGCAATGGCGGGTGCGCGCCGCGCTGGAGCGCCGCGCCAGCGCCGCGCGCGCCGCCCTCACCGCCCGCCGCGCCGACGAGGATGAGGCGCGCGACCGCGCCGCCGCCGCCGTGGCGCGCGAACAGGGCGTCGAGGCGCTGGCCGCGCGCGCCCGCGCCGTCGCCGCGCAGGCCGACGCCCGCCGCGCCGAGCGCGGCGCGGGCGTGCTGCTATCGCTGCGCCCGCGCATGGAGCTGTAGCGGCGCGCGGCGTTCACGGCGCGCGCGGCCCCCCCTTACCGCCCGACCCGCGCCACCCCCGCCGCGTCCACCGCCGCCGCCGCGTCGCCGATCCGGCGCCCGGCCACCACGCGGTCGGCGGCGATCTCGGCGAGCGGGATCAGCACGAAGGCGCGCTCGAACAGCCGGGGATGCGGCACGACGAGGTCCGGCTCATCCAGCGCCGCGTCACCGAAGAACAGGATGTCGATGTCGATCAGCCGCGGCCCCCAGCGCCGCGTCTTGACGCGGGCGCGGCCCAGCGCCGCCTCGACCGCAAGACAGCGGGTCAGCAGCGCGCGCGCGCTCAGCCGGGTCTCGACCAGCGCGCAGAGGTTGAGGAACGGCCCCTGATCGAGGTCGCCCCAGGGCGCCGTTTCATACAGCGACGAGCGCCGCAGCAGGCGCGTGTCGGCCCCGTCGCATACGCCCGCAAGCCCTGCGTCCAGCGCCGCCTCCCGGTCGCCGAGGTTGGCGCCAAGGCCGAGCGCGGCGACAACCGCCGTCATGGCGCGCCCCGCCGCCGGATGATCGTGACCGAGACGTGATCGACCTGCGCCTCGACCGGGGCGGAGGGCTTGCGCACCGTCACCTCGATGCGCCCGACCGCCGGATGCGCCGCCAGCACCGCCCCGGCCACCGCCTCCGCCGCCGCCTCGATCAGCTTGCGGCGCGGCGCGAAGGCGGCGGAGGCGGTGGCGATCAGCGCGCCGTAATCCACCGTGCGCGCCACCGCGTCGGCCTCGCCCGCCGGGCGCAGGTCGAGCCACGCGGTGAGGTCGAGATAGAACCGCTGCCCCAGCGTCGCCTCGGCGTCGAACACGCCGTGGCGCGCGTAAAGCGCGAGGTTGGCGACGGCGATGCGGTCGCCTTCGGCGTCGGTCATGGCCGCTCCCGTCGCAGGGCGCGCAGCGCGTCGGCGATGGCCAGCGCGTCGCGGTGGGCGGCGACGTCATGGGCGCGGATCACGTCCGCCCCCGCCAGCGCCGCCGCGACATGCAGCGCCAGCGTCGCGGGCAGCCGCTGGTCCGGCGCGCGCTGGCCGACAAAATGCGCGATCATCCGCTTGCGCGAGGCGCCGATCAGCACCGGCAGGCCGAACGCCGCCTTCAGCCGCCCCACGTCGGCGATCAGGCTGAGGTTCTGCTCCGGCGTCTTGCCAAAGCCGATGCCGGGATCAAGGATCAGCCGCGCGGCGCGCAGGCCCGCCGCCAGCGCGATATCGACGCTGCGCGCAAGATGGGCGCGCACCCGCTCGAAGATGTCGCAGGCCGGGTCGGTCTCGTGGCTCTCCCAGTGCATCAGCACGCTTGGCGCGTCGTGCTCGGCGGCGACGCGGGCGATGTCGGGGTCGCCCTGAAAGCCGCGCACGTCGTTGACGATGGTCGCCCCCGCCGCCAGCGCCGCCGCCGCCGTGCTTGCGCGCCAGGTGTCGATGGAGATCGCCGCCTCCAGCCCCGCCAGCGCGCGGATCACCGGCAACACGCGCGCGGCCTCCTCCGCCGCGCTCACCGGCACGGCGCCGGGGCGGGTCGATTCGCCGCCCACGTCCACGATGTCGGCGCCCTCAGCCGCCAGCCTGCGCCCCTGCGCGATGGCGTCGGCGGGGTCGAAGTAGCGCCCGCCGTCGGAAAAGCTGTCGGGCGTGACGTTCAGCACCCCCATCAGCGCGACGCGCGCGCCGGGGGCGAAGGGCTGGCTCACAACAGCCCGTCGGCGCGGAACAGCGCCTTGAGGTCCTGCTCGGGCCTTGCGCCGATGTGGCCGATCACCTCGCCCGCCGCCAGACACCCCATCCGCCCGCAGGTGGTCAGGTCGCGGCCATGGGTCAGGCCGTAGAGGAACCCGGCGGCGAACAGGTCGCCCGCGCCGGTGGCGTCCACGCGCGGCATCGGCGCGGCGGGAACGGTCAGGATCTCGTCGGGGCGCACCAGATGCACGCCCTTCGGGCCGATGGTGCAGGCGGTCAGCGGCGTCTCCGCTTGCGCCGCCGCCATCGCCTGCTCCAGCGTGTCGGTCTGGTAGAGCGCCAGCAGTTCGTGCTCGTTGGCGAACAGCAGGTCCACGTCCTCGCGCACCATGGCGCGAAAGGCGTCGCGGTGGCGCTCGATGCAGAACGGGTCGCTGAGCGTGATCGAGACGCGCCCGCCCGCGCCCTTCGCCGCCTTGATCGCCTTGCGGAAGGCGTGCTGGCTGTCGGGGCCGTCGAAGCGGTAGCCCTCAAGATAGATCCAGTCCGCATCCGCCATCGTCGCGGGGTCGATGTCGTCGGGCGTCAGATGCGCCGAGACGCCGAGATAGGTGTTCATCGACCGCTCGCCGTCGGGCGTGACCAGCACCATGCAGCGCCCGGTCTCCTCGCCATGGTCGGCGGCGGGGGCGGGCCTGGTGTCGAAGGTCACGCCCAGGCTGCGGATGTCATGGGCGAAGATCGCGCCCAACTGGTCGTCGCGCACCTTGCCGACATAGGCCGCCCGCGCGCCCAGCATCCCCAGACCGGCGATGGTGTTGGCCGCCGAGCCGCCCGAGACCTCCTGCGCCGGGCCCATCCGGTCATAAAGCGCCACGGCGCGCGGGGCGTCGATCAGTTGCATGACGCCCTTCTCGACGCCGTTCTCGCTGAGAAAGGCGTCCTCGACGCGGGCCAGAATATCGACCATGGCGTTGCCGACGCCGACGACGTGAAAGCGCTTCATGCGGTCTTTTCCTCGAATGCGCAGATGTCTGCGATGGGGCAGCGGGCGCAGGCGGGCTTGCGCGCCGTGCAGGTGTAGCGGCCGTGCAGGATCAGCCAATGATGGGCGTGCAGGGCGTAGTCGGCGGGCACGGCGTCCTCCAGCGCCCGCTCGACCGCCAGCACGTCGCGCCCCGGCGCCAGGCCGGTGCGGTTGGCGACGCGGAAAACATGGGTGTCCACCGCCATCGCGGGCTGGCGCCACCACATGTTGAGCACCACGTTCGCGGTCTTGCGCCCCACGCCGGGCAGCGAGGCCAGCGCCGCGCGCGAACAGGGCACTTCGCCTGCGAAGTCCTCGACGAGAATCCGGCTGAGCTTGATGACGTTCTTCGCCTTGTTGCGAAAAAGCCCGATGGTGCGGATGTGCCCGACCAGCCGCTCCTCGCCCAGATCGAGCATCTTTTGCGGCGTATCGACTGCGGCGAACAGCGCGCGGGTGGCGCGGTTCACGCCCTTGTCGGTCGCCTGCGCGGACAAGGCGACCGCCACCAGCAGGGTGTAGGCGTTGAGATGCTCAAGCTCGCCCTTCGGCTCGGGGTCGAGCGCGTGCAGGCGGCGAAACATCTCGCGGATCTGGGCGTAGGCGAGCGGCTGGACCATGCGCGCGGTTTGCCCCGGCGCGCCGTCCAGCGCAAGCGGTCAACTCCACGCCAGCGCCGCCCCCGCCGCGATCAGCGCCACGCCCGCGCCCTCGCGCAGCGTCAGCCGCTCGCCAAAGCCGAAGTGCGAGACCAGCATGAGCAGCACCACCTCCACGCCCAGGATCGCGGCATAGACCATGCCCATCCGGTCAAGCCGCAGCGCCATGATCTCCAGCGCCACCGCGCCGAACAGGCACAGCACGATGACGAGGCCGGTCAGCGCCGCCGGGGTCTGCCCCCACAGCTTCATCGCCGCCATCGAGCCGACATAGAGCGTCGCCGACCCGGCGATGAACGCCGCCCCGGTCACGGTGCGCAAGCCCGGTTGAACCAGTGTCGTCGCGGCGTCCATCACGATGCCTCCCTGTCGCGCAGCCAGATCATGGCTTACGCAGCGTCAGCGCACCGTCAGCATTGCATTAACCGTTCGCCGCTTTCCGTGACCGGGGTCACACTTTGCTCACTCGATCAGCCCGACGCGCCGCCGCACCGCCTCGTCGCGCAAGCTCACCTCCTGCCCGGCGTAGTCGGCGCCGCCCGGCCCGCACAGCCACACCACGGCGCGCGCGGGCCAGTCGGCGGGGATATGCGCCGACCAGTCGAGCTGGCTGACCGGGTTCATCCCCGACGCCTTGATCGCAACCTGCATGTCGGTCGCCACCGTGCCGGGGCTGAGGCCGAGGATGCGCACGCCGCGCGCGCCGGCCTCAAGATGCGCCACGCGGGTCAGCATCGCGGCGCCCGCCTTGCCCGCGCAATAGGCGCTCCAGCCCTCCAGCGGGTTATGCGCGGCGCCGGAGCTGATGGTGAGAATCACGCCGGAGCGCTGCGCGGTCATGTGCGGCAGCGCGGCGCGGACGCCGTGATAGACGCCCTTGAGGTTGACGTCGATCGCGGCCGACCACGCCTCCGGGTCGGTTTTCGAGATCAGTCCGATCGGCGCGATCACGCCCGCGTTGTTGATCAGGATGTCGAGCCGCCCGAAAACCTCGCGGCTGAGCGCCACCGCCGCCGCCACGTCCGCAGCGCGGGCCACGTCGCAGGCGATGGCGCGCGCCGTCCCGCCGCCCGCGCGGATCTCGGCCGCGATGGCCTCGCAGGCGGCGCCGTCGCGCGCCGCCAGCACCACCGAGACCCCCGCCGCCGCCAGCGCGCGCGCCGTCTGAGCGCCGATGCCGCGGCTGGCGCCGGTCACCACAGCCGCCTGTCCGTGAAGTCCGCTCATGCTCCGCTCCCCCTTTCGCGCCGCGCGCGCCGCACGATCCGGGTGGCGCGGCGGCGGCCCGCGCCGCACACTGCCACGACCAGCACGGAGGCGACCAGATGGCGGCGCAGGATACTAAAGACCCCTTTCATTACGCCTTGATGGAGGCGGCGCTGCAATACATCGCCGACCGGCGCGAAGATCAGCCGGGGCTGGAGGCGGTGGCGGCGCATCTGGGCCTCAGCCCGGCGCATTTTCAACGCGCGTTCAGCGCTTGGGTGGGCGTCAGCCCAAAGCGCTATCTGCAATACCTCACGCTTGACCACGCCCGCCGCCTGCTGGCCGAGCGCGCCACGGTGCTGGATGCGACGTTTGCGGCGGGCCTGTCCTCGCCGGGGCGGCTGCACGATCTGTTCGTGCGGTGGGAGGCGATGACCCCCGGCGCCTACGCCCGGCGCGGCGAAGGGCTGGAGATCGCGTGGGGGTGGTTCGACAGCCCGTTCGGCCCGGCGCTGGCGATGGGCGCCGATCGCGGCCTGTGCGGGCTGGCCTTCGCGGCGGAGACCGGCGCGGACGCCGCGATGGCCGACCTGCGCGCCCGCTGGCCCGCCGCAAGCTACATCGACGCGCCGGAGCGTCTGGCGGCGTGGGTGCGCGCGGCGTTCGGCGGCGGCGGAGAAGCGCCGCTGGCGCCGCTGGGCGCGCCGTTCCAGATCAAGGTGTGGGAGGCGCTGCTGGCCGTGCCCTCCGGCCATGTCGTCACCTATGGCGAGATCGCGCGCGCCATCGGCGCGCCCGGCGCGGCGCGGGCGGTGGGGACGGCGGTCGGCCGCAACCCGGTGGCCTGGCTGATCCCCTGCCACCGCGCGCTGCGCGGCTCGGGAGAACTCGGCGGCTATCACTGGGGCCTCGGCGTCAAGCGCGCGATGCTGGCGTGGGAGAGCGCGCGGCTGGAGGCGGCCGAGGGCGCGTGACGCGCCGCGCCGCGCGTCGCGCTGGCGTTCCGGGCGCGGTTCGGTATCGTGTGGTTAACGACAACCGGGCGTCGCATCGGGGGCGCCGCGTTGGGGAGAGGCGATCCAATGAGTTTGGGCGCGATTTTAGGTCAGATGCTGCAACAGGGCATGGCCGGTCCGGCGCAGGGACGGATGCGGCAGGGCGCGGGCGCCGCAAGCGGCGGCGTGGAGGATATCCTTGGCGCGCTGCTGGGCGGCGGCGGCCAGAGCGGCGCTGCGCAGGGCGCCGGCGGCCTCGGCGACTTGCTGGGCGCCGTTCTGGGCGGGGCGCAAGGCGGGGCGCAAGGCGGGATGCAAGGCGGCGGGCGCGGCGCGTCCGGGATCGACGCGATGGGCTCGCTGGGCCGCACCAGATGACCGGCGCGCCCGCCGTCTGAGCCGCCCCGCGCGGGCGCGGCGCTCAGCCCAGCGCCCGCGCGAACACCGCCGGATCGACGTTGCCGCCGGAGGCGACCGCGATCACCGCCTCGCCCTCGCCTGCGCCCTCACCCTCTGCGCCGCCCGCCAGCGCGGCGGCCAGCGCCACCGCGCCGCCCGGCTCCAGCACGATCTTCAGCCGCAGGAACGCCGCCGCCATCGCCGCCAGCGCCTGCGCGTCGCTGACCACAAGGCCCGGCCCGCACAGCCGCCGCATGATCGGAAAGGTGATCTCGCCCGGCGAAGGCGTCACGATGGCGTCGCAGATCGAACCTGACGGCGCGGCGTTGACTTCGCGCCGCCCCGAGACCAGCGAGCGCGCCGTATCGTCGAAGCCCGCCGGCTCGACAGGGCGCGCGCGCAGGCCGGGGGCGGCGCCCTCCAGCGCCAGCGCCACGCCCGAGGTGAAGCCGCCGCCGCCGCAGCACACCAGCACGTCGGCGCGCGTCACCCCCGCCGCGTGCGCCTGTTCGGCGATCTCCAGCCCGCAGGTTCCCTGCCCCGCGATCACCCACGGGTCGTCGTAGGGCTTGACCAGCGTCAGACCGTCGCGCGCGGCGAGCCGCGCCCCCAGCGCCTCGCGATCCTCGCCGCCCGCCCGGTCATAAAGCGCCACTTCCGCCCCATAGGCGCGGGTGTTGGCGATCTTCAGCGCGGGCGCGTCCTGCGGCATCACGATCACCGCGCGCATCCCCAGCCGCCGCGCCGCCAGCGCCACGCCCTGCGCGTGATTGCCCGAGGAATACGCCAGCACGCCGCGCGCGCGCTGCGCCGCGTCCAGCGCCGAGAGCCGCGACCAGGCGCCGCGAAACTTGAACGAGCCGGTCAGTTGCAGGCATTCCGACTTGACCAGCACGCGCCGCCCCGCCGCCTCGTTCAGCAGCGGCGATTCCAGCAGCGGCGTGCGGACGGCGGCGCCCTCCAGCCTGCGCGCGGCGGCGCAGACCGCGTCGAAATCGGGCGTCATGCCGCGCGCGCCAGCAGGGCGTCGATGGCGGCCAGCGCCTGCGGCTCATCCAGAAACGGCGCATGGCCGCGATTGGGCAGGGTCAGCACCGCCAGATCGGGCTTGCGCGCCGCCATCGCCGCCAGCGTCTCCGCCGTCAGCAGCGCCGAGTTTGCGCCCCGGATCGCCAGCGCCGGGACCGGCTTCAGCGCGTCGAACAGCGGCCAGAGGCTGGGCGCGGGCTGGCCGGCCTCCGCCGCCGCCTTCACCGCCGCCGCGCCAGCCGCCACCGCCGCAGCGGTCGCCGCGACCAGCGCGGGGTCGAAATCGCGCGCGGGGCGCCCGTCGCGCTCGGTGAAAAGCTGGCGGGCGAAGCCGTCCCACTGCGCGTCGGTCAGGTCGGTGAACTCGGCGCCATAGGTCGCGCGCAGCGCCTCAGCCGCCGCCGCCCAGTCGGGATAGCTGTCGGGCGCCGCGCTCAGTCCCCGCACGATGCGCGCCATGCCCTCCGGCCCGATCTCCGGGCCGATGTCGTTCAGCGCCGCACCCGCCACCAGCGCCGGGTTCGCCGCCGCCAGCGCCATGGTCTGCAAGCCGCCGCGCGACGTGCCGACGAACACCGCCCGCGCCACGCCGAGGCTCGCCAGCAGCCCGAGGATGTCGCCCACCTCGACCGGCAGGGCGTAGGTCGCCGGATCGGCGCGGCCGGAGCGTCCGCGGCCGCGCATCTCCGGGCGGATCACCCGACGCGCGCCCGCAAGATGCGCCGCCAGCGCGGTGAAATCGCGCGCGCCGCGCGTCAGCCCCGGCAGGCAGACCACCGGCAGGGCTTCCGCCGGGCCGGGCTGATCTTCATAGAAAATCCGCACGCCGTCCGGCGCGCGCCACAGGCCGCTCACAACGCGGCCGCCAGCGCGGGCACGGCGGTCAGATCGCGCGCGGTGTGGGCGGGGCGCCAGGGCAGCCGGTCCACCGGGTCGCCCGCGCGGTTCACCCACAGCGTGGTGAAGCCGAAGCCGGTCGCCGCCGCCGCGTCCCAGCCGTTCGACGAGACGAACAGAACGGCCTCGGGCGCCACGCCGAACCGTTGCGTGACCATCCCGTAAACGCGCGCGTCGGGCTTATAGACGCCGACGCTCTCCACGCTCAGCACCGCGTCAAGGCTGTCGGCGATCCCGGCGCTTTGCGCCGCCGCCGCCAGCATCGCGGGCGCGCCGTTGGACAGGATCGCGGTCTGCAACCCCGCGTCCTTCAGCGCGGCCAGCATCGCCGGAACCTCGGGGAACGCCGCAAGCTCGTGATAGAGCGCGCGCAGGCGGTCGCGCAGCGCGGCGTCGTCGGCCAGCCCCACCGCTTCGAGCGCATAGTCCAGACCGTCGCAGGTGACGGTCCAGAAATCGACATGCGCGCCAGTGATCGCGCGCAGCCAGGTGTATTGCAGCTGCTTGGCGCGCCAGACCTCCGAGAGCCGCGGCCACACCGCCGCCAGCCGCCCGGCGCCCGGCTCCGCCGCCGCCAGCCGCGCCGCCGCCGCCACGTCGAACAGCGTGCCGTAGGCGTCGAACACGCAGACCTTCACCGCCATCTGATCCCCCCAAGGGCCGCGCCCGGAGCCGCCCCGCCGTCAGCCTTGCGGGCGCGTCAAAGCCGCAGTGTAGGAGGCGGCGGCGTCGGCGCCCAGACGGGCGCGATAGACGTGCAGCCCCTCCATCACGCGCTGCACGTAATTGCGCGTCTCGGTGAACGGGATGTGTTCGATCCAGTCCACCGGATCCATCGCGTGGCGCGGATCGCCCAGACTCCCCACCCACTGATCGGCGCGATTCGGCCCGGCGTTGTAGGCTGCGGCGGCCAGCATCTTGGCGCCGCCGAACTGCGCCAGCATCTCCGCCAGATACGCTTTGCCGAGCTTCACGTTATAGGCCGGGTCGTCGGTCAGCTTGTCCAGCGCGTAGCGCACCCCAAGATCGCGCGACACTTTCTGCGCCGTGCGCGGCATAAGCTGCATCAGCCCGCGCGCGCCGGCGGGGCTGATGGCGGCGGGGTTCATCTCGCTCTCCTGCCGCGCGATCGCCAGCGCCAGCGCAGGCTCGATCGGGCCGCCGCTGCCGACGCGCGACTCGACCGGGTAGTAGATGTCCATGATCACATGGCCCGCCCGCGCGGCCTGCTTGCCAACCACCACCGCGCCGTCAGGGCGCCCGATCTCCAGCGCGAAGCGGCCCAGCGCGGCGAAGTCGTCGCGCGCGGTGAAGCTGCGCGACAGCGCCGTAAGGAACTGGCGCACCTCCGCCTCGCGCCCCGCCGCCTGCAACAGCGCGATGGCGCGCAGCGTGTCGGATTTGGCGAAGGACGCCCTGCGCCAGTCCTTGTCGGCGTCATGCGCGGCGAGGTCTGGCCGCACGTCGCGCCCGATCCGCTCCGCCGCAAGCTGGCCGTAGAACGATGTCGGATGATCGGCGGCGCGGCGCAGCCATTCCTGCGAGCGCGCCTTGTCGCCCGCCTGCGCGTAGGCCAGCCCCAGCCAGTAGCCGCCGCGCCCCTTGCTGATCGGGGTTTCGACGGCGTTATACATCCGCAGGAAATGCCCCGCCGCGCGCTGCGGATCATTCAGCCCGCGCAGCGCGATCCAGCCCGAGAGCCACTCCAGATCGGCGAAGGCGCTTCCCGCGTCGAGGTGGTGCTGGCTGGCCAGACGATACGCCTCCGCCACGCGCCCGTCGCGAAACGCCGCGCGCGCCAATCCTGCGCGCCGCCCCGCCCAGGCCTCCGGTCGGCCCAGCGCCCTGGCCGACCCGGTGCGCTGCATCAGAAGCTGCTCGGCCTCCGCCGTGCGGTCGGCCCGCGCCCGCCAGACGAACCGCTCATAAGCAAGCCCGGCGTCGTTCGACAGGTTTTGCGGCACAGCGGCGATGCGCGCGTCAACGCCGTTGTCGCGCGCGCGCAACGCCAGCCGCGCCTCGGCCAGCGCCCGCCACCCGGCATCGACCAGCGGAAACACCGCCCGCGCCTGCGCCTCATCGCCGGCCCACAGCATGGCGTCGAGCCGCTCGACCGCCAGCGCGCGCACCAGCGCGCCGTGGCGGCGCTCGAACGCCGCGCGCTCCTCGCCGGTCAGGCTCAGCGCGCGCCACGCCTGCGCCAGCGTCGCCTCGGCTGCGGCGTGATGGCCCAGCGCGCCCTGCGCCTCGGCGAGCGCCAGCGCGCCCGCGCCGGTCAGCGGCTCGGCGCCCGCGAAAAACGCCATCACCGTCTCGGCGGGCAGGCGCAGCGGCATGGCGCGCTCGGCCTCGCGGCGCAGCTGCGTCATGCGCGGCCAGTCGGCGCGCGCGGCCAGCATCCGCCGCATCTCCTCAAAGCTTCCCTGCCCGTCCAGCAGCCGCCGCCACGCCGCCAGTTCGGCCACCAGACCGTCGCCCGCGCGCGCAGCCTCATGCGCCGCCACGTCATGGTCGCGCGCGTCGGCGCGCGCGAACGCCGCCGACAGCGCCGCCGCGTCCTGCGCCTGTCCCGCGCTGACCGCTTCCGTTTGCGCCAGCACCGCAAAAAGCATCGCCGCCGCCGCAAAAACGCCGCTGAGTCGTCGCATCTGTACAGCCTCTCGATCTTTGCCCGATTCGCCGCAGGGCCGGTCTTGCCGCCGGTCGCCGCCGCGCCGCAGCCTAGCACGACGGGCGGCGCGCGCGCAGCTTGTCGCACAGCGTATTCGGAGATAGTTTCCGCACCTCTTAATCGCGCGGGGGGAGAACGGCGCATGGTGTTTCGGGGATCGATGCCTGCGCTGGTCACGCCGTTTCACGACGGCGCGGTGGACGAGGCGACGCTGGGCGCGATGGTGGACTGGCAGATCACCGAAGGCTCGCACGCGCTGGTGCCGGTCGGCACCACCGGCGAAAGCCCGACGCTGACCCATGAGGAGCACGAGCGCATCATCGAGATCGTGGTCGAGACCACGGCCCGGCGCGCGCCGGTGATCGCGGGCGCAGGCTCCAACAACACCGTCGAGGCGATCCGCTTCCTGCGCCACGCCGAGAAGGTGGGCGCCGACGCCGCGCTGGTGGTGACGCCCTACTACAACAAGCCCAGCCAGCGCGGCCTGATCGCGCATTACACCGCGCTGCACGACGCTTGCGGCCTGCCGATCTTCATCTACAACATCCCCGGCCGCAGCGTGATCGACATGACGCCCGAGACCATGGGCGAACTGGCGAAGCTGCCGCGCATCGTCGGCGTCAAGGACGCGACCGGCGACATCGTGCGCGTCTCGAAGCAGCGCGCCGCCTGCGGCGCCGACTTCATCCAGCTGTCGGGCGAGGACGCCTCGGCGCTGGGCTTCAACGCCCACGGCGGGACGGGGTGCATCTCGGTCACCGCCAACGTGGCGCCGAAGCTCTGCGCGCAGTTCCAGAACGCGACGCTTGAGGGCGACCATGCGACGGCGCTGGCGATTCAGGACCGGCTGATGCCGCTGCACACCGCGCTGTTCGTCGAACCCAACCCCGGCCCGGCGAAATATGCGCTGTCGCTGCTGGGCTTCGGGTCGGAGGAGGTGCGCCTGCCGCTGGTGCCGCTGACCGACGCGACGAAGGCGCAGGTGCGCGCGGCGATGGTCCATGCGGGCCTGTTGAGCGCCTGATGGCCGTCACCAAGGACGGCCGCAAGATCGTCGCCGAGAACCGCAAGGCGCGGCATTCCTATTTCATCGAAAGCGATCTCGAAGCCGGGATCATGCTCGAAGGCTCCGAGGTCAAGTCGCTGCGCATGGGCGGCGCCAACATCGCCGAGAGCTACGCCAGCGTCGAGGGCGGCGAGCTGTGGCTGATCAACGCCTACATCGCGCCGTTCAAGCAGGCGAAAACCTTCGGCCATGAGGAGCGGCGGCGGCGCAAGCTGCTGGTCAACGCGCGCGAACTGGCGCGGCTGGCGCAGGGCGTGCAGCGCGAGGGCATGACCATCGTGCCGCTGGAGCTGTATTTCAACGAAAAGGGCCGCGCCAAGCTCAAGATCGGCGTCGCCAAGGGCAAGAAGATGGCCGACAAGCGCGAGACCGAGAAGGCGCGCGACTGGGCGCGCGACAAGGCCCGCCTGATGCGCGCCCGTGGCTGAGGCGGACGACTCCCCCACGCCCGCCGCGCTGTTTGCGGCGCTCGACGCGACATGGGCGCCCGCCGCGCGCGTTTCCCTGGGCGACTGGATCGTGCGGCGGGGCCTCGACGGCGGCTCGCGCGTGTCCTCGGTCTGGCCGAAGGGCGACCCCGGCATCGACCTCGCCGCCGCCATCGACGCCGCCGCAGCGATCCAGCGCGGCTGGGGGCAGCGCCCGCTGGTGCAGATCGGCCCCGGCGACGCCGCGCTCGACGCCGCGCTCGCCGCGCGCGGCTGGGAGGCCTATGACGCCTGCGAGATGCTGGCGGCGCCGGTGGCGCGGATCGCGGCGCACGGCGCGGCGGGGCTGATGGTGGTGAAGGTGCGCGCGCCGCTGGCCGCGCTCGACGCGCTGTGGGCCGAGGGCGGCGTCGGCCCGGCGCGGCGCGCGGTGATGGCGCGCACGCCCGCGCCGAAGGAAATCCTGCTGCTGCGCGCGCAGGACCGCCCCGCCGCCGC
>Ga0210024_1002658_pt1 | contig 15231 bp, 10 predicted proteins | sample CryGeymeta201525_FD_183988 | JGI IMG/M metagenome (GOLD analysis project Ga0210024, IMG submission 183988) | Groundwater microbial communities from Crystal Geyser aquifers in Utah, USA - Crystal Geyser metaG 2015-25 (SPAdes) (version 2) | ecosystem: Environmental > Aquatic > Deep subsurface >... | reverse complement strand
TTCCGTCGAAAGTTGGCATCCGGTAGTCGGTTATAACCAGGTCGGGCTGAAAATGGATTACTGCTTTGGTAAAATCGGAACGTGTTTCAACAACTTTGTAAGTAACTTTAAAAAATGATTTATTTATTTCGCGTTTTACCAGTTCAGCATCGGTTGGCACATCTTCAGCAATGAGTATCTTAATGTTTTGATTTGCAAGTTCCATATCTTTGGTATTAATTTATTTTTGGTAATGAGAAGTAAAATGTTGCCCCTTTATTCGATTCGCCTTCAGCGCCTACCGTGCCGTTATGCCTGTGAATTATTCGCTGCACAAGGGCCAAGCCAACGCCCGTACCTTCAAAATCGCTGTTTTTGTGTAATCTCTGAAATGCCCCAAACAGCTTGTCCTTATAAACTGGATCGAACCCTGCTCCGTGATCCCTGACGAAGTAGGTCAACTTATTTTTTTCCTCCAAACAACCTATTTCTATTTTTTTTATTTCCGATTTCGAACTGTATTTCAGGGCGTTGCCTATCAGGTTTTGCCAAACTTGCTTAATGAGGGCATTATCGCAAAAAACAGGCGGCAGGTGGGCAATATCAAGTTCAAAGTTGTTCTTTTCATCATCAGTGGCAATCTCAAGGAACATTGAAAGGGCTGTGGCCCGCATGTCAACTTGCGAAATTTGAAGTTCGGTGCGCGAAACGTGCGAAAGGTTTAGAATACTTGTAATTAACTCGTCCATTTTTAGGGTGTTTTCGCGAATCACAGTTAAAAGCCGCTTACCTTCTGTGTCGAGCTGGTGAAAGTTATCTTCCAGCAGAAACCTTGAAAAACCATCGATTGCCCGCAATGGAGCGCGCAAATCGTGCGAAACCGAATACGAAAAAGAGTCGAGTTCTTTGTTCATCAATTCAAGTTTTTCGCGTTCGGTTTTTAATTCTGCTGTAATTAAATTCAAATCTTCAATCATATACAGCATTGCCCTCTGGTTTTTATTCAGTTTTTGTATTTTTTCTTCCAATTCGTTAGTACGCAATTTTACCAGGTTCTCCAGTTCGTTATTTAATTTTTGTAATTCCTCTTCGGCTTTTTTTCGCTTTGTGATATCCCAAAATGTTACCACTGTGCCCATAGTTTTCGCGTTTTCAATTATTGGGTGCGAAAAATATTCAACCTGAAAACAGGAATTATCCGGACGCCAGAAAACCTCATCCTGAACATGCGCGTTTAAACCTGTTAAAAATGTGTGATATACCCTGCACTCCTCTTTTAAACATGACGTGCCATCGGACCGGGTGTGGTGAACCAGATCGTGAATGTTATGTCCAATTATTTCCGATTCACTGGTATATCCCAGCATTTTTAGGGCCGATTTGTTAATGAGCGTACAATTTCCTGAATTATTGACGCTGTAAATCCCTTCGGCAGTAGAATCGAGAAGCAGCCGGATTCCTCTCTTACTTTCCATTATTTTCAACTGTTGGGAATTAACGGTTTCGAGGGTTTTTTTATGCTCTGCTATTTCGTTCTTTAATTCCCCGGTTCTGCGTGCAACCTCTTTACGAAGAAGAAAAATAAGCAGAAGAAACATGATAACTGCCAGCGGGACAAAAATTAAAACCCCTATTTTCAGTATATCGGTAAATAACAGTTTCTCTTGTAACGCGGGGCCAAACCATTTTTCGTGCAAACCCTTGTAACTGCTGTTTGCAATTACAATAGCCAATCCTTCATTGAGCCGCGAAAGAAGGGCAGTATTCCCTTCGCGCACTGCAAAACAATAATCTACCTTTAAGCGTGGGGACCGGATATCGAGAGGTTCAATATTCTTAATTTTCATATTGACAAGTAGTTTGAGGCCGGTTAAACGTTGCATCAATGCTGCATCGTGTTCACCTTTGGCAAGTTGGATAATTGCCTCCTCAAAGGTGCTTGTGGTAAAAATTGTGTTTGTAACATGCTCGCGTCTTAAAAAATGTTCTGCATTATCACCTTTCATCACCACGATTTCCTTATCCTTCAAATCGTTAACCGACAAAATACCCGTAGTTCCTTTGCGCACAAAAAAAGCATTGTGCAGCGAAAGATAAGGCATCGAAAAATCGTAAATACTTTCTCTTTCCGGAATTTGCCCAACAACTGGCAATGCGTCGATAGTGCCGTTTTCAAGTTCAGTTTTGAGCACACTCCAGGAGCTAATTTTTATTTTAACTTCGAAACCGGCAGCCTTTGCCACTGCCTTAAATAATTCAACCGAAAAACCGTCGGGATCCCCGTTTTCATTTAAGGTGCAATATGGCGGGTAATTTGGTTCGGAGCCGAGTATAATGGTATCGGCAATAACCGGTGCAAAATACGTTGAATTGGCCCGTGTAAATAACATGTTACCATGAACCAAAACGATGGCAAAGAGAATAAACCGGATTTTGTTATGATTTTGAACCATTTACATTTTTTATTTTTCGACATTCAACTTTTTAAGCATTTCAATTTCCCTTCGGAGCTGTTCCATGCGTAATTCCCGTTCTATGGTAACTTCCCTGAACTGTTCCAACTCTATTACGCGATTTTGTAGTTCTTCTGTTTGTTCTTTTATTTCATGTTCAAGTTTAAGGTCGAGCGGGGACATTTCCAGGTTTTCGGAAAGTGTATAACCTGTATTTTTTAACGCTGCCCCATTTACCTGGGCAAAACGGTATCTTTTTGTATCGAAAAGATATATTTCGTTGATCGATTGATTGAATATTTGCCCATACCAGTTTAGCCTTGATTGGGTTATTTTTTCATCGGTAAACTGTCTTTTTTCGTTGGCAACAAAAACGCCATACGGTGCATTCTCAATGTAACTCCTGAATTTATGCTCTTCCCGGTTTAAAAACTGGTTGGTTTGAGAAAGGTCCCTATCTTTTCGATTAATCAAAAATATTAAAAAAGCAAAAGTAACTCCGGTCAGAAAAACAATAGCTGTCACCAAAATTATCCAATTGAGGTTAGAATGATCGTTTTTGGCAACCTCCTCAATCAGTTCAACAAAAATACCAGCAGGCTTTTTTTCATCATCAAAATACAATTTGGGTTGGTCCTGAAATATTCCAACACGGATAACAGAATCCTTTCCGGCAACCTGGGCCATTAATTGAAAAACTATAAAAAAGGAAGCTATTATAAATGACAGATATTTTATTTTTTGAACCATTACATTCTTTTTCAATTTATTTTACATTGGTTTCAATCCTTTTAGAAGTTTTATTTCATTATGTAATTCTTTAATACGAAATTCACGTTCAATTGTGGCATCCTGAAAACGTTCAAGTTCTGCAATCCGAGTTTGCAGTTCACTGGTTTTTTCTTCAACTTGTTGTTCCAGCTCGTTTTTCAGTTGAAGCAGTTCGTTTTCAGCCTTTTTTCGTTCGGTAACATCGATGAAAATGATAAAATTAAGCTCCATTGTGGTTGCCAATCTGAACTCGATTAATTTAATTGCCCCATTCTTACATTTTACAGCATATTCAACAGTTTGGGGTAATTCTCTATCATTTTTTGCTTTGACAATTAATTTATCCCACTCACTGCGGATTTCGTCGCGCAACACTTTATCGGGGTAAGCCAGCAGCCACCAATTATCTACTGAGGGGATATCAGCAGTTGAGTATCCGAAAATCCTGATAAATTGTTGGTTTAAAAAAACAATATCCCGATTATTGTCTGTAATTGCTATACCAAAAGGAGCGGTTTCGGCAAGCAGCCTGAAACGTGATTCACTTTCGCGAAGGCTATTTTCGGCCAGTACCTGATTTGTTATAACCTCTGCATAAATAATTATTCCTCCAATGGTTTCGTCAACTTTAAACCAGGGCCTACATTCCCATCTTGTCCACTCCAGTGTTCCATTATTGCGCGGGTAAGGATCGAGCGCTGAGGAACAAACCTCACCTTTTAATACCCGTTGATAAATATCGCGCCATTTTTGGGGCAAATCGGGGAATACGTCGTAATGATGTTTACCAATAATATTGAATTCCTTTATTTTATAATCAATCAAATATCTTTCGCTGACATAAATGTACCTTAAATCGTTATCGAGGACAGCAACTGCACCATTTGCATGTTCAATCACATATTTCATCAAATCGTTAGCGTGTTCCAATTCTTCCCTTGAATGATATCGTTCCGAAACATCCCTGATAATTAAACTATTCCTGATTTCACCTTTTTTATTGGTAAATATTGAAGCTGAAATCTCTGTCGGAAATACAGAACCATCTTTCCTTATGAATTTCAAATCGCCTTTCGCTTTGCCAGTCAGGTTTCGTTTTTCAATTAAGTTTGGCAAATTAATATCGGTTAAATCAACCAAACCGTTTCTGCCTAATCTGCAAATCTCCTGTTCGGTCATTTGAAACATTTGGCAAGCAGCACTATTTGCCGAAAACACTAAGCCATCAGGGGCTGTGAGCAGTATAGCATCCAAACTGTTTTCGAACAACAAACGGTAACGCTCTTCGCTTTCCTTAGCTTCATTCTCGAGATGTTCATGTTTATCGGCTTCCCCCGCGCCATTGAATAAATAGTTTTGAAGTTTTTTATTCGTTTCAGCCCGTTCCAAAAAAACCGCGAGTAATTTTACTTCATTGCTGATAAGCATAAATTTTTTATCAGTAAGTGAGGTTGCCTGTTCAACCCTGATGTAACCAATCAACAAATTTGGGATCCTGATTTCAAATTCAACCCCTGTTTCATTTTCTCTTTTATCAATAAAATAAAACCCGGCTGGTTTGAACTCATTATTCATGGTTTCCACAAAAAGTTCAATAATTTTACTGCTGTCGTAAAGCTCAATCAGCCTGTTCATTAAAGAAAAAAGATTGTTGGATATTTTCATTTCTGATTGTTAAATTTCTTCGGTACTGATTTATCGGGCACATATAGTATTCATATAACTTTTACGCCTTCTAAATTAGTATATTAACGAAATGATACAAAGACAGAATATTATTGATTTACTGAATTTGGGGGTATAAAATGCTGATTTTTAACTAGGTATTTATTCAATTCTTCCACTATACTTGTCCGTCCTGATGTAAGGGAAGCGTAAAACAAAAAACCGACCCTTTACCTTCTTCCGAATCAAGCCTTATTTTTCCGCCCATCATTTCAACATACGCTTTAGCAATTGCCAGTCCAAGTCCTGAACCTTGCAATGCCCTCGAATCGGTTATATCGGCCTGCTCGAACCGTTTAAAAACAGCTTCCTGACGATGTTTCGGAATACCAATACCTGTGTCGCTCACATAAAATTGCAGAAAATTTCCATCGCTTGAACAGCCCACTTCAATAGTTCCCGAGTCGGTAAATTTCACGGCATTTTTAATGAGATTGGTAAGTATCGAATCGAACTTGGTTACATCGGTACTAAAAATGTCGTTATCGTTGCTTAATTTATTGTTTAATTTTAAAATCAGGTTCTTTTCCCTGGCTTGCAAAACAAAAAAATCAATAAGCGTTTGTAGTTGGCAGGTTACATTTATTGCCGAGTACACCAAAGGCATCTGGCCTGTTTCAATTTTCGATATATCTATTAAATCATTAACTGTATTCAACATTCTTTCGCTGCTTTTTTGAATAATGCCGATAAAACCGCGTTTTTCCGCTGCAGTTAAATCGGGTTCGGCGAGTAGGTTGGTAAAACCGAGAATCCCATTCATTGGGGTTCGGATTTCGTGGCTCATGTTAGCCAAAAAAGCTGATTTTAACCTATCGGATTCCTGTGCTTTAATGAGGGCCGCTTTCAACTCTTCTTCAGCCTTTTTCCGCTCAATGGAAATACTGATTTGCCCCGAAATAAACTCAAGCATTTGTTTATCCTTTTCGTTGTAGGCATCGCATTCTTTGTAATTTTGCACCACAATAACACCTATTGCTTCCCTGTTTACCACGAGCGGCACTCCAAGCCACACTTTCGAAGGGGTGCCGATTAATTCAATTTCATCTTTTTCAATCAACTCTTCAATGTCGGTATCCATTGCCAGCAGCGATTTCTGATGTTTTAACACATAACCTGTTATTGATTTTTCAGCAGGCCAGGAAGCTATGCTGTCCTTTTCGTCCACATCATACTCCGTTGCAAGCATCCCGGTTTTCTTATCGTAAAAAGCGATATAAAAATTGGTGGAATCGAGTAATTTTCCGAGTTGCTGCCGCACAATTTCGAGCAATTCAACCAAACTCTCGGATGATAATGTTGCTTTTGAAATTTCGTAGATTACATTTTGAACCAGGTCGGCTTTAATTTTATCGGTTACATTGGTCCGGGTGCCCCACATCCGCAATAGTTTACCTTTTTCAACAATGCCAAGCGAATTATTGGTTAAATAAACTTTTTGCCCATGTACATTGATTTCTTCTGTTAATACATTTTCTACCACATAATTATTTCTTACAAAATTCCGTAATACTTCGCGGTTCTTCTCATTGTTGCTGGTTCCGTGTAATTCGAGTTGACTTTTGCCAACAATTTCGTTACTGTTTGTTACTCCGTACATTTTCAGAAATGCTTTGTTACATTCGGCAATCCGGGCATACTGATAAATAAAATCCACTTGCTCTTCAACGGGCAAATCAACAGGCATAGGTTTTTCAAGTTCAAAACGATAAACTCCCTCCGAAACCTGAAATATAAAACTTCGGTATCGTTCCTCGCTTGCTTTTAAAAGCGAAGTTTGCCTGGTTTTTTCAAGATTATCGAAAATGATTTTCCCTATAATTACGGTGGCCGCCGGATAAACGGTCATTATTGCAACTCCTATCTTACGGATTATATTGCCCACCATAACGGAGGGAAAAGTGAACATAAGCAGCAACATAGCTGAGTGTACAATCAATCCCATGTAAACGAGTTGTATTACCTTTATTCGGTTGCTTTTTTTAAAATACCGGTAATAGAAAAACAGCCCAATGAATGCAGAAACTGCAATAACCAGAGAACCGGTAAGCGCACCAGCGCCTCCCTGGTAAATCCGAAAAACAATAGTCATAACACTGGCAATTGCGACTGAGACCGGCCCAAAAAACAAAGCACAAAGACTAATTACCACCGAACGCCCGTCGAAAATGACACCTTCAGCAAATTGCAATGGATACAACATTCCAATTACTGCAATACTGCCAAAGATTAGCCCTTGAAGAAGCGATTTGGTCAAAGCCGACCAGTTTTTCTTATACCAGATAAACCCGGTAATAACGCTTAAAGCTACTAAAAGCGAAAGGTTGTAAATAATATCTATGTAAAGCATGTCCAAAAATAAATTGCGGAATATAAATAAAATAAAATAAAATTATGAAACGATTCAGTCTTTTCGCAGCTTTGGCGCTTGTAACTTTCAGCGTTTCGGCACAATTTGCCAACACCTGGCTGAATGGCCACAATAAACATTTACTGTATTACAATCTTGATTTAATGATGGGTGTAAATGCCGGTGGAAACGTGGGAATGAGTTTTGTTTACAATCATTTCTGATTAAAAACAATAAAAACTACTCAAAACTGATTAGCCCATTTTTTAGTGCAAATTTTACGAGCTCGGTATTCGAAGTTAACTTTAATTTCGATAAAATATTCTGTTTGTGGGTATTCACCGTTTTTACACTGATGAACAACTGATCGCTTATTTCCCGCGTTGATTTTCCCCTGGCAAACAGCATAAAAATCTCTTTTTCGCGCTCCGACAATTTACTGTATTCGCTTTCGTTGGTTGCCGATGGCGACAGATACCCGTTTATTACCATTTCTGTAATGTCCTGGCTGAGGTATTTTTTTCCATCGTAAACCGATTGAATAGCTTCGGTAAGCTGTCTGTAAGTGCAATTTTTCAGCAGGTAGCCATCGGCGCCTGCTTCAAGTACTCCTTTAACATACTGCTTGTCCGAGTGCATGGATAGTGTGATTATCTTAACTGCGGGATACAGGCTTTTAATTTTTTTTGTTGCCTCAATTCCGTTCATCCGGGGCATGGCTATATCGAGCAAAACAACATCGGGTTTGAAGTGTTTTACCTTTTCAACGGCTTCGATGCCATCTTCGGCCTGAGCGATAACTTCGATATTTTCAGCGGAAAACAACAAAGTGGCAATTCCTTCCCTAAATAATTGGTGGTCGTCAGCAAGTAAAACTTTAATTTTCATATCAATTAACTTTAATTGTTTTTAACAGGTATTTCAATAGTAGCCCAGGTATAAATTCCCGGTTTTGATTTAAGGGTCAGGCGCCCGTTTAAACTTTCGAGCCGTTCTTTTATGCTTAACAACCCAAATCCGCCTGTCTCCTTCCTTTTGCCAGTGGCATTTTTAATTCCAATGCCATTATCTTTCACCGTGAGTATATATTTATATCTTTTTTGTTCTAATTCAATCGTTATTTTTGTTGCACTGGCATGTTTTATAACGTTCTGTAAAAGTTCGTTTACAATTCGGTAAATAAATATAGTGTTTTCTTTTTTAAGATTAATGTTAATTTTTTCACCCGTTAACATCGTTTCAATTTGGTGCATTTGTTCAATTTGTTCCAAACGCCATTTTATGGCAGAAATTAGTCCCAGTTCATATAAAACTGGCGGGCTCAAATCGTAAGTAATTTGTCGCGATTCGTTAATTGCCTTGTTTAAAAGGCCAAAAATTTCGTTTAATGATTTTTTGGTTTTGGGCAGAAGTTCGTCAGGGTCGATTGCCGACAATTTTAAATAGGCCAAAGAAAGGGTTTGCCCCAAACTGTCGTGCAGGTTTTCCGCAATTCTTCGTCTTTCCAACTCTTCAACTAACGTAATTTTGTTGTTTAGTTTATTTAGTTTCTTCTGGTACTGCTGTATTTGTTTTATTTTTCGCCGCAGCGCCATTTCTGCATTTTTTATGCGCAGTACTACATTGATTTGCGCCTGCAACTCGCTTACTGTGAATGGTTTTGATATAAACGCGTCAGCTCCTGCATTTAACCCCTTTGTTCGTTCGGCCGGGTTTGAGCCAAGGGCCGAAATCATCAAAACCGGAATATTACTTGTTGTGGTGTCTTTTTTTAAAACTTCGCACACCTCGTAACCATTCAATCCCGGCATTAAAATATCGAGTAAAATTATTTCAGGTAATTCTTTTTTTGCAATCTCAATGCCATCAGCGCCATTCATTGCCTTAAAAAACTGGTAACCGGAATAATACAACCTTATGATATTGCCTAAAAGTTCCAGGTTTATTACGTTGTCATCAATGGCTAAGATACTCTTCATGTTTATAGTGCATAAAAAACACAAAATTCAATAAATTAAACATTTTAGGGTACTGTTTAATTTATTGGTTCAGCCAAAAGTACAAAATTTGATTGTATTATTTTAGTAATCTTTTACACAACGAACACTGAAACCATCTTGTTTCAGGTAACTGTTGCGGCAAATTGTCTTGGAAGTGCTTCTTAATGACCTGACCCAGGCGGTTTCTGCCGAATCATCCGATGATGTCCACCAAACACCAAAACGGCCTTGAAACCAGAAGTTGCCGTTACAGAAACGATACCCTCCCGGAATTGCTGAAAAACCAGTTGAGTTGTTGCCATTACCATTTTTATCCCAACCTGTTGCCGATTTCAACCGAATTCCCTGATCGGTTCCCCTCATTACCGGATAAATCTCGTCTATATCAGAAATATTCATCCCCAGGGCGAGTTCAAGTTGTTTCCATTCGTCATCTCCGGGCAGGTGCCATCCGGGGGGACATGCGGTAACTGCTGCGGCAAAATTATACAGCGCACCATACTGTAAATAGTTTTCAGTTGTTTTTACCTCATCAATATCATTTCCGGAATAACCATAAACATTATAACTGGGGACATAAATACTATCGGCATTGCCGTTGACGATTTTGGGCAAGTAGGCCAGATTTTCGGCCATCCAGGTCTGATTTCCTATTTTTATCCATTGATATTCCCTGTTGTCGCGCGGGTCGATAAATGTACCCCGGGAAATTTCTGAATTTATAAATTCATTTTCATTGAACCCGCATGACCACAAAAAGAATGTGGAAAAAATTACGAAGACCAAATTTTTCATCGTCATTGTGTTTTTAGTACAAATTCCTGTTCCAAAAAAATTCCCGGTTTTTTTTTTGAAATTTACGAAACGACATGAAAAACAGATCAGATTTTTAGCTGATTGAAGTGGTTCAACCTGCTTGTTTTCGACTTCCAAAATGCCGATAAGGTCTCAGTAATCATTCATTAGCAGCACTGTAAGCAAACATGCATTTGCTTTTCAGTATTTCGAACCCCTCTTTTTCAGAAATAAATATTTGCTATCAGTGATGAAAATGATGCACATTTGTAGTGTAGTTTATTTGTGGATACAGTAGTTATTTTTCATAGTTGATAGTTTAGTTTAGTTTTGGTAAATTTTAGTTTTAGTTAGTTTTAGTTGGACGCTTTTAAACAAACCCTTTTTTTGGACCCGTAATTTAAGCCCTGGATTTTTTAAAAATCCGGGGCTTAATTTTTTATTAAACAGGCAGGAACAGTCTGATTTTATCGATAAGGGTATCTTTTTTTACAGGCTTTGTGAGATAATCGTCGCAGCCAGCTTTAATTGCAATTTCCCTGTCTCCTTTTAGTGCATATCCGGTAACAGCAATCACTGGTAATTTGGGTTTAAATTTTTTAATTTGCCTGGTAGCTTCCAATCCGTCCATAACCGGCATTTTTAAATCCATGAGAACCAACCCTATATCGTTGTTGCTGCGACACTGTTCAACGGCGTCACGACCATTTTCAACGGTAACGAAATCAATTCCAACCGTCTTCAAAACAAGCTCAACAAAATAACTGTTCACCTTGTCATCCTCTACAATAAGCACACATAAACCATTATTTTTCGAATTCGTTTCGGGTAATACTATTTTGTTGTCAGTTAGTTGTTTTGCGGCAGGCAGCGTAAAAATCACAATCAAACCTCCGCTTTTGGATGTTTCCAGTTTTATTTCGCCTCCCAGCAATTTAATAATTCCTTTACAAATTGATAATCCAAGGCCACTACCCTCGTAACCGCGGGTTAAATGACTTTCTGCCTGTGTAAAAATGTTGAAAACCTGATCCTTCATTTCCGGCGCTATCCCCCTTCCGCTGTCTTCGATACTGAATTCAACAACTCCGTTTTTGAGTATGTATCCAATTTTTACATACCCTTTGCTGGTGAATTTTATTGCGTTGTCGATTAAATGCCCGATAACTTTTTTCAGTAGTCCCGGGTCTGAGTCAAGTTGTACCGACCTGTTTTCATCGGTAACATTAATTTGGAAATCCAAACCTTTTTCGCTCATTCTTTTCTTGTAAGTTTCATACAATTCGTCTGTAACTTCTGAAAGTGCAAAAACAGATTTGTAAACCGTCATGTTTCCTGTGGTGATTAAAGAAATATCAACATAATCGGTGATGGTATTCAATAGGCGTTCGCTGCTTTTTTCGAGTAATTGCCGGTAAGTTTCCCTTTCGTTGTCAGAAATATTGTTTTGCGAAAGAAAACTTCCAAAACCCAGAATTCCATTTAGCGGTGTCCGTATCTCATGCGAAATGTTATTGATAAATGCTGTTTTTAAGCGGTCGGCAGCTTCGGCTTTTTCTTTTGCAACGATTAAATCGTTAATCAGATTTTTCCGTTCGGTAATGTCCTCTTTAACGGCCACAAAATGAGTAATTTCCCCCTCATCATTCACTAACGAAGAAATGCCGGCGCTTGCCCAGTATAATTCCCCGTTTTTCTTTTTGTTCTGAATTTCGCCGTGCCACTCTTTCCCTGATAAAATGGTATCCCAAAGTTCCTTGTAAAAAGAACCGGGGTGTTTTCCCGATTTCAGTATCCTTGTGTTTCTGCCAACAACTTCATCAAAAGCGTAGCCGGACAGATTTGTAAATTGCGGGTTTACATATTCAATATTGCCTTCCACATCGGTAATGGAAATACTAACAGTACTTTGAATAACCGCCCTCGAAAGTTTGCGCAGTTCTTCCTGTGCTGCTTTACGTTTCGATATATCGCGGGTAGCGCCCAATATTCCGATTGGTTTTCCCAAGTCGTTGGTTAAAACAGTAGCTGTAATTTCGATCCAAATTATAGTATTGTCTTTTTTACAGGTCTGTAATTCGGTAATTACCGACTCGGGAAGCTGATTCCCGGCTAATGCTTCAGGGACCATTTTATCTATCAGCAGATTTACTTTTTTAAGCGAATCGGGTGTTAAGGTTTCTGTAATGTTTTGTTGCAGCACTTCATCAACGGTAAAACCGCGCAGCTTAAAAACTGCCGGGCTTACATACGTAAAATTCAAATCGAAATCGAGGGTAAAAATCACGTCGCCTGAATTTTCTGCCAGCAACCTGTATTTGGTTTCGCTTTCGGCAAGCGCTTTTTGTTTGCGCTTCAGTTCGCAATTCTGGTAGGCACCGGTAATGAGCGATGGGAGCCGCGTGAGGTAATTCTTCCGTTTAACCAGGTATTCACTGGCCCCTAATTTTAGCGCCTGCACCGCCACTTCCTCATTTCCATGGCCGGTAACAATAAGAATGGGAAGATCCAGTTTACGATCCTGCCTGATTTCTTTAATAAGTTCCAGCGCATTCATTCCCGGAAGCCGGTAATCCATTAAAATTACCTGATATTCCCATTTTTCAGGCTTTGTACCTTTATCGGGCAACAATTTTAAAGCTTCTTCGCCGGTAGGCACATTTTTAATTTGCAGGTAAGGAGCGTACCGGGTAAAATGGCGGCTTGTTAAATCAACATCGGCGGCATTGTGTTCTATGTATAAAATACGAATGAAATTTGAATCCCGTTGCCGGATACTTTTATAGTTTTCGATGGCAAATTCAACCAATTGCGAAATTTTGGAAACATACCCGGGCTGTTTCACCATATAATCGTCGGCGCCGGCTTTAAGTGCGGCAACGGCCACTTCCTCGTCGCCCGAGCCGGTGAGCATGGCCACTGCCATGTCGATTTGTTTTTGCCTGATTTCCATTAAAATATCCAACCCGTTGCCGTCGGGCAGTTGCATATCGAGCAGGGCAATATCGAAACCTTCCGGTTTTACAGACAGGATTTTTTGCGCTTCCTTAACCAGTGAAACGTGTTCAATTTTACATTGGGGCCAGGCTTTTTTCAGTGCACGAATGGTAAGTTCCGCATCTGTGCTGTTGTCTTCGAGCAGTAATATTTTCATTTGCAGGAGTTTTATTCATCTGTTTTGTTCAACACCCGCCAATACAAATCAATTTGTTTGGCCACATCCAGGAATTTTTCAAAATCAACCGGTTTTACAATGTACGAATTGGCGCCCAGCTCATAAGCTGCATGTACATCGGAATGTTCGGAAGAGGTGGTAAGCACCACTACCGGAATGATTTTAAACTGCTGATGATTTTTTAATACCTTCAGTACTTCCAGCCCGTTCACTTTTGGCATTTTTAAATCGAGCAGGATAACCACGGGCAGGGGTTCCCCTTTTTCCCATTTTTCAACAAAGGCCAGCGCCTCTTCGCCGTCGCGGGCTGTTAGTATGGGGTTATCGAGTTTTTGCGATTTGAATGCCCGTAGGGTGAGATCCAAATCCACAGGGTTGTCTTCTACCAGTAAAATGGGTTGATTGTGGTTTAATTTATTCATATCGAATTGTTTTTTGGAATTTCAATAAAAAAAGTTGAGCCTTTTCCCGGAATACTTTCAGCCCGGGCTATTCCATTCATGCGATGCGCTGCTTTTGCCACCATGGCCAGACCAATTCCTGTTCCCGGAAAATCTTCGGCCCGGTGCAAACGCTGAAAAATCTCAAATATACGATCGTGGTATTTCATTTCAAAACCCACTCCGTTATCTTTTACTTTGATTATCCATGTTTCCGGTTTTTCATCAAAACCGATTTCTATCAACGGATTAGGTTTTCCGGAAGTAAATTTAATGGCATTTTCGATAAAATTCCGCAGGGCGATGGATAACCCGGTAGCATCGGCAACGATTTCTGTTCCAGGAACACTGATTTTAACAGTGAACCCTTTCCCTTTTAACTCGCTCCGGTAGCTGTCGGTTAAAGATCCAACAAAAGCTTCCAGATTTATTTTCTCTTTCCTCAATTCGCTGCGCTCCAACCTTGAATAGCTAAGCAAATCGTCAATGAGCCGGTTCATTTGAAAGGTGGAGCTGCGGATTGTTTTGATAAAATGGGCAGCTTCTTCATTCAGTTTGCCGCCATATTCATCGAGCAGCAGTTTGCTGTACCCGTCAATTCCCCGGAGCGGCGCTTTCAGGTCGTGCGAAACGGAATAGGTAAAGGTTTCGAGTTGTTTATTGGCAGCCTGCAATTGTTCGGTGCGGCGATTTACGCGGTCTTCCAATTCGGTATAAAGTTGTATGTTTTCTATAGAGCGCGCTGTAGCATCGGCAAGGGTTTGCAGCAACTGCATTTCGGTTTCTGTCGGTGTGTATTTTTCTTTCCAGTAGTTGCCAATGGCGCCAATGGGTTCGCTGATATTAACCGGGACCATGGCGAGGCTTTTTACAAAAGTAGGGCTGTAAACATCGTGTGGAATCCGGTCGTCAGAAAAAACATCCTCAATTGCCACCGGCTTTTTGTGCTGCATCACCCATCCGCTGATACACGAATCCATCGGAAATTTTTTCCCTTTCCAAAGGGGTTGGATGGCATCTTCATTCACGTAATAACAGTTGTCGTTTTCCCTGAAAACCAGTGTTGCCCCGTCGGCGCCAATCAGTTTGCGTGCCGATTTGGCCACGATATCCTGAACACTTTCGAGAGACTGCGTGGCTGATAATTGTTGAATGGATTCGATAAGTATTTCCAAACGCTGACTGAGTTTTTTGGTTTCTTCCTCTTTTCGTTTTTGTTCATTTATCACTTCGGAATAAAGTATCAGCCCGCCTATGGAGCCATCGGCTTCATACCAGGGGCGGCATTCCCAGCGGGTCCAGTCGAATGTGCCGTCATCGCGGACAAAAATATCTTCATCGGCCCTTGAAACAATGCCTTTTAGCGCTTTTTGATGTACTTTTCTCCATTTCTCAGGAATATCGGGGAATACTTCGTAATGATGTTTCCCGATGATATCTTTTTCTTTTACCTTATAATCGGTCAAGTAGCGCTGACTTACATAAAGATAATTCAGGTTTTTATCGTGCACTGCAACTGCACTCTGGTTATGCTCGATGATGT
>Ga0210024_1002656_pt1 | contig 15234 bp, 10 predicted proteins | sample CryGeymeta201525_FD_183988 | JGI IMG/M metagenome (GOLD analysis project Ga0210024, IMG submission 183988) | Groundwater microbial communities from Crystal Geyser aquifers in Utah, USA - Crystal Geyser metaG 2015-25 (SPAdes) (version 2) | ecosystem: Environmental > Aquatic > Deep subsurface >... | reverse complement strand
GTTCACCCAGATCACCGCCTTGATCACCGCCGCGAGGCAGCCCTACCAGAACAAGCCGCAAGCGTTCCAAGCCATCACCATATTGCCGTTCAGCCGGGGGACAGCACACTGGCCGATGACTGTCAGCGGCAACGTTCACTCCCTGCTCTACTTCCCCTACCGCGGGAAGAAGAAGTGGAAGGCCGAGCTAATTCCGGCCATCAGTACGAAGGCCGAACTGGCGCTGCCGGCCGCGGAAGGCAAGCCCACCGCGACCACAGCGATCGTGGCGGAGATCAAAGTCAGCCTGACGCGCGACGAAAGGACGCAGTGGCACGTCCTTGATCCCGAAGGGGTTGGCGACATCTGGGGACTGAACGTCAACGCCGAGGGGGCTCCGTCCGCCGAACCCGACGAGAACATCACCGCGGCGGTGACGTTCGAGCTGTTCGGGGACATCACGGCCCCAGACGGCCAGCCCGGACCGCTGAGTGGTCAAGGCACTGCGACGCTCGTCGAAGCGCGGACGAACCCGGCGCCGCCGACGCCAGAGTTCCCCTTGGTTGCTCTGCTCTTCCCGGCCGACGGTCAGGTCGCGGTGCAGCTCGGCAAAGGCTGGAAGTGGACCGCGGCGGCCAGTCCCGACGCCCCCCCCTATGGCGAGGGCAAGCTGGCGGCGCCTGACCCGTTCCCGGTGCCCATAGACGGCGCGAGGCGCTTCACCTCCAACTTGGGCGTCCTCCTCACGCTCACCATCAAAACCATCGCGAACGGACAGCCCGAGGAGGCCGACGTGGAGTTGGAGCGCAAGCAAGGAGACGCGTGGGCGCCCGCCGGCAGCGGCCGCACCAGCTTGGTGAACGGTGAGCAGGTGTGGGAAGAGGTGTGCCTGCAGCCCGGCACCTACCATGTGCGGGCCAGAGGCACGGCAGGCGGACCATGGAGTGGGTGGGAGGAGTTCGCAGTGGCGATTGGCGTTCTGCAAGTGCGCACCCTCACGGTTCCCCCACCTGAGGAACCCGGCGGCGGCTGACAACCGGGCGGCGGCGCAGAAGCCGCAGGTTGCGGAGAGGGGGGCCGATCCCGAACCGCCCTCATGGCCGCAGGTCCCGTGCTGCGCCTTGGCGCCCCGGTTGGCATCGCCAGCCGGGGCGTTTCCGTCCGTCAGACGAAGGTGCTCATGCGCGGCGACGAGGTGCACGACCACCTCGCAGTCGACGCCCCCAGGCGGCGTGCCGGTGCTGTTGCACACCAGGCAGATCGGCTCCTCCTGGTACCGGCAGATCGCCCCGGCCGCCGAGGCGGGGCGGACGACGGAGAGCTGCGCGTCGCGCGGCTGCCACTCCAGCGGGTTCTTGCGGCCGTCGAGGAATTCGGTCCGGTCATCCGCCGGGTACGCGATCATCTCCGCACCCGTGGCGCCGTTCTCCTCGTACCGTTGCTTGAGCAGATGCCCCGCTTTCCGCATGCCGGGCCCCGGCACGGTGCACCGGCACGCCCAGCGGTTGGTGAGGTCGCGAAGACACAGGCCGGTATGCAGTTCGTCAGTAACGGCGTTCATGATTGTGCGGAACATGGACAGGACCTCCCGCTGGGCGGCAATCCGCTGTACACTCTGGGGCGAGCACGCGTGAGGAGGCTGTTCGTGGAGACCACTCCAACCATGCCCGACGGACTGTGCAGCCCACCGGCGATCACCATGCGTGCCCACCACTTGCTGAGCACGGTCTGTATTCTGGGTGGCGCAGACTGTCCCTTGCTCGACGGGGAGAACGCGGCTCGTATTCTCGAGACGGTGAAGGCCAACCCCACCGCCACCGTCCGCCTCGTGTCGCCAGCGGAGGAAGTACCCCACTTCACGCGGCTGCCGCGCGCTGGGTGCGCGTGCACCGACTCGCAGGAGGTGCTGAACCGCAAACGCGACTTGGATGTGCTTCAGCGTCTGGGTTTGCTGCCTGGAGATGTCCGTCGCGCGCGGTACCTCTACACGCTGCTGTTCGACCGGATCGAGACGCCGCTCGGCATTTGCGCCTACGACACACCCGGTTGGGAGGGCTGCCCGCTCGCCAGCAGCGGAGCATACGAGCGCGTCCGGGCGAAGGGATGGACGGCCGTCGTCTACTGCCGCAGCCCGGAAGAGATGGCCGAGTACCGCCGGCGAAACGCCGAGTGCCTCGCCACCGGTGACCGGCTGTACCTCCGCCCCCACCACCTCATGTGCCTCGCCTGCTGGTATGGCGGCACCGGCGGCGAGTCGCCCCGGCCGAACGACACTCTGTACGAGGTCCACCAGCGAATCCGCCGCCAGCCGGACGTGCCGATCGTTCTCGTGGAGGGGTGCTGTCAGGCGTGCGACTGCTGTGATGGGTTCCATCCCGAAACCGGCCGCTGCGTCCACGCGGGCGGACTCATCCGCGACTACAAGAAGGACCTGGATGTTCTCCAGAAGCTCGGCCTGATGCCCGGCGCCACGCTCCCGGCGAGGGAGCTGAGCGAGCTGCTCTTTGCGCGGGTCGCCTCAACCAAGGAGATCTGCGGCTACGGCGACGGAATCGTCCGCTCGGAGGAATGGGCGATCTGCAGTGACCCCGAAGGCAACCCGGGCTACGCGCGGGCCCGCCAAGCCGGGCTGCTCCAGCCTTCGTCCGGCTGACGCCAGCAGCCTGAGGCTTCGGGGTGGACCGTGCTGAACATGCCTCGTTGCTCGGCGTCTACGGCCGCACAGCCCCAAGCGGGGATGCCTCAACACCAGGGAGGTTCGTACCCATGAAGACAGCCACCACCGCGTACCTGGCGTTTGCCACCTTGCTCGCCGCGCTGGCGTGGGGCGCCGAAGATGACGCGGCAGCCGGGCGACCGGCGGACGGCAAGCTCAAGGTGGGCGACCCCGCCCCAGACTTCGAGCTGAAGTACGAGGGAAAGACCAAAGAGGGAACGGTCAAGCTCTCCTCGCTCAAGGGCAAGCAACCCGTGGTGCTCGTCTTCGGCAGCTACACGTGACCGCCTTTCCGTTCCCAGGTTGGGAACCTCAACAAGCTCTACGGCCAGTACAAGGACCGCGCCCGGTTCCTCCTGATCTACATCCGCGAAGCGCACCCGACCGACGGGCGGCAAGTCGGCGCCAACCTGCGCGACCGCGTCCTATACGCGCAGCCCAAGACGACCGAGGAGCGCAAAGAAGTCGCCCATTCTTGCGTCCTCAATCTCGGCATCAAGTTCCCGACGCTGTTGGACAACATGGACAACAAGGTTGAGAAGGACTACTCCTCCTGGCCCGATCGCCTCTACGTAGTCGGTCAGGACGGCAAAGTCGCCTACAAAGGCGGACCCGGTCCCGCGGGGTTCGACTCGGCGGAGTTGGGCGTCTTCCTTGAGCTGATTCTGCCGAGGGGCGCGGGCAAGTAGCGGCAGGCGCCACGTCGGGTAACGCCCGCGCGGCTCAGCGTCGGTCGACCACGCGCTTGTCTGTCGCCCCCTCGATCCGGTTCCCCTCCAGCTTCACGCCCTTCACCTGCTTCTCGATCAGCACTCCGACCCACCCGTCCTTCGCCGCGTCGCCCGGCCCGATCCGGTTCCCCTTCAGCACCACGTCGCTCACCGCCGCGTCCAAGTGCACCTCCGCCTTCCCGTCTTTGCGGCAGTTGCCTTCGAGGGTGCAGTTCTCAATGGTGTTCCGGCTGCCGGCCATGGCTTCGTCGCCGGGGCGGAAGTAGACGCCGCAGCCGCCGTTGCCGCGGGCGGTGCAGTTGCGGATGAGGTGGTCGGTGTCGCGGCCGCCGATGCTGAGGCCGTGACCGCCGTTGTTGAGAAACTGGGAGTCTTCCAGCACTCCGCCGGTGACGCGGAGGCAGTAGAAGAGGCCGTCGCCGCCGTTGTCGCGGCCGAGAAGGCGGCGCATCTGCGGGCGCAGGGAGCCGCTGCCGGGGTGGAAGCCGAGTCCTCGGTTGCGCTGGCAGAGGCTGTCTTCGACGACGATGTCTTCGCACTGCTGGAAGCTGATGCCGTCGCCGTTGTAGTTCTCCACGGTCACCTTGCGGAGGACCGTCCGGTCGGCGTGCAGCAGGAAGATCCCGCCGCCGCGGCAGCCGTTGAGGTGACCATTCTCGTCGGCGTTGCCGTCGATCTTCAGGTTTTCAATGAGGCAGTCGGTCGCGTGGTAGCCGCTGATCACCGGGAAGGCGCTGCGAACAATGGCGTTGGCGCCGCGCGAGTAGTCGTGGTTCAGCATACGGGTGATCCCGAACCGGTCGCCGTCGCGGAAGGTGAGCGTCGCGCACGTCGTGTAGAAGCCACCGCTGCGGTCGTCCTGGATGTGGATGCCCATGCCAGGGCGGAACTTGTCCGGCTCGGCCAGCGATACGTCGCAGTGCCCGTAGCCCAAATCCGCCGACAGCTTCGACTCGACCATGGGCGCCTTCACCAACACCGTCTCCTCCCCCGCGCCGCGGATGACTACATTGGGGCGCAGGTGCAAACTATCGTGCATCACGTATCGCCCGGGGGCAATCTGCACCACCCCGCCGCCCAGCGCGGCCACGTAGTCCACCCCCGCCTGCAGACAGACATTGGTATCGCCCTGCAGGGCTGCGTCCCCGTGCCCGACCGTGATCGACACCGGCCGCAGTTCGGATTCCGTCAGCTTCGCGTAAGTGGGAGTACCCAGAGTTCCTTCGGTCATGGCGGTCTCCTTCTGCTCCGCTCCCCAACTCGTGGTGGGCAGTTGGGCGCCCACGCAGGAGAGTACGAGCACCAGTGCGCTGCTCAGGTTTGTCAACACGGCCAGTCTCCTTCACTGCCGGTGTTTCACCGCAGGGCGGTCGCCGTCACACCGGAGTCGGGTGATACGTCGAGTACTTCAGCCCCGGCGAGAGCCCCAGCTTCCCGCCGGGCACTGCCACCGAGCTGCAGGCACAAACGTATGACCGCGGGTCCTGGCCCAGTTCGTCCTTCAGCTCGTCCCACAGCTCGCGCGTTTCGGTGCTGAGGTAGAGCGGTACGTCCTTGTCCCAACGGCGGACCTCACTGATCAGATGCCGGTAGATCTCCTTGCGCGTGTCGTGCGGGAACGGGCCGCAGCGCGTGCCCTTCATCTTCTCCGTGGCGTCCTTTGCCGCGGCGACGCACTCGGGGTCCAGCAGGTCCAGGGGCAGCGTGCTCGCCATCGACTCGTAGGTGTTCCAGATATAGAGGCAGAAGCCGATGGACTCGGGGCTGGTCCGTTTGCACGCTTGCTCGATGATCCAGGCGTACTCCTCGCGCCAGTTGCGGACGGGGAGGACGGGCTTGAACTTGTAGCGCACGGGGATGCCCATGTCCTGAACTTTGCGGGCAGCGTCGATCCGGTCGATGGCGAGCCCAGTTCCCGGCTCCAAGTCTCGCGCGACAGCTTCACAGGTTGTGCTCCAGACGCCGACCAGGCGGTCGCGATGCGGCACGTCGGCCAGCCACTCCACGTTGGCGCTGGTGGTGTGGAAGTGGCCGTACCGATCCTCGTACTCGGCCAGCTTGCGGGCGAAGAGGTCGAACAACCCATACTCCGGCTCGAAGGCGATCAGGTCGGCGCCGCCGAGGATCATGCGGAACACCTTGTTCCACGGGTTCGCCTCGATGACGGGCCCGACGATCTTCTCCATGTACTCCTCGAGGTTGAGCGCGATGGCGATGAACTTCCCCGCCCGGCCTTTGCCGCAGTACAGGCACCCGTGGGGACAGCCGCTCATCGTGCCGAAGTTGTAGGTCGGCCAGCACACGCAGTTGTTCCCCTGGTCCAGGTTGTGCGGGTGCTGGTCGATTGCAGTGGTGAGGTGCCCGAAGATCTCGCTCAGGTCAGTCAGCGTGGTGCCCTTGGGGCAAGTGGCGAGCAACGGCTTCAGGTCGGGCCGTCGGTAGCGCAGCTCCATCGTCGTGAAAACCAGCGGCCGCATGAACGACCGCACCTGGCCGACGGGCACTTCCGCCGGCGGCCAGAGCTCGTTCAGCTCGCCTGTCACTTCGGGCAGGTTCTCCTCGGTGATGCAGGTCACCTCGTCCAGGCTCTTCCCCAGCGCCCCGAGCATCCGCTCCAGTCGCGCCACACACAGCGGGTCGGCCTGCACGCGGTCCAGCATGTAGATTCTCGTTGGTGTCAGTGAGTACATGGTTGGTTGTCTCCTGGTGGGAACGCGCCGCGGAAGCGGCGTTTCCCTCATTCTCCATCCCGCTCAGGTGACCTGCCACCCCAAGCAGCCACCGTAGCTATGGCGAGCGGCGCCATCCGGATTGCCGATTGCGGGTCGGCAAGGCGGGGAGATAGAATGGCGCAGACTGGCGCGCCCAAAGGCGGCATCCACAGCAGCAGGCGTTGGCCAGCAGTTCCACATGCGGGAGGGCAACTGAGGGATCACCCTCACCGGCACCGTGACGGCCGACGCTTCCACATTGGCGCGCGAACGCAAACACTTGGTGGCAGCGGCGCAGGAGCTGCTGACGCCCCTGGCCAAGGCGGCGCTGTGTGCCGACTTCGAGGCGCAGATGAGGAATGCTGTGCTGGGATTCATCCGGGGCGCACCGCGGCGGTAGGCGGGTGTGCCGTTCGCCGAGAGCCCGTTCCGTGTGGTCAAACGATGGCTGTCGGCCCGTGCCGTCCCGCTGCCGGCTTGCAGTCGTTCGTTCCTTGGGGTCCGCGGGGTACTGTCGCACGGATTGGCAGTCCATGCTAAAATACCGGCGCGGATTCTGCCACACTGCCACGCTACCATGACGACTCGGACCGTCCCGCACCCAATCCCCTACCAAGGGAGCAAGCGGAACCTTGCGCCCGACATCCTGCGGTACTTCCCGCCAGGCGTTCGGACACTCTACGAACCATTCGCAGGATCAGCAGCCATCAGCATCGCTGCTGCCGCGAACAGGCTCGCGAAGCAGTACCACCTGAACGACCTGAACAAGCCGCTGATGGACCTCTGGCGCGCGATCATTGAGACGCCGGAGTCCGTCGCGGCCGAGTACGAGAAGCTGTGGCGCAACCAACTCGATGACCCCAGGACCTTCTACGACAAGGCCCGGGACGAGTTCAACCGCAGCGGGCGCCCGGACCTATTCCTCTACCTTCTGGCTCGCTGTGTCAAGGGGGCTGTGCGCTACAACTCCCAGGGCAAGTTCAACCAGAGCCCCGACAACCGCCGGCGGGGGGCGCGCCCAGACACGATGCGCCTGCAAGTCCTCGGCGCCTCCCATCTCCTCAACGGCAGGACAGCGACTACTTCCGTGAACTACCGGGACGTTCTCGAACGGGCCACGCCTGAAGACCTCGTCTACATGGACCCGCCGTACCAAGGCGTCTGCGGCAGCCGGGACACTCGGTACCTTGAGAGCGTGCAGTTCTGCGAGTTCGTGGAAGCCCTGGACGCACTGAACGCGAGAGGCGTTCGCTATCTGGTTAGCTACGACGGACGAACGGGCACGAAGACGTTCGGCAGTGCTCTACCGGAGGACCTGAACCTGACGCTCATCGAACTGTACGCCGGACGATCTTCCCAGGCAACGCTCTTGGGCAGGGACGACGTGACCATTGAGTCACTGTACCTCTCGCCGGGTCTCGCCGACGAGTTGGCGCACGTCCCCGTGGTATACCGGTACACCCGCGGCGAGCAGCTCTGCCTCATGGAGGGGCGCAAGTGAGACGCAAGAAGCTGCCCAAGGACTTCATCCGGATGTGTGAGTCCGTGACCGCCAAGCGTCCACGAACAGTGATCGACCACATCCTCGAGCACGGGCACGTCACCACGGAGGAACTTAGGGACGAGCACGGGTACAACCACCCACCAAGAGCGGCTCGAGATGTTAGAGAACTAGGAATCCCGCTGGAGACATTCCGCATCGTGGGGAGCGACGGCCGCAAGATCGGCGCTTACCGGTTCGGTGACCCGAAGAAGGCGAGGTTCACCAGGCTCATGGGCCGGACCGCATTCGCCGGGCAGCTCAAAGACAAACTGCTCGAGCAGAACGGGTGCCGCTGCGCGATCTACTTGGAGGAGTTTAGCGAACGCGACCTGCAGATCGATCACCGGATTCCCTTTGAGGTGGCAGGCGATGTTCCGGCGAACGCAGACGATCCTCGCCGCTACATGCTGCTCTGCGGGTCAGCAAACCGGGCCAAGTCGTGGTCGTGCGAGCACTGTGCCAACTGGTTGGAGCTGACGGACCCAGAGGTGTGCCGCCGGTGCTACTGGGCATATCCAGATGACTACGACCACATTGCCATGCAGCAGGTCCGTCGGGCGGATGTCATGTGGTCGGGCGAGGAGGTCGCGGTCTACGAGAGGCTGAAGCGGAGAACCGAGGAGCTACAGCAGGACATCCCGGCGTTCATCAAGAAAATCGTGGAGGAGCACCTGTAGGAAGTGGTTCTCGCTGCACAAGGACGCCGGCACTGCAGTCGTGTAACAGCGCCAGCGTGACGGCGAGGTCCGCCACTGAGGAGACCGGTTGCCTCCGGCGCCGGTTCGACGAGGGTCCGTGCCAGACCGGCGGTCCTCACTGAGGCCGCCGGCGCTGCGATTGGTGAAGGGGAGGAACTCGGCGACTCCATGAAGCAACCCAACCTGCTGGTGATCATGTCCGACCAGCACAACCCGCACCTGGCGGGGTTCGCTGGTGACGCCGTCGTACGGACGCCGAACCTGGATCGGCTTGCGGGGGGCGGGGTGACGTTCCCGCAGACGTATTGCGCCGGGCCGCTGTGCGTGCCGTCGCGGCTGACCTTCCTGACCAGCCGCTACCCCAGCGACCTGGAGGTCTGGGTGAATGGCGCCGTCCTTGGGCCGGGCGTCCCGACGTTCGCGCACCAACTGTCCTTGGCGGGCTACGAGACAGTGCTCTGCGGCCGCATGCATTTCGTCGACCGCGACCAGAACCACGGGTTCGCGCGTCGGCTGGTGGGCGACGTCAGCGGCGCCATGCGGGTTGCGCCGGGCGGGCTGTTTGAGGGTGTGTGGAACCAGGCGGGATGCGGCCAGGACCACCGGTCGCTTCTGGACGATGCCGTCGGACCGGGCACTGCGACCTACGCCGTCTACGATGACGTTGCCACGCGGCGGGCGTGCGCGTACCTGCGCGACTATGCGGCGCAGGGAAGCGCGGCCCCCTTCTGCCTGGTCGTGGGCCTACTTCTTCCCCACAACCCGTATGTCTGCCCCAAGGACCTGTTTGACGAGTACAGGGACACGCTCCCGGACCCCGTTCTGACGCCTCCCGCCGACGAGCACCCGGCGCTGCAACAGCTCCGGGCGACCCGCGGCACCGCGGGCATCACCCGCGAGCAAGCGCGCCGCGCGCGTGCGGCGTACTGCGGGCTGGTCACCTGCCTGGACCGCAACGTCGGGGCAATCCTCGACACCCTCGCCGAGACCCCGTGCGCGCAGGATACGGCCGTCGTCTACACGTCAGACCATGGCGACCTGAACGGCGAGCACGGCATGTGGTGGAAGGACTGCTTCTACGAGGGCGCAGTCGGCATCCCAATGGTGTGGTCGTGGCCCAGCACATTTTGTCAGGGGCACCGGGTGGAGGCGGCGACCAGTTTGCTCGACGTGGGTCCGACTCTGGCCGAGTTGGGCGGCGCCGACCCGCTGCCAGAGCGCCGCGGTCACAGCCTGACTCCGTTCCTCTACTCAACCGGCGACCCCGCAGGCTGGCCCGACGCTGCCTATGCGGAGACATACGCGCACGGACAGCGTCCGGCGCGCATGATCCGGTCGGGACGCTGGAAGCTGAGCGTCTACCACGGGTACGACACCCCCCAGTTGTTCGACCTCCAGACGGACCCCGGCGAAACCACCGACCTCGGGCGCGACCCGGCGTTTGGCGAGGTGCGCCGCGAACTGCACGCGCGCGTCACGCGCGGCTGGGACGGAGACTGGGTCGAAGCTCGTTGCCGACTTCGCAGCGCGGAGTTGGCTACCGTCCAAGCGTGGCTCCGCGCTGGCGGAGCGCGTGAGTCGGAGTGCTGGGAGATGCCGCGCGGGTGCAACGTGCGCGCGCCGGGCTGAACAGCGCTTCTCGCGCACCGCCTGCGGAGTTGTTGAGTCGTCGAGTCGCGGAGTGGTCCTGAGCAGTCCTCACTCCCCAACGCGCCGCTGCTCCTCCTGACTTCCATGCACCCTCCGCGCAATCTGCAGTTTGCTGGAGGTCCGGCCCTCCTCAACCTGCTCAGTCCCGAAAGAAACCATCAGTGCGAGGCAGGAGATGGCCACGCTGTCGCGAACCTCCAGCCGTTGTTCGAATAACGCCTTGGGGAGCGGCTCACAGGTCCCGCTCGCCCACGCAAACAGTCGGAGGAAAGACATGGCAGGCAAAGTCCGAGTTGGATTCATTGGCAGCGGGGGGATGGCGGTTGCGCACACCGGCGCGATGGAGAGCATCCGCGACGCGCAGATTGCGGCGTTCTGCGATGTGGTGCCGGAACGCGCGCAGGCACTGGGAGAGAAGTACGACGCGCCGGTTTTCGCAGACGCCGGCAAGATGATGGACGAGGTAGCGCTGGACTGCGTCTACGTGCTGCTGCCCCCCTTTTCCCACGGCGCTGCGGAGAAGGCGGCCATCGACCGGAAGATCCCGTTCTTCGTCGAGAAGCCCATCAACGTGAACCTGAAGCAGGCAAACCAGATCGCCGAAGCTGTAGCCGGTGCCAACCTCATGACCTGCGCAGGCTACATGAACCGCTACCGAAAGGGCGTCAACGCCGCGAAGAAGCTGCTGGCGAAGGACCCGGCGGTCCTGGTTATCGGTGGCTGGATCGGCGGCAGCCCGAACCCCAACCCCGAGGTCCCCATCACCATGTGGTGGGTCCAGAAGGACAAGAGCGGTGGTCAGTTTCTCGAGCAGGTGACCCACACCGTCGACCTCGTCCGTTACCTCTGCGGGGATGCAGTGCAGGTTTCCGCCGCTGCCGCAACCGGCTTCAACCCGCCAGTGCCCGGCTGCGACATTGACGACGCCACCGCCGTCACGGTTAAGTTCGCCAGCGGCGCTGTCGCGAACCTGTACTCCTGCTGCGCCTCCAACGCCAAGGGCGGCGTCGACCTGCGCGTCTTCGCCAACCAGTGCGCCTTCACCATGGACGGCTGGGGACACGACACCGTCATCCATCGCAGAGGCAAGGAGGACGAGACCATCGCCGGCGAAGGCAACATCTTCGAGATCGAAGACCGCGCCTTCCTGAAGGCCGTCCGCACGGGCGACCCGAAAGGGATCAAGTCTTCCTACGAAGATGCCGTGAAGACGCTGGAGATCAGCGTCGCTGCCAACAAGTCGACCGCGACCGGGCGAACGATCAAGCTGGCCTCGGCGGCCTGAAGTGACTGGGTAGCCCAATGACCTCCCGACCCGTGCCGGGAGCCTCAACCAGCCGCCCTGCGCAGTGCCCCCGCTCCACCCAGAGGGTGGCCGTCGTCGTCGAACGACGCTGCGGCCACCCTCCCCCGGGGGGCCAAGATCGCCACGAGCACACAAGCCCCCCTGTCCGCGCTTCGCCTGAACGCCCCGGCGGATGGAATCGCCGTCCGTGACCTGGCACCTGATACCTGGCACGTGACACCCGACACGCGTCTCCGTAGGAGCACAAACCCATGACCGCACGCGAACGCTTCCTCGCAACGATGCGCTACGAACCGGTGGACCGCGTGCCCTTCCGCGGCTGGGGCGCTTGGCCGGAGACGCTGGAGCGGTGGCAGCGCGAGGGCTACGACCCGGCGAACCCTCCGCAGTTCGACACGGACCGGTGGGACTGGCACGGCGGGTGGTTCTTCCCCAAGCCGCCCTTCGAGCACAAGGTGGTCGAGGAAGACGACCGGACGATTCTGTACGTCAACCATGAGGGCATCCTCATGCGGGAGCGGAAGGATCACAGCTACTCCTCGATGCCGCAGTTTGTGCGCTTTCCGGTGGAGACGCGGGAGGACTTCCGCGTGTTCTGGAAGGAGCGCATGCAGCCCGACTTGTCGGTGCGGATCGGCGCCGATTGGCAGGCGCGGCTTGCGGCCTACCGCCAGCGGGACTTCCCACTGATCGTCATCGCCGACCGCTGGGGCGGGTTCTTCGGCCCGCTGCGCAACCTCACCGGCGTCGAGACCCTCTGCATGCTTTTCTACGACGACCCCGCGTTCCTCGAGGAGATGATGGACGCCGACGCGGACTTCATGATCCAGGTGATGGACCAGGTGCTGGACCACACCGACATCGATGTCTTCGGGTTCTGGGAAGACATGGCGTTCAAGACGGCACCGCTCCTCGGCCCCGACCTGGCGCGCAAGTACCTGCTGCCGCGGTACCGGCGAGTGGTGGACTTCCTGCGGTCACGCGGCGTCGAGTTCATCGCGCTGGATAGCGACGGCAACATCTGGGATTTGCTGCCCGTGTGGCTCGATGCCGGCATCAACATCCTCTATCCGTTCGAGGTGCAGGCGGGCATGGATGTGCTCGAAGTGCGGCAGCAGTTTGGCCGCGACCTGCTCATGTGGGGCGGGCTCGACAAGCGCGCGCTCGCAAAGGGACCGGGAGCCATCGACGCCGAGCTGGCTCGGCTGGCGCCGCTTGTCCGACAGGGCGGCTTCATCCCCCATACCGATCACAGTCTGCCACCGGACATCTCGTTCGCCAACTTCCTCTACTTCATGGAGAAGCTGCCGGCGATTCTGTGAGGCGCAGACGCGGGGTCTACTGCCTTCAGGTACGAACGCCGCCCCAATCCGAGCCGCGCGCGTCAGCAAGCGGACCTCGCCGGGCCACGCTTGCTGACGTGCGCGGCTCGGATCTGAGGAAGGCGTGACCTTGCCCAATTGGGAGACACCCATGAGCATCCACAACCACCTGCAGAGCGTACGACGGCCGGCCCGCAGGAAACGCCTCCCGCTCGCGTTCGCGGCGGTGTTGGGAAGTATCGCCGCTTCGGTTTGCTGCAGCCAGGCACAGCCGGTGACGGCGGAGCAGATCCTCGCGGCCACCGGAGTCAGAGGCGGTTTCGTCGTCCACCTCGGCTGCGGCGACGGGAAGCTGACGGCAGCATTGCACGCCAGCGAGGGCTACACGGTCCAAGGGCTGGAGCCCGATCCGGCGAAGGTCAATGCGGCTCGCGACTTCATTCGGCGGACCGGGCTCTATGGGCCGGTGTCGGTGGAGCAATTTGCGGGCGCGGCGCTGCCGTACGCCGACAACCTGATCAACCTCGTCGTGGCAGAGCACCGCGGCGCGGTCTCGCGCGAGGAAATCCTGCGGGTGCTGGTGCCCAACGGCGTCGCCTACTTGAGCGAAGGCGGCGAGTGGCAGAAGCTCGTGAAGCCTCGCCCGGCCAACATCGACGACTGGTCGCACTTCCTGCACGATGCCGGCAACAACGCCGTCGCCGAAGACACCGTTGTCGGGCCGCCGCGCGCACTCCAGTGGATTGCCCCGCCCCTCTGGCTGCGAAGCCACGAGACCCCTTCAGGCATCGAGGGACTGGTCACCTCCGGCGGGCGGCTGTTCTACTACTTCGACGAAGGCGTGATCGGCATTACCGATCAGCGGCTGCCCGAACGCTGGTCGTTGATCTGTCGGGACGCCTTCAACGGCAAGTTGCTGTGGAAGCGACCCGTCGCCAAGTGGGGCTGGAGCGAGTGGGCCGCCGACAGGTTCGGAGGCATTGACTGGACCGACATCACCGGCGGCCGCACCGTGGTTCCAGACGAGAACCAGCGACGATTGGTCGCGATTGGCGACCGGCTGTATGCGACGCTCAGCTATGCCGCGCCGCTGTCCATTCTTGACGCTGCCACCGGCGAGGTGCGGACTACCGTCGAAGCGACTGCTCCCGTCAGGGAGATCGTCTCGGTGGACGGGGTCGTCGTCGTCTTCGCGGGCGGCGGGATGCCGGGCTCGGCCAAGCGCAGGGGCGAGGGAGAGGCAGAACCAGCGTCGCTCATTGCCGTGAACGGCGACTCGGGGGAGGTGCTGTGGAAGACAACGACGGCGCCGATCAAGAGTCTGTTCCTGGCCGTGGCCGGGGGGCGCGTCGTCTACCAGACCGGCCCGAATCTGGTCGGGCTGGACCTGAAGACCGGTCAGCAGCTCTGGCGGGTCGCCCCCAACATCCGGAACGGGAGAACGCTTGTCGTCCACGACGGCGTCGCCGTGATTCTCGGAGGGAAGGGGCTGGAGGCGCGCGACGCGCGCACCGGCGAGCAGCTTTGGCAGAAGGACGTTCTTCTCGCCAGTGGGTTGGGCTCGGAGGATCTCTTCATCGCCGAGGGCCTCGTGTGGCCGGCGATCCTCTCCGTCGACGAGAAGCAGCAACCCAAAGGCAAGAGCCCGGACGCCCTGGCTGTCGGTTATGACCTGCGGACGGGCGAAGAGCGGAAGCGCCTCTTCGTGCCCAACCTCCGCAGCCCGGAACACCACCATCGGTGCTACCGCAACAAGGCCACCGACCGTTTCCTGATCAGTGCCATGGAGGGGGCGGAGTTCCTCGATCTGAAGGGCGACGGACACGACCAGAACAACTGGCTGCGCGGCGCATGCAAGTTCGGTGTCATGCCAGCCAACGGCATGCTGTACGTGCCCACCGACCAGTGTTTCTGCGAGCCCGGCGCCAAGCTGCTGGGCTTCGCCGCCGTGGGAAGCCAACCCGTCTCGCCGGCAACCTTCACGCCGAACAGCAAGCGCCTTCAGAAGGGTCCAGCGTACGCCGACAGCCGAAACCCCAAGCCTGGAACCCCAGACCTCAAACCCGCCGACTGGCCGACATTTCGGCACGACGCTGCCCGCCACGGCACTACGCCGGCCTCTGTTGCGCCACAGGTGAAGCCCCGGTGGCGCACGAAGCTCGGCGGCGGCTTGACGCAGCCCGTTGCCGTGGGTGACCGCGTCTACGTTGCCTCCCGCGACGCCCACACTGTCCACGCGCTCGACATGAAGAGCGGTGGGCCGATCTGGACATTCGTCGCCGGGGGCCGGATTGACTCGCCGCCCACCTACTACCGCGCGCTGCTGCTTGTCGGGAGCGCCGACGGCTACGTCTACTGCCTCCGGGCTGCCGACGGCGCGCTCGCGTGGCGGTTCCTGGCCGCGCCGGTGGACAGGCGGATCGCCTACTTCGACCAGTTCGAGTCGGTCTGGCCGGTGCATGGCAGCGTGCTGATCCACGAGGGAATCGCCTACTGCACTGCCGGTCGCTCCACGTACCTTGACGGCGGCATCCGGCTGTACGGTCTGGACCCGCTCACCGGGAAGCTGCTCCACACG
>Ga0210024_1002654_pt1 | contig 15240 bp, 10 predicted proteins | sample CryGeymeta201525_FD_183988 | JGI IMG/M metagenome (GOLD analysis project Ga0210024, IMG submission 183988) | Groundwater microbial communities from Crystal Geyser aquifers in Utah, USA - Crystal Geyser metaG 2015-25 (SPAdes) (version 2) | ecosystem: Environmental > Aquatic > Deep subsurface >... | reverse complement strand
TAAAAAACACAACTAATAAAACTAAAATTAATCCTCCACCAACAATAACCATTGGTGAAGGTTTATTTGTTTGAACTTCTGTATTTGGTTCCATATAAAGTGATTAATTAATAATAATATTACTCATCATATTTTTCTGCCATTGATGCCAGCATTAAGCTCCAATCCTGCCAATCGCATTTTTCATCTAAGTTGATATCGCATGTATCGGAATATGTGGCGTTAGCTATGCTTGAACGTATAAAAGATAGATCATAAGAGTCAATTATTCCATTTTGCATATTTTCCTGTTCTGGCAAATCTCCAGCCAGAAGTTTTATATTGGAAAAATCAAAGTCGTTCTCACCTTCATGTAATGAAATATTCGCTTTGCTGCAATTATAAAAACCTTGAGCATTTAACTGAGGTAAGGCATCACAAAATTTTTTCTGAAGATGTTTGGGTCCCTTGATATAAATATAATATTTAGCATTATAGTCAACAGGATTAACATCAATTATCCCTTTATAAGTTCCATCATAGTTCGGATCAAAACTGGTCTCAACAAATCCGGTATTACTTTCCCCTTCTTTCACCACATTGATCTTGACATTTTGTGGAGTCATGTCATAAGGCTTGGTTAGTATCCCTTGAAAACGCAGTTTCATTTTGATTAAGACTATAGGGGTAGGACCGGCGGATGATGATTGCCGACTGCTTGACGAACTGGATCTTGCAGCAGAACTGCTTGACGATTGACGACTGGATGAGCTGGACGACACGGTGGAACTACTTGAAGACGATTGACGACTGGATGAACTGGAAGAACTTGTTGTTCGTGGATGAATTACTAACTGCCCATTAGTTTTGTTAATCTGATAATTAGTACCAGTAATATCGCCGGTTGCAGTTGATGCATCAATAGAAGTGTTTGTTGTTGATATTGCAGTTAAGGTTGATTTTCGTTTGAAGGTAATATCAAATCTGGCATTGTTTGCCAAGGCCATTCCTTCAACCGGTTTTGCTAAATATGTCAATTTAATTGAACCGATGTTATTATCAATAGTTTTATGAACTTCGGTAAATTTATCAACAACAGTATCACTCGGCGTAATATTGACTGCTTCTGCGACATTTTTATCAAATGAAAAAATTGCTTCAAACGTTGTTAAACCCTTCCCGGTTGGTAAGCCATCAATTTTAAAAACTGCAATCGCACTGTCTATGTTAGCTCCAACTGTAGTGGTTACAGGATCAAATTTAAAATTAATTACTGGAGCAGTGCTTCCGCTGTTAAATGTAAAGCTTGGGTCAGTGTTGCTGGTGGAGCTAATCCCAAATAAAACCGATGTGGTGTTTAATATCCCAGTAATCTCTGTGCTAACACGGCTCAATGTTAATGTTCCAGCTCCAGACGCATTTCCCTTGACGCGAATTTTGAAAAAAATTGAATTAGTTAGTTCACTTTGTGGTCTTAATGTTAAATAGGCAAAGTTTAATGAGGTTTTTGCCGCGTTAATTGTAGGTTCATTTGCAGCTGTAAATATATCATCGGCACTTGGATATGTTTTTGGGATTTGAGATAGACTGATAATCTGCAAATTATTATTTGCTGTGAAAGTCATATTTACACCATTAATTTTTTTATTTTGATCATCAGAAGAAATTACGTATGTGATATCAAATTCATCTAAATTCTTTGTTCCCGAAACCGGATTAACAACAACGGTAACGTCGTTTTCACCTGCTTTTGATTTTTGACTTGAGCTAACAAAATATTTTATAAGAAAAATTGACGCTAAAACAGCAATTGAAGCAAGTATTATCAGTTTAATTTTCATTAGTTAGTTTCTTTAATTTTGTAAAAATATTACTTTCCTGGCCAGTTGGCGTACCAATTACTATAGTCTGCTAATGTTACGCCATTAAGATTATTAAAGTCCGCATCCATTAATATACCGTCTTTATATCCAGGAACTTCACCATCATCTTGACATCTATCTGCATTAATAACTGCTCCAACCCCACACTTTCCTTTAAACTCCAAAAGCCAAATTGAATAATCAGTTAAATCAATCTTTCCATCACAATTTGCATCACCTTTTGTTTTTTCACATGTTACTCTTGAACTGCTGGAACTTGCAGGTCTGGAACTACTGGAGCTGGAGGAACTGGCGATTGATGAACTTGAGCTGCTATTTGATGCAACAGAACTAGAACTACTACTACTTGATGAAGAGCTTGAATTTGCTTGAACCGTAATGGTGTTGGGAGTCATAGCCCCAGTTATTTTATGATTGGTTGCATCATATGTATTTACTTCAAGATAATATTCACCAGGATCAATGTCAACTGTCCAAGTATAACGATTACTACTTCCCATATTATGTACTAAATTACTATCCAGACCACCTATATATTGTCTATTCCTGTTGTAATAAAATAGTGCTGTGGTTGTACTTTGATGATTTTGACTCCAATCAATAATCAAATCCTCACCTCTTCGAACAACAACTGCAGTAACAGGTTGGATAATAATAACTTGAGGAGCTATACTCGACGAAGAAGAACTCGATGAGGTAACTGAACTACTTGAACTATTACTTGAGGAAGAGCTTGAGAATGGATTTAATGAACTGTTGCTTGAGGATGAACTTGAACTGCCGAGTGATGCGTCAGCAATAGTTGCAGCAATTGCAATATCTTCAGGTAATATATATTTTAAAACGCTACCATTCGTATCTGGACCAACTACGTTTGAAAAATCCTTCCCTTCAAAAACCAAAGCATCAGGCACGTTGACATTTGTCAAAGCATCACTGTCACTATTGGTTTTGAACACAAAATATATTGTCACCATCGCTGGAAGCAAAGATGCTTGGTTTTTGATGACTTTTACAACACGAGCTTCTCTGTGCAAACCATTAATATCCTTATCAGAACTAATTAAACTATCAACCTGCAATTGATCAAGATTGCTCACTGTAATAGTTGAAGGCACAGCTTCCTGAAAATTAAACATATCGCTGCGGTATTTAATTTTTAAGTTAAAGGCGGAAATTCTACCGATCGTGCTTGTCAAGTTCACTCCGAATCTATATTCCGTATTTGGCTGGAGACTGTTTAATAACACTCCTTGGTCTAAAAAAGGAAAAGTCACAGCAATATTGGCGTTGCTGCCGCTTGCCTTTGATCGACGACTATTGCGGTTGATATAAGATATGAGGTATGCCGCGGCAACAACTGTAATAATAATGACTATGCCTATTTTGATGATTAAGTTCTTTTTCATCATAGTATTTATTAATTTTTGATCATGTTATTTAAAAATTTCATGGATTTGGATCGTAACGGTTGTGCCGCCAGATCTCAAAATCCTTCAACGCAACGACCGAATTTGTATCAAAATCAGACCATTTGGTCAATCTGGTTGATAAATATTCCTCTTTCCAAATAGTAAAATCACTATTATCAATTATCGGGCTATTATCAGTATTCTTGTTGCAATCAGCATTCCCCATTGCTTGACTAAAACAGCAAGAAGCCTTGATGGATTTTATGTTAGGATAGGTTGAACCTTGCAAACCAGTAATTTTTCCTCGTGCATCGCGTGTTTCAATGTCTATTCTAAAAACATCATGACGATTATTGAAAGATTCATCATCTGTACATACAACTGCGTAAGTTGTTCCGCCGGGTGGATAGAGCCTGCCTTGATTATCTAATACATTTATGGTTAATCCTTTCATAATATTTTGTATATTTTGTGCTCCACTATAAAATTGTTTATAAACTTGACCTGTACTTTCGTTAACAATCTGCCACCAAAAAGGACCAAATTCATCAGGATTACAAGGAAAAGGCGTTGGTCCGGTTGAACGCCCGGTTGAATAACCAGTGATAAGCGGACCACCAGGTGTTGGTTTCACAAAGGCACAATATTCTACTGCTGGTTCACAACCATCACAAGTTCGATCTCCATTCCACGCCCAAGAGAATTTGATGCTATCCTCGATTGTTGTTCCGTTACCATGTATAAATTCCACCCTAACATCTTTGGCTGGATTTGGAGGAACATTATCTTGTGGAAGTGACACCCGACTACTGCTGGAAGAGGAGGAAGACGCATCCTGATAAATAACTCTTAATGTATAATCATCATCTGCGGTAAATGACGCAACACGTGACACAACACGAATATAATATCTACCAGAAATAATGTTATTGGCAAGAAAATGTTCATCAATACCATTCCCAGGTTCTCCACTGTATGCAACTAAACAGTTGTTGTTTCCACATCGGTTTGATGAATAAAGATAAAAACTCAAATTTACTGAAGATGAAAAATTACTTAAAAACCCTTCTATGCTGTGTTGACTTTGTAAATTAATATAAAAATAATCATTGCGATCTGATGGACCAATATGTAAATTATAAGTTTGACCAGAGATTAATGGACCAGACGCCGTACTAAAATTATTATTTGGCTCTATATCTACTGATCCACCCGCAGTCGATGAACTTGATGAAGCCTGGCTGGAGCTGGAGGAAGACCTACTTCCATTACACCAATTACACCATTCTGAAGCAGCAGAATTCCAATTCAAACCATCCCTACTACATGCTTTACAACCTTGAGGATATTGAGTTGAAACAGGCACACAAACTGTTTGTTCTGGAGTACAAGTCGCAAAAACATCATTTGAGTTTGTTGAAAAAAGCAGAACCAAAATAAACAAAAGAAAGATATATTTAATAATTTTCATATCATTTTTTACCAATTAAAAAATCATTTTTTTAACATCATTTTAATTTTATAATGCTTTTGTTTATTTTTTATTAATATAATAAAGACCAAACAAACCCAAACCCAAAGCTATAATCATTAAAATATTATTTAAAGTATTGACATCCATATTATTTCCTTTTAAAAAACCAATAGTAACTTCCTATTCCAAATAACATAAAATAAATCATTGCTATCCAATAATAAGTATCAAAATTAGCATTCATTTTAAAAATTTCAAAGAAACTTGTAAAAAATACAGCATCCCAATAAAAGCTACAACTGATTTTATACTAAAAACTAATTGATTTCCAATCCCGGTAAAAATTGGCGTAATCGCTCCGGCTGTTAACAAAACTAAGGCTAAATTATTATAAAACGTTGCAAGATTTTCTTTTTGTTTATCATTTAAATGCTTCATATTTTCTGTTTTTATCCAATTAAAAAATCATAATATATACAATATATAAATACAAGTAGTATATTATATGATACGAATAATACAAAATAACAAAGTCAGGCGCCGACTGGTGTCTGATGAAATCAGGTGCTGAATAGTACCTGATGCGAGTGCCGCGAATATGCGAATTAAAAATAAATTGTTAAATTGTTATATTGTTAAAAATGTCATTGCGAGCGTAGCGAAGCAATCCCGTTACAAATAGGACTTATTATATTGCCAACTGCTACCTGCAAATCGCTAATCGCTCAAATCAGATTGATTTCAAGTGCCACCAGGAAAACCAATTGCGTAACTGAAATTGGGCTGTGGTAAGTGATTGATAATAAGTGAAAGGAGAAAAAATTATAAAGCAAAGAAAAACCACAATTACAAAAAACGATGCACCCCCATAAATCAGCCATTTTCTTTTGATAATTTGATCATGATAAAAATAACTAAATAAGGCTCCAGAACTTATTAAAGATAATAATAATGGTAAAAAATAATGATATAAATACATCACGCGTTTTAATGTTAATATCGAAAACATGTACGCGCAGTACAATGACAAAATAATCATGAGTATTTGATATAAACGTTTATCTTTTATCTTTAGTCCAAAAATGAGTTTACTTAACAATAAAACAACACTAAAAATAATGCTTAAAATACCCGTCCCCCAAATGATTGGATTTGCTTGCAAATATAAATAACGAACTTTATCTCCGCTTTTATCCCAACGATAATTGATTGTTTTGTTTCCAAACGGCCAAGTCCAAGGTTGACTGCCGTTTTCATCGGCTTTGCAAGCGTCATAAACCGGAACCCCTTTTTCATAGTGGGGAATAAATAATATTTGGTCGCGGATCATCAATGGAGCGTTAATTAAATTAGAAGTCTTCTTTTGATTAAGAATTTTTTTATATGGTTCTGTTGCTTCATAATAATTGTTATTAACCACTTTATTTGCCAAACGAATATGAAGGTAATAAGTACCTAAAAATATAATAAGAATTAAAATCGTAACAATAAATACACGATCAATGGCAATTGATATTAATTCCCATACTTTGATTTTTTTTTGTTTCACTTCAAAATAAAAACAAATAGGAATAAGCAGGAGTAATATCCAGCTATTAAGTTTGACTGACAAAGCCAGTCCAATTAGTATGCCTAGTATTAGATAGTGTCGTAAAGTGTATTTTTTTCTTTCAATCAAATAAAAGAACCATGTTAAAGTCGCCAAAAAGAAAAAAATCTGAATACTATCCAACATCGCTCCCCTACTATGAACAATAAGCGCATTATCAAACAAATAAAGACCGGAAAACAGTCCAGCTAAAACCGGATTTTTTAAGATCAATAAAAGAATCAAATAAAATAGACCGGCAGATAAAGTGGCTGTTAACGCGGGAAAGAAACGCATCCCAACAAACGAAAACCCAGCCGGAATATCTTTGATATAGTCCGTATTGATAAAACTTGTCGTAGCCAACTTAACGTTTGGCTTAAAAATTAACTCCCCGGCAGCAATCAATAACTTTCCCAAAGGTGGATGCGGCTCCATAAAAAAAGAACCATTAATGTACTTATAAGCAGATGCAATAAAATAATTCTCGTCCCAAAAAAGATTGGGAGGATTTTGATAATTGTGAAAATAAGTGAAAAAAGAAAAAACTAAAACAATTATCATCCCTCCAATTGCAAGGTAGTGTTGATGGGTTAACTTCTTCATAAATTAAATATTAACAAAGAAAAACACGTTAACAAGTAAACTCAAACATATTGCTAAAACCAAACCAAAATAACGAACTAATATTAAATTTTTTTCACCTGCCTTTTCTATCGCAAAACCATAAATAAAGGCAAATGATATTAAAGATGGAAAGATATAGCGAAAATCTGTATTACATGCGGCAGGAAAACGAATTCGATAAAAAATAAACATTGTTAGTAATAACAACAAACTTAGTCCAAAAAAAGCAACTGCACGATAGTTTTTTTTATTAACAAAAAATATCGATAAACTGGAAAATCCAATCATTAATAGTGCAACAAAACTCATCACAACTGCCAAATCACGACTCCATTCTTTGTTAAAACTAAACTCACCAAAAAGGCTACTTTTTATCAAATAGTTCCAAAAATATTGCCTACCAGTACGATCTTCCCAAGCAGATACAAATGGTTCATGCATATATGTTTGGAGGTCAAAAAATAAATAATTAACTGGTTTATTCCCAACTTGAAGTCTTCCGTCAATTTGATCTGAACGTGTAATTCTTGAAAGTAAAGTTTGACTAACCTGTTTTTGCTTAACATAAGGGATTAAAAAAAGGAACATTAATATAAGAAAACCTACAAAATAAACTACTAGATGTTTAAAATTAAATCGGTTTCGATATATTACTAATATAAGAATCAAACATAACAGTGCGATTGTATTGACTTTGGTTAATAATCCAAGTAACGCAATAATTATTCCCCAAATGAGAAATTGATTTTTCTTTGACCTAAACCAGATGTTAATAAAAAGCAAGCCTAAGATATAAAAGAAATAATATAAAATATCATTACTAATCCTGATTGAATGAATTATTCCAGATGGCCAAAATACTAAAATTAATCCCGCGGAAAGAAATGATAATTTGTTTTTCAAATTTTTTTTTAACAAAACCAAACCAAAAATCATCATAAACATAAATAGTATTAGATTTAAAAATTGAAGCGAAGAAAATGGATTTGTAAAACCAAAAAAACCAATAATTTTTAAATAAATACCTGAAATAATATAGTAGAGTGGTTTTTGATGACACTGGTAACAGTAATTTATATCTGGTAAACGAAAATGTGTTTGAACATAATCAACAAATTGAAAATGGCCTGGGACATCATGTTCTCTCACATTAAACCTGGTATACATCAAGTAAATACAACGCAAAATAAAACCTCCAATTACTAAAAAAATTGTGATTAGGGGTGATGAGTCGATAACCATAATCAGCAAACTCAATATTGCAATAATTAATATCAGTGTAAGTAAAATCAAAATAAAATTAATCGGATCTGATAGCGAGTTTTGCCAATATAAACCAAGCGCGCCCCCTTCGTTATGTAAAGAAACCATCACTTGATTGCTTCCGATTTTCAAATATGGTTTTAAATCCAAATCATATCCCCTTTCGCTGCCACAAATGGGTTGATTCATTTTTGAATTTAACACATCCTGATTATTGACTTTAAGAGCAATTAAGCAATCATCAGGATCGATATTTATATTAGTTTGTGAAAAAGGAAGGTAGTTGAGGTTGGCTGTCATTGAATAATCAACGGTATTAGCGATTGGTTCTAGATAATAAAAATTATTTGATTTTTCCAGTTTTTGGTTTACCCCTCCATAGTGAATATCTGTTAATCTTAAAGTTGTGGCCGATTGAAAAAACATCACTAGAAGTAAACCACAAACAAGATAAATCAAAGTTGGGAATAATTTATGTAGACGTTTAAACAACATAGTATAAAATTATGATAACATATTTTATGCGTCAATCATTTTGGTTAGTTATCATTCTTATTATCGGGATTACTGTACGTGTTGTTAATTTCGGTCAAATCCCACCAGGATTAAACCAAGATGAAGCAAGTATTGGTTATGAATCATTTGCTACTTTAAAATATGGAGTTGATCGAAATGGATACAAGAATCCAGTTGTATTTATTGCTTATGGTGACGGCCAACATGGACTTTATGCATATCTATCTTGGCCTTGGATAGCCTTGTTTGGTTTGAATGAATTTTCCACCAGATTAACCGGCCTTTTTTTAGCAATTGTGTCTCTATGGTGTTTCTATTATTTAATCAAGCTTATCTCCAACCAAAACACTGCGCTGATTTCGGCTTTTTTGCTGGCAATAAATCCTTGGCACATTATTATGAGCCGTTGGTCACCGGAATTTAATATCCTACCGGCGTTTTTTTTATTTGGAGTTTGCTTATTAACGATTTCATTAAAAAAACCCTTAGTCTTTCCAATAGCTGGATTTTTTTTAGCATTAGGTTTTTATACATATGGTGCCGCTTTGTTCTTTGTCCCCGTCACTGTTTTTTTACTATTTTCCGTAGTAATTTTATCTAAAAAAGTTCCTTTCGTAGATATTGGAATTGGGGTCTTGGTTTTTTTATTAATATCACTTCCGGCTTTGTTATATATGTTAATTAATGTTTACAATTATCCCGAATTACGCACGAGTTTAATTTCTATCCCACATTTAACTGGATCTCCCCGATGGAGTAGTATTTCGTTACTTTTTCAAGATAATTTTTTACTGAATTTTTTTACTAATTTAATTAGTTTCCTTAAACTATTGTTAACAACTCAGTTTGATGGTTTAATTTGGAATGCAATTCCTGAGTTTGGTTATTTATATCTTTGGTCAATTCCCCTAATGCTTTTTGGCCTTCTCATTACCATAAAAACAATCTATTTAAATGTCATAAAAAAACAGTTTAATAAACAACTAATTATTTTTATCTGGTTTATCGGAGCAGTCAGCTTGGGATTAATTTCTCATGTTAATTTAAATCGGATCAATACTATTTATTTTCCTCTCATTTATTTTACAGCTGTTGGAGTAGTCGCAATAAAAAATCATTATCAACAATTGTTTCGATTTATTATAGTTCTATATTTAGTTTTTTTTATTTTATTCACGCATCATTATTTTACAATTTATCCAAAAGATATCGGTTCTGCTTTTTTTGCTTCGTTTGGTCAAGCAATTAATTATGCCACCAAGATATCGCCACAGGATAAAAAACTTGTGATAACCAATCATGTTAATATGCCATATATTTATGTACTTTTCTACAAACAAATTGATCCAAGAAAATTTGCAAATACTGTTGTTTATGAAAACCCAGGGGCTGATTTTCAAAACGTCAAGTCATTTGATCGCTATATATTTGGAATCGATCCAAGTCAACTTGACCAGTCAGATACCTTTATTTTCCATAATAACGAAGAAGAATATTTCAACAACCAACAGTTTATTATCAAGCGTTTTGACAATTTTTCTGTTGCCAGTAAAATAAATTTCTATGAAAAATAGTTTACCCCGTAATCAGAAAGCTTTGGGTATTGGTTCGGCGGTGAATAAGCATTCATCACGGATTAACAATAAAAATACCTCGATTTTAAATTCGAAATTGCGGGATTTACATAAAGTAATAATTGTCCTTCCTGCTTATAATGCTCAGAATACACTATTAAAAACTTATCAAGCAATTCCTAGTAAATACAAAAATAATCTTATTTTGGTTGATGACAAGAGCACTGATAAAACAGTTAAAGTTGCAAATAAACTCAAACTAATTTCCGTGATTACTCATGATAAAAATCAGGGGTATGGAGGTAATCAAAAAACTTGCTATCAAAAAGCCCTCGAAAAAAAAGTTGACATTATTGTTATGCTTCATCCTGACTATCAATATCCACCTGAATTAATTGAACCAATGGTGGCAATGATAAAAACAGGAAAATTTGATTGTATTCTTGGCTCACGAATCTTAACCGGACTCGCCTTAAAAGGAGGAATGCCATTATATAAATATGTTGCCAATCGATTATTAACGTTAATTGAAAATATATGCACAGGTGCAAAATTATCCGAATATCATACTGGCTTACGTGCCTATAAAGCATCTATATTGAATACAATACCTTATATAAAAAACTCTGAAGATTTTATTTTTGATAATCAAATTCTCCTACAGATTATCGCGAATGGATATCGAATTGGAGAAATTAGTTGCCCGGCACGATACTTTCCCCAAGCTTCTTCAATAAATTTTATTCGTAGCATTAAATATGGATTTGGCTGTCTATTTTGGGGTTTTATTTTTCTACTGGGAAGAACAAAAATTTATCATCATCCTTTGTTATATTTTAATTAAAAAGTTATTTATCTTATTTCTCATCTTGATTAATCCCCTTTTGCCAAACTTCAATAATTAATGATGCATCTTGTGTATCAACAATTCCATCGTAGTTTAGATCAGCTTTGGCCACTTTAGTTGGGTCTTTTCCCGTGTTGTTTTGAATAATTAGCTGAATCATGACATAGTCAAGTGAGTCAACCTTACCATCAGCGATTCCCTGTTCTCCGGTAATGTCTCCGGCAAAGAAAGTTAGTCCAGATAGATCAAGATCGGTTGTGTTTGAGGATAATGTAATTGTATTTTCTCCACAATCATAAAGAGTGCTTGAATCGCGTCCGCTTAAACTACACACTTTTCTTTGAAGATGTTTGTCTGGTTTAACTAAAAATACATAATCATTACTTGGAACTAACCGTTGCTCAAACTGTCCATGCCAAAGATAATCCGATGATAAACTTGCAATAAAACTAATGGAATCATTATCTATCTCAACTCCATTCTTTAATATTTTGAGCTTAGTCAGGGCAGATTGATTAGCAATCCAATTTAAAACCCCTTGCATTCTATATTTTATCTTTATTACTACTTTTACAGATTCTTGGGATGAGGAGGAGGAGGTAGAAGCATTGGATGAACTGGACGATAAAGAACTTTGTTCAGAAGATGAACTTGATGACGCAACTGAGCCACTTGATGAGGACTGACTACTAGATGAACTTGTTGAAAACTCCCCCACTCCTCCACTTATTTCAGTTAATGTTGAATCGGAATTAATTTGATAAAGTTTAAAATTATCAATCAACAGTTGTGGAATGCCGGTAATTAACGCCTTTCCACTAATAGTTACTAAATTAACGTCTGTATTTTGTAAAAGCAGTTCTCCTTGGGCAGTGGAAATCTCTGCTTGAATATTAATTTTCCCTAGTTGATTAACTGTGTCTTTATTACTAGTATCTTGTCCTAAATCCTGACTAATTACACCGGTTTTATATTCTATTGAGGTAATTTGCACCTTTGCGTTGTCAAAGTTAATTGTTAGAAGATAACCGATTATGTTTAGGTTTTGATTCGGATTTGCTTTAAGCGTGTAACTAAAAGTATTGTTTTCCGCTATTTGGACAGGAATCGGATCAACTCTTAATAAAACTGTTGGTGTGCCACTGGCCTTTGATTTTTTGTTAAACCATCCTCTCATCACCCCATAAACAAGAATTAAAATTCCAAAGACGATTAGGAGACAAAATGTTAGGATGATATTTTTTTTACTCATTTATTTTATCATTATAATCAATAATATAATCTTTCTATGTTGTATTATTTATCCTTATATCTTCGAATAAATATCTGTCTATCGTCATCGTCTACTTTTCCATCATTATTATAGTCAACCTTAACTGTCTCTGGTATACTCATATTTTTCATTTTCATCAATAAATAATAGTAGTTAATCATCTCGGTTGATATGTCCTCTTCTCCGCTTTGTCCGGTTTCTTCAAACTGTGAATATATGGGTTTTAAAGAGATGGTTTTTGTTGCGCCATTTGATGTTGAGAGAGTTGTTTGACTATTGGCTGTTGCCATTCCTGCACCTTTAACAATATTACCATTCCAAGAAGCCACTAAAGAAACAGGTTGATCTGATTGTAAAAGAGCTTTTCCATTAAGTGAAACTTTCTTTCCCCGATAAACCAAGTATTTATTTACTACTCCGTCTTTCTTATCAATAACCACCAGACGAGCGTTGGAGATATATGGTTCAAAGGTTTGGTCTGATTCGGTTGTATTGGCGATGATAATATTTTCATTTGTTCCTGATTTTATCTGGACAACTGTGGGGTTTTCTTTGTTTAATACTGTAACGTTGAATGTAGATGAACTGTCTTTTGAAGGATGAAGAATTGTTAAAAACCTTCCTTCTTTAACTCCGGTTTGGGTTATTTGTAAAAGATCTTTTTCTTTTCTATCACCTTTAGCGGAAATCACTTTTTTTGTGAATTGATTTGATGAAATGAAAAACATTTGTAAAGATACTTCACTGTTTTGAAACGAAACAGGATCTTCAGGGGAATTTAAGCCGGAAACCGGACCATGTTCCGGCACAAGATAACTTTGCCAAGTATAGGTATGATTATTGTTATCTTTATTAAACCGGTCATACATAATGACGTATGGTTCAATTGAGAATTGTTTTGGAAATAGAATCACCCGGTCTGCCTGTACAATTGGATCGACTTTTTCTTCGGTTGCATCCCAATAGGCAGTTCCTACTCCAGGTATTTGAAGCTTTGGCTGAGTTGAAAAATCAGCATGAGGATATCTGCTGTCACTTAACAACAGATCACCAACCGGACTGGTAAAAAAATCATAAAATTTTCCAAGAGATGCGTTCATTCCACTCTTTGGTCCATCATCAATTAATATACTGTTTTGTTGACTTAACTGACCGCGAAACCCATTTTCATATCCAGCGATATTATAATTAGATAATAGTTCTTCTCCGTATGCTGAAAAAAGAAAGTGATTTGGATCATAATGCTGGTGTATTTGTGTACGATATCTATTTACCAACCATAATGTTATATTTTGGTTTTCAGTCCATCCGTTACGGATTGTTGCCATACCACCAGGATTAACATTAGTTTTTGAAGTATTACTTAAAAAAATATTTGACTGTTTATTCTTATACTCAGAAACTTCATTCGGGTTTACCGGAGTCACATCTTGGGGATACCATAAAACAATTCCAATATAATCAAAGTGTTTAAAATGCATCCAGTCGTTTTGTGCAATACCAGTACCTCGCACCTTGTTCCAGAGCCAAAGCCAAGCAGCTACTTTTGGATTATTTTTTTGTTTATGCTTTTGAAGAATATATAAATATTCACCAAGTAGAATTGTTTTACTCCCACTATTATCTCCATAATATGAGTACTTCTCATTTGACATATATGCATACGTAAAGAAGTCCCAAATATTCATCACATTGCTTTTTGAAACAAAATCATCGTTATATATTCGTTCATATGCAGCAGCAAAAATATACTGCGGATTAGCACCATATACTTGATATGTACTACCAGCTTCATAATCACCTCCACTATTATGCGCGCTGTTGAAAAAAATTTTAGTAAAGGAATTTTTTGATTTGTTTACCCAACTATCAGCGAGCGTGTTTTCTCCCTTTAGTGCAATACCAATATTCCCTACACAGGAACCTAAACCAGTATAATAAGTTCCTCCGGTTGGATACCAACCGGGTTTTTCGAAAAGTGCAGTAATATTTTTTGCCCATTCTTCCATAACAGCTTTTGTGTTATTCTTTAAACTACTGTTTAACGCTGGATACAAGAGATCATATGAAAAGACAATGCTATTGCAGGGCATTGAGAGTTCCCATCTTAACCCTCCATCATCAATAAATTTTCCTTGTTCATCTGTTTTTGGAAATGAAAATCTTTTTTCACCCGTTGTCCTTTCAGACAGAATACGAACTGCGTTATTCTTTGCCACCTCATCTCCTGTAACTGCATAATAAAAACTGTTTTCTGCTAAACTTCTTGCCCAGTCATCATCTCCTGTTTTTAAAACCTTCATTGCATTAAACGCTTGTTGAACCGGACCACCTTTTGCAATTCGTGCTTGAATCTCTGCTTTTTGAGAAGAAGAAAACAAAAGTGAAGGATGCTGTGCAAATGTTATTTTTTGAGAAAAAAATAATAAAAATATCGTCAAAAGAAATAGATAGATGTATTTTAGTAAATAATTTAACTGTAGCTTCATTTTGTTAGTTCTCTAACTAGAATATTTAAATCAATGTTATTTATAAGACCATCTTTATTTATATCTGCATTCATCATTAAAGGAATTACTCTCCCTACCTTAGCAAGGAAAACATAATAATAGTCTATCATGGTAATGCTTCCGTTTTTATCAACGTCGTAATTTGACATTTGGGGAGATGGTGTTAAGGTGCTGGTTGGAATTGCAGTCGGTTGCGGTGGAAAAGTCGGATAAATCGTATTTATACCACGCAATCGTAACGATAAATTTTTTAACTGTTCTGCTGTAAGAATGGAATAATATTTATTTTGAAGA
>Ga0210024_1002651_pt1 | contig 15258 bp, 22 predicted proteins | sample CryGeymeta201525_FD_183988 | JGI IMG/M metagenome (GOLD analysis project Ga0210024, IMG submission 183988) | Groundwater microbial communities from Crystal Geyser aquifers in Utah, USA - Crystal Geyser metaG 2015-25 (SPAdes) (version 2) | ecosystem: Environmental > Aquatic > Deep subsurface >... | reverse complement strand
GCTAATATTTTATATTTATATAAACTCGGATACCGCAATTTTATCTTTTTTGTAAACAGTATAAATATAATTGAGAAAACACGAGATAATTTTTTAAATCCTTTATCAGAAAAATATCTTTTCGCGCCCAAAATTAAGTTTGGAGAAAAACAGGTTGACATTAAAGAGGTTCAGAATTTTGAAGCGGCAAATCCGGAAAATATCAATATTGTTTTTACCACTATTCAGGGATTGCACACGCGTTTAAATTATCCTCACGAGAACGCTTTAACATATGAAGATTTTGAAAATAAAGCAATTGTCCTTATCTCAGATGAAGCACATCATTTACAAACTCTGACAAAATCTAAATTATCAGGAAGCGAATTAGAAGAAAAAAGAAGCTGGGAGCACACAGTTGAGCGGATTTTCAGAAGCAATCTTAAAAATATTCTGTTAGAGTTTACAGCAACGATTGATTTAGGTAATCCAAATATTAAACAAAAATACGAGGATAAAATTATTTTTCAGTATGACTTAAAACAATTTCGTTTAGATAAATACTCAAAAGAAATTGAGGTTTTGCAAGCGGATTTAGACCCGATTGATAGAGCTTTGCAGGCGGTTATTTTGAGCCAATACCGGAGAAAAATTGCTGAAAAGAATAAGATAAGATTAAAACCGGTAATTCTTTTTAAATCCAAAAGCATTAAGGAATCAAAAGAAAATTACGAAGGTTTTTTAACAAAGATAAAAAATTTATCCTCCAAAGATATTAAAGAGATAAATTCACGGGCAAAAGGGACAATTTTAGAAGATGTATTTAATTATTCCCAAAAAGAGAATATAACTTTTGACAATTTAATTAGAGAACTGCAAGAGGATTTTTCTGAAGAAAAGTGTATGCTTTTGGATTCTGAAAATGTTGATGAAGAAAAACAATTAAAACTTAATTCTTTAGAGAACAAGAATAATGAAATAAGGGCTATTTTTGCGGTTAATATGCTAAATGAAGGCTGGGATGTGCTAAATCTCTTTGATATTGTGCGATTATATGATACAAGGGATGGAAAATGGGTTCGCGGAGAATATAAGCCCGGCAATACAACAATAGGTGAGGCGCAACTTATTGGTAGAGGAGCAAGGTACTTTCCATTTCAATTAGATGAGACGGAAGATAGATATAAAAGAAAATTTGATGATATTGAAAACGAGCTACGAATTATAGAAACACTACACTATCACAGCGCTCACAATCCAGACTACATTACCGAGATAAAAAGCGCTCTTACTGAAATTGGAATTTTGCCGGAGAAGTATAAACAGATAGATTTATTTATTAAAGATTCCGTTAAAAAGAAATGGAAAGACGAATATATTTTTATAAATGACCGAATGCCGAATTTACGGACAGATATAAAAAGTTTTAGCGATGCGAAAATTAAAAAACAATATAATTATGAATTGAAAACCGGCGAAATTAGAGAAGAAATTATTTTAGACGAAACACGAGATCTTAAACAATCAAAAAGTGTTGTTCGGAAAAAGACGAAATACAAAATTTCTAACTTTGGAGAAAATATAATAAGGGGTGCGCTGGACAAGTTTGAATTTTATAAATTTGAAACGCTAAAAAAATATTTCCCTTATATAAAATCAGTAAAAGAATTTATTTTATCTTCTGATTATTTAGCTAATGTGGAGATAGAAGTGACGGGACCGAAAAATAAGATAGAAACATTAACTCCGTCTGAAAAACTAAAAATTGTTTTGCCGGTAATTAAAGAAATAGCAGACCAAGCAAAAATAAATACTTCGGAGTATAGGGGAACAACTTTATTTAAAGCAAGAGCATTATGGGAAATTTTTAAGAATAAAAAGATAAAAATAGATAAGGATGATTTGGAGAGAAAAGAATTATCAGAGATTGATTTAGAAAAAACAGATTGGTATGGGCAAAATGTATTTTATGGGACAGGCGAAGAGAAAAGTTTTATCAATTTTATTAGCGGATTTATAGAAAAGCTAAAACAAAAATATTCAGATATTGCTTTATTGCGCAATGAAAAATTCTTTCAAATTTTTGAGTTTGACGAGGGAAGGGCATTTGAACCGGATTTTATAATGCTTTTAAAAAAGAGAAATAAAGCTATCAGTATATACCAGGTTTTTATTGAGCCGAAGGGAGATCAATTTAAAGACAGTCAGGGCAGATTTGAAAATTCTAAAGAAGGTTGGAAGCAGAAATTTTTGCTTGTGATGGAAGGTAAAGCAGATACTGATTTAAAGTTAGAAGATAAACACTTTAAGCTAATCGGTTTGCCCTTTTACAACGAAAAATTGAAAAAAGAATTCGAGGAAGCTTTAGAAAATAAAATTTTAAAATAGGCAAAAAGTTGAACCCCAGTAGTAGAAACTTCGTTTCACTACGGGGCGGGGAATTAATTGACCTCGAACAAATTATTTCGTAATTTTACGGGGCAAGGAAATAAAATTATGAAATTAATCTATACAGCAATTTCGAAGAAATTATTTTATTTCCGGATGCATATTTCTAAATTTGTTTTAGAGAAGAATGATATTCCATTAAATCCTTTTATGCTTTTTGAATATTTTATGTTGGATTCTGTTGAGAGAGATAAAATTAGAGAAGCAAACAATAATTTAGTTAAGAAAGCAGATGAATTATGGGTTTTTGGCCCAATTAGCGATGGCATACTAGCAGAGATTAAATTAACCAAAGAAGCGAATAAGCCCATAAAATATTTCAAGGTGATAAACTCAAAAGATATTAAAGAAATTTCTGAGAATGAAGTTGAGCTTGAAGAAGGTGTAGAAAATATTTTTAAAACTAAGTTATAAGAGAATCTAACCAAAAAGTCGAAAAATTAATTGAGAAATAAAATTTATGAAAAAGATTAGCAAGAGAAACTTCCTAAATTTGGGTGACAAAAGAACACTGACTAAAACGATGCGGTCTTCAGTTAATTTATGTTATAAGAGACCAAGAAAAAAAAGACATTATGTAGCATTACTATGTTTAATCGCTTGTGGAATTGATGGGTTAAATAGAGGAGAAAAGAGCGCCTACATTAATACCCTCAAGAGGTATTTCCCTGACTTATGTAAAGAATTAGGAGCTCTGGAGTTTTACAGTAAATATCGAAATGGGATTGTTCATGAGTTTACTCCGAAGAAGGGATATGCCATAGTTGAAAACCACGAAATTAATGGTAAATATGTGGATGATGTTTGTATAGAAGAAAAAGATAGAAAAATTAAATTTAGAGGATTGAATATGGACAGATTAGTTAAAGACTTCCTCAATTATTTAGGACAATTAGAAAAATGAAGAGGGAAATAGGGTCAGGGGAAATGAGACCAACTCTATTTTTTCAATCAATTTTAGAGAAAGCAATTAAAGGAGAATTATGAAAGGTCAAAATATAATATTAAAAAATAAAATTTCTCTGAAGAATAAAGAAAAAGCCCCCATTAAGGACGAGCCTTAACAGGGTTTTTTTCGTAGTGATATTATAATATTATCAAATACAGAATGCTTGTCAAGTACTAGAGAGAAAATGGAGAAAAATGGTGTCAACTCTATTTTTTCGAATCAATTTTGGACAAAACATTTAAAGTTGAGTTCCTGATATTATTACATTGGATTTTTTCGATAAAGAGATGCATAATATAACATTAAAGGTCGATAAAAGTTTTGAAAATAAAATTTATGGCAGATTTAATAAAATTTACAAAAAATTACGACGATCTTTCAACCGATAAGGGTTATCAGTTTAAGTTTTATTGTGATATTTGTGGTAATGGTTATCTCTCTCCGTTTGAGAATTCAAAGATGGGAGTAGCCAGTGGTATTTTAAGGGGGATTGGCGGATTAACTGGCGGGATATTAGGCAGGGTTGGAGAGGCTACTTATGATATCCAAAGAACAGTTGGTGGCAAAGCTCATGATGAAGCCTTAAAAAGGGCAGTTGAAGCAGTGAAACCCCATTTTATGCAGTGTTCTCGTTGCGGAAAGTGGGTTTGTAAAGAGGTCTGTTGGAACACAGAGCGTGGGCTTTGCGTGGAATGTGCTCCAAAGCTAGAACAAGAAATGGCGGCAGCTCAAACCGAAGCTACCATATCACAAATGAAAGAAAAAGTGTTTAAGACCGATTATACGAAAGATTTAAATGTGGTTGGGAAGGTAGTTGCTAAGTGTCCAAAATGCGGAGCGGAAACAAAAGGTGCTAAATTTTGTCCAAATTGCGGTGCTAAGCTTATTGCAGAATATCAGTGTCAAAAATGCGGAGCAAAGTTGACCGATGATATGAAGTTCTGCCCGGAATGCGGAAGAAAAAATCCAAATTTTAAAGGATAAGATGATATGGAATATCATAATGCTAAATATAAAAGCCTCGATAAAGATGGCAAAATTATAAACGAGGACGATTGTAAAGTTGCTTTAGCAGAAGAAGGGCTTTTTGTTATCCCTAACAAAGGAAAAGAGTTTTATTTGTATTATTCCGACATAGAAAGGTTAAAGGGTATTGATAATCAAATTGAGGTATTGGTTTATGATGGTTTCCGCTATGTCTTTTATTATTTTGGTAGTTATTACGAGCAATTTTTGCACAATCTTGTCTCGAAAAGAAACTATCAGATGCAGAAAAATCTTTTGATGCTGGACAAAGATTATCAGAAAGAATTTGAAGCCTCTTTTGAGTTTACTGATAGCGAGAGGAGAACAATAAAAGACGGCAAAGCAAAAATCATTCTCTATCGAAATAGTTTAGTTGTAACTCCTCAAGAAGAGGATTTTTTTAATATTAATTATTGCGATATTGAGAAGATAGATTTTGAGCCTGGAAAATTTTCTTTAAATATTTTGTTGGATCTTGGGGAAAAGTTGACTCTAACAATGATGGGCGGTAGATTTGAGGAGTTAAAAAGCGATATTGAGAGACTGATTGAAGAAATGTATCAGAGGACCGCTGAGATGCTAAAAGAATATTTCCCGAAAGGGGTTTCTGAGTGGACCATTTTACAATTATCTCGAGTTTTAAAACAAGGAAAAGCAACGAAAAAAAGCGAAATTGAAGAAATTTCTCCAGATTTATGGGGGGTTCTTCCGAGGATTATTTTTAAGCGTCCCGATGAAGAAAGCAGTCAAGAACCTGACGAAGAAAGGAAAGCCGCCTTTGATTACTTATTGTCATTAGCGGGACCAGAGAATACTTATATTGGAATTCGGGAAAGTTTTACCTCTTCTGAAGAAGAGTTAAAGCCAATATTTTGGTTTTTAGTCGCTTTTCCAAAAGAAAATGCGATTGCCTCTGAGGTGACTAATGAAGAAGGCCATGCTACTTATTTTTTTCGCATAAAAGAAGATGGAAAACCATCCCCAGATGATGTTAAGAGAAAGGTTAAAGAAATCAATCGTTCAATGCAGGCATTAAATTTTAGAAGGGATGTGATTAGAGCTTCTGATGACGAAATAAAAAGTGACAAGTTTAGCCGTTACCGAGTTGCTCTCCGTAAACTCCCTTATTTAAACAGGATTCGTCAAGATTTTATTGATAGAGCCATTCATACATCTGAGGAATCTTGGAGAAAGGAAGTCCAGAAAATTCTCAAATCTACATCTTAAATAGGATTTATGGCTATAATCAAAAAGAAAATTTGGCCGGAGTATTTTGAATTGGTAAGGTCAGGAAAAAAGAGATTTGAGGCAAGGTTAGCTGATTTTGATATCAAAGAAGGGGATACTTTAGGGAAAAATAGGGAAAAATAGGGACGTGCACATTTTCTCGGCAGGTGCGAAAAAAGCAAAATCCTGAACTACAACAAGGTTGAGTACAGAGCAGGGAATTATTAGCGAAAGCAAAAAGAAAACTCGAAAAATTAATTGAGCCCCAGTAGTAGAAATAAAATTTCACTACGGGGTAAAAAATAAAATTAAAAATATGGCGGAAGTTAAAGTTCTAATTGAGGGTTATACAATAGCCGATTCTGTGGCATTAGGTGGCGAAGAAAAAACATGCCCAACAATTACATTGGTGAGAGACGGAGATATTATTATGGTTGTTGCCCCAGGAGTATTAGAAAATCAAAAAATGTTGGTTGATAAACTTAGTGAGGAAGGACTAAGTATTGATGATGTTAATGTTGTTTGTATCACACACTCACATATTGACCACTACAGAAATATAGGAATGTTTCCAGAAGCAAAGAGTTTGGAATATGGGGGTCTTTGGGACGGAAACATAGCAAAGGAATGGAAAGAACAATTTACAGAAAATATCCAGATTATAAAAACACTCGGTCACAATTATGATTCAATAACTCTTCTTGTTAAAACAAATGATGGTATCGTTGCTATATGTGGAGATGTTTTTTGGAAAGAGAATTTTCCCAAAGACGATCCTTGTGCTTCGGACAAAGAAAAGCTAAAAGAAAGCCGTAAGAAAGTTTTAGAAGTGGCAGATTATATAATTCCTGGTCGCGGAAAAATGTTTAAAGTTAAAAAATAATCAAAATTTAGGCCGAAGTTGAGGGGAATTTACTAAAAATATGAAAAATTTGCCAAATTTTAATCTAAATAAATCACAAACAAAAGGGCTTGACAGGTATACTCGTCTTGCTATAATTATAATAGTTAATCCCACTGCCTTCCTCCGCTTCGGCGGGCGACGGCAGTTTTTTTATCTATGAGAAGAGCTTTTGTTTTTATCGATGGCGGCAATTTTTACTTTAAATTAAAAAATCTAACATCTGAACTTGATGGTAAATACAGTTTACTCGATTTTAATTTTAGAAAATTTGCCGAATGGCTTGCCCAACCTAATGAGTTAATACAAGTTCGCTATTATCTTGGTGTAGTAAGTCGTCGGAAAGATGATAGCAAAAGCGAGGAATTGTATGCTAACCAGCAAAAATTGTTTAGGAAATTACAAAAACAAAATATCATTATTACCTTGGGACAACTAATTAGACATCCGGATAAAACTTATCATGAGAAAGGTGTTGATGTCCGTTTGGCTGTAGAAATGATTAGGTTTGCTAGAGAGAATAAATACGACATCGCTTATTTAGTGAGTTCTGATACAGATTTGGTGGCGGCGATTGAAGAAGTTCAGGTCTTCGGTAAAAAAATTCAATATGTAGGAATTCCTAAAGGCCAATCGTATGGTCTTTCAAGTGTAGCTGATGATGTTAGATTATTACGGCCGGAAGAAATAAAACAGTTTTTACCTGAAGCGTTAATATAAAATAAAAATATCCAAAATTTAGGCCGAAGTTGAGACTTTTTGCTATAATTGAGGCAGTTTTATTTAGTATGATTATCCACATAATATCTCTTGACAGGCATATAGCATATATGCTATATAGAGGTAGTGTGGCTTTAATTGATGAATCGTCAAGACGAATATAAAGTTTATTATTATCAGAATAGCCACACCAAGCGAATTCCGGTTTGGGAGTATATCCAGAAAATAGCGGTAAAAGATAGGGGGAAAATTGCCGCCTATATAAGTTTTCTTCGAGATTGTAGCGGACAGCTCAATGAACCATATGGCCGTTATATTCGCTCTGGTATTCGAGAGTTGCGTGTAGAATTTGCTCAAAATCGACATCGTATTTTCTATATCACAGTAGAGGGAAGGAAAATAATTCTTCTTCACGCTTTCCTCAAAAAGACGCCAAAAACCCCAGAGCAGGAGATTGTTCGGGCTCTAAATAATTTTGAAGATTATAAAATTAATAAAAACTTTATCGAATATGAAAAAGAAACATAAAAAAGTTGTATATCTATCTTTTGAGCGCTATTTAGCTCAACAGATGAAGAATGAAGCATTCCGCAAGGCTTATGAGGAAGAAAGTCATCGCCTTAGAATTGCTTACCGAATTCTTCAATTACGAAAAAAACAAAAACTTAGTCAGAAGGAACTAGCTCGTAAATTAGATACTACCCAGAGCGTTGTTGCCAGAATGGAGTCAGGTCAGCAAAATTTCACCACCGACACTCTTCAAAAAATCGCTTCGGTATTTAAACGAGAGCTCAAAATTGAATTTGTTAAATAAACTTGTTTTAATTAATCGTAGAGACTAGTCAGAATCGCCACGAAGGCGATTTTTTGGTAGAATAAATTATATGGAATGTCAAAAAGAAGAAAATTTAAAAGATTGTCCGTGTACTTATCCTGATTGCCCGAGAAAGGGGATGTGTTGTGAGTGCGTTAAACACCACCGGGAAAAAGGAGAATTGCCGGCTTGTTATTTCTCAGAGAAAGCCGAAAAAACTTTTGACCGTTCAATTAAGAATTTTATCAAGGAGCAAAAATAACCAAAATTTAGGCCAAGTTGAGAAACAATTTGGCAGAATAATAGAGAGGGTTGGCAATTTTTGAAATCGTGGAGTATAGCAGTAAAAGCAGGGTCAAAAACCCTGTTTTTTGTTGACAAAACATCAAAAAGGTGACAAAATTAAGATAACTTCGGAAGTATCTTCCCAATTTTTAGGGAAAGGAGGTTAGAAAATGCTTATATTACAAATATTGGCTGCTGCTGTTTTGCCAATGTTGGCAACAATAGGTCTTGCAGAACTTGTTGGCCGGCTGTGCGAATTGAGCGATAAGGTAAGATTCAAGCGTGCCCAAAAATTGGGGAAGAAGGAGCTAAGCAATTAGCTCCTTTTTTTAAATTAAGTGGACAAAATCTCTCAAAAAATGTAAAATTGAGGCAGATTTAGGAAAAATGGGGGAAAAATGGGGTCAACTCTATTTTTAGTAAAAAGCCGAACCCTCCTTCGTTAAAACTACGGAAGGACAAGGGAATTAATTGAGAAATAAAAAATGAAAAGTATGAAAGTTTTAATTATTTATTCGTCTACGCATCATAAAAATACAGAAAGAATTGCCCAGGCAATGGCAGAAGTTTTGGGCGCTGATTTAGTAGAAACACAAAATGCGAAAGCAGAGGATATTTTGAATTACGATTTAATTGGTTTTGACTCGGGAATTTATATGTGGGAGCACCACAAACTTTTGCTTAAATTTGTTGACCGCTTAAAACCAGCGAGCGGCAAAAAGGTTTTTATTTTTTCCACCAGTGGTGCGCCATATGGTAAAAAACACCACAAGAAACTGCGGGAAGAATTAATTAAAAAAGGATTTAATATTGTTGGTGAATTTAATTGTCTTGGCTGGGATACTGTTGGACTCTTAAAATTAATAGGTGGAATAAATAAGGGCAAGCCCGGTGATCCAGACATTAAAAATGCTAAAAATTTTGCAAAAGAATTGATAAAAATTAAAAATTAACCCCCATGAGAATTTTTATAAATGTTAAGAAAATGGGGTCAACTCTATTTTTATCAAAATTTAGCCCGAAGTTGAGGGAAATTTAAAATAAAAAATGTCTTTTCTTACCCGAATTATAATGAAGGGTGGAAAAGAGATTTATCTCTTTGACTACTAAAAAAATAAAAATAAAATGGTGGCTGGCAATTTTAATTTATCTTCTTTTTACTTGCTTAATTATCTTATTAGAAATTTTAATAATAAAATAATGAAAATATTTGTTAAGGCGAAGCCGTTAGCCAAAGAAGAAAAAATAGAAAAGATTGATGAGATAAATTTCATTGTTGCGGTTAAAGAGCCGCCAAAAGGCGGCAAGGCGAACGGGGCAATTACCAAAGCGTTGGCCCTATATTTCAATGTCGCGCCTTCTAGAATTAATCTTGTTTCCGGCTTTTCCTCAAGGCAAAAAGTTTTTGAAGTATTGTTGTGAGGACAAAAGGTCGCCGAAGAAAAGTTTTTATAACCCGCCCTTGGTAGGATTAATTGATGTGGCTTTTAAATTGCTCAAATTTAGTAGATCCTTTATTAAAAAATCTTAGGATTTTTGTAGTGAAATTCGCTGAGGTAAAGACAGAGAATAGGATATTAGATGTTTGTTGCGCTACCGGAGATCAAGTTTTCCATTATGCTAAAATAGGAGCTATTGCTACCGGAATTGATTCCAATCCTAAAATGATTGAAATTGCAGCAAGAAAACAAAAAAGCCAGAGAATAGATAATGTTTGCTTTCAAGTGGCTGATGCAACAGATTTGCCCTTTGAAGATTCTACTTTTGACATAGCTTCGATATCTTTGGCTCTGCACGAAATAGAAAAAGGGGAAAGAGATAAGGTAATTTCTGAGATGAAAAGGGTTGTCAAAAAGGATGGCTCCTTGGTCTTCACTGATTTTAAAGCTCCACTTCCTTCAACAAAGGTGGCTTTTTTAATAATGGCAATTGAGTATTCAGCTGGAAAGAAACATTATGAAAATTTCAAAAATTATTTACAAGAAGGAGGACTACCGATTTTATTACAGAAAAACAAATTAAAAAAAGAAAAAATAGACTATCCTCAAGACGGACTTTTAATAGTAATAAAAACAAAAAATAACTTTTAAGTTTGTTGAAATCAGGCTTCAAAGAGTCGCCAAAGAGGCGATTTTTTAGTAGAATAGTTAAATGATTAAAAGATATAACAAACTAATTAGGGATAGGATTTCGGAGATTATTAAGGCGGCAGGGGAGAAACCTTACTGGCGAGTTCTGGGCAGAAAAGAGTACACAAAAGAACTAAAGAAGAAAATCTTAGAAGAAGCCAAAGAATTAATTAAAGTAAAAAATAAAGAAGAAATTATTAATGAAATTATTGATATTCAAGAATTGATTGACATTTTAGTTTCAGAACTTGGATTAACAAAATCAGAAATTCAAAAACAACAGAAAATAAAAAACAAAAAACGTGGCGGTTTCAAAAAGAAACTTTTTTTAATAAAAACAGAAAAATAATCAAAATTAAGGCCGCACTTAACTTGTTGAGATTGGATATTGACAACAATCTACGGTATGCTAATTTAAGTGTAATACAAGTTATTACAATTATATGCGTGAAGTAATTAATATTTCATTACCCAAAGAATTAAATAAAACGGTAGAAGAGATAATCAAGAAAGAGAAATACGCCACCAAAAGCGAATTTTTTCGCGATCTTTTACGAATGCGAATAGAAGGCGAAATCCTTCAGAAGTTAGTAGAAAGCCGAAAAGAGCTTGCCGCCGGAAAGGGGAAACTTCTTAGATCTTTGAAAGATTTGCGGTAATTGTTTTTTTATATACCCATGAAGATTTATTATTCAAGCAAGTTTGCCGGTGAATACAAGAAATTACCTTCGAAAATTAAGAAAATCGCCGAGGAAAAAGAACAAATTTTTCGGAAGAATCCTTTTGACTTTCAACTAAAAACCCATAAGTTAAAAGGAAGCCTTAAGGGCTTTTTTTCTTTTTCTGTCAATCAAAAATATCGAATTATTTTCGAAATGATTAGTCCAGAAACAATTTGGTTTCATTCTGTCGGAGATCACTCAATTTATAAATTATGGGAATAATAAAATAATCAGAATTTAGGCCCTCCTTCGCCCCACCTTCGCTTCCGCTACGGCGGACAAGCAAGGCTACGGAGGGCAAGCCGAAGTTGAGGAAAATTATGGAAAGGTCGAGGAATTAATTGAGCCCACGGCGTAAAAAAACCCAGTAGCAGAACTTTCGGTTCGCTACGGGGCAAGTAAAATTATGGAGCCAAAAACAAATTTTACAACCGAAGAGGCCAAAAGGGTGGGGGAGATGTTGGGTATTGATTGGAGCAAATTCGATGTTGAGCAATTTAGAATGGGGATGGATGTGGAATTGGAGCACGGTCTCCGGGATACCAATACTAACGTTACTAATGACGACCCGATAATGACTGGCAAAATCGCCCTCGCCCATTTAAATGAATTCCCCGATTACTACACTCGATTAGAGAAAATGGAAAAAGAAGCCGACGAATATTGGGGATTAGTATAAGGGTAAGCCGAAATTGAAAGTCGCCAAAGAGGCGATTTTTTGGTAAGATAGATTATATGGTTAATTTTGATGATTTCCAAAAATTAGATTTAAAAATAGCGAAAATAGTTAAAGCGGAAAAAGTAGAAGGATCTGAAAAACTTTTAAAGTTGGAAATAGATTTAGGAGGAGAAAAAAGACAGCTTGTTGCTGGAATTGCCAAATTTTATTCTCCAGAAGATTTAATCCATAGGGAAATTGTTGTTGTGGTAAATTTGGAACCAAGAGTTTTGATGGGAATTAAAAGTCAGGGTATGCTTCTGGCGGCAGATGTTGAGGGTCGGCCAGTGCTTTTAAAACCCGATGAAGACGTTCCGGTCGGGACCAGAATCCGTTAAAAAATGAAAAATTTTTTTGAGAAAAATAAGATATTTTTGGCGATTATTATCGGGGCTTTGATAGTTGGAATAGCTGTTTATTTTGGCTTGCAGAAAAGTTCTGAAGAAGAACTTTCTTCAACTCCAATTCAATGTTTAGCTCCCCCTGAAGTGATAGTGACTAAAATTATTGATGGGGATACAGTGGTGGTGGAAGGTGGCTATCATGTCCGTCTTTTGGGAATTGATGCTGATGAATCAGGTTATCCTTGTTACGATGAAGCTAAATCTCGTCTTGAAGAATTAGTTTTAAACCAAGAAGTAAAATTAGAAAAAGATGTAACAGACGTTGACCAATATAAAAGATGTTTAAGGTATGTTTTTTTAGGCGAGCAAAACATCTGTCTGGAATTAGTAAAAGAAGGGTTGGCAATTGCCAGATTTTATGAGCCAGATGTAAAATATAAAGAAGAAATAACTTTGGCTGAAAAAACAGCTATTGAGAATAAGGTTGGCTGTAAGTGGGCGGGCTCGAAGCTTTCCCAACCCCTCACTCCTGGAAAATTTGAAAACCTCAGTTCTGAAAAAACAGGTCTTGAGGTAATTTTTGCTTGTAATGCTGGAAATTATTATGGGAAGGAAGTAATTGTTGAAGGAAAAGTTGCCGACGCGTACTATGATTTGAAAAGCAATACTGTGTTTTTTAATTTTGAAAAGGCCTATCCGAATCAGTGTTTTACCGGCGTGATTTTCAGTTCTGACCAATACAAATTTGTCCAGAGCCCGGAAGAATATTACTTAAATAAAATCGTTAGAATCAGGGGAGAAATCAAAGAATATCAAGGCAAGCCAGAAATTATTTTAGAGGAACCATCGCAAATTGAAATTGGAAAATAATCAACTATCGAGTCCGCCCAAAGCGGACGAAGATGAAGATGAACGAAGTTCATCGACCAGAAGTTGAACTTAAATTAAGAATGAATGTTTTTGAGAAATTATACAAAGGGCTTAAAAAGAAATACGGGACGCCCAAAGGACAATGGAAATTATGGTGCGAAAGGCCAAAAACGGAAAAAGAGAGAGAAGAGGTAGTAATCGGAGCAATTTTGACGCAGAGAACCAATTGGAAGAATGTTGAGATAGCAATAAATAATTTAAAAGAGGTAAAAATAAATTCGCTGAAAAATATTTATCGATTGGGGCCGAAAAAGCTAGAGAATTTAATAAAACCATCGGGATTTTACAAAGCCAAAGCTCAATATCTATTTAATTTAGCCAAGTTTATCGTCGAAAATTATGGCAGTTTGGAAGGAATGAAAAAGGCGGAACTGAAAGAGTTGAGGGAAGAATTGCTAAAATTAAAGGGCATTGGACCCGAAACCTGCGATAGTATTTTACTTTACGCATTAGACAAACCAATTTTTGTTATCGATGAATATACCAGAAGATTAGTTAAAAAGCATAATTTGGCAGCTCAGAGGAATTATCAGTTTCTGCAAAAATTATTTGAAGAAAATTTAAAAAAGGATTTCAGGTTATATCAAGATTTCCATGCCCTGGTCGTTATTAACGGCAAAAATTTAAGGTCGAACCCCAGTAGTAGAAACTTCGTTTCACTACGGGGCAGGGAATTAATTGAGAAATAAAATTAGTAAAATTATGGAACCAAAAGAAATTCAAATTAAAGCAAAAGATGAGGATTTAAAGGGGGTTTATTCAAATTTAATGATAGTAAGCCACACTAAAGAAGAATTTTGCTTGGATTTTATTAATACCTTTAATCCTCCAACGCTTACTAGTAGAGTTTTAATGAGCCCGGGCCACTTGAAGCGGATAATTAAAGCTCTGGAGGAAAATATGAAAAAATACGAAGACCAATTTGGCGAAGTAGAGGTTACCAAAGAACCGGAATCATCATTAGGATTTCAACCCCCAAAATAGAAATTCCTATATTTTTTAATCAAAATTTAGGTCGAAGGGCTCAGCCGAATGTCCTCAGGGTAAAGAAAATTTAGTAAAAAATGAATAACAAATGAATAACAATAGACCGATAAAACTTTCGCCCAATTCTTTGAATTTATATTATGAGTGTCCGCTTTGTTTTTGGCTGGATAAGAAGCAGGGGATTAAAAGACCCCAGCCCTATCCTTACGCTCTTAATGCGGCGGTGGATTTGCTTTTGAAGGAAGAATTTGACAAATATCGGAAAAAAGGCGAGCTTCATCCTTTACTGGTCGCTAATAACATTCCGGCCAAACTTTTCCCAAATCAAAAATTATTAGATGAGTGGCGGAATAATTTTAAAGGAATACGCTATTACGACCCGACATTGGACGCCACTCTTTTTGGCGCGGTAGATGACATTTTAGAGTTTTCAGAGGGTAAATTAGCTCCGTTAGATTACAAATCCACCGGCAGCAAGGTGCCTACGGTCTATGACCGCTTCCAGCTCCAAATGGATATTTACACTTTTTTGCTGGAGAAAAATGGGTATAAAACGGTGAGAAAAGGATGCCTGGCTTTTTATGTGGTTGATAAAGAAAACGGATTTGTTGATAGATTGCCTTTTAAAAAAGAAATTCAAATGATAGATACCGACCCTTCTTATGTCCAGGGGCTTTTTGAAGAAGCGGTAAATTTATTAAGGAAAGAGGCGCCTTCTTCTCACAGCGCCGACTGCCAATACGGCCGGTGGATAGAAAAGGTCGAGGAAATAATTTAAAAACCCCAGTAGTAGAACCTGCGGTTCGCTACGGGGCAAGTAAAATTATGGAACAATATTTAATGGCAAATCCGTGGGCTATTTGGTTGCTTTTACTTTGGACTTTGCCCTGGAAAGGAGTGGCTCTTTGGAGGGCAGCAAAAAATAACCATAGGAAATGGTTTATAGCTTTGTTTTTGGTCAACACGATGGCAATTTTGGAGATTATTTACATTTTCTACTTTAGTAAACCCCGTAGTGAAAATTTGACTGCCTCCGGCAAATAGTGTTTTGCAAAGCCCCGTTAGTGAAACTTGGACTC
>Ga0210024_1002650_pt1 | contig 15258 bp, 17 predicted proteins | sample CryGeymeta201525_FD_183988 | JGI IMG/M metagenome (GOLD analysis project Ga0210024, IMG submission 183988) | Groundwater microbial communities from Crystal Geyser aquifers in Utah, USA - Crystal Geyser metaG 2015-25 (SPAdes) (version 2) | ecosystem: Environmental > Aquatic > Deep subsurface >... | reverse complement strand
TTAATGTAGCTTTTACAATTAGGAATTACTGAGTTTTCCTCACGGTTCGGTTTATTGAATGCATCCATTACCCCATCCCGCCGCAGTCCATACTGGGCCATTTTTCGCAAAGCATTATCAGTCACAATTACTGTTCCCCAAGTTTCCATAAGGCATATTATACATAATAGCTTCCAATCTTAGTATTTTTGAGATAAGATGATAGAAGAAATAACCCCCTGTTTTATTTGTAGATTAACAATGCCAAACCCATATTACGAAAAACCAAGATTTAAACTTTACCATGGTGATTGTTTGGATATTCTTGCTGAACTTCCTGAAAATTCAGTAGATATGATTTTTGCCGATCCTCCTTATTTTCTTTCCAGCGGGAGCTTTACTTGTCAAAATGGGAAAATGGTTAGTGTAAAAAAAGGAGATTGGGATTTAAGTAATGGAACTAAAAAAAATTTAAATAAATATGAAATTAACTTTTGATGAAAAACTTACCACTAATTGCAAAAATGCTTCGCAAAAAGTTCGCGTCTTGACCGAGCAATGGGTTGATAATTCTGTTTTTTGTCCAAACTGCGGACATTTTAATATTGATAAGCATCCAAATAATCAGCCTGTCGCGGATTTTTATTGTTCAAATTGTCGCGAAGATTATGAATTAAAAAGTAAACGAAATCCGTTTAGCACTAAAATCGTGGACGGTGCATACCGCACGATGCTTGAAAGACTTACCAGTAGTAATAATCCTAATTTTTTTTATTGAACTATGACTTTGTAAACCTTGAGGTGGTAGATTTTTTAGTTATCCCAAAACATTTTTTTGTTCCAGAAATAATAGAAAAGAGGAAGCCGCTCATGCCAACAGCGCGGCGGGCTGGCTGGGTTGGATGCAACATTGTTCTTAAAAACATTCCCCAAACCGGGAAAATATTTTTTGTTTCTAACAAACAAATTGAACCGAAAGAAAAAGTACTTGCCGGCTGGAAGAAGACCTTATTTTTGAGGGAAGAAAAAGGAATCTCCGCGAAAGGTTGGCTGCTTCATGTAATGAAATGTATTGACAATCTCGGCAAACAACAATTTACACTTGACGAAATATATGTTTTTGAAAATGAATTAAGCTTTTTGTATTCGGAAAATAGTCATATTAAAGATAAAATTCGACAGCAATTACAAGTGTTACGAGATAAAGACTATCTCCGGTTTATTGGTAAGAGGTGTTATCGTTTGGTTTAAGGTTGTAAAAACTGTCATGAATCCATTTCTCAATTGGGTCTTTTGTAAAAGTTATGTCGGCTTCAAAGTTGCCCAAGTCTAAACGATTATTAGACATCGTGAATAAATTTTTCAAATCCTGAGGATTTACCTTGCCCTCGTAATAAACTAAAATATCTAGGTCAGAATCTAGTTTTGGTGTTCCCCAAACTCTACTTCCTATTATTTCAATGTCAATAATTTTTATTCTAATTAAATATTGTCTGTTAACGATGTTAAAATGGTTTTTAAATAAAGTTATAATTTCTTTGACTGATAAATCGGAACCAAGCGGATAAAAGTTCTTGTTAAGTCTTTTCATCTTATTTAATTAACTTACTGAAATAATAAATGAGTCTTTTTGAGAGCGTGGACGGGCGGAGTATATAAAGTTGAGTTTCGCCTACTTTACCAACCGACATTATAGTATCCAATTTCAATTTTTTTATTTTTTCAAACATTTCGTCATATTTCATGCTTTGAATATACAAGATAATTTACTTCAGATCAAATATTAGCCAATATATTTAGTAAAAAATGCCACATATTTTGCATTTTTTTGATAGCTGATATCTTTCGGTATAAAAGTATTCAATTGAAAGGAAAACCTTTCGCGTTTAACATGCTGGCAGTTATGGATTTTAGTTGCTAAGGAAAATAAAAAATGCCAAAATATCCAAAATGTGGATCAGAAATGTTCAAAAGTAAATTCGCAAGAGGTCCTCTCGCGAATTTACTTGCGAATTATGGCGGTATCTTTTTGTTGAGAGAGGGAGTCCTTTACAAATTTTGATTTTCTTTCTGAATTTGTTACAATTTAGCTAGTGAAAACAGGGAAGAAATTTATTTTGGGAATTGGGATTTTTTTACTTCTCTTTGGCAGTTTTATTTTGGGCCAGCTGAGTAATGGAAAGAATCCTATTGTTATTCGATCAACTCCAACTGTTTCCCCTGTCCCCACCTCCCCGTCTCCAACTGCGACCTCTTCTGCTGAACCAAAAGTTTTTAAAGTGACCAGAGTTATTGACGGCGACACGATCGAAATTGAAGGCGGAGAACATATACGCTATATCGGTATTGACACTCCCGAGACAGTTGATCCTCGAAAGGAAGTTCAATGTTTCGGTATCGAAGCCTCAAAAAAGAATAAAGAATTGGTGGAAGGGAAAACTGTTCGTTTGGAAAAGGATATTACTGATAGGGATAAATATAACCGGCTTTTGCGCTATGTTTGGGTAGGTAGTGTATTCGTTAATCTTGAATTAGTTAAGCAGGGTTTTGCCACTTCTTACAGTTACCCTCCGGATATAAAATATCAAAAAGAATTTCTGGCGGCGGAGGAAGAAGCCAGGGAGGCCAAGCGGGGGCTTTGGGAAGCTTGCCCCGTCTCTGTTACGCCGACTGTTAAAATTCAGGAACCAATCAAAAGCCAGTGTAATATTAAAGGCAATATTAGTGCTTCCGGTGAAAAAATTTATCATCTTCCCAATTGTGGTTCTTATAGTAAAACCCAAATAGATGAAAAGAGAGGCGAACGCTGGTTTTGTTCTGAAAAGGAAGCACAGGAAGCTGGTTGGCGCAAGGCCCTAAATTGCCCATAGATTTAAGTTGTTGAATTCGCAAGAGGTCCTCTCGCGAATTCTCTCGCGAATTAACAATTTAGAAAATCAAAGGTCAGAAATGGAAAAAAAGCAAAGTAGTTTTTATTTTTCTCCTCTCAAATTAATCCGAATTAAAATAACTCTAAGTAATCCCCGAACATCATTGAATGTAAGTTCCACACTTCCAAATGGTTTAATTCACACCTAAGAATCTTTGCGTGTTCTAACTTTCTATTATAGACGGCGACCGATATGGTTTTTATTGTTTAGGAGTTGGTTCAGGTTCCGGTTCCGGAGGTAAAAATTCTTCTCCACCCGATTCTTCTTTGGAAATATAGTCACTGGCTTTTAGCCATTGAACATAAGTACAACCGGTAGGAGCTCTGTTTTCTTTATCCCAGCCGGCAGAAGAACATTTTTTCATTTTTTTGCCGGTGGAAGTGGTAAAAAGCACCAGTTTTTGTCCGCACAGTGGACAATCTTCGTTTAGCTCTTCAGTAGTTCCGTTTATCCATTCGACGAAATCACAACCCTCGGCTTTTCTGGTTTCTTTATTCCAAACGTTAGTAGAACATTTTTTCATTTTCTTCCCAAACCGGGTCACCGCGAGAACCAAAGGGGCGCCGCACTTGGGACATTTTTCATCTAAAGTTTGCGGTTCGACGGCGAGCCATTTTACATAGTCGCAGCCCTCGGTTTTATGCGTTTCGGGATTCCAACTGCCTTTTGAACAGCGCTGCAGTTTGCGTCCGGTTTTTGTTTCGGTTACTTCTCCCAAAGGAGCGCCGCACTTGGGACATTTATCTTCATCTGCCATATTTAATATTTTACCAGAAACAATTTTAAATTTCTTTAGCAATTTTTGCTTTTTTATATTTTTGGATTTAAACTGCGACTATCTTATGATTAAGGAGACACTACAAATGGGTGATCCGCGGTTGAAAGCAACTAATAAAGAAGTTGCAGATATCACCGATCCAAAAACTAAACAAATCATTGAAGATTTAGTTGACACGATGCACGCAGTTGGTCTTGTCGGTATGGCCGCGCCTCAAATTGGAGAAAATTACAAAATATTTGTAACCGAACCTCGGGAAACTCCTACCAGACCAATAGACCAAGCCGACGAACTTCGTGTTTATATTAATCCGAAAGTAACCGTTTATTCTAAAGACGAGGTAGTTATTTATGAAGGTTGCGGAAGTGTTGCCAAAGGGGGGATCCTCTTTGGTCCGGTTAAAAGACCTAGAGAAATTGTTATTCAAGCTCAGAGTAAAGACGGTACAAAGTTCGAACTAACGACAGACGGGCTTTTAAGTCGGGTTATTCAGCATGAGTACGATCATCTTTCAGGAATTGTGTTTACCGAAAGGGTTTTGGACTACAGAAAAATGGTGGATCTTGAGTTTTATAAAAGAGATATCAGGGATTCCTCAGAACAAAAACAGGCCTCAATGATAACTAAAAAAGAAGTGAAAATATTGGGTTAGTGTTATTTTTTACTTTTATGAAGAAAAAATGCATTGGCTGCGGGGTATGCTGCCAATTATTTTTAATTAACTTAAATAAAAAAGAATACGAGTCGGGGAAATACCAAACAATTTTTAAGAATTTTAAAATTACCGATACTTTTTCCAAAGCCGGAAAATACGGGGCAAATATTCTTGCTCAAAATAAAGAAGGCCGCTGCATTTATTTAAAAAATAATTCCTGCTCAATCCATCTAGAAAGACCGCAAGCTTGCAGAGAATTTTTTTGTACTTTATAATATTTATTTATGTCGGAGGAAAAAGAAATACTGACGATTATTAATAAAGAAAAATACGAAACTATTGGTGAAAGATTAAAGAAAGAATTTAGTTCTTCAAAAAGCACAAAGCGTTTGGCGATTCAATGCACCGATACTTCGAGCGACGATCTTGATACCAGAATAAGGATAAGCAATAAAAAAGTTTCCTTAATGCAAAAGGGAGGAAAATGGAAATCTAAAACCCGTGAGGAAATTGAAATTGATCTGCCAAATGAAACGGATGTTGTTTTACGGGTATTTAAAATATTAAGAAATATGTTAAAAGGGGACAAAGTTAGAACTTCTGTTATTCAAACGGACAGTTTAACTTTTGAGAATGAAGATTGTGAAATTAAGCTAACTCATCAATTTGGAAAAACCGATAGATATAACGCGGAAATAGAAGTGTTTGACACAAAACTTGAGCCGGAAGAAATCGCAGAAGAGTTTAATATTCCGATTCATTTGCCGGAACATACCGCTGAATTTTGGGACAACTGGAGTAAAGAGGTAAATTTTTCCGCGGATGAACTTTCAGAAGAAGATTTTAAAAAATTAATTAAAAAATACCTTTAGTTTTAGTTTTTATTGGTGTGTTAAAATAATCGTATGGATAATTCGGATGAGATTTTAGAGGTCCATAAAAAATTCAAAGGGAAAATTGCGACTTTAGTCACTACTCCGGTAACTTCCAAAAAAGAGCTTTCCATAATTTATACTCCCGGAGTCGCCGTTGTTTCTTCGGCCATTGCCCAGGATAAAAATTTAGTTTTTGACTATACGATTAAAGGCCATACGGTGGCCATTGTCTCCGATGGAACCGCGGTTTTGGGACTGGGAAATATCGGTCCGGAAGCGGCCATGCCGGTAATGGAGGGGAAAGCGGTTTTACTTAAAACTTTTGCCGATATTGATGCTTTTCCGATTTGTCTTAATACCCAAGACCCGCAGCAAATTATCAACACGGTAAAATATCTCGCTCCGACTTTTGGGGCAATTAATCTGGAAGACATTTCCGCCCCGCGGTGTTTTTTGGTGGAAGAATCCTTGCAGGATTTGGGTATTCCGGTGATGCATGATGATCAGCACGGGACTGCGGTTATTGTCTACGCGGGACTGATCAATGCAGCCAAAGCTGCCCAAAAAGAACTTAAAAATTTGCAAATAGTGATTAATGGGGCCGGGGCGGCCGGGAATGGAGTTACCAAAATGCTGGTCAGTGAAGTTGGCAATATTATTGTTCTTGACAGCAAAGGAATTATTTCCAAAAACCGGAAAGATCTTGATTCCTATAAAAAGGAGCTGGCAAAAATAACCAACAAGGAAAATATTGACGGCGATTTGGCAGCGGCTCTTATTGGCAGTGATGTTTTTATCGGCGTTTCCAAACCAAACTTACTTGACCCGAAAAATATTTCATCGATGAATAATAAACCGATAATTTTTGCTTTAGCCAATCCCACTCCGGAAATTATGCCGGATTTGGCAAAAAATGCGGGTGCGTTCATTGTGGCCACCGGCCGGTCTGATTTTTCCAATCAAATAAATAACAGTTTGGCTTTTCCGGGAATTTTTAAAGGGGCCCTGTCTGTAAGAGCCGGTCGGATTACCAATGAAATGTTAATTGCCGCCGCCAAGGCAATTGCCAATCTGGTTAAAGATCCTTCGCCTGATAATATTATTCCCGGACCGTTTGAAAAAGATTTGGCTATAATTGTTGCCGCTGCCGTTTCTAAGGCCTTTCATAATCCGAAGGCGGTTTAACTTCAAAAGATGAAATCGATTATTATTTTTGAGTCCGTTCATAAAGGAAATACCCGAAAAATTGCCGAAGCTTTGGCCGGAGAGTTAAACGCGAAACTGGTAAAACCTAGTGAAATTGAGGTAAATAATTTAAAAGACTTTGATTTAATTGGCTTTGGCTCAGGCATCTATTTTTGGCAACATCACCAAAGTATTTTATCTCTGGCGGAAAAGCTTCCGCCCGTCCCTGGAAGTAAAGTTTTTATTTTCTCCACCGCCGGCCTGCCACAATTTAAATTGCTCTGGCACTGGCCCTTAAGAAATATCCTTAAGAAAAAAGGCTTTAAAATTGCGGGCGAATTTACGTGTTCCGGTCATGACGAAGTCGGCCCTTTAAAAATGTTTGGGGGGATTAACAAAGGCCGGCCAAACGGAAAAGATATTGAGAAAGCCAGGGAGTTTGCCAATTCTCTACTTTAAATATTTTGAGTCTGTAGTATAATGCTCTCATGCTGAAGGAATGGCAGAGGGATTTCGGTTTTATCCCGGAACCGGATTTGATTGACCCGGAAGAAAGAATACCCCTTTCAATAAATGTTTTCGGCCGTTTGTGTCTTTTGTTGACCAAACTTTTTCCCAACGAAAAAATAAAAAACGCAATAGTGGACTTCCTGGAAAAGTTTGAGGGGAAAAGACTGCTTCTTTATTTCGATTATTCGTGTTCGGCCCAATTACGTTTGGTAAAAGGAATCGGCGGTCCCGGTATGGCCTTGCCGATCGATTTTCCCGAACAGGTCAGAACCGACTACCTCTCGGAAATGCAAAAAATCGTCCGTCTGGCCAGTTTGGCCAGGGACAATTATCTGGACCGGACTTACGACGACCGGCCGATTCTTGAATTGCGCGCCACGGCTTTGGAATCGGAATTTTTATGTACTTTTTCCAAACAGGCCCAACAGGAAAACCAGGAAATTAAATTTTCTCTGCCCCAAAAAGAAATTATGAGAAGATTTTCCAAAGGGGTGATGGATTTGCCCGTGTCCTTAAGGGGGGATTTTTTCAACCGGACCAGCTGGAATTTTTATAAAGAGAACCGGCAAAATTAAGCCCTTAAAACTATAAGATTTTTTCCCCTTGACTTTCAGCTCAGGTAAGCTTATAATCGTTTTTGTTGCAGATTGAAGGAATGAATCTGCTTAAGAAAAGCCATTTTGATCGGACAAGATAAAAAGAGCAATTTATTTGATTTTTTTCTTTTAGTATCTTCTTCCTTTTCACTAGTAACTTTTTCCTTAGCAGATTTGTTCCTTTAATTTCTCTGGACTATTGCCATTGTCCGTGAGAAAATTAAACAATTAAAAAATATGGCCTTTAATCCTAACGCCGTTTTTATCTCACCCTCAAGTTTGGCGGATTTTGAAAAATGTCCCCAGCTTTATTATTACCGTAATGTTTACCGTTCTCCCAGAGGCTTAAAAATTCAAATTATTAATCCCGCCTTGGCTTTAGGTGAGGCGATTCATGATACTTTGGAAATATTTTTGAAGCTGCCCCTACCGGAGCGCAGTGAAAATTCCCTTTTGGAAAAGTTTGCTTTTGCCTGGGAAAATTTAACCGGGGAAAAAGGCGGTTTTACTTTGGCTGAAGAAGAAAATGTTTATAAGGAAAGAGCCCTGCAAATGCTTAAACGTTTTTGGGCTAATGACCATTTTAAAACTACGGAAATGGTCAAAATTCCCGGATTTCCTAAAGCCGATTTGGCGAAAAATTTAATTTTAACCGGAAAGCTGGATTGGCTGGAAAAAGAGGGAGAATATTACCATTTAATTGATTTTAAGACCGGCAAAAACGAAGAAAAGGAAGATTCCCAGCAGCTGCCGATTTATGCGGTTTTAATTGCTGATTTGTTTAAAACCGACAAAATTAAAGCCAGCTATTGGTATTTGGACAAAACCGAGGAAATTGTGCCTTTCACCCTGCCTGATTTAAAAGTAACGACCGATTATTTAAAAAATAAAGGTGAGATTATAAAGATGGTTCGTCAAACCCAGTCCTACCGCTGCCAGTCGGGGGCGGAATCCTGCTGGGCCTGCCGGGATATGCTGGCGGTGGCCAAAGGGAAAGGCAAACTGGTGAGTATGGATCCGGTCAATCGGAAACAGGAAATTTATATTTTACTCAAAGAAACGCCCCAAGAAGCAAAACTGGGAGTAATCGCCAATGCCGGCGGTGAAGATCTGCCTTTCTGAATAAATAATTTTTCGTTCTTTTTTTGACAGAAATATTATAATTGTTGCCATGGCAGAAGTAGAAAGAATCAGACCGGGGGTTGAAAGAGAGACTTTCCCCATAAAAAACCCGTCGCTTTTGTTGCAATAGGCGACCTTGATGGCTTTTGAAAAAGTGGCCAATATCGGCGGATTTTCTGCCCGGCCAAAGTTTATTAAAGGAAAAGAAAATATCCCCGTTTCTCCTCCGTATATTGTGGCGGCCAATCATCGGGGTGTAGTGGAACCGGGAGTACTTTGGCATGTTTTCGGTTTGGGCGAGACCTGGATTTACTTTATGGTTAAGAGCGGAACGGTTCTTGAACCGTGGTGGGACAAAGTGGGGATGATTCCCGTAAAACGGGGAGAGCCGGACAGAAAAGCTTTAAATACCGCCATCAGATATTTGACCGACGGCTGGGTAGTGGGAATATTGCCGGAGGGAACCAGGGGCGGAAACGAACTGACAAAACTCAATGAATTTAAGGAGGGAATGGGTTTTATCGCCGTACAATCCGGAGTACCGGTCGTTCCGGTGGCGATTATCGGGTCGGAAGAAATGATGGCCCAGATAGACCAGCCGGGCTTTAGCTTTTTGGAAGAAAGAAAAAAAATTATTTCTGCCAGACCCAGACTGGAAATAATGGTTTCCATCGGCAGACCGATTTTCGGCATTACCGATAGGATAGAACTGACGCAACTTTGCTTTGCCAGTATTTCCGAACAGGTGGCGGACTTGGAGAGAATAGACAACTTTTATATTGTTTGAAAAGCGACAGCATGTCTAGGACACGATAGATCCCGTACACCTTAAGGGTGTATGAAAGGACTGTATAGTGGCGTAACTATGAAGTTACGTTACATCTGGCCGAAAGGCTTTCAGAATCAGATTGTTTCCCTCTCCCGTGAGGCTCAAGTTCGTCTTGCCTGGATAGACTGGTATTTGTCCCATGGTAAAAATGGCCGGGCAACCTGTAGGCATTTTGGTATTTCCCCAGATACTTTTTATCTTTGGAAGAATAGATTTAATCCAGGCAGTCTGATTACCCTGGAAGATAACAAAAACACCCGAAGACCAAAACACTTAAGAGAGATGACTACCCCTTGGTTTATATTCAAAAAGTGATTCGAATCAGAAAAGATGATCCGGAGAAAAGTAAATACGAAATTGCGGAAGAGCTGAAAAGAGAAGGCGTTAAAATGGGAACCTCTACTATTCAAAAGATTCTTAATAGGCATAAAAATGTCTTACCCAATTCTCTTCATAACCAGAAACTTAAGGCCCATCGGAAAATGGCGATTGCCAGGATTAAAGCGGCTAAAGAGTTAAGAGAGAAAGAACCAGGATCATTAGTTCAGATAGATACCAAACACTTGTATATTTTAAACAAAAGATTCTATGTTTTTGCCGCCGTAGACAGCTATTCCCGTCTGGGCTATATTTCAGCTTTTGAAACAGGCTCTTCTCTTTCTGGAAGTCTCTTTTTAGAAGAAGTTTTAAACTATTTTCCTTTCAAGATTGGAGCCATCCAAACAGATAACGGAAGCGAGTACCTTCTTTCCTTCCATAAGGTCTGTAAAGAAAATTCTATTCTTCACTATTTTACCGATCCCTATTGTCCCAAACAAAATGGCCGGGCAGAAAGATTTATTCAGACCGCTACCTATGAGTTTTTTAACTGGCAGGATGATCTTCTACCAGAGATTAACCAACTTAAAGAAAAGTGTAAAATATTTAATGACAAATACAATAACTACCGGTTCCACCAATCTTTGGGGTACAATACTCCCAGAGAGTATTTAGAAGAAAGGAAAGTGTACGTCATCTAGGTGTCCAAGACATACTGTTGACATTTTGGTTTTTATCTGATATCATCGCTTTAATCACGAGGGAGAATACGAACAATAGACTACGTGTCTGTTTGCGACGCCTCCCACTTTTTATTTCGACTTGCCAAATACCGTTCAGCTTGCTGAACGGATGAAGGCAACAAATCCTGCCTGCCGGCAGGCAGGGAATCAAACTTTTTTGGACACTGTCCAAAATACCGCATCAGCTTGCTGTGCGGTAGTTTATGGCTTCAACTCCAAATTTTCCTTTTCAAAAACAATAAAGGTTTTATATTTCTGAAACGGTTTTAGCAAGGAAGATTCTGATTTGTCATTTGGAATAATAATCCCCAGTAGTTTCTTTCTTTCCTCCAAATAATGGTGTAAACAATAAAAGTCACCATCTCCCGAAACAACAATCGCTTTGTCATATTTTGTATATTCAATTGCCGCGGCGTTTAAAACCAATTCCGCATCAACATTACCTTTTGGTTTGCCTTGACTATCTTTTACCGTTGGTTTAAAAATAAGTTCATAACCAAACATTCGCAGCTTGCTGTAAAGCTTCTGATTCTCCCTGATATAGCCGATGAACAAAAAGGCTTTGGTAACACGAAATTTATCGGAAAGATACCGTCTGAATTTTCTAAAGTCCAATTTCCAGCCAGAATAAATCTTTTTTCTTCCCTTATAAATATCCTTACTCGTACCTAAATTAAGATTTTGACTATCTATAAAAGCGTAGATTTTATCCATAATTTAACTTATATATACCGACTCAATAGGCCTCACTAGATAATGATAAACTCAATTAACTGGAATTTGCAATTATTTTAAATTGAGTTTGAACCCAACATAGTTATTATTAATATGCTAATTAGAGTATGTTGGGTATAGTAATAATCGATGTTGAGAATCAATAGAATGATTTAGCCTTGAAGGTAAGACCTTGCAAGCTTCAAAGCTTTCCGTAGAAAGCTTTATAGGCTTCAAAAGAGGCATAGATATCTATTTTGGAACTGACTTCAAATGGTGAATGCATTGATAAAATGGCCGGACCGGCATCAACTACATCCATGTTATAGCGGGCCAAAAACATGGCAATCGTTCCCCCGCCCCCCAAATCCACCTTACCCATGCCGCCGGTCTGCCAAAGAATATTATTTTGACTAAATATTTGTCTTATTTCCGCCAAGTATTCTGCCGAGGCCTCACTGGTATCGGACTTACCTCGCCGGCCGGTGTATTTTTCCATGGTAATCCCCGCCCCCAAGCGGGCGGTATTTTTTGGGTCAAAGGCGTCGGGATAATCCGGATCATAGGCAACCGTCACGTCGGCCGAGACGGCTTTCGATTGGGCCAGGCAATCGCGCAAAGTATTTTCGTCGTGTTTCCCTTCCTCTTTAAAAATCATCTCGGAAATAAAGTCCGGGATAAAGTTTGATATAGCGCTGGTATTACCCTCACTGCCGGTTTCTTCCTTGTCGGTTAACACGAGCAGAGTGCTATAAACCGGATCTTTAATAGTCAAAAACGCCTCTAAGGCAGTATAAGCGCAAACCCGGTCGTCCTGGCCGTAGCCCAAAATCATGGACCCGTCAAAACCCAAGTTTCTAGCGGAACCCGCTGGGACAATTTCCAAATCCGCGCTCACCAAATCTTCTTCGGTAATGCCATATTTCTTATTTAAAAGTTCCAAAACTCCCAGTTTCACCCGGTCTTTGTCTTTACCAATGCCTTCTTTGCTTTTTAGACTTGATTGACTACCGACAATCAGGTTTAAATCCTCCGCCAATACCGCTTCTTCCAGCTTCTTTTCCATTTGTTTTTGGGCAAGATGGGGGAGTAAATCGGAGATAGTTAAGACCGGTTCAGCCTCATTTTCGCCCATATTAAGCAATACCTTCTTGCCATTTGCCAGCACTATAACCCCATGAATTGCTAAAGGTAAAGCCGGCCATTGGTATTTTTTAATGCCGCCGTAATATTGTGTTTTCAACCAGGCAATTTTTTCTTCTTCATATAAAGGTTGAGATTTCAAATCAAGTCTCGGTGAATCAATATGCGCCATAATCATTCTGACCCCGGACTTAACCGGTTTTTTACCGAAAACCGCCAGAACCATGGCTTGGTCGCGGTTAACACCGTAGAGCCTTCTTTTGTTTAAGGAAGTTTTTACTGAAAGATCACCAAAACCTTTTAATTCCTCGAACCCCTCGTTTTTAGCCTGTTTAGTTGCCCAGGAAACGACTTCGCGTTCGGTTTTGCATTCGGAAAGAAACTGCCGGTAGCTTTCGGCAAAAGCAAATACTTTCTCAATTTTGGTTTTACCCCAAACTTCAAAACCGAATTTCTTTTCAAATTTTAAATTCATTTGCCGGAAATAATGTTTAACAATTTTTCTTTATCCTCAAAAGGGCCGATAACGGCCAGATTGGCTTTTTCCGGTTTAAAAATGCGCTCCGCCACCCGGTTAACATCGGCAAGAGTCACTTTTCCAATATTTTTTAAAAGCTCGAGGGGAGTCTCAATTTTATTTTCCATCAGCTCCTTTTCCGCATACCATTCGGCCACCCGGCGGCTGCTTTCCAATCCCAACATAGTCCGGCCCTTAAGAAATTCCTTTGATTTGGAGAGTTCTTTTTCAGTAATATCGCCGTTTTTGGTCTTGTAAAATTCATCCAATATAACTTTGACCGCCTCTTCTACTTTCTCCAAATTCAAACCGGCCCTGGCGGCAAAAAGCCCGGTTTCGTGGTAAGTATCGTTGTCCGCCCGGACATAATAAGCCAGTCCCCTACGCTCCCTAACTTGAATAAACAATCTAGAACTCATTCCCCCGCCCAAAATCGCCGAAAGCACTTCTAGGGCGTAGCGATCCGGGTCAAAAAAGGAAAAAGCGGGGAAGCCGAAATAGATATGCGCTTGGTCGGTTTTTTTATAGGCAATTTTTATCTGCGGTTTTGTTTGGTTCTCCTCAAACTTGATGAATTTTTCTTTTTGACCTTTATCAAAGCTGGAAAAATATTCTTCCGCCAGTTTCTCGACTTCTTCAGCATTGACATTGCCGGCGACCGCCAAAACCATATCGCTCCCCTGATAAAAACGCTTGACATAGTTTAAAAAGTCATCTCTTTTAATTGATTTAACCGTCTTTTTCTCACCTGCGGTTGACCAGCCCAAGGGATTACCGTCAAATATAAGTTCGTAAAAGACATCGTCAATTTTGTAAAGCGGATTGTCTTCATACATGTTAATTTCTTCGATAATAGGCCCCTTCTCCCGTTCAATCTCCTCTTCCAAGTAAAGGGAATCTCTCAAAGTATCACTTAAGATATCAAAAGCCAGCGCGAGCCGGTCCTTTTGAATCTTGATGTAAAAGCCGGTTTGGTCCTTACCGGTGAAGGCGTTATTTTCTCCCCCGACCGAATCCACCAAAGAAGAAATGTCAAAAGCGGTCGGTCTTTTTTTGGTCCCCTTGAAAATCATATGCTCGACAAAGTGCGAAAGACCGGCCTTGTCCGCTTCTTCATAGCGGCTGCCGGCGCCGATCAAAACCAGGACCGTCGCCGAAGAAAGACCCTCCATGGGAATGGTGAGCACCCTTAAACCATTGGTTAAAACAGTGCGGGAGTAGTTAGAGTTCATAAGCTTCCCCGCCAAAGGCGGGGTTTTTTCCAACAAGCTTTCAACCGCTTTAATATTAACTTCCGGTGAAGCTTGAAACCTTGCTTTGCCTTCATCTCTCGCACTAAAGTGCGGAGTTTGGGCAAAGCGGTTATAAAGGGGATTTTACCACGAAAAAGAGCCAATTGCCATCCCCCGGCTTTTCTAAAAAGCCCGCTTGGAACAAAAGTTTTACCCAGTGAGTTTGGCCGATTTATAAGCAAAATCTGTTGTTTTTTCCGGCAATGGCAATTTTTTGTTTTTTCCCCGGGGAAAAAGTTAGTTCAATTACCGAAGATTTGACTAAAACCGGTTTTTCTGTTAGAAATTGTCAATTATGGGAATCGAAACTTGGCATGAACGGACTGTCCGTAACCCGACCTGGTGGGCGGCGGAACGTTTAAAACACCGTTTATTAAAAGAATTAAACCTTCCGGAAAATACCGTCAAAAAAGGAGAGCTGGCGGATGTTTTTACCAAAACCGCGCTTTTTAGATTCGGTTCCAAAGAAACGGGGTTTTCTTCTTTAACCCCCTGGGAAGAAGCCAATGCCAGTGGCCGGTCCGACGAAATTCTCTCTTCGCCGGTTATCACCGTTACCGATATCGACGAAGTTTTAACCAGAAACTGGGCCACGGCCGTTGATTTGCTTAAACAGATAAAAGCCGGCGGAAAAATATCGCCGGAGAGTTTCCGCCAAACCGTCCGCGACCATACCCCCTGGCGCAATTTGATGGCACTCGACCGCCTTGGCCGGATGGTTAATAACCAGTTGGTGATTACCACTCGCCGTTGTACGGAGGAGAGTTTATTGGGACAAATCTCCAGCCTTTTCAGCCCCCGCATCGAGGGCTTTCTCCCCTGCCCCCCGGTTTTAAGCAAAGAAGGAATCGCCAAAATTGAAAACCGTTACCGGGAAAGCCACGCTTTGGTTTTGGGAAAAGGCAGTTCCCCCCGCTCTGCCGAAGAAACCCTGGTCGGACTGATCGAAAAGGAAAAAGATCCTTATGTGGTGGTAGTCGAAAGCAGTCTATATCCTGGCCTAGAGCACTTTTTCAATTTGCTCAAAAGGCTAAAAGAAGAAGAATATCCTTTTGATAAAATTGTCTGTGTT
>Ga0210024_1002648_pt1 | contig 15263 bp, 15 predicted proteins | sample CryGeymeta201525_FD_183988 | JGI IMG/M metagenome (GOLD analysis project Ga0210024, IMG submission 183988) | Groundwater microbial communities from Crystal Geyser aquifers in Utah, USA - Crystal Geyser metaG 2015-25 (SPAdes) (version 2) | ecosystem: Environmental > Aquatic > Deep subsurface >... | reverse complement strand
CCAAGTTTGACGAACTTCCAGAACGTGCAATTGAAAATACAGGCTATATAAGGCTAGAAACTAATGGTACAAAACTATTAGTTACAGAAACTTTTGGTGTTTACAAACAAACAGGGGTTGAAAGAATTACGTAACATAATTAATATAAAAATAATATAAAAATTATTAATTTTATCTATACCTATGAAACTACTTGATGAAATCAGAGATACAAATAAAAAACCAAAAGAATTTTTGGTCTTTTTGTCAGAAAAAGTTAAAAAAGATAAAAGTCTGCTGGATAATTTTTCAAAATGTTTGGAAAACGGATCTCCGGTTGAAAAAGGAATTTGTATGGAAGTTTTAGAATTTGTTTCACAGGAAAAACCTGAATTGGTTATCCCCTACATTGACGAAGTAATAACTTACTTAAATTATGATGCACCGAGAGTTAAATGGGAAGCAGCCAGAGTCGTTGCCAACCTTTCTCAAAAGTATCCGGAAAAAGCCGCAAAAGCTGTTGATAAATTAATGATCAATACAAAAGATAAAGGAACGGTTGTCCGGTGGGCAACTGCTTTTGCACTGGGCGAAATCGTAAAATATAACAAAAACATTCAAAAGGAATTGGTTAAAAAAATTGAAGATATAATCAAAAAGGAACAAAACAGCGGAGTGAAAAATGTTTACTTAAAAGCTTTAAAAATGATAAAATAAAACATATGAAATTAACATACTCTAAAGAAGAGTTAAAACAAATCTGTTCAAAATATCAGGTTGATTATTTGGGTGTGTTTGGTTCTGTTGCCCGAGGTGATAATAAAAAAGGGTCGGATATTGATCTTTTGGTCAGATTTTCACCTGCAAACAACGGGGGCTTGTTTGAATTATCAGCTATGCGTGATGATCTTCAAAAATTATTGCATAGAAAGGTTGATTTATTAACAGAAGGTTTTTTAAGTAAATATTTTAAAGATGAGGTTGTTTCTCAGGCAAAAACTATCTATGAATAAAATAGTTCAGGGATTTGTTGCAGGATTTGCTTTTGGAACTATCGATGTTTTGTTAATGATTCCAATACCGATGAATGATAAACCGATTACCATGCTTGCGTCTTTTATTAACCGTTTCGCCATTGGATTTTTTATCGCCATAACGGATATTCCTATCCCCTCTTGGACAAAAGGAATTCTTATTGGCTTGCTCTTGAGCTTGCCTGATGCAATCATCACCAAAACCTATACACCGATTATTGGAGTTGGAGCAATTGGGGGTTTAATTATTGGGTTGTTGATTAAATAAATCTATGCAAATCACTGTTAAAGAAACAAAAGATTTAGATTATGAAAAAGTAGTTGATATTTTTTACGAAGTTAAATTCTTAAAGAATCCTAATAAAAGAGAAATTTATAAAAAAACAATTGAAAAAGCTTTCAAAAATTCTCAATACGTTGTTTCTGCTTGGGATGGTAATAAATTAATTGGATTTGCTCGCGTGATAACTGATGGATCTTTGTTTGCAACGATTTGGAATATGTTGATTAAACCGGAATATCAAAAACAAGGAATTGGTAAACAACTTATTCGAAAATGTCTAAATAAATATCCAGAATGTTATTTCTTTTTATTTGGAGACAAAAAAGTTGTAAGTTTTTATCAAAAATCAGGGTTTGAAATTCATCGTTTTGGAATGTACCTAAAAGACGGACCTAAAAGATGTATTACATACAATTAGATTTAATTAAGTTAAGTTGATAAAAAAAGCTCCGTGAATTATTACGCGAGAGTTTCATTAGTAATAAAGTTTATTCTTATATTAACGGGATTGCTTCACCCAGCTAAGCTGGGTTCGCAATGACATTTTTTGGTATGGTTTTATCATTCTGTCACCACTTCCGATTGTCCAGAATCAAGACCAGATTCTGGATGCCCTCGCCTTTGGCGGGGTTACCAGAATGACGCGTTACCAATTGCTGTATAATCTTTTTATGTCCATCATTACTGAAACTAGTGAGTCAAATCAGCCGATTTTAATTGTGTGTAAGGATAAAAATGTAGTTTTATCTGAACTGCAAAAAAAATTGCATCCATATAGTAAATCAATTTTTATCTCTCCCCATCTTCCAGAAAACCATTCACGATTTGAAATTATTTTTATGATCAACGAAAAATTCTCCATTCAAGGAAACAAAAAACAAAAATGTATTTATATATACATTAATCAAATAACACTTGCTCAAAGTGCAGGTAAAAAAAATAAAAATAGCAATACAAAAGTAATTGATATTCACGGAGATTCAAATCAAATTTCAAGTCAGATGGATAATTTGATTTGGTTTGCGCTCTCCTCCAGTTCGGAAAAATATCTCCAAATACAACTACCAAAATTACATTCTGTTACAAAAAAGCAGCATCAAATTCAATGGCATTTTCCTTCTTTTAAACCGTCAAAAATTAGACTCTTTTTTATCACAATCCTTCTCGTATTAACAATCAATCTGTCTTTTTTACCACCACTTTTAATCTCGGGAATATTACTAATCAAAAGCGGTCAGCTTTTTAAAAACGAATCAGTCAAACAAAGTCAAGCTGTTTCAAAATCATCTACGCGTTATTTACAGATAAGTAAAAAAATCTATCAATCCACTCGACCGATGTTACTTTTATTTAATATGGCATCATTTCCTGATGACTTAATCCAACTAGTGGAAAAAAGCAATGTGGTGGTTGAGCAAGCAACGAATACTTACAAAGACAGCCGTCAAAATCTAGAATTAATTTTAAAACCAAACAAAACTGTAAACGAAAAACAACAGTTAACTGATAGTTTAAATAAGCTACCTAATCAAATTGAAAAAATTAATGAAAATCTTAGTATTATTCAACAAAAATTACCGGCAGTTTCTAAACTCAAACAAATCAAGGAACAAATTTCGCAAACACTGCAAATTAGTGCACAAGTAAAAACCATTCCTCCACTTTTAATAAAAATTATGGCGAAAAATTCTGAAAAAAAATATTTACTTTTCTTTGCTAATAATATGGAACTACGTCCCGGGGGCGGGTTTATTGGCTCTTTTGGTATTATGACTTGGAAGGATCTGACGATGACTGATCTTAAAATATATGATGTCTATGATGCTGATGGACAACTCACAGCCCATGTTGATCCACCCGAACCCATTCGTAAATACTTAAAACAGCCACATTGGTTTTTGCGGGATAGTGCTTTTTCACCTGATTTTTCAGTCAATTACCAAATAGCTAAATTTTTTCTGGAAAAAGAAGTTGGTTTGAAAGATTTTTCCGGTGCTTTTTTATTCACAACCACTGCTATCAAGCAGCTTTTATCTGCATATGAAAAAATTAATCTGGTTGATTTTAACGAAATTGTAACAAAAGATAATTTCTATTTAAAAGCCCAATATTATGCAGAAAAAGGATTTTTCCCAGGATCAACTCAAAAAAAAACATTTCTCTCTGCACTTGCTCGACAAATGCTCTCTGAAGCTGATCAGGCCAATCCAATTAATTTGCTTTTAGCTTTAAAAAATGCACTGGATGAAAAACAAATTGTGGCTTATTTTGAAGACTCACAAATTCAAGATCAGATCGATCTTCAGTATTGGTCAGGACGCGTGTTCCCTTCAGTCTGCCCACCAAAAGTTGATAACTGCCTACCTGATTATTTTTTTCCTATTGAAGCTAATCTTGGTGTTAACAAAGCGAATTTTTTTATTAATCATTCTCTTACAATAAACAGTCAAATTGATGTTACTGGTAAATGGGAAAATACCGCCATAATCCGATTAAAAAATACGGCTATAAACGCAGTTTTTCCCGGTGGAGACTATGTCAATTATATTCAGATCATGATTCCGAAAAATGCAACTATTCAAGAAGTAAAAAACGATAGTGTCATTATAAATGAATTTGATCTAAAAAACGATATATATCAGACAGTTGGATTATTAGTTACAATCCCCCCTCAAAAAACTATTGACTTAAAAATTAAATATAAAAACGAATTTAAGTTAATCAAAGGCAAAAATATTTATCAATTATTACTGCAAAAACAAATCGGTAGTTCAAATCAAGACTTCACTTTTAACATCAAACTGCCAAAAAGAACCTATCTCATCAACCAAAACTTCACTCCGCTTGTCAAAGGTCAAACCATTGTTTATAATACAACCTTAACGGCAGACAAAATATTTTTTATGGAACTGCTTCGTGAATAAATTTATAAAATTATGAAAAAAACAAAAACCACAACCTCACAAAAAATTACGCTTGATGTTAGTCCTCGAAAAGTATTCGGAAAAAAACTTAATCAAATTCGCAAAGAAGGAATTCTTCCTGCTAATATTTTCGGTACAAATTTTAAATCAGTCTCAATCAGCGTACCAATGAAAGATTTTATAAAAACCTATCGGGCAGCTCGAGGAACATCAGTAATTTATATTAAACTTGAAAAAGAAGAGATTCCAGTTCTGATTAAAAAAGTACAAAAACATCCTATTCATAATTTAGTGCTTCATGTTGATTTTAAAAAAATTGACTTAAAACAAAAAGTTGAAACAGAAGTCCCAATTAAGGTGAACGGTATTTCAATTGCAGTTACGCAAAAAGGTGGAGTGCTATTAACTCAAACTAATAAATTACTCGTGGTTGCATTACCACAAGACATCCCTCAAGAAATTATTATTGATATTAGTAAGATTACGGAAATCGGCCAAGAAATTAAAGTTTCAGATTTACCAAAATCTACTACTTATGAAATTAAAACCGATGCCGTTCGAACTATTATTTCTGTAATTGAGCATAAAGAAGAAAGCACAGTTGCGGAAACTGCTGTTGCTGCTCCTGAGGTGCTTACAGCAAAACCTGAAGAAGGGGCTGAAAGGACAACCGAAACGACTGCAAAAGAAGGTGTTGATAAAAAAGCTCCAGCTGCTGATGCGAAAAAAGAAGAACCAAAAAAACCAGAAGATAAGAAATAACTCTATTTAAAGAGAAACCCCCTATTAATTAAGTTTGTTAAGGATAAATTTAACTACCTCTTTATTTCCGGCTAGAATTCGATATGTTTTTTCCGCCGAAAAATATTCTTCTCCCAGATCTTGTCCTTTGAGATTAACAGCTATTCCCCCAGCTCCTTTAATTAATGACACCATTGTTCCTATCTCCTCTGGTCGCATTTGATAAGCACCCATTACCGTTGATATTTGCGCCATTGTATAAGTCAAACTTCCAATATTAGAACCTGTCCAACGAATATGAATTTTTTGTGCCAAAGGTGCAAAAGCATCATAAGCTTTTTTATAATATAAATCAAAATACACTGGTGTTGATTGACCAATGTCCCATTTTTTATTTAGCTTCACTGCTCCACCTTTAAGTGTCTTTGTTGTTTTCCCATCATAAATCCACCCTAAATTTGTGGTATATTCAATCGCACCAGAAGCTACAACGTTTTTTAGTTGTGGGTTTAATCCTTGATAACAAGCAATTAATAATCCATATGGTAATAAATTTTTTCCTAACTTGTAGTTAGTGCTCCCATCTAGGGGGTCAAAAACTATCGTATGGGTTGGATTTGAATGGAATTTAATCGTTCCGATTTCTTCAGAAAATATATTAAACGGTAGATTATTTTGTTTAATATAATCAATTAAGGCTTGTTCCATTTTCACATCCATCCCGATAGTTTTATCACCTTTAGCATTTATCGTCCCGACTTCTTTAACAAGAAGTGGTGTTGTTGTGATTATCTTTCTACCAAGAAGTAACATGTTTCGGATATATTGAGCTAAAGGAAGTTCCATGACCTTTATTATATCAAGAAATATTAAAAAGGTATATTTCGTCTGGATCCCCGTCTTCACGGGGATGACGCGGAAATCTTGTTACCAATAAAATTGTTCAATATAAACGGGATTGCTTCACTACGCCAAGTCAAACTTGGCTTCGCTCGCAATGACATTTTTATTGACAATTTAACAGTTTAGCAACTTTACAATTATTCGCATATTCGCATCATTTGCATGATATTGTTTTATTCGTATCATATTGTAAATCCTGCTTTGCTTTTTAGTGTTTTTCTGCTAAAATGAATTTATATGACAATTGTAAAAACAGAATTTTCTTTAGCCTTAAATCAAGTTGCCACAGAACGGGGAATTTCTTCCGACGAGGTAATTGCTTCAATTGAAGCGGCAATCGTGGCTGCATACAAAAAAGAATATCCGGAAAAAATTGAAGACGAGATTATTGCAAAAGTAAATAAAAGCACAGGAGAAGCACGAATTTATTTTGAAGAAAAAGATATCACCCCTCCAGGATTTGGTCGAATTGCTGCTCAAACCGCAAAACAAGTAATTATTCAAAAGATTCGCGAAGCGGAAAAACGCACGGTTATCACTCACTTTAAAACACTGGTTGGATCTTTAATTAAAGGTAGAATTATCCGCTATGACGGTTATAGTGCGCATGTTGATATTTCCAAAACTGAAGCCGTGCTTCCTAAGGAAGAACAGATCCGTAGTGAAGAATACAAAGTAAATGAAATGTATACATTTTATATTAAGGATATCTCTGAAGATAAGTTTGGTTCTTCAAGAATTATTTTATCACGTATAGATTCGCGATTGATCAACGAACTTTTCAAAAAAGAAGTCCCTGAAGTTGCTAATAACACGGTTGAAATAAAAAAAGTTGTCCGTGAACCGGGTGAAAGAGCAAAAATTGCAGTTTTTAGTTCGCAAGGCGGAGTTGACCCGGTTGGCGCATGTGTCGGACAAAAGGGAATTCGTGTCCAAACCGTTACCGACGAACTCGGAGGTCAAGAAAAAATTGATATTATTCAATGGAGTAAAGATGAAAAAAACTTTCTTTCCGCTGCCCTTTCACCAGCGAAGATTATCAGTATTTCAATTGATCCAAAAACCCGACGCGCTAAAGTAACGGTTGATGAACAACAAGCTCCACTAGCCATTGGAAAAAACGGAATTAATGTAAATTTAGCCTCACGTTTGTGTGATTTTAATATTGATATTATTCAAATAAAAACTATCCCAGCTGCAAATCCAACTATCACTGCTGACAAAACACCACTAATTAAAAACATTGATAAGTAATTTAAAAACATTTTTATGATTGCTCGTTCACCAATTGTTGCTATTCTTGGCCATGTAGATCATGGAAAAACTACTCTTCTTGATTATTTACGAAAATCACAAATCGCTGCCAAAGAATTTGGAGGGATAACCCAAAAAATCGGTGGATATAGCGTTAATACAGGAATAAAAGATTATCAAACAGAAACAATCACTTTTATTGATACCCCCGGTCACGAAGCTTTTTCTAAACTGCGTGCTCGTGGGGCAACGGTTGCGGATATTGCAATCTTGGTAATTGACGGTAAAGATTCGATCATGCCCCAAACCGTCGAATCAATTGCCCATATTAAGGCTGCGAATATCCCATTTATTGTTACTATTACAAAATCCGATCTTCCTGATTCTAATCCGGAAAAAGTTAAGCGAGATTTATTAAAACATGATGTTTTGACTGAAAATAAAGGAGGAAAAGTTCCGGTTGTTTCTGTGTCTGCAAAAACAGGATCTGGAATAAACGAACTGCTTGAAACAATTTTATTAATTGCTACTGATTTAAATTTAACATACGATCCTAAAAATTCACTTCAAGCTCATATTATTGAGAATAAAAAGGACCGACGGGGTATTGTAGCAAGTGTTATTGTTAAAGACGGCACTTTAAAAGTCGGTGATGATGTTTACTATGAGGATAAAAAGACACGTGTTAAATCATTAATCAATGATTTAGGTGAATCAATTACCCAAGTATTTCCATCCACTCCGTGTGAACTTTTAGGTTTTGAGTTTATTCCGCCAATTGGATCAACCATTACAGGACAAAAAACTGTGTCATCTTTAATTGTAGTTGATCAACAAACCTTATCTGAATCCAGCAGTTTTAGTCTTGAATCCATACTCAATACCAAAGTTGAGGAAAAAAAGTTGGTCGTTGTGGTTAAAACTGATAATCAAGGATCTCTTGAGGCGATTAATCAGATTTTAACTAATAATCCTCGAATCCAGGTAATCTTATCAGCTGTTGGCGCCATCCATAAATCAGACATTTTTCTTGCCAAAGCCAGTAGAGGTATTGTAATTGGTTTTAATATTAAGCCTGATAAAGAAGTCATCGACATATCAAAACAAGAAAAAGTAATAATTAAAACCTATAATATTATTTACGAACTGGTTGATGAACTCACTGAAGTAGCAGAATTGTTGCGTATTAAAGAATCAAAAGAGAAAAATCCTAAAGGAGAGGCAAAAGTACAGATGACTTTTGTAATTGAAAACGAAACAATCTACGGAATTAAAATGACCAAGGGGAAGCTTAACCTAGGTGATGATATCGAGGTTTATCGTGAAAATCATTTATTTGGAAAAACTAAACTTATTTCTCTACATACACGAGCAAAAAAAATTCAGGAGATTCGTAAAGAACAAGAAGCTGGAATGATTTTTTCTCCCCCACTTGACATTCGTGTTGGTGATGTGGTAAAATGCATCCTATAATATGTATCCAAATACAAATAACACCTTACCACGCATTTCAGAAGTTTTATCCAAAGTTAACTCGGGAATTATTGCGATTCCAAATAATCCAAGCGTTGATGCTATTGCGGCTGCCACAGCTTTATATCTAGGTTTAAATAAAATTGGGAAAAACTGCGGAATCACCTGTAGTTCTCCGGTTAAAAGTGATTTAATCGGTGCAGATAAAATTCAAAATACCCTAACATCATCTGGAGATAATTTAGTGATTTCTTTCCCATATGCTGATGGAGCCATTGATAAAGTTGATTACAATATTCAAAATAACGCTTTTAATATGATCATTTCTCCCCGCCCAGGCCAACCGAAGCTTGATCCCAATCAAGTTAAATATTCTTACAGCGGAGGATTAATCGATTTTATATTCACAATTGACGCTCCAAACCTTAACAGTCTTGGACAAATATATAACGAGAACCAAGCGCAATTTCAAGGAAAAAATATTATTAATATTGACCGTCATATCACTAATGGTTTTTTTGGATCTGTAAACTACGTTAATAAGACTGTTTCTTCAACGTGCGAACTAATATTAAAAGTTTCACAGCAATTGGGTATCGAATTTGATAAAGACATCTCCACTAATTTATATTTTGGCATTACAACCGCAACGAATAATTTTAGCTCCTATTCTGTCACTGCAGACACCTTTGCTGCAGCTGCTCAACTATTGAAAAACGGGGCTGTAAAAAAAGCCATTAAATCAATAACTCAACCATCATTAAATCATACGGGCTTTACTCCTCCTCCACCATTTAGACCAACAGTAAAGAATATTAATACAAATTATGTTGCTCCTACAATGAGTGAACGCGATGTGATGAAACCAATTGGAAATGTTGAAATTACACCAAGCGCTCCTGAAGGAACTCAAACCGGTTCGGCTCAATCAAACGCTCCTCAAGATTGGTTAAAACCTAAAATCTTTCGTGGTGGTGGATTAATATAAACTTCTTTATAAACTATATAAACAATGTCATTGCGAGCGTAGTGAAGCAATCCTGTTAATATAAAATTAATTCTATTGATAACGACCTGCCTGCCGGCAGGCAGGGATTGCCACGCTTCCCCCGCAAGCGGGGTTATAACCGCGCTAAGCGGGATTCCTCGCAATGACATAATTTTTACGGTTAATCTATTATTAAGAGGGTGAACTCTTAATATCTAATTGTTATAATTATTTTATGAATCTTTCTTACTTAATTGTTATTCTTTTTATTTTTCTAGTAACTATTCTTATTGTAATCCGTTATTGGTTAAATCAACTTGAGAAAAAATCAAAAACTTCAGATGAATTAATCGCTTGGTTAAAAGACTTAGGTCAAAGACTAGAAAATTCAACCGCTTCAGTTGATAATAAACTGACAAAAAACATGGATATGTTTAATACCAGATTGGATAATGCTGCGCAGGTGATTTCCAAGGTGCAAAAAAATATTGGTGAATTTTCTGAAATCGGAAGATCAATGCGGGAGTTGCAGGAATTTTTGCGTTCCCCAAAACTCCGAGGAAATATTGGTGAACAGGTTTTAAAAGATTTGTTGGCTCAACACTTTCCACCCAGTACCTATTCATTGCAATATAGTTTTAAAAATGGAGAAAAAGTTGATGCAATTATTAAAACCAGCCAAGGACTTTTACCAATTGACTCCAAATTCCCACTGGAAAATTTCCGTAAATATATTGCAGCCAAGTCTGATCTTGATCGTGAACAATTAAAAAAAGAATTTATGGGTGATGTCAAAAAACATATAGCTGACATTAGTCGAAAGTATATTCTTGTTTCTGAAGGAACAGTTGATTATGCCTTGATGTATATTCCATCTGAGTCAGTTTATTATGAAATTATTAATAACAGTCAGCTCTATGACTTTGCCGGTACAAAACAAGTTTTGCCAGTTTCTCCATTAAGTTTTTATGCTTATATGAAAGCCATACTAATGTCTTTTGAAGGACAAAAAATCGAAACAAAAGCCAAGGAAATTCTTGAACTTTTAAACGCCATGAAAAAAGATTATCAAAAAACTGAAGAATCACTTGCGGTTTTAAGTAAACACGTCACCAATGCTTATAATCAAACCGATCAAGTACGCAAGAATGTTGGAATGCTTGGACAAAAGTTATCATCAACCAATTTACTATCAACCTCTGTCGAATCAAAAAAAATGCTATACTGAAAAAACTTGATTTTGTTATTAGTTTTTCCAGTATAAACAATAAACTACGTGAAAATAAAATATCTTGCTGAAATTAGATTTGAACAAAAATTATCCTCACAAGAAATCGTTGATTTGATTCTTTCAAAACGAAAAATAAAAGATAAAAAAAACTTTCTTAATCCACCGTCTCCGTTAAATTTGAAGTTGGTAGATTTTAGAAAAAGTTATGAGAAAAGTTTTGACAAAGTGATTAAGCTTCTTAAAAAAATAAAAGAGAAACAACAGATGATAATTGTTTATACAGATTATGATGCTGATGGTATTACTGGTGGAGCCATTTTATGGGAGACTTTATATCTACTTGGTTTTAAAACCATGCCTTATGTTCCTCATCGGAAAAATGAAGGTTATGGATTTTCCATTCAAGGAATTGACAATGTCATTTCCAAATATCACCCAGCACTGATTATCAGCGTTGATCATGGTATCTCGGCTGCGGAAAAAATCAGTTATGCAAAGAAAAAGGGTATCCCAATTATTGTCACAGATCATCATTTGGCTCCAAAAAAACTCCCAAAAGATGCTTTTGTAATCTTTCACATCCCAGCACTTTCCGGCGCCGGTGTTGCCTATATCTTTGCAAAGGAAATTTTCGAACGTTTCAAGTCCCTAACTTCTAACTCCTCCCTCCTAACTACTAACTACTTATCCCTATTTACTAACTTTTCTTACGACTATCTTGCGCTTGCCGCAACCGGCATTGTGGCTGACTTAGTTCCACTTATTGGACCAGCGCGTTCAATTGTCAAGTTTGGTCTTGATGCATTTTCTAACGTGTCACGGGTTGGCATCAAACAAATCTTAAAACAAGCCGGGCTGGAAGAAAAGCCAATCACACCATATGAAATTGGTTTTATGATTGCTCCACGCATTAATGCGGTTGGACGCTTGGAACATGCAATCGACGCACTACGATTACTATGTACAAATAGTCCGGAAAAAGCTTTTCGTTTAGCAGAACATCTAGGCGATTTGAATAAAAACCGTCAAAATTTGGTGGAAAAATCAGTGAAAGCAGCGCGAGAAATGTTGTTAAATGAAAAGCAAGCGCAGCAGGCAAATTTTTATTCGGCCACTTGTGACGAAGCGCTTATAAAAAAACAAGATTATATCACATTGGCAGGTAATAAAAATTTGGCTGCAAGCGTAAATATTTCCAACAATAAAACGAAGCGTGCGGATTTGCAAACGCCCACTTGCGACGATAACATCGTGCAAGAAAAAGACTCTATCGCATTGGGAGGTTTTGCAAAGACGCATGCGAGTGGAATTGTTATTCCTAAATTAGTTATTCTCATTTCCAATCACTGGAACGAGGGTATTATTGGTTTAATTGCTTCAAAAATCGCTGATGAATTTTACCGGCCAACTATTATTATTACAAAAAGTAATAATCACTATAAAGGATCTGCCCGATCAATCTCTGGATTTGATATTACTGGCTTTTTAAGAAGTTTAAAAAAATATCTGATTGATGTTGGCGGTCATGCTCAAGCAGCTGGCTTTACGATTGAAGAAAAACAATTAAAAGATTTTGTTAAATTTGCCCAAAAAAAAGCTAATAAATTGTTGACTGAAAAAGACCTTGAACCAATCACCAAAGCCGACTTAAAAATCCCCATCAACTTTATAAACTTGTCACTTTACAAACTTTTAACTCTTCTTGAGCCTTTTGGTATTGGCAATCCCCGTCCGACTTTTTACAGCGAAGCCGAACTGGTTGACGCGCAAATCTTTGGCAAAACCCACACTCATCTCAAGCTTCTTGTTAAGAATCCCGATTCAAAATCCACTCCTTTAGAAATGATCTACTTCAACAAAGCCGACCTATTTCCCCAACTTGCACGTGGACAAACAATAAGAATTGTTTATTCAATAAATTTAAACAGGTGGAATGGAAAGGAGAGTTTGAGGGGAATTGTAAGAATTGTATAATTATTTATCTCTTTATTTTTTACAAGATACCTCCCACCATTTATCAACTCCATCTGTATTTAAACTAACTTGAATATTTTTATATCCAATTTTTTCTAGTCTCTCAATAATTTGCGCTTGATTGGAAAAAAGAACTTGATTACTTTCTAAATATTTCCAATATTTTCTTACTCCTTCTTTTTTTGTTGCAATTGACGCTTCAGAAATCATGTCAGGATGATGGAAATTAAAAAAAGCCGTTCCTTCTGGTGCTAAGATTCGATAAGCCTCGCTAAATGCTTCTTCTGGCATAAAATCAATCGCCATATTGCTAAAAACTAAACCAGCAGCTTTGTCAACAACTGGTAATATCGAACCATCGGCTACTACGTGCATTACTAAGTCAGGATATCTTTTTTGAGCTAACAATCTTGCCCTTTTTATATTTGCCAAGTCTAAAGTCAAAAAATTATATCGTCCAAATAAGTCACGGAACTGACGTTGATTATAAGTTGATAACATGGTTTTTTCAAGCGCTTGAGCTCCGGAACCAATATCGACTACTAACTTCGTTGGAATACCGCTCTTAAGTTGTCCAACAATTCTTCTTGCCATACTAACACGACTTTTATCAGGACTATCATGATAATCTCGCAAGTATAGACGAGAATAATTGTCTCTTAATCTGTCAACTAGATTATATTCTCCCATAAAAAAACCGCCTCTGTGGGTGGAGCTTGGAAATTGTTAATTATTTTTGTTTTAATAGTTTTTTCCTCACTACGCCTCACTTCACCCTAATAAGGGCTAAGTCAAGGACGATAATGAGATGAAAAAACTTTTCAAACATTTAGTTATTATAAGTTATTATTTGAGCTTGTCAAGGTAAAATCCAAAGTGTATGATATAAGAAGTTCTATTAGTAACGAGATTGCCACGTCCCGCCTAAATCGGCGCGACTCGCAATGACATTGTCTGGTATGGGTTTATCAAGGAATGTGAAAAGTTACATATAAATATTATGAAAGACTTATTTGTTGTTGACACAGTGAAAAAAATTGGTGAAGAAGTTGAGCTTTACGGATGGGTTGATTCAAAACGTGATCATAAAAAAATTGTTTTTATTGATTTGCGTGACCGCAGTGGCATTGTCCAGGTGGTTGGCGGACAGGATTTTAAACAACTTTCACACGAAGATGTGGTGATGATTAGGGGACTGATTAAACAACGTCCGGAAAAACTAATTAATACAAAAATGGCAACCGGAATGGTTGAAATCGAATCCAAAGGATTGAAGATAATTAGTAAAGCCAAGACCTTACCAATTCCAATTAATGATGACGGATATTCTGTAAACGAAGAAAGTCGCCTTAAATATCGTTATCTTGATATTAGACGCGCTCGTATGCTTCGCAATCTTACTCTTAAATCTAAGGCAACATTATTTATCCGAAATTATTTATCAAGACAAAATTTTCTGGAAATTGACACACCAATATTAACAAAAACTACACCCGAAGGAGCTCGTGATTTTTTAGTGCCTTCGCGTTTACAACCGGGTAATTTTTATGCCCTTCCCCAATCGCCGCAGCAATATAAACAAATGTTGATGATGGCTGGAATTGAGCGTTATTTTCAATTTGCCCGTTGTTTCCGCGACGAAGATCCTCGTGCTGATCGCGCATATGGAGAGTTTACTCAACTTGATTTGGAAATGAGTTTTATTGAACAGAATGATATTATTTCTTTAACTGAAGATTTATTTACAAAATTAGTTAATGAATTGTTTCCGGAAAAACACATCAGTCAAGCACCATGGCCAAGACTTGCACATAAAGATGCAAAACAAAAATATGGAACAGATAAACCCGACCTTAGAAAAAATAAGAAAGATCCAAATGAACTGGCATTTTCCTGGACAGTAGACTTTCCACTTTTCACTGAGCAATCTCAGGAGGATTTTTTCCATGGATCGGGAAAGGCAAAATTTGCACCATCACATCACATGTTTACTGCACCACACTCAGATGATATTCCACTACTTGATTCTAATCCATTAAAAGTGCGCGGACTTCAACATGATTTAGTTTTAAATGGTTTTGAAGTTGGAGGCGGTTCAATTAGAATTCATCAACCTGAAGTTCAACAGAAAGTATTTGATTTGATTGGATTCACAACCGAACAAAAACAACAATTTTCCCATATATTGGAAGCTTTTTCATACGGCGTTCCCCCCCATGGCGGAATTGCTCCGGGTCTTGATAGATTATTAATGGCGATTCTTGGAGAACCATCTGTACGCGAAGTGATTGCATTCCCAGCTTCATCAGGTGGGAAAATTTCTATCATGAATGCGCCTTCACCGGCATCCGAAGAACAATTGAAGGAGTTGGGAATTAAGATACGATAAAATTATCTAATTATTCTAATTGACCTAATTAACCTAAATAAATCCCAATTACCAATTGGAACTTGGCGGTTGGATATTGATTAGGTTAAT
>Ga0210024_1002645_pt1 | contig 15275 bp, 13 predicted proteins | sample CryGeymeta201525_FD_183988 | JGI IMG/M metagenome (GOLD analysis project Ga0210024, IMG submission 183988) | Groundwater microbial communities from Crystal Geyser aquifers in Utah, USA - Crystal Geyser metaG 2015-25 (SPAdes) (version 2) | ecosystem: Environmental > Aquatic > Deep subsurface >... | reverse complement strand
GTTCCAGCCGGTGACGCACATGTGCCAGGCGTAATCGACCACCGCCTTGTCCTTCGACTTGGCGTCCCAGTCCTTCCAGGCGTCCAGCATCGAGCCGTCGGGCGCCGGGATGCAGAAGTCGATCACGGTGGTCGTGCCGCCCGACGCCGCCGCCACCGTGCCGGAGTGGAAGTCGTCGGCGCTGGAGGTGCCCATGAACGGCATCTCGAGGTGCACATGCGGGTCGATGCCGCCGGGCATGACATAGGCGTCGCTGGCGTCGATGGTCTCGTCGCCGCGCAGGTTCTCGCCGATCTCGGCGATGCGCTCGCCCTCGATCAGGATGTCGGCGCGATAGCTGCGCTCCGCGGTGACGATGGTTCCGCCCTTGATGACTTTGGTCATGTTTGGTCTCCCTGTCGTCCTTGACCCGGACGGTTCAGTCTGGCGCAGTCCCGGACCCCGATCCGGGACCGCCTTTGGTCAGAGCGGCATGTCCGCGCCCATGTCGCGCCACTCCGGGTTGTGTTCGGCGATCAGCGCGTCTTTCCACGCGCGACGCCAGCGTTTCAGCTTCCGCTCGCGCGTCAGCGCGCCGTCGAGCGTATCGTGCGCCTCGAAATGCACCAGGGTGCGGATGCGGTATTTGCGTGTGTGGGCGCGCACAGCGCCTGCGCGATGTTGCTCGACGCGGGCGCGAAGGTTCGTGGTCGCGCCGATGTAGATCGGCCCGTGCGGGCGCGAGGCGAGGATATACACCCAAGCGGTCATGGCGCGGCGGAGAGAGGCCCCGGATCAGGTCCGGGGCCGCGCAGGGCGGGGCGGGGCGGGCGGCGCAGGTCGATCAGGCGTTTCTTGCGCATCATGCTTCGATCAGCCCCAGCCGCTTCTCGACCCGAGCGAGCCGCTCGTCGAGGCGGTCCACGCGGATCGAAAGGCTTGCATACTGCGCTTCGAGAAAGCCCAACCGTCCCTTTATTTCGCGCATATCGTCCTTGAGGTCCGAGAGGTCGCGCTGGATCGCCTTCAGGGTCTCGAAGATCAGCTCGTTGGTCACGGCCCCTCGCTCGGTCGGCGTCTCGGTCATCGGGCGGCCTCCATCGGGCGGTGCGCCAGCATAACGCAAACCTTGCCCGAAATCCTCACCCCGCCACCTCCGCCGTCTCCACCACCGCGTGAAACAGCACGTTCGCCGCCTTCTCGGCCCATTCCGGCGTGATCTCCTCGGCCTCGTTGTGGCTGAGGCCGTCCACGCAGGGGCACATCACCATCGCGGTGGGATAAACCTTGTTGATCCAGCAGGCGTCGTGCCCGGCGCCGCTCACGATGTCGCGGTGCGCATAACCGAGGCGCTCCGCCGCGTCGCGCACCGCCTTGACGCAGGTCTCGTCAAAGGCGGGCGGGTCGAAGGCGCCGCTGATCTCGTGGGAGAATTCGCAACCCAAGGCTTCGCAGACGCCCGGCGCCTTCTCCAGAAGCTCCGCGACCATCGCCTCCAGCGTCGGCAGGACATGGCTGCGGAAGTCGATGGTGAACACCACCTTCTCTGGGATGATGTTGCGCGAGTTGGGATAGACGTCGATGTGGCCGATGGCGCCCACGGCGTTGGGCTGATGCCGCATCGCGATTTCGTGGACCAGTTCGGTGATCTGCGCCAGCCCGCGCCCGGCGTTGCGGCGCATGGCCATCGGCGTCGAGCCGGTGTGCTGGCCCTTGCCGGTCACCGTGCATTCGATCCAGCGCAGGCCCTGACCATGCGTCACCACGCCGATATCGACGCCCTCGGCCTCCAGGATCGGCCCCTGTTCGATGTGCAACTCGAAAAACGCGCGCATCTTGCGCGCGCCGACCGCCTCCGGCCCCTTCCAGCCGATGCGCTCAAGCTCGGCGCCAAACGTCTTGCCGGCCGCGTCCTTGCGGCCATAGGCGTAGTCCTGGTCGATCACCCCCGCGAACACGCCCGAGGCCAGCATGGCGGGGGCGAAGCGCGTGCCCTCCTCGTTGGTCCAGTTGGTGACGACGATGGGGCGGCGGGTGCGGATTTCGCGCTGGTTCAGGGTGCGCACGATCTCCAGCGCCGCCAGCACGCCCAGCACGCCGTCATACTTGCCGCCCGTTGGCTGGGTGTCGAGGTGGGAGCCGACATAGACCGGGTCGAGGTCCGGCTCGGTCCCCTCGCGGCGCATGAACATGGTGCCCATCTGGTCCACGCCCATGCTCAGGCCCTCGGCCGCGCACCATTTCTGAAACAGCGCGCGCCCTTGCGCGTCGGCGTCGGTCAGCGTCTGGCGGTTGTTGCCGCCCGCGACGCCGGGGCCGATCTTCGCCATCGCCATCAGGCTGTCCCAGAGGCGGGCGCCGTCGATGCGCAGGTTGTCGGCGGGTGCGGTCATGGTCGTTCCCCCTCAGTCCAGCGTCTTCAGCACGTCCCCAAGACCCCCGATCAGCTCGTCGATCTCATCCTTCGAGATGATCAGCGGCGGGCTGAGCGCGATGATGTCGCCGGTGGTGCGGATCAGGAACCCCTTCTCGAACGCCTTCAGGAACGCCGAGAACGCGCGCTGCGTCGGCTTGCCTGCGATGGGTTCCAGCTCCACCGCGCCGATCAGGCCGAGGTTGCGGATGTCGATGACGTGGGGCAGGCCGCGCAGGGCGTGCAGCGCCTCGCCCCAGTAGCGCTCAAGCTCCAGCGCCCGCGTCAGCAGGCCTTCCTCCTTGTAGGTCTCCAGCGTGGCCAGCCCGGCGGCGGAGGCGACCGGGTTGCCGGAGTAGGTGTAGCCGTGGAAGAACTCGATCAGGTGCTCCGGCCCGGTCATGAAGGCGTCGTGGATCTTCGGGCTGACGATCACCGCGCCCATCGGGATGATCCCGTTGGTCAGCCCCTTGGCGCACACGATCATGTCGGGCGTCACGCCGAACCGCTGCGCGGCGAACGGCGCGCCGACGCGGCCGAAGCCGGTGATGACCTCGTCGAAGATCAAGAGGATGCCGTGGGCGTCGCAGATCTCGCGCAGGCGTTGCAGATAGCCTTTTGGCGGCATCAGCACGCCGGTGCTGCCGGCCATCGGCTCCACGATCACGGCGGCGATGGTGGAGGGGTCGTGCAGCGTGGCGATGCGCAGCAAATCCTCGGCCAGCTCGGCGCCGTGCTCCGGCTCGCCGAAGGTGAAGGCGTTGCGCGCAAGGTCGTGGGTGTGGCGCATGTGATCGACGCCGGTCAGCAGCGTGCCGAACATTTTTCGGTTGGCGACGATCCCGCCGACCGAGATGCCGCCGAAATTCACCCCGTGATAGCCGCGCTCCCGCCCGATCAGGCGGAATCGCGCGCCCTCGCCGCGCGCGCGGTGATAGGCGATGGCGGTCTTGAGCGCGGTCTCGACCGCCTCCGACCCGGAGTTGGCGAACATCACGTGGTCCAGCCCCTCCGGCGCCAGATCGGCGAGGCGGCTGGCCAGTTCGAACGCTTTTGGGTGGCCCATCTGGAAGGCGGGGGCGTAGTCGAGCTCCTCAACCTGCTCGGCGATGGCCTTGACGATGCGCGGGCGGCGGTGGCCCGCGTTCACGCACCACAAGCCCGCGGTGCCGTCGAGGATCTTGCGCCCGTCGGCGGCGGTGTAGTGCATCCCCTCCGCCGAGACGAGCATCCTGGGCGCCGCCTTGAACTGGCGGTTGGCGGTGAACGGCATCCAGAACGCGGCCAGATCGTTGGGGCTGGCGGCCCGGCGGTCGGACATGGCGAAAGGCTCCCTCGGCGTATGGTCGCGCAGTTTTCCGGATGATCAAAAAACGCTAGGCGTGGCGCGGGGCGCGGTCAAGCGCTAAACCGCGCCGCAAACCACCCCACGGCGTCACCCGCTCCGCGACGGGCGGATCGCCGCCTCCGGCCGGGCGAGCAGGCAATCGGTCAGCGCCTGCATCGCCGCGTCGTCGGTGGTTCCCGAGGCCAGCCGCTCGACGCTGACCCTGCCTGCGCGGGCGGCGCAGGCGTCGGCGCCGCCGATGTCGGTGGCCATGCCGACGAAGCCGACCCATTCCGCCGCGCTGATGTCGCGGCCGCCGTTGGGGTCGTCGATGCGCTTGCCGATCAGCGCGCGGACGCCCGGCTTCACCTCCGCCTCGTGCAGCGTGATCTTCATCAGAAAGCCTTCGGGGCCGGTGAAGGCGACGGTGTGATCGCCGCCGAACAGCCCCGGCCCGTCATGGCGCGGCGCGCCTTTGGCCAGCGCGCAGACCAGCCGCCCCAGCGTCGTTACGCCGTCGCCCGCCAGAACCGGCGCGGCGGCGTGTTTCGCCGACATGTCCGCCGCGTCGAGCACGGGGGCGCAGCGCGCCGCGGCCAGCGTCGCGCGCAGCGCCTCTGCGCGGGCGGCGGCGCGGTCGGCGTAGATCGCGAAGGCGGCGGCCTCGGTCGCCGCGCTGCGCTCGAAGGTCAGCGCATAGACCAGCGCCTGCTGGAAACCCTCGCGCGTCTCCGGCAGCGCGGCGAGTTCGGCCTCCAGCTTCGGCAGGTTCTCCGCCACCAGCGCGGCGGCGATCGCCTCGCGCCGGGCGGCGACGGCGGCGCGGTGGCGGTCCCACGCGGGCGCCTCACTTGCGATTGTCGCGCGGGCGAGCGCGTCGAGCGCGCGCAGGCCGTCGGCGTCGGCGGGCAGGGCGGCGACGGCGGCCTCGAAGTCGGGCGCGGCGCCGGGCGCCAGCGCCTCCAGCCGCGCGCGCGCCTCGTCCTGGAATTGGCGCAGCGCCTCCGGGGCGATCCAGCGCCGCAGCGGCCCTTGCGCGACGGCGGCGAAAGCGTCCTTCACCGCCGCCATGCCCGCCAGCGTCGCGGGCGCGGCGGCGATGTCGGCGCGCGGCGCGGCGAGCGCGGCGACGGTCAGCGCCTCGCGCCGCGCGGCGAGAGAGGCGGCGACGCGCGCGGCGTCCTCGGGCTCCGGCGCCGCCCGCGCCGCTTCGGCCTCAAGCGCGGCCAGCGCGGCGAAGCCCTCGGCCCCTTCCGCCGCGGCGGCCGCTTCGGCGATGATCCGGTCGGCCTCGGCGCGCGCGGCGGCGAGCGCGGCGCGGCGCGTCTGCTGCTCGCCCGCGCGCTGCGCCAGCCCGGCGGCGCGCGACGCGGCCTGCTCCAGCGTCCGGCGGTCGCCGTCGAGCAACCCCGCGCGCGCGGCGCCGCGGCACTGCTCAGTGAGCGGGCCGAGGAGCGCCGCGTCGTCGGGCGACCAGTCGGCGAAGGGTTTGCCGAACAGCGCCGCAACCTCCGGCGCCTCAAACGCCGCCATGATCGCGCCCGCGCGGGTGCGGCGCGCGGCGCTGGCGTCAACCGCCGCCGCCCAGCCGAGATAGGCGCCGCAGGCGGGCGGCGCGACCGGCGCGGGGCTTTGCACCGCCAGCGCCGCCAGGATCGCCGTCTCGCGCGCTTCGGCCGCCGCGACCACCTGCGCCGCCGCCGCGCCCATCTCGCGCCGCGCGTCGAACGCCGCCGCGCGCGCCTGCAGCACGCCCAGCGGGGTTTCGGGCGCGTCGGCGAGCGCGGCGACGCGCGCGCCGCCCATCGCTTCGCCCAACGCCTCCGCCCGCTGCGCCAGGGCGGCGCGGAGCGCGGCGCCCTCCGCCTCGGGCAGCAGCGGCAGCGCGCGCGCGACCGCGCCGATGTCGCGCAGGTTGGTGCGGAAATCCTTCAGCGTCGCCGCGTCGGTCGCGGCCAGCGCCGCCAGATCGGTCAGCAGTTGCGGGGTCTGCGGCCCTGCGTCGATCGCCGTGAGCGCCTTGGCGGCGGCGCCGCGCGCCTGATCGGCGTTCTTCAGCGCCCGGCTCGCCGCCGCCAGCGCCTTCGCCAGCGCCTTGAAATCCTCGGTCGCCGCCGTGTCGCGCGCCTTGCGCGCGTCGCGCGCGCAGGCGGCGAGCGCCTTGTCGAGCGCGCGGGCGTCCTCCGCCGTCCAGTCGGTGACCGGCGCGCCGAACAGCGGCGCGGTCGCGCCGGGCGCGAAGAACCCGGGCAAGTCCACGCCCGGCGCATAGGAAAAGGCCGCGCCGTCCTCCGCCCCCCAGGCGCGCAGCGCGGCGCAGTCTGGAAGCGCGCGCGCGCCTGCGGCGGGGGCGGCCAACACGGCGGCGGTCAGCACGGCGGCGGGGATGAGGGCGGCGATTGCGGCGGGCGATGCGGCGGCGATCATGATGAGCCTTTCATGAAGGACGATATGCGCCAGTGAACGATTCCTCAAAACGCCGTCGCTTCCAAGACCCATTGGCGCAGCCTTTGCGGGTATGGGCGCGGGAATGTTTTCCTGTCGATCAAAACCCGGCTATGACGGGTGCGCATGGTGCGAAGGAGGCGCTCTTGGACGACGCAGAGCCGATGGAGGCGGCGGGCGACTTTGCGGGCGCGCGCGCCGGGCGCACCCAGCGGCGCACCGCGATTCAGGTGCGCAACGAAGCGAAAATTCTCGAAGCGGCGCTCGACGTATTCTCCGCGCTGGGCTTTCACGGCGCCACCATCGACCAGATCGCCGAGGGCGCCGGCATGTCGAAGCCAAACCTGCTGTATTACTTCGCGGGCAAGGAGGACATCCACGCCGCCCTGCTCGACCGGCTGCTTGCGAACTGGCTCGACCCGCTGCGCGCGCTCAACCCCGACGGCGAGCCGCTGGAGGAGTTGCGCGGCTATCTGCGCCGCAAGCTGGCGATGGCGCGGCGCTATCCCCGCGAATCGCGGCTGTTCGCGCATGAGGTGATGCAGGGCGCGCCGCGCATCGGGCCGACGCTGGCCGGGCCGCTGCGCGCTCTGGTCGAGCAGAAGGCGGCGGTGATCGCGGGATGGATCGCGGCGGGGCGGCTGGCGCCGGTCGAGCCGCGCCACCTGATCTTCGCGATCTGGGCCACCACCCAGCACTACGCCGACTTCGACGCGCAGGTGCGCGCCGTGCTGGCGCAGGACGGCGACGGCCATTTCGCCGACGCGGCGACGACGCTGGAGACCTGCCTGCTGGAGGGTCTGCGCCCGCGCTGAGCCGCTTCAGCGCCGCCTGCGCGCCAGCGCCCAGCCCGCCGCCAGCGTCAACCCCGCCGCCGCCAGCAGCGCCGCCGTCACCCAGCCGTCGAGCGCGCGCATCGAGGCGCCGAAGGTCGCGCAGATCAGCGTGATCGGCACGATGCCGACCGCCGTCGTCCACAGGAACACCGGCCAGCGCACGGCGGTCAGCCCGGCGGCGTAGTTCACCAGGTTGAACGCCACCACCGGCGCCAGCCGCGCCGCCAGCAGCGACGCCGTTCCCTGCCGCTCGGTCCAGGCGTCCAGCTTCGCCAGCCCCTTTTCCGAGAGCATCGCGGCCACGAACGGACGGCCCAGCCTGCGCGCCAGCGCGAAGGACAGCGCCGCGCCCAGCATCGCGCCCAGCCACACCAGCGCCGCGCCCGCCGCCACGCCGAACAGCGCGCCCGCGCCCAGCGCCACCAGTTCGGCGGGAAACGGCACGAAGCAGTGCAGCACCATCAGCGCCACGATGGCGACCGGTCCCCAGCCGCCAAGGCCGCGCATGAACGCCTCCAGCGACGCGGCGTCCAGCCCGCCGGCGATCCAGACGACGGCGACCAGCGCGCCCAGCGCCCCGACCGCCAGCAGGACGACCGCGCCGATGATCGCCCGCCGCCGCGCCGCCGCTGTTGGAGTCGCTGTCGTGGTATCGTTATCCATCCGTCACGCTCGCACAGCCGCGCCCGGCGGCAAGGCCCGCGCCCGTCACTCTTTCGCGAGCGCCAGCACGGCGAGCGCGGCGAGGATCGCCGCCATGCCCAGCCACACCGGCGCCGCAGGCCAGCCGCGCCCCGCCAGCCCCTCGTAGAGCGCGATCAGCCCCGGCGTGAGATAGCCGTAGGCCATCACCTTGCCCGCAGGCAGCCGCATCGCCGCGTATTGCAGCAGAAAGAACGTCCCCGCCGTGGTGAACACGCTCAGATAGGCGGCGGTCAGCCACACCACCGGCGGCAGCCCCGCCCAGTCGGTCGCGGCCAGCGCGGGCGCGGCCCAGGCGCCGATCAGCAGGGTTCCCCCCGCCAGCGTGCCGAAGGTGAACACCAGCACCGGCTCGCCCCGGTTCAGCCTGCGCACCAGCGGCGTATAGAGCGCGTGCGCGGCGCAGCCGATAAGAAAGATCGCCTCGCCGCGCCCCAACTCGAACGCCGCGATGCGGCCCGGCGCGCCGCCAAAAATCACCCACACCGCCCCCATGGCGCCCAGCGCGAGCGCCGCCAGCGCCAGCGGCGGGGTGCGCTGGCGCATCAGCAGCCAGCCGAAGCCCGCGCTCATCAGCGGGATCAGCGTGAACACCGCCCCGGTGGAGACCGGCGAGGCCAGCCGCAGCGCGGCGAACATCAGCACGAAATACCCCGCCAGCAGCCCGCCCAGCGCCAGATAGCGCCACGGCGCCGCGAAATGCGCCCGCATGTCGGCCATCTGCGCGCCGCGACCGCTCAGCGCCAGCAGCGCGCCCATCAGCGCGGTCGCCGCAGCGAAGCGCAGCGCGGTCAGCGCGGCGGGGTCGATGAACGGCGCCGCCTGCTTGCCCAGCGAGAACGACCCCGCGATCAGGCAGGCGAACAGCGCCATGGCGGCGTGCCCGCGCCATCGCGCGGGCGCGCTCAAGCGGTCTCGTCCTCGGGAAAGTCGATGTGAATGTGATTGCCGTCGGGGTCTTCGATGTTGACCTGCACGACGCCAAAGCCCGGCACGCGCCCCATCCGGAAGGTCGCGCCCTCGTCGCGCAGCCGCGCCATGAAGGCGTCGAGGCCCCGCGCCGACAGCGCGAAATGCTCAAGGCGCAGGTCCTGGCCGTGGGCGCCGGGCGTCGTCTCCACCCCGACCAGATGCACCACGGCGCGCGCGCCGACATAAAGCCAGACGCCGGGAAAGCTGAACGCCGGGCGCGGCCCCGGCGTCATGCCCAGGACGTGCTCGTAGAACGCGGCCATCACCTCAAGCTGGCCGGTGCGCAGATTGACATGGTCTAGGCGCACAAGGGCGTAGTCGGTCATGGCGGCGCGCTCCCCTGATGGCATGCGCCGCGACGATAGCGGCCCCCGCGCCGCGCCGCCAGCGCGCGCAACGCAGACATGCGCCGACCGGCGTGGTGCGGTCATGCGCCGACGGGGGATTGACCGCGGCGCGCCCGCATGGCCAACACCTCGAATGGCGCGCACCCGCGCCGGAGGCCGCCGCCCGATGAAGGACACGCTCGACACGGCGCTTTCGACCCGGCGCGGCATCTGGCTGATGATCGCGGCGATGGTGGTGTTCGCGGCGCAGGACGGCGTCTCCAAGCATCTCGCCACGCATTACTCGCCGGTGTTCGTCACGATGATCCGCTACTGGTTCTTTGCGGTGTTCGTGATCGCGCTGTCGGCGCGGCGGGCGGGGGGCTTGCGCAAGGTGGCGCAGACGCGGTTTCCCGTTCTCCAGATCATGCGCGGCGCGCTGCTGGCGCTCGAGATCGTGGTGATGATCACCGCCTTCGCGCTGCTGGGGCTGGTCGAGAGCCACGCGATCTTCGCCGGCTACACGCTGATCGTCACCGCGCTGTCGGGGCCGGTGCTGGGCGAGAAGGTCGGCTGGCGGCGCTGGAGCGCCATCGGCGTGGGCTTTGTCGGCGTGCTGATCATCCTGCGCCCCGGCGAGGGCGTGCTGGACGCCCGCTCGCTGATCGCGCTGGCGGCGACGGTGATGTTCGCCGTCTATCACGTCGCCACGCGCTATGTGAATCGCGTGGACGGCTCGGCCACGAGCTTTTTCTACACCGGGGTCGCGGGGGCCGTGGCGATCACGCTGATCGGGCCGTTCTTCTGGACGCCGATGGTCGGGTGGGACTGGGGCTGGATGGCGCTGCTGAGCGTGATGGGCATGAGCGGACACTACCTGCTGATCAGCGCGCTGAACCACGCCGAGGTGAGCTCGGTGCAGCCCTTCGCCTATCTGCAACTGGTGTTCGCCGCGATGATCGGCGTCTTGGTGTTTGGCGAGCGGCTGGACCCTGCGATCGTGATCGGCGGCGCGCTGGTGGTGGCGGCGGGGCTGTTCACGCTGTGGCGCGAGCGCGTGCGGCGGGGCGCATGACGTCGCAGGCTGCGCCGGGCTGTCGCGCTTGTCGGCGCGGGGCGTTATCGTTAGCGTCCTGAGGGCCGCGTCTTTTCGCGGGCAGAAACGAAAACCCGATCGTCGCCGCTGGCGGCGCGGTCGCGACAAAGAAACGATACCGGGAGGACTTGATGAGATTCCTTGACATCCGAAGCGCCGCGCTGGCGCTGTCGGCGGTGGTCGCCGCCGCCGCGCTCGCGCCGCAGGCGCAGGCGTTCAGCCCCGAGCGGCCCGAGTGCATCGCCCCCGCCAACCCCGGCGGCGGCTGGGACTTCACCTGCCGTCAGGTCGGCAAGAGCCTTCAGGACCTCGGGCTGGTTTCCGGCACGGTGCAGGTCACCAACCTCGCGGGCGGCGGCGGCGGCGTGGCCTTCGCCGAGGTGGTCGGCAAGCGCGGCGCCGACAACGATCTGATCGTGGCGGCGTCCTCGGCCACCGCGACGCGGCTGGCGCAGGGCGCCTATCCCGGCGGCTCGATGGATCAGGTGCGCTGGGTGGCCAGCGTCGGCGCCGACTATGGCGTGATCGCGGTGGCCAAGGACAGCGCGATCAAGACGCTTCCCGAACTGTTGGACAAGATCAAGTCAGACCCGCGCTCGGTGTCGGTGGCGGGCGGCTCGGCGGTGGGCGGCTGGGACCACCTGAAGGTGCTGATCGCCGCCAAGCGCGCCGGGATCGCCGACGTGCGCACCATCAAGTATGTCGCCTTCAACGGCGGCGGCGAGGCGGTGACGCAGCTGCTGGCGGGGTCGGTGCAGGCGTTCACCGGCGACGCCTCCGAGGCCAAGGGCTTTGTCGATTCCGGCGACATCCGGGTGATCGCGGTGCTGTCGCCGGAGCGGCTTGAGGGCGACTTCGCGGCGTTCCCGACCGCGCGGGAGCAGGGGGTCGATGTGATCGGCGCCAACTGGCGCGGCTTTTATGCGCCGGGAAACATGAGCGACGAGGCTTATGGCTACTGGGTCGACTCGATCGGCGCGGTCTATGCGTCGGAGGAGTGGAAGCAGACCATGGCGCAGAGCGGTCTGGCGCCGCTCGACCTGCAGGGCGACGCCTTCCAGAGCTTTGTCGCCGGGTCGGTGAAGGAGATCGCGGACCTGTCGCGCGAGATCGGCCTGCTCAAGTGATCCTTCGCGCCGCCCGCTCCCGTCATGGCGCGGGCGGCGCGCTTGCGGCTTTCACAAGCTCGGGGGGGCGACCATGAGCGACCGCATTCTCGGCGGCGTCAGCATCGCGCTGGCAGCCTTTTTCGCCTGGCAGGCGACGCTGATCGAGCTCAGTTTCCTGTCCGATCCGGTCGGCCCAAAGACCTTCCCGATCATCATCGCGGCGGTGATGGCGCTGGCCGGGGTCGCGATCATCCTGCGCCCGGACGCCGCGCCGGAATGGCCCGCATTCGGGCGGCTGCTGGAGATCGCGGTGACGACGGGCGTGCTGTGCGCCTATGCGCTGGCGCTGCCGCAGGTCGGCTTTCTGCTGGCGACCGCCGTCGCCGCGTCGTTCCTGTCGTGGCGGCTGGGCGCGGCGCCACTGTCGGCGGTGGCGGCGGGGGCCGCGATTTCGGTCGGCATCTATGTCGTGTTCCACCTCATTCTCGGCCTGTCGCTCGCGCGCGGCCCGTGGGGGTTCTGAGCGATGGACGCGCTCTCGTCGCTGGCCGACGGTTTCGCCGTCGCGCTCACCTTCCAGAACATCGGCCTCGCGCTGCTGGGCTGTTTCCTCGGCACGATGATCGGCGCGCTGCCGGGGCTGGGGCCGTCGAACGGCGTGGCGATCCTGATCCCGCTGGCGTTTTCGCTGGGCCTGCCGCCGACGCCCGCGCTGATCCTGCTGACCAGCGTTTATTACGGCGCCATGTATGGCGGGCGGATCTCGTCGATCCTGCTCAACATTCCCGGCGACGAACCGGCGCTGATGACCACGCTCGACGGCTATCCCATGGCGCAGCAGGGCCGCGCGGGCGAGGCGCTGGCGCTGTCGGGCTTCGCTTCGTTCGTCGGGGCGTTCTTCGCCACCATCGGCCTTGTGTTCCTGGCGCCGCAGTTGGTGCGGGTGGCGCTGCTGTTCGGCCCGGCGGAGTATTTCGCGCTGTTCACGCTGGCCTTCGCCACGCTGGGCGGGGTGTCGAGCCGCAATCAGGCCAAGGCGGCGCTGGCGGCGGCGCTGGGCCTCGGGATCGCGATGATCGGCGTGGACAGCCAGACCGGCGTGCCGCGCTTCAGCTTTGGCGAGGTGCATCTCTACGACGGCATCGATTTTCTGGTGGCCATCGTCGGGCTGTTCGCGCTGTCGGAGGTGTTCGTGTTCCTCGAACACCGCAAAGAGGGCGAGGGCGCCGACAAGAAGGTGAGCATCGGCCGCATCATTCCGAGGCTGTCGATGCTGCGCGACACGGCGGGCGCGATGGGGCGCTCGACCGTGCTGGGCTTCATCGCCGGGGTGCTGCCGGGGGCGGGGGCGTCGCTCGGCTCGTTCATCTCCTACACCGTCGAGAAGAAGATCTCGAATCGCAACGACACCTTCGGCAAGGGCGACCCGCGCGGCGTGGCGGCGCCGGAGGCGGGCAACAACGCCGCCGCGGGCGGCGCGCTGGTGCCGATGCTGGCGCTGGGCGTGCCGGGGTCGGGCACGACGGCCGTGCTGCTGGCGATGCTGCTGGCGCTCAACATCACGCCGGGGCCGCTGCTGTTCCAGCAGAGCCCCGACGTAGTGTGGGGCCTGATCGCGGCGCTGTTCATCGGCAACCTGATGCTGCTGTTGATGAACATTCCCATGGTGGGGCTGTTCGTGCGGGTGCTGCTGGTGCCGTCGAAGTTCCTGATGCCCGCCGTGGCGATGATCTCGTTCGTCGGCATCTACGGCGTCTCGGGTTCGACCTTCGACCTGCTGGTGATGGTCGGATTCGGCCTGTTAGGATGGGTTCTCAGAAAGCTCGACGTGCCGCTGGTGCCGGTGATCCTCGGTGTGCTGCTCGGCAACGAGATGGAGGTCAACCTGCGGCGCGCCATGACGATCTCCGACGGAGACTGGTCGGCGCTGGTCGCCTCGCCGCTGGCGGTGGGGCTGTGGACGCTGGCGGTGGTGGGCTTCATCCTGCCGCTGCTGATCGGGCGCTATCTGCGGCCGCAGGCGGCGACGAAAGCGCGGGAGGAAGGCGCCGACCCGGACTGAAAACATGCGCCCGCGCCGGCGCAGCGTGAACCCTGCGCGCCCCGGCGGGCGCGACTTGAGACTGCGCGCCCCGGCGGGCGCGACTCGAGACTGCGCGCCCCGGCGGGCGCGACTCGAGACTGCGCGCCCCGACGGGCGCGACTTGAGACTGCGCGCCCCGACGGGCGCGACGACATGAGGTCGCCCCCGAGGCGGACAAAGGCGGAAGGAAGATATCCATGACCAACCCGGACGGCCCCGATCTCGACCCGGTCGAGACGCGCGAATGGCTCGACGCGATCGAGGACGTGATCGCGCGCGACGGCGGCGAGCGCGCCCACTACCTGCTCGACCGCACCGTGGCGGCGGCGCGAGAGAACGGCGCCAGCCTGCCGCTCGGCGCCACCACGGGCTACGTCAACACCATCCCGCCCGACCAGCAGCCGGAGTATCCGGGGCATCTGGAGATGGAATGGCGCATCCGCACCATCAACCGCTGGAACGCCATGGCGACCGTGGTGCGGCGCAACAAGCAGAGCAGCGAATATGGCGGCCACATCGCCAGCTTCGCCTCCTCGGCCGCGCTTTACGACATCGGCCTGAACCATTTCTGGCGCGCGCGGTCGGAAAAGCACGGCGGCGATCTGGTGTTCTTCCAGGGCCACGCGATCCCCGGCATCTACGCGCGCAGCTTCATGGAGGGGCGCATCAGCGCCGAGCGGCTCGACAACTTCCGCGCCGAGACCGGCGGCGAGGGGCTGCCCAGCTATCCGCACCCGTGGCTGATGCCCGACTACTGGCAGTTTCCCACCGTGTCGATGGGGCTGGGGCCGCTGATGGCGATCTATCAGGCCCGCTTCATGAAATACATGCACAACCGCGGCCACATCGACATGGCCGACCGCAAGGTGTGGGCGTTCCTGGGCGACGGCGAGATGGACGAGCCGGAGAGCCTCGGCGCCATCGGTCTGGCGGCGCGCGAGGAACTCGACAACCTGATCTTCGTGGTCAACTGCAACCTCCAGCGCCTCGACGGCCCGGTGCGCGGCAACTCCAAGATCATTCAGGAGCTTGAGGGCACTTTCCGCGGCGCGGGCTGGAACGTGATCAAGCTGATCTGGGGCTCGGGCTGGGACGCGCTGCTGGCGAAGGACGACAGCGGCAAGCTGCGCCAGCTGATGGACGAGACGGTGGACGGCGACTACCAGACCTTCAAATCCAAGAGCGGCGCCTACATCCGCGAGCACTTCTTCGGCAAGTATCCCGAAACCGCGAAGCTGGTCGAGGACTGGGCCGACGCCGACATCTGGGCGCTGCGGCGCGGCGGGCACGATCCGCACAAGGTGTTCGCCGCCTATGACCGCGCGGTGAAGACCAAGGGCCAGCCGACGGTGATCCTCGTCAAGACCGTCAAGGGCTATGGCATGGGGGATGCGGGCGAGGGCCAGAACATCACCCACCAGCAGAAAAAACTGGCCGAGGACCAGTTGCGCACCTTCGCGAAACGCTTCGACATCCCGGTGCCCGAGGGCGAGATCGCCAAGGCGCCCTATGTCACGCTGGGCAACGCGCAGAAGGACTACATGCTAGAGCGCCGCGCGGCGCTGGGCGGCGCGTTCCCGCAGCGGATCTCGGCCTGCGAGAAGCTGGAGATACCGGGGCTGGACGCCTTCGAGGCGCTGCTGAAGGACAGCGGCGACCGCGAAATCTCGACCACCATGTGCCTTGTGCGGGTGATGAACACGCTGCTGCGCGACAAGAAGATCGGCAAGCGGGTGGTGCCGATCGTGCCTGACGAGAGCCGCACCTTCGGTATGGAGGGCATGTTCCGCCAGCTGGGCATCTACAACCCCAAGGGCCAGCTCTACACGCCGCAGGACGCCGACCAGCTTTCCTACTACAAGGAGACGCGCGACGGCCAGGTGCTGCAGGAGGGCATCAACGAGGCCGGCGCGATGGCCGACTGGATCGCCGCCGCCACCGCCTATTCGGTGCACGGCGTGCCGATGGTGCCGTTCTACATCTACTA